>Ga0213876_10001874_pt1 | contig 12658 bp, 10 predicted proteins | sample BarmaccomBMRX_R9_FD_160113 | JGI IMG/M metagenome (GOLD analysis project Ga0213876, IMG submission 160113) | Root-associated microbial communities from Barbacenia macrantha in rupestrian grasslands, the National Park of Serra do Cipo, Brazil - RX_R9 | ecosystem: Host-associated > Plants > Roots...
CCACGACGGGTGATCAGGTTGGGTCCGGGTCTGCGACGGTTCCGGTACGAACGATGGAGTTCGACCGGTGGGTCGCGGACCTGCCGAAATACTTCGCCGCCGATGGTGACATCGCGATGAGCCACGTGCTGGCGGTCTTGTCGTCGACGTTCCCGGAGGGTGAGAAGTTCTTCGTCCGGTCGGTCGCCGCGGTGCGTGACCAGATCACCGACCCGGCGCTGCTCGCTGACGTCGAGGGGTTCATCGGGCAAGAGGAGATGCACGGACGCGAGCACCAGGTCCTCAATGATCGGCTCGCCGAGCTCGGTTATCCCACGCGCGGCATCGACAGCTACGTGCGCGGTCTCTACTGGGTGAGGGAGCGGATCCAGACCAAGAAGGTGAACCTGGCCTTCACCGCAGCTCTCGAGCACTACACCGCCACGCTCGCGGAGCTGCTCCTGACCGATGAGGCGGCTCGCCAAGCGGTTGGCAAGGCCGGCGCCCGCGACATGCTGACGTGGCACGCACTCGAGGAGTCCGAACACAAAGCGGTCGCCTATGACGTCTACAAGGCGGTGGGCGGGGGCGAGGTCATGCGGATCTTCGTGATGCTGCTGACCGATCTGCTGTTCATCTTCGAGACATCGATCATGGGCGTGATCTCGATGGCGATGGACCGTGAGATCAGGCGCCATCCCCTCAAGCTGGCACGCAGTCTCGCCCGACTTCCGCAATCTCCGTTCGTGTCGCTGCGAGCCATGCGCATCCTCGCCCAGTACCACCGTCCGGGCTTCCACCCCAACGACCGTGACACCCGACAGCTGATCGCGGAGTGGCGCCAGGCGCTGTTCGGCCCGCAAGGCGAGCTCACCAGCCTGCGAGTGAGCTGAACCGCTCAGCCGAGGATCGGGAGCGTTCGCTCGTCGGCCAACCGGTCGAGCGCTCGCTGCATCACCGACGTCACGTGCTCGTACACATCGTCGATGTCCGGCTGTGAGCCGAACTCCGCATCGAGGTCGATCGGTGGCAGGACCTCGATCGTGATCTTTGCGGGGAGCGGCAGCCGCCCGGGAAGGTCGAGCACGTTGATGCCGAACGGTGGCCCGATCGAGATCGGCAGCACCTTGATCCGGGCGAGCTGATCGAGTCGTAGAGCACTGGCGAGTCGCTCGGCCCTAGTGAGAAACAGTGCCGTCTCCTGCCCACCGATCGAGACCACCGGCACGATCGGCACACCTTGCTCGAGTGCCAGGCGCACAAAGCCTTTGCGTCCGGCGAACTCGATCTGGTCGGAGTGCCACGACGGGCGGAACGTCTCGACGTCACCACCCGGGTACACCAGCACCGGTGCGTCGATGCCGAAGGCTCGCTGGGCGTTCTCGTGCGAGGCCACGACCGTCCCGAACCTTCGCAGTCCCGGGATGCGGGCCGCGATGTCGTGCGCCAGCTGGTGGAACCGGCGGTCGGGCCCGAAGTGCTCGTAGAAGGCGAAGGTGAACAGGAACGTGTCGACGATCATCGTCCCGCCCGAGTGATTCCCGACCAGCAGGGCGGGTCCGGTTGAGGGCACGTTCTCGATGCCGCGCACGTCCGCCCGGAAGTACGCCGACATCAACGGGTTGAGCAGGGGCAGCGTTCGCGCAATGTGCTCCGGGTCCCATGCGTCGAAGTTGTCGTCGCCGGTGACGAGCCCGGCTGTGTCGCCGAGGATCGCGGCGGCCATCTGGAGGGCGCCGTCCGCCGGTGGGGGCACGTGCCGGGCGAGGTGGACAAGAGGGTTACGCGTCCGCGACATGAGATCCGCCTGCCCGAAGCCGGGCGAGATGAAACCGCAGGCGAGCTGGCTCAGAGCTTGAAGACTCGCTTGGCTCTGGCGATGGGACGGTTGCGACTGCGGTGCATGGCCAGCCCGACTGCGATCCCGCCTGCGACGGCGCCCGCCCCCGCGGCAGCCGGAACGCCCACCCGTGCCGCCTTGCGACCAGTGCGGAAGTCACGGATGTCCCAGCCGTTCTCGCGAGCGATCCGCTTCAGCTTGGCGTCTGGATTCACGGCCACCGGATGCCCGACGGTGGTGAGCATCGGCAGGTCGTTGGAGGAGTCGGAGTACGCCGAGCACAGCGACAGGTCGAGACCTTCCTTGTCGGCGAGCGCGAGGATCGCTTCGGCCTTCGCCGGACCGTGCAGCGGCTCGCCGACCAGGCGTCCGGTGTAGACGCCGTCCTCGATCTCCGACACCGTGCCGAGGGCGCCGGTCAGTCCGAGCCGGCGGGCCACGATGTTCGCGAGCTCGGCCGGTGCCGCGGTCACCAGCCAGACTCGCTGCCCGGTGTCGAGATGCAGCTGCGCCAAGGCGCGAGTGCCTGACCAGATCTTGTCGGCCATCAGGTCGTCGTAGATCTCCTCGCCGAGCCCGACCACCTCCTCGACCTCGTGCCCGGCCACGAACCCGAGAGCGGCTTGCTTCGCCTCCTCCATGTGGCCGAGGTCCTCGACGCCCTTCAGCCGGAACGCCACCTGCTTCCACGCGAACTGCGCGAGGTCACGCCACGTGAAGAAGTCCCTGGCGGCGAGCCCGCGCGCAAAGTGGTAGATGGACGCGCCCTGCATGATCGTGTTGTCGACATCGAAGAACGCGGCGGCCTTGGGGTCGGCGGGGACGGCGAGGCTCGCCTCGACCTCGGCAACGGCCGCTGACGCGAGGCCGGCCTCCACCGCGCTGCGACGCGATCGCGATCTTGCCGCCATCCGTTGATCCTAGGGAAACCGAAGGGGCGCTGCCAGGTCACTGACCTAGCCAACGCCCCTGCAGGCTTGGACGATTCGTTCCTGCGCTCAGCCGCCGTTGCCTGAGGTCATCAGTCGCCGTCGGAGGACGGCGGCGACGACAAGCAGCGAGAGCGCGATCACCGCGAGCTCACCCAGGTTGAGTCCGGTGAACGGAAGGCTGTGCGGGGTGTTCTCCGGGTTGTGCAGGATCACCACGTGGTTCTTGTGTGCCTTCTGAATCGCTGCCGCCGAGGCCGAGACCCCCGCGCCGAGCGTGACCGTGAGCAGCTTGCCGACGGAGATGTTGTACGCCGGCGCAACGGCAGTTGCGCTCTGCCCGTTCGCCGCGGCGTGCTGGCTGCCGGCGGTCTCGGTGACCAGCGGCACACCGTCGAGGATCTGGGCGGTGATCTGGTTGAGCTCGGTCGACAGCTGCTTCAGCAAGGAGTTGAGCTGCTTGGTCACCGCGGCCGGCAGACCGAGGTTGTCGACGTTGCAGAGGCTGATTCCGTTGCTCGACAGCTGCGCGCACAGCGCGTCGGCGGCATTGACCGAGACCAGGGGCTTGCTGGCGGTCGAGACGGTGCGCGCGCCGCCCGGCCTGCCATTGGCGAATGCCGTGGCCTGGCTGTGGAAGCCGTTGATCTTCAGCAGTCCGCCGAGCACATCGACGTCGACCAGGCCAAGGCTGCTCGTCGACCTGACGCCGCTGCCGAACGGGGTGACGGACTGGTCGGTGTCGTGGACGCTGATCTGCACCAGGGGGGTGGTGCCGAGGTGGGCGACCAGGTTGTCGACCTTGCCGAGGATGGTGTTGACGGTCTTCTTGAGGGACTTGACGGTCTGGCCGACGACGGGGGTCTTTCCCGTGATGCCCTGCAGGGTCGACAGGATCTGGTCGATCGTGTCCTGGACCGTGCCGACGGCGTTGACCTGGTCGAGCAGAGCCTGGATCTTCGCGACGGTCTTGGCACCGAGCAGGTCGTCGCCCGTGCCGATGTTCGCCACCACCCCGTGAGCTCCCGAGCTGGTCGCCTGGGTCGACTTGGTGAGATCGGCGAGCAGCGCGCCCACCTGCAGGTCGGCGACCGGCTTCGCCGGGATGTCGAGCAGCGAGTTCTGCTGGTGCGAGGCGCCGCCGAGCTCGACATGCGCCGTACGGTTCAGGGTCACGTGCAGGGTGCGTGCCAAAGTGTTGGCGAGGCTGCCTGTGATCAGGCTGGCGGTCGATTGGGCGACGGCCGGCGTGTGGCCCGCGAGGTGGAGCGGGTCGTGTACTGCCTTGCCCTGGAGGTGGATGAGGTTGACCCCCAGCGGGTTGGGCAGGCCGGCGAGCTTCACGGGCAGCTTGATGTTGATGCCGAGGACGTTGCCCTGCGCCTGACCGGCGTAGTACGCGGGTGCGTGGCGCTGATGAGTCGTTGCGGCGACCGGAGCTGCCGACGCCAAGCTCGCCAGCGAGGTCGTGCTGGCGATGATGAACGCGGTGGCGGCGGCACCGCGGCGCGGCATGATCCTGGGCATTCACAAACCTCCATAAGACCGGTCGAACCGGCAGAAACCTGCCTAATTGATCGGCCGTGGCGAACCGCATCTTGAGCGTGGCGGAGGGCGGCGCGGTCACAGGTCGAAACGACGGCGACGAGACGGGGTGACGCCTAGCTGCCGGAGTTCACCGGGATGGCGCAGTGCGCCTACTTCTTCTTCTTGCCGCCGAGGATGCCGAGCAGGCTGGACACGACCGGAAGCGGCGAGTGCGTCTTCTTCGGGTGCAAGATCGAGCTGATGATGGGCCCCGGCGAGATCGGGAGAGTGCCCGGCGAGCTCTTCGTGGGCCTTGGCGAGTCAGACTTCGTCCCAGATCCTGGGCGCGTCGGCGTCCCGGATGACGGATGGTTGCTCGCGCGGGTCGAGGGCTTCCCGCCGCCCGGTCGCGTGGGATTCCCCGAGCGCTGCGGGTTCGGCGAGGGCGACTTCGCGGGGTTCGGGACCCCGTTGTCACCGCCGTCGCCGCACAGGATGCACACGCCCTTCGCGACGGTGTGGACGTGCTTGACGACACCGGTGAGGACCTGGACCGACTGCGCCTCCCTGGCCTGCGCGACGGCCGGCAGCGAGTCGGCAAGCTGGTTGAGGTCGGTCAGCTGCTGGCTGCTGAAGGTCACGAGGTCGGCGAGCGGAGCCGTCGAGTGTGTCGACTGGTAGGCCGAGATCAGCTCTGCCGAGCCGGCGCGGGTCTCGGCGTCCATCGCCGCCAAAGTGGAGGCGAGATGCGAGGACTTCGGGTCGAGCTGCTCTGCCTCGGCGAGGCGGGTTCGCGCGAACTCGAGATGCTTGCGTCCCTTGGCCGCGTCGCCGTGTGTGACCCAGAGCTGGACGTCCTCGCTCGCGCGCTTGACGCCGTAGAACGGGTCGCCGGGCAATGACTTCGCCGCCGCCACGCCAACCCCGGCGAGCGACGTACCAAGGGTTGCGACACTCGCGAGTGCAGCGATGCGCTTCTGCACCCGCCAGCTCAGCGCGGCGCTCGCCCCACGAGCCTCCGGACTGCGGGCGAGCGTTCCGTCGCTCGCCTGCACGGTTGCGACAGCGACCAGCCGCTGCCGCAGCGCGGCGCGGAAGGCCGGATCTGGCGCGGGCATCGCGGCGGACTGCCCGACCGCCCGGAGCGCATTCGCGAGGTTCGCCAGCTGGCCCATCGCGGCGTCCTCGCCGGCCGCGACCGACGAGTGCACCTCGAGCAGGCGGGCGAACTGCTCGTCGGGCTTGATCCGCGCGCCCATCAGGCCACCAGCTCGAGGGGGAGCAGCCGGCCGAGCGTCTTGACCGCTCGGTACTGCAGCGCCTTCACGGCGTTCTCGTTCTTGCCGAGGATGGCCGCCGTCTCCGCCACCGACATCCCTTGGAGGAACCGGAGCACGATGCACTCCTGCTGCTCGGGGTTCAGCTGCTTGACCGCCTCGAGCAGCGTCGTGTTCGTGATGCCGGTCAGCACCTCGTTCTCGGGACCCTCGGTACGTCGGTCGGCGCCGGCCTCGACGAGGTCCGACGTCGCCATCTCGAGCTTGTAGCGGCTGGACTTGAAATGGTCGGCGATCAGGTTGCGTGCGATCGTCACCAGCCAGGCGCCGAAGTCGCGACCCTGCCAGGTGTAGGAGGAGATCCGCCGCAGCGCGCGCAGGAAGGTCTCGCTCGTGAGGTCTTCGGCGAGCGAGTGGTTGTTCACGCGGTACGCGATGTAGCGGTGGACCACGTCGACGTACCGGTCGTAGAGCTGGCCGAAGGCTTCACCGTCGCCCGTCTGTGCTGCCTCGACCAACGCCATGACGGCACGTTGGTCGCCGACGGGCTCGACGGGTTCGGACGGGAGCGGGATGCGTGGCGGGCTCGCGCTGTCCGTCGACTCGATCGCGGGCGCACCGGGCTGTGCCGGCGCCAACGGCGGGGCCGCCGCGATCGCGCCGGTTGACCGTGTGCGACCAGTGGACCGGAATGCGATGCGCTCGAAGCCGGTGCCGCTCTGCGGATCGCGGGCCATCGCCACCGCAAGCCGCAACGCCGCCAGTCCGTCGGGGTCGACGAGGTGGCGGGCCGAGCGTGGCGCGCACGTCTGCATTGGCTCCGGCTCCGGTCGAAGGGTGTGGCAGGTCGGTCGAACCTGCGTCACAGGCGGCTCTCTCATGACACACCGGACGAACCGGACGCGACCATGGCGAATTCGGGCCATTTGTGACTAGTCACCGGAGCCCGGGCCGGGCGTTAGGGTCGACAAGGTGCCTGGCTCCCCGTCGAACCGGCCGCCTGCCGGCCGGTCGCCGCTTGGCCGGCGCAGCGCTGCGGCTGCGGTGGCCGCCCGCAAGACCCGCAACGCGCAGGCCCGCCGGCGCCGGCGTCAAGTCGTGGGGTGGGCGGTGCTGGCGGTTGTGGTCGGCACGGCGTCCTTCGGTGCCGGGTTGGTGGCGGCACCGCTGGACTACAACTTCCGGCCGGTGCCGCCGAAGTCGGTGCTGCTGCTCGACTCGGCGGGCCAGCCGTTCGCGACGGTCCGCTCACCCCAGGTCGAGGACCCCGTGCCCGGATCTCAGATCCCGCGCGTGATGCGACAGGCGATCGTGGCCGCCGAGGACAAGAACTTCTACTCGAACAGCGGAGTCGACCTGCTCGCGATCGCCCGCGCGGGTTGGCGCGACCTCACCGGTGGCAGCCTGCAGGGCGGCTCGACGATCACGCAGCAGTACGTCAAGAACGTCTACACCGGAAGCGAGCAGACGGCACTGCGAAAGTTGCGGGAGGCCTCGCTCGCCATCCGGCTCGAGCACCATCTGACGAAGAACCAGATCCTCACCCGGTACCTCAACACGCTTTACCTGGGCAACGGGACGGCTGGAGTCGAGGCAGCAAGCCGGTACTACTTCGGCGTCCCGATCGCCTCGCTGGGACTGAACGTGAAGACCGGCCGGAGCCGACACTCGCTGGCCTTGGCTCGCGCCGCGACGCTCGCCGGCATCGCTCCGGCGCCATCACTGTGGAACCCGATCAACGACCCGAAACAGGCTCGGGTCCGCGAGCTCTACGTCCTCAACCGGATGTACGTCGCAGGCGACATCAACAGTTCGCAGGCCGACCGTGCGTATGGCAAGCACCTGCCCCGGATCGTTGCCAAGACCCAGCCTGAGGCAGAGACGATCGCGCCTGAGTTTCGCGACATCGTGGCGCAGAGCATCTCGCACTACGGCGACACGACGCTGTTCGCCTCCGGCGGCATGCAGGTCAAGACGACGCTCGACCTGAACCTCCAACAGGCGGCCACCGAGGCACTGGACCAGGTGCTGCCCAAGCAGAAGGGTCTCGACGCGGCGATCGTCGCGGTGGACCCGCGAAACGGTGATCTCCGGGCCATCACTGAACGCAAGCCCGGTGGCTATGTCGAGAACGGCCTCGACGTCGCAGACCCTCCGAAGGCAGACATCTCCCGGTCCTCGGGGTCGACGATCAAGCCGTTCACCCTCGCTGCAGCGCTGGAGCACGGCCACACTCTCTCCGAGACGCATTACGGGCCGGAGTGCATCCAGATCGCGCCGGGATACCGCCCGTGCAACGCCGAGGGTGGTGCCGGCTACTACTCCTTGCAGTCCGCACTCGAGCACTCGATCAACACGGTGTACGCCCCGCTCGCGGTCAAGGTCGGCATGAATCGCGTGGTCAAGCTCGCCCGTAGAGCCGGCATCGAGACCGGGCATCTCGACTCGGGGAAGACCTGCGGGACGAAGAAGCACGTGATCTGCCCGTCGTACGCGCTCGGCATTCCGGTCAGCCCGCTGTCCGAGGCGAATGCCTACGGCACCTTCCTCAATCACGGCGTGCACCATCAGGTGCGCAGCGTGCTGTCGGTCCGGATCCCTGGGCAGCAGCTGTTCAAGGCGGCTGCCAACCCGCATGGGAACCGGGTCATGCCGGCGCAGGTCGCCGACCAGGTCACCTCGGCGATGGGGCTGGTCGTGCAGTACGGGACCGGCACCGCAGCCCGCCAGCCGTTCCCGGTGTACGGAAAGACCGGTACGACGGACAACTTCCGCGACGCGTGGTTCACCGGCTGCACGCGCACGCTGTGCATCACCGTATGGATGGGTTTCGACAAGCCGAAGGAACTCCGCGACTCGGCGGGTGCACCGGTGTACGGCGGCACGATTCCGGCCCACATGTTCGCGCAGACCTACACCAACTACCGAGCCCTGCTCTCACCGGGCGCAACCCCCTCGGCGACTCCGACCCTCACGCCGGTTGCGCCGACGTCGACGCGACCCACGCCGACGCGGTCTGCGCAGTCCAGACCGACCAAGACACCGTCGTCACCCGCCAAGCCGCACCCGAGCCGCACCCCGTCAGCCAGCTCGACCCCGAGCGGTGGCCCCACCAAGAAGCACGGCGGCTAGTCCGATCGCTGGCTGAAGCGAGTGCTTGCAAATGTGAAACACTCGCGGCATGGCAGCGCGGAACCTCGCCGAACTCGTCAGAGCAGCTGCGCACGAGCACCCGACGAAGCCGGCGTTGATCGAAGCCGATCGCGTTGTCTCCTGGGCGGAGCTCGACGCTCTGGTCGATCGCGCCGCGGGTGCCCTGCTGGGTTCCGGACGCGTTCGCGGCGACCGGGTCGGCATTCTCCTGCCCAACAGCATCGACTTCGCGGTGGCGTACTTCGGCTGTCTCCGGGCCGGTCTGGTCGCCGTGCCTCTGAACATCGCGTACACGCCGTCGGAGCTGGCCTACCAGGTGACGGATGCGGTCGTTGCCAACGTCATCACCGACAGCGAGCTCGCCCCGTCGATCACCGACCGCTTCGACGAGCAGGTTCTCCTCGTCGGCGAGGGTGGCTCCTGGGAACAGCTGCTGGCAGCGGCCACGCCTGCCACCGAGGCGCAGGATGCTGATGCCGCCGGCGGCGAGGACATCGCGATCCTGCTCTACACGTCAGGCACGACAGGGCGGCCGCGGGGGGCGATGTTGAGCCACCGAGCGCTGCTCGCGAACCTTGACCAGCTGGTTCGAATCCATCCGCCCGTCGTCGACCCGGACGACAAGGTTCTGCTGGTCCTGCCGCTGTTCCATGTGTACGGCTTGAACTCCGGCCTCGGCATGGTCGCGCGAGCGGGTTCGACCGGAATCCTGGCCCGGCGCTTCGACCCCGTCGAGACCTTGGCGCTGGTGCGCGACCGGCAGGTGAGCTGCATCATCGGTGCGCCGCCGATGTATCTCGCCTGGTCGATGCTGCCGGACCTCGGCGACAGTCTCAGCAGCGTCCGGCTCGCGCTCTCCGGGGCGGCGCCGCTACCGGTGACGGTGCTGGCCTCGGTTCTCGACGCGAGCGGCCATCACATCTTCGAGGGTTACGGCCTGACCGAGACCGCACCGGTCCTTACCACCACCCTGTGCAGCAGCGTGCCTAAGCCTGGCAGCGTCGGGAAGCCGGTACCAGGAGTCGAGGTCAAGATCGTCAACGAGTCCGACGACGACGAGGTCGAGGACGACGACCCTGGTGAGCTCGTCGTCCGCGGCGACAACCTGTTCTCGGGTTACTGGCCGGACGGCACCGAGGGGCCGGACTCGGACGGTTGGTTCCGCACCGGCGACATCGCGTACGCCGACGACGACGGCGACCTGTTCCTCGTCGACCGCACCCGTGAACTGATCCTCGTCAGCGGCTTCAACGTCTATCCCCGAGAGGTCGAGGACGTGTTGCTCGACCATCCCGGCGTGGCTGAGGTCGCGGTGATCGGTATTCCGCATCCGTACACCGGTGAGACCGTGAAGGCGCTCGTCGTCCTTCGCGACGATGCCCGTGTGGACGCCGAGGCGCTCGTCGACCACGCGGCCGCGCGGCTGGCACGCTTCAAGTGCCCGACCGTCATCGAGTTCGTCGACGAGCTGCCGCACTCCGTGACCGGGAAGGTCGCCAAGGGTCGCCTGCGCGAGACCGCAGACAGCAGCGAGTGACGGCTTCAGCCGCCCGGGTGGTTGTCGTGGTGACCGAAGGCTGCCACCTCTGCGAGGACGCAACCTCGACCGTGGCGGCGGTCTGCGACGACCTCGACGTCGGGTGGCGGACCCAGGATCTCTTCGCGCTGTCCGACGACGAGGTGCGGAAGTGGCGTGACTACGTCCCCGTCGTACTGGTCGATGACAGGGTGCATGACGTCTTCCGAGTCACGGCTGACCGGCTCCGCGCCGTGTTGGCCTGACCGATCAAGCGCTGGCTTCGGCCTGTGCCAGCCACTCCTTCTGTGTCACCAGGCTTGCCTCGGTCTCTTCGACGAGCTTCGTGTCTCCGGCGCTGCGCGCGCGTTCGAGTCGTGCCTCGAGCTTCCCGACCGATTCTCGGAGCCGAATCACCAGCGGTGACTCCGTGACCGTGTAGGTGCGGTTCGCCTGGCTCGCGTCACGAATCTTGCGCTCGACCTCGGCGAGCTGGTCGTCGAGCCGGTCCTTCGCATCGCGAGGCACGTGCCCGATCTTCTCCCAGCGATCGTGAATCGACTTCAGGCGTTTGCGGGCGCCGTCGGGGTCAGCGGCGGCGTCCAGGGTCTTTGCCTCAGCGATGAGAGCCTGCTTCGCCTCGAGGTTGGCACTGTGTTCGGAGTCGCGCTTCGCGAACTGCTCGGACCGCGCGGTGAAGAACTTGTCCTGGGCGGCCTTGAACTTCTGCCACAACTCGTTGTCGGCGTCACGGTTTGCCCGGCCGGCGGCCTTCCATTCGGCCATCAGGTCGCGGAACCGCTTGGCAGTTGGTCCCCACTCGGTGGAGGCGGCGAGCTTCTCGGCCTCAGCGATGAGCTTCTGCTTCTTCTCGGCAGCCTCGCTGCGTTGGACCTCCACCTCGGCGAAATGCGTCCGGCGACGGGCGTCGAACTGCCTACGGGCCTTGGCGAACTCTCCCCACAGCTCCGAGTCGACCTTGCGGTCGACGCCGCGGATCGCCTTCCACTCCTCGACAATGGCGCGGAACCGCTCCCCGGTGGCCTTCCAGCTGGTGCTCTCCGCGAGCTTCGCTGCCTCGGCGACGAGGGCGCGCTTCTGGTCTGCGGCCGCCTGCGCCGCGGCAGCCTTCTCGGCACGCTTCGCTGCGAGTCGCTCGTCGACCTGGCCGAGTACGGCGTCGAGCCGGGTGACCAGCGAGGCGATGTCGCCCATCACGGCGGCCGACGGAACGACTTCGCGCAGCTTTCGCGCGGCCTCGCCCACGGCGTTCGGACCGCTGGAATCCGACTTGATCCTGCCTTCGAGCAGCTTGACCTCAGCGTCGAGGTCCGCGTAGCGACGTACGTAGAACTCGATGCCCTCTTCGGGCGGCCCGGCATGCCAGGAGCCGATCACGCGATCGCCGTCTGCGGTACGCAGATAGACCGTCCCGTCGGGATCAATCCGACCCCACTCGCTACTCATCGTGACGAATCCTCACATGAGCCCGTGCGAATCGGGCGGCCCGGGTCACATTCACAAGCGCACAACCGTTTTGTGCACATCTTCACAAGCGCGTTACAGTCGGATGGAAGAAGGGCCCGACGAACATCTCGAGGGCACCGGGTTGGGAGTCCGTATGACGATGACGCCTCGGTCGTCGCATTCGCCCAACTCTCGCGCGGGAGGCCGTCCCGGCCGCCGTACCGGCATCTCCGAAGCCACCGTCGCCCGCCTCCCTGTCTACCTCCGTGTGCTGACGTCGCTTGCCGAGTCCGGCGTGTCGACCGTTTCCTCAGAGGTGCTGGCGAACGCCGCAGGGGTGGGGCCGGCGAAGTTGCGCAAAGACCTGTCGCATCTCGGTTCCTACGGCACTCGTGGCGTCGGGTACGACGTCGAGTTCCTCGTCTACCAGATCTCGCGTGCGCTCGGCCTGACGCAGCACTACAGCGTCGTGATCGTGGGCGTCGGCAATCTCGGTCAGGCGCTCGCCGGCTACGCCGGGTTCGGCACCCGGGGGTTCCGGGTTGTCGGCCTGCTCGATGCCGATCGCGCACGGGTCGGAAGCCTGATCGCTGGTATCGAGGTCCGTCACTCGGACGAGCTCGAAACGATCATCTCCGAACACGATGTGTCGATCGGCGTGATCGCAACGCCCGCGGGAGCGGCACAGGACGTCTGCGATCGGCTGGTCGGCGCGGGCGTGACAAGCGTGCTGAACTTCGCGCCAGTGGTCCTATCAGTTCCCGACGACGTCGATGTCCGCAAGGTCGACCTGTCCATCGAGCTTCAGATCCTCGCCTTCCACGAGCAGCGCAAGTCGCTGGTCGAACAGGAGGCGGTGGGCTGATGAGCTTGCTGTCCATCGGGTTGTCGCACAGATCGGCCCCGGTCGAGCTGCTCGAGAAAGTCGTCGTCGACGACGACGCGACGGCGAAGCTGCTCACCGATCTGG
>Ga0213876_10001875_pt1 | contig 12655 bp, 7 predicted proteins | sample BarmaccomBMRX_R9_FD_160113 | JGI IMG/M metagenome (GOLD analysis project Ga0213876, IMG submission 160113) | Root-associated microbial communities from Barbacenia macrantha in rupestrian grasslands, the National Park of Serra do Cipo, Brazil - RX_R9 | ecosystem: Host-associated > Plants > Roots...
TCGTGCCGGGTATTGTCGGGCCTAACGCGCCCAGTTGCGACATCGTCAAGGTCACTTCGGGCGTCGCAGCGAGCGGGCTGTTTTGGCTGCGGCTATAGATCGCACAGAGGCCCATCGCTGCGGGACCTGGGGTCCCATTCTGGCCGAACGTGCCGCCAACCTGAAGCTGGTTCTTGCCAAAGAGACTCGTCGACAGCGCGAACCCGGTTCCAAAGTCCGCTTGCGTCGACTCGGTATCCACCAGTCCCCCCTCCCCGCCGGAAACGGAAAGCATCGCGTGCGTACCGGAAAACACCCGCGGCTTCAATTCGCGGGTGCCCGTATCGGCTGCGAGCTCCGGAAGGAATCTCGTGATGGGCCGCGTCGCCGGCGATGACCGCAATACCCATTTCCAATCGTCCGTCATGGCCCCGGTGGGAATTGTGTAATTCACCTCAATGCTGCTGAGCAGCGTGGCAAGGTGAATGCTCAGCAGGCTGTCGACGCCGGCCTTGATTGCGATTTTGTCCCGGGCTGCGGGCAAAAACGTCGCCAGAGAAACGCGAATGGAGTAAATATCGATCGGGAGCGCCGCAAACGCAAAACGGCCGTCGGGAGAAGTTACGGCGTTCGCAATGACTTGCTCGTATTTATTGAAAAGTTGAACCTTTGCGCCCATCTGGGGCGTGCCGCCGGCATCAGTGACGACGCCTAGCAGGTTGCCCGTCACTGGCAATGACAAGTCGGCTGCGGCGACAGGCGCGCAAAAAGCCATCAGCCCGAAGACTACGGCTCCTGCCACCAGATTTTTGCTCGCGAAACTCGACTTCAAACTCGCCCTTTCGCGCCTAAAGGTCAACTGACCCAAGATGTCTATGATGTTACCGTAAACTGCGCTGTCGGTGTAAGCGTCTGATTCTTCAGCTTATCCGTCACCTTTAATTTTAGCGTGTACTTGCCGGGAGAGAGCGTCTTCAGCGGCAGTTTCTTCTCCACCGTCACCAGGAACGCGGAAGAGTTCGGGATAGTGGCAAGATCCTCGCTGTAGCTCAACACCGTCTTGTTCTGCCCATCCACTACGTCGTATTCCACCGTGCCATCCGGCTTTTTGGTCTTTTGATCCATGCCGAAGTTGTAGAACTCCGTGTAGATACCCATGGTCTCGTCACGCTTGAACGTATCTCCCATGCGCGGGCGAACCTTCGAACTGCGAATGACGAACGGGCCGGCGCCGATGCTCTTGGTCGGTACGCGCTCAATCTGATCGGCCAGGATAACGCTGCTCGCGCCCAACTGGTCCTCATCATAATGGGGAACGTTCAGCGCCATCTCGAAGTTGTTCATTGTGTTGCCGACCGTGTCTTTCGCCACGATATTCAACCGGTACGTGCCCGGCGCGAGCGGTATCGTCTTCGAATAGATCTGCGATCCCGTCATCGCCTGCTGCAGCATCTCGGCGGGAACCTGGGCGCTCACGGTGTCTTCAAACCAGTTCACCGGCTTACGCGTCAGTGAGGTGATGCGGCCGTATAAGTTGATAGTTGCTTTCGAAACTTTGTCTTTGGTCGCGTAGTTCAGGTCGTTGTTCTTGAACTGCAGCGTAATGCTCGTCAGCACGGTTGCGTCCGTTACGCGGATGTAGTCGGCTCGCACCTGCATCGGCAGCGTGTTGTAACGGATGGTTGAGTTGACTGCCGCTTCCAGATCTTTGAACTTGATCACCGGCGCCTTTTGCAGATTCGCGTACTGCTCCAGCCGCGTGAACTGGTTCATGCTCTCGGGTAGCGGCTGATTGCCCGTTCCTAAGTGGGTCCCGTCCGTGCGCTGGAAACGTTGCGTCTTGCAGGCCATGCCCATCTGTTCCGCCAAGGTCAAGCCCGCCCCCGGCACATACAACAAGGCGTCTTTCTCTTCCGGATCCAAACTGAAATGGTACTCGCCGGACATCGTCGTGTCGACGAACTCGATCTGAACGTTGGTACCCACGCCCTCGATATAGCGGTAGCGCCAATCCTCAAACGGATACGTAGACGTCTCGCCGCCCCCTTCTTCGATCGGACGCTCATAGGAACCGCCCGACGGGTGGGAATCGATCTCGTCCGGCGCGCCGTACTTGATGTAGATCATGCCGCGATCCGTCTTCCAGCCGGGAATGCCCGACGCGTAGTGGTCGTTCGCATACGCGATGCGCCGGTAATGCTCTTCCTTGTACTCGTTCTCTTCCGTATCCGGAGTCGGGTCGCGGCGCGCCCAAAAATTCTCTACGAAAGTCTGCCGCTCGTCGTCCGTCTTCAACTGCTTGAACGCCTTCTTCTCTTCATCCGTAATGATGTAGACGACGTCTTCGTTCAGCCACTTCTTCCACGGTCCCGCCAGCTCTCGTTCGAGCGCCTTCTCTTTCTTGGCCAATTGCTTCTTGGTCAGCGGCTTGGCCACGGTCTGATCGTTGGATGAACTGCCGGAGCTTGAACTCGCCGCTGGCTTTGAACTGTTCTGGGCTGTCAATGCGCCGGCAAACACCACAACTGGAACGGCAATCTTGAGTTGCTGCAGAAATGCAGCGAGAAACTTCATGGAAAAAGAACCACCTCTGTAGGCTGTGAGGGCTACCATTTCAGTCTAAAAGCCTTTCCTATGCAGCGTCAACGCCCGGGACGTATATTCGCCGGCCAAGGTTACGGCGAGGTAAGGGCCAGTTACCTAACCCAGCGAGAGCGTCGCACCCAGCAGAGCCACACACAGTATCAGTGACCCTCCTCACTACCGTATTCGGGAACGGCGCTCCCAAACCAAGGATTTTTCTGTTTCCATCGCGTTTATTCAAAAGCCCCTACACCCAATGTTGCCAGTAACATAGCAGGACGGGCAAAATGGATTGAGACGTGCAATCGACTTTCTCTTCTATGTAACCGGAAATACCTCGAGTGGTGATATTTTCCACTCGTCCCATTTTTTGTGTGAGCGAGTTCAAGACCCAGTTCGCCGGAACCCTGCTGCTCATCTGCACGGTCGCCGCGATTGTCGCGGCGGTGCTGAGCTTTGACCACCTGCGTACCTACCCGCTTCACGATGACGGCGTAACCTGGGTCGACCGTCACGACGCAAAAGGGCGCGACATAGTAGTTGCAGGTTATTTAACGCCCGGCGGCCCGGGCGACAATGCCGGCATCCGCGTCGGCGACCAGCTGGTCAAAATTCAAGCTTTTCCCATCCATCGCGCGCTTGACGTCCCGCAAGCGCTTTGGCAATTCCAACTGTTCTCGCAAGCCCGCTACACCCTTCGCCGCGAAGGCATCGAGTTCGACAAGGACAACATCTACATTCAGGCGGCTCCGCGCGATTCGGCGGTCTATTATCAGTACGCCGTTGGCCTTGCATACTTGTGCATCGGGCTGTTTGTCTATTTCCGCCGCACCAGTGCAGCCAAATCGCTGCACTTTTACGTGCTCTGCCTGCTGTCGTTCATGGCCTGTTGCTTCCACTATTCAGGCAAGCTGAACACGTTCGATGAGGCAATGTACTGGGGCAACCTCACGGCCAACCTGCTGGCGCCCGCGGTGTTCCTTCATTTCTGCCTGACGTTCCATCTCTGCCCGCCCTTTCTGGACCGGCGCGGCGGCTGGCTGGTCCTGTATACGCCGTCCATCATTCTCCTGGCTGTGCTGGCCGGCTCAGCGGAAGGCTTGTTGCATTTTTCGACGCCGCTGTTTGAAGTGCGCTGGTTCATGGACCGCATCACGCTCGCCTACTCAGTGCTGCTTTACTTCCTGGGAGTTGTGGTGCTCGGCTTTGACTACGCCCGAGCCGAAGATCCGGTCGTCCGCCGCCAATTGAAGTATCTGCGCAATGGCGCCCTGGTGGGATTGCTCCCCTTTGCGGTTTTTTACGCGCTGCCGTACGTATTCGGCGGAATCCCCAACCACTTGATGAACCTGAGTGTCCTGACCATGGGTCTGATTCCGCTGACCTGGGCGTACGCCGTCACGCGCTATCGCCTGATGGACGTCGACATCATCTTCCAGCAAGGCTACGTCTACACGCTCTCTACATTGGCTGTGATCGGAACGTTCTACGTTGTCATTTTTTTGATCTTCGACGCGCACACCATTCCGTCCACTGCCTTCGTGGTCCTGATCATCTTCGCCACGCTCTTCTTCATGCCGGTTCGTAGCTGGATTCAGGAGCAACTCGATCGATACGTTTTCTACCGCGATCGTTACGACGCTCGCCTGACGCTAATTGAATTCGCGCGTGAGCTGAGCTCGGAAACGGACCAGAACGCCATGCTGGCGAAAGTTTCCGATCGTCTCCTGCGCACGCTGTCCATCCAGGAGATCGGTTTCTTTCTCATGGATGAGTCGACAGGCCGGTTCGAACTGCACTCGGTAACCCAGAAATCCGGACGCACCCCGAAAAATTACCGGCACGCTCTCGACTTGCGCTTCCTCGAGAGTGCCGAAGACAAACCGTACCTGTTCTTCGAGCGCCCCAAGCATCTACGCGACATCCTTTCCAAGGAGTTGCCCGAATCCATCCGCCACACCATCGCGGAACTCGATTTCACCTACTACGTGGCCTGTAAATCGCGCTCGCGTATCATCGCGTTCTTTGGCGTCAGCCGCAGCACCGAAGGTGACTTCTTATCCAAAGACGATATCGATCTGCTGGTCACGCTCTCCAACTATGTCGCGATTGCGATTGAGAATTCGCGTCTCTACAGTTCGCTGCAGCGCAAAGCGGACGAATATGAGCGTCTCAAGGAATTCAGCGAAAACATCGTCGAGTCAATTAACGTCGGCATCCTGGCGGCTGATCTCGACGACCGCGTGGAAAGTTGGAACTCGCAGATCGAAAAGCTGACCGGCATCGCGCGCGTAGAAGCGGTAGGCAAGCGCCTTTCTGATCTGTTCGCGCCAGAACTCACCCGAAAATTCGACGAGGGCCGTGGTGAAGGCATCCATAATTTGTACAAGGTGTCCTTGCGGCCACGCCTGGAGGAGCCCGATGCCACCGCTGCCGCCCCGCGCAACGGCCACGGTTTGGAGCTTGCGAAGTCATCTGCTCCGCAGATACGCGAATCCGTGGTTAACGTGGCCATCGCGCCGCTCATTTCGAAAGAACAGCAGCGGATTGGCCGCCTGATCATCTTCGATGACATTACGGATCGCGATGAACTGGAGCGCCGCCTGGTCCAGGCCGACAAACTCAGCTCCATCGGCTTGCTCGCCGCCGGAGTTGCGCATGAAGTCAACACGCCCCTGGCAGTGATCTCGACTTACGCGCAGATGCTCGCCAAGCAGATTTCCGATGACGATCAGAAATCGAAGCTGTTGGAAAAGATCGCGAAGCAGACGTTCCGTGCGAGCGAAATCGTCAACTCGCTTCTGAATTTTTCGCGCACATCGCCCACCGATTTCGGCGACCTGGATCTCAATCGCGTGATTCGCGAGACGGTGGCGTTGGTCGATCACCAGTTCCAAAAGACGGGCGTCAACACGCTCGTGACCTTGGCCGACGATCTGCCCCCAGTGCGTGGAAATTCAGGCAAGCTCCAGCAGGTCTTCTTGAATCTGTTCATTAACGCTCGCGACGCCATGGCTGCGGGTGGCTCCCTGACGGTGCGCTCCTGGACCGAAAACGGCTTCGCCCATGTAGAGATCGCCGACACGGGTCAGGGCATTTCGCCGGAGAATCTGGCGCGAATCTACGATCCGTTCTTCACCACCAAAGCGCCCAAAAAGGGGACCGGCCTGGGGCTTTCGATTACCTACGGCATCGTGCAGGAGCACAACGGAATCATCGAGGTCGACAGCACCCTCGGCCGCGGCACGCGTTTCCGCCTCGAGTTCCCGGCCTCTGCCCGCGCCGCCAAAGTGCTCGACCAGCCCCGCCGCGCGGCCATGCTGGCGTAAGTGGCAGCGCCAGTTAGTAATAAACTGAAGAAGCAGTAGTGACACTGGCCTTGCAACAATTTTTTGCCGTCTTGCTCGGAACGCTACCACTGGTTGGCGTAATCGGATGGGCTGCGTTTCAGCAGAACGCGCGCTTTGACGCTATAAATCAGAGGCTCGATGCCATTGATCGTCGGCTCGACCGTCTGGAAGCCCGTCTCGACAATCTCGGCGAAGACCTGAAATCTCTTGGGGTCCGCGTCAACGAGCACGACGTCCGAATTGCAAAGCTCGAGACCAGGCTGGATACGCCGCGCATGGTCGTGAAGTAATCTCGCGACCAGCCAGCGCGCACGCCGCGCGCGCCGTTTTCAACGTGTCTGATACAACCACTGTAGTGGCGTTTAGCAATCAAGATCTTCCCGCCGACCGTATCAGCCCGCCGGAGCGCCGCCGCATTCTCGTCATCGACGACGAAGCCGACATCCGCGAAAGCCTCGAGCTTCTATTAACCGGCGAAAACTACTCCATTGATCTCGCCGAAAACGCAACTACCGGCCTCCAAAAATTTGAGTCCGGATCATACGACCTGGTCCTCCTCGATCTCATGATGCCCGATCGTTCCGGCATGGACGTGCTCTCCGACATCCGCCAGCGCGACGTGGAAACACCCGTTTTCATGCTGACCGCCTATGGCTCCGTCGAGGTCGCGGTGCGCGCCCTCAAGTCCGGCGCAAACGACTATTTCGCCAAGCCTTGGGATAACGAAAAGCTGCTCATCGAGATCGATCGGATGATCGCCAAGGGTCATCTCGAGCGCGAAAACACCCAGCTCAAGCGCGCCCTGAAGCAGCGCTATGCCTTTCCGAATATCGTAGGCAAAAGCGATCGCATGCTGCGGCTATTGGACCAGGTGGCGCAGGTTGCCCCCAGCCGCGCCACGATCCTCGTCACAGGCGAAACCGGCACCGGCAAGGAGTTGATAGCCAAAGCGATTCACTCGCATTCCGCGCGCGCCGACCAGACCTTCGTCCCCGTTAATAGTGGATCACTCTCCACTGAGCTCCTCGAATCCACCCTTTTCGGGCACGTGAAAGGCTCCTTCACCAGCGCAATTGCCAACAAGAAAGGCTATTTCGAAACCGCCAACCGCGGCACCATCTTCTTCGACGAAATCGGCACCATCAGCCCCGAAATTCAGGTGAAGCTTCTGCGCGTCCTCCAGGATCGCGAGTTCATGCCGCTCGGCTCAAACGAAACCATCAAGGTCGACGTGCGCATCATCGCCGCCACCAACGCGGACTTGCGCAAACTGGTCGACGAAGGCAAATTCCGTGAAGACCTCTACTACCGGCTCAACGTGATCAGCCTGCCTCTGCCGCCCCTGCGCGAGCGCAAAGAGGACATTCCGCTGCTCGTCGAATACTTTTTCAATCGCTACTGCAAAGAAAACGAAAAGTTCCTCAACTTCGACGGACGCTCCGTCCTCAGCTTTGAGCCCGACGCCATGCAGATCCTTATGGAACACAATTGGCCCGGTAACGTACGCGAGCTCGAAAACGTAGTCGAACGCGCCGTTGTTCTGGCGACCGCCACCTCTGTCCCGGCTCATGTCTTGCCCGATCACCTGCAGCAGGCAAGCGGCATGCGCATCTCGCGCGATGGTGATGGCGCGGTGGCGCCCAACGCGTCGCTTTTCGAGATCGTGGCGGATTTCGAACGCCGAAAAATCATCGAGTCGCTCGAGTTGGTGAACTATAGTCAAACAGAAGCGGCCGAGGCACTGCGAATCCCGCTCTCTACTTTGAATCAGAAAATTAAGCGGCTCAACATTGAAGTGAGACGGCGGGCCGCACCCTGACGCTTGTCGATCTCCGCTAGCCCTCACTCACTTGCTGCGCGAATCGTCTCACCCAGCCGGCGCGCCCTGGAGCTGCTATTCGGATCGACTATTCTGGCGAGCGCCTGCCTGCTGTTTCTGGTTCAACCGCTCATATCAAAGTTAATCCTGCCCTGGTTCGGCGGCTCCGCGGCCGTCTGGATCACCTGCATGCTCTTCTTCCAGTCCGGCCTCCTGCTCGGATACCTGTATGCGCACGCCCTGATCACTCGCCTACCAGCCCAACGGCAATCGCTAATACACGGCTTGATACTGGGGCTCAGCTTACTGGCGCTGCCCATCCTGCCGAATGCGGGCTGGCAACCCGCGCCGGGTCAAGATCCCACCTGGAACTTATTCGCGGTGCTCGCCACGTGTGTCGGGTTGCCATACCTCCTGCTCTCCTCCACTACTCCGCTGTTGCAGAGCTGGTACGCGCGCGGCAGCGAAAGCGCTCTTCCTTATCGATACTTCGCGTTATCCAACGCCGGTTCGTTGCTCGCGCTGCTCGCATATCCGGTGGTCATCGAGCCGCATCTCACCGGCCACCAGCAGGCGTGGCTGTGGTCCGCTGCATTCGCCGTCTTTGTTCTTCTCTGCGCTTGCGCGGCTTTCTGCGCCGCCCGCTCGCATGACGCGCTGCCGCATCACTTGGCCGCAAGTTCCGCAAGCGGCAAGCAGCCCATCGCGCTGTGGTTGAACCTCTCCGCGTGCGCCTCCACACTGCTGCTTGCTGTTACGAATCTCCTGACCCAGAACATCGCGCCTATGCCGCTGCTCTGGGTAATCCCTCTCGGCGTTTACCTGTTGACGTTCATTCTTTGCTTTGAAAGCGACCGTTGGTACCGCCGCTCAATCTTCCTGCCGCTCGTTTTTCCCTCCATCGCGGCTCTGGTCGCCGCATCCGGCGCCACATTAGAAAACGCGACCGTCTCCACCATGGTCTCGCTACTTTCCATCGCTCTGTTCGTCTGTTGCATGACTTGCCATGGCGAATTGGCGCGCTTACGGCCTGCCGCTTGGCACCTCACCACTTTCTATTTGTGCCTGTCCGCCGGTGGCGCTTCGGGCGGGATCTTTGTCGCGTTATTTGCTCCGCACATCTTTCCCGCCATGTTCGAGTACCCGATTGCCTTCGTCGCTCTTCCAGCCTTGCTGCTCACGCTGTTCCGCCTGCAGCGTCCCCAATGGAAGCGGCCGCAACTGATGAAACCACTTTGGGCGGGTGCGCTCGCCTGCACCGTGATTTTGGGCGGTTACGTCTGTCACCAGACCTGGAAACGCTTGCATTCGGCCACCTTCGTCGCGAGAAATTTTTACGGCGCGCTCCGTGTCGACCAAGTCGGAGACCCTCGCAATCCAGTTCGCGAGCTGCTGAACGGCACCATCACGCACGGCGTTCAATTTCTGCAGCCGGCGTTTCGTCACTGGCCCACCAGCTACTACGCGCGCAACTCCGGCATCGGTCTCACCTGGTACGCGCTCGCGCCCAGCGGTCCATTGAAGATGGGCGTCGTGGGCCTCGGCGCCGGGACACTCGCTGCTTACGGCCGGGGCGACGACACGCTCCGTTTCTATGACATCAACCCGCTGGTCGTCAAGATTGCGCGCGAACAGTTCCTGTATCTCTCCGATTGCCCTTCGCACATCGACATAGTTCTAGGCGACGCGCGCCTCTCCATGGAGAATGAACCGGCGCAGAAGTTCGACATTTTGGTCATTGATGCATTTTCGGGCGACGCCATTCCGGTCCACTTGCTCACGCGCGAAGCGTTTCAAATCTACTGGCGCCATTTGAAACCCGACGGCGTTCTCGCCGTCCATGTGTCCAATCGATATCTCAATCTCGCCCCCATCGTGGCGCTTGCGAATCAAAATAGCGGCAAGCAAATCTGGCAGGCGGAAAATGGCAACGATGACCCCAAGGAAATCTTCGACTCCACCTATGTACTAGTAAGCAGCCGCCCCAATTTTTTCAACAACCCGCTATTCAGAGGACTGCTCACCAGCATCGACATCCCCCGCCAGCTCCGCCTCTGGACCGACGATTACAGCAACTTGTGGCAGGTCTTGAGTTTCAAGTCGCCCAGCTAAACATCGGCGTTTACCGGCGTTCATCGGCGGCCACCTAGATATGAAATTCCTGCCCGATGCTCTGCAGACACACGCGATCGGTCGCCGCTCCCGCCGCATCCAGCAAGCGTTCGATCGGCTCCAGCTTCGCTTCGCGGCTTAAAGTAAACGTCTGGTGGTGAACCGGTAGCACGTACTCAGCACCCGCGTCATTGGCCATATCCCAGGCCTGCTCCGGATTACAATGCACGCGAATCCAGGGATCGTACGCTCCAATCGGCATAATCGCTAAGTGTAGTGGCTTGGTTGAACGAATCTGTTTAAAACAATTCGTATACGCCGTGTCGCCGCCGAACACGATGCGACGGCTGCCGATTTCAATAACATAGCCGTTGTACCCGCGATAAACATCGCTGCGCATACGCGCTCCCCAGTGCGCCACTTCGAATGCAGTCACGCGCGCCGCCCCGGCCTGCGTGCTTTCTCTCCAGCGCAGCTCGTGTACGTGTTCGTAACGCTTCGGGCGCAGCAGATCAGCCGTATGTGCCGCCGTGACAACCTGCGTACGCCCGTTCTCGAGATGCCGCAAACTGGGCATATCGAAGTGATCCATGTGAGCGTGCGAAAGCACAATCAAATCAATACGCGGCAGATCTTTCACCGGCGCAGCCACCTGGATAAGGCGCTTGATCCCAATCGTCACCGGCCCAAAGTTCAACCCAATACGTGGACTAAATACCGGATCCGTGAGGATTGTGAATCCATCTATTTTTAGCAGCACTGTGCTGTGGCCCAACCACGCCGCATGCAGGCCAGTATCTGGCCAGCTCTTAGGATGCGGGTGATAAGGTGCCGGCGTGACATCCCTCGTGCATTCCTTCGACATCTCACGAAAAAATGCCGGCGCGGCGCGCCTGAGAAACTTCGCCGTCTCCGGTGCTCGCCGTAAATGCCCCGAGAACGTTGCACTCCGGACATGCCGTTGCGGTCTGCGAGAACGGTGGCGATTACTCACGAATATTAGATGCTCTCATGGAGAAATTGTTCTCCTCGTCAAATAGGGCCATCTACCTTTATAAGAGCAGACTCGATTACCGCTGCACAGGGATTCGGCTGCGGCATTTGAGTTCAGCCCTGAACTACCTGTACATAACAGCCGATATAGTAGTCGGACAACATTCGGATCGGAGGGCCTACGTTGTCAGTCGCGAGCGTCGAAGGTGTGTCTCAATCGAGACGCATCTCTTCCCTATATCGGCCGGAACTCGATGCGCTACGATTTTTTGCCTTTTTCTGCGTATTCATCCACCACGTCCTGCCTCGTAGTGCGCGCGAGTACCAGCAGCATTTAGGCCCCACGCTGAGCAGGCTTCTTGCTTCCATAACCAATGCCGGAAGCTTCGGACTGTGCCTCTTCTTTGTTCTTAGCGCTTACCTGATCTCCGAACTGCTAATCCGCGAACGGTTGCGGACCGGGACGGTGCATATCAAGTCGTTTTACACGCGCAGGATGCTCCGAATCTGGCCCCTGTATTTCTTCGGAGTCGGCATCGGTCTCCTTTGGGCCGTTTTGTCTGGAGTTCGGAAGGATGTCACGCGCTTCTTGAGCTACCTCGTGCTCGCCGGCAACTGGTACTGCACGAAGAACGGCTGGACCCGCAATCCCATGGTTCCTCTCTGGAGCATATCCATCGAGGAACAGTTTTATCTTCTTTGGCCTGCTATTGCGCGCAAGACGGGTGAGAAGGGGATGTACACTGTTTGCGCCATCATGCTGGCAGATGCGAGCGGTTGGCTTTTTTACCTGACTTACACCCACGCGACTCCGGATTGGTCGATTTGGGCGAATACCTTTGTCCAATTCTCCATGTTCGCCGCCGGCGTGCTTCTTGCTTTGAGCTTACGCGGCAACGTCCTGTCGGTGAACGCCTCTTCCCGAATCCTCCTTGCCCTGGCAGGACTGGGAGCGTGGTTCATTTCGGCGTATTTCCTTCATTGCAAGGACCTGAACGTTCGGCCGACGGCTATTCAATTGAATTTAGGGTACTTGCTCGTCGCGCTTGGCTGCGTATCACTGCTGTGCGCTTGTTTGGGCTTAGGCCAAGCTGTACCTGCCGCGCTCGTCTACCTTGGGCGCATCTCGTATGGACTGTACGTGTTTCATTTGTTAGCACTGTGGATAGCGGAGACGCTTTTGACCCGCCACGTGCACCAGTATGCGGTGCGAATAGTCGCGACGGGAATAGCTGGCTTTCTACTCACTGTCGCCATGGCGGCGGTCTCCTACCGATATCTGGAGACGCCCTTCTTGCGGCTAAAAGAGAAGTTCAGCTATATTAAGACCCGTCCGGTGTAAAAAAGGCGCGGCACAGAAGTTCTGTACCGCGCCATCACTGAAGTAACTCTTTTCTATCTCACTCGCCGCTTGCTCTCACTACCGCGCTTCGGATGTTCCGTACTCGTCCGCGTCACCGAATTGATCTGAATCACAGGCATCAACGAATTACTGTTATCCACGGGCCGCTGCACCGCGCGCTGCGACAACTCCTGATTGAGCGTGCCGATGAAATCCTCAATCTGCTGCTGCATCGCTTCCATCTTTTCGCGCATGTTGAGGATGATCTCGACGCCCGCTAGGTTCACGCCCAATTCGCGCGTCAATTTGAGAATCACTTCCAGCCGCTCGAGATCTTCATCCGTATAGAGCCGCGTGTTTCCCTCGCTGCGCGAGGGCGTCAGCAGCCCTTCTCTCTCATACAAACGCAGCGTCTGCGGATGAATAGCGTACTGCTCCGCTACCGCCGAAATCATGTATGCCGCTTTGCTCTTCGCT
>Ga0213876_10001876_pt1 | contig 12650 bp, 10 predicted proteins | sample BarmaccomBMRX_R9_FD_160113 | JGI IMG/M metagenome (GOLD analysis project Ga0213876, IMG submission 160113) | Root-associated microbial communities from Barbacenia macrantha in rupestrian grasslands, the National Park of Serra do Cipo, Brazil - RX_R9 | ecosystem: Host-associated > Plants > Roots...
TCGCGCTTGTACCACCCGACCGCGGCCCCCACGACGAGACGCCCGTTGGAGATGTGGTCGATCGTCGCCAGCTCCTTGGCGAGCACGACGGGATTGCGCATCGGCATGACGAGGATGCCGGTCCCGACTTTGATCTTGGAAGTCCTGGCCGCGACCGCGGTGAGGATGGTGAGAGCCTCGTGGATCGGAAAATTGGGATCGACGCCGAGAAGCAGGTGGTCCCAGGCCCAGAGCGATTCGTAACCGAGCTCTTCCATGCGCACGCCATAGTCGATCAACCCCTTGGCGCTCGGCATCTCCGGATATTTGGTGAAATTCCGCATCGCGATGCCGAATTCGGTTTGCTTCTTCTTGGCCATCATGGGGTCCTTGTTTCGGCGCGGTGGGCGCGACGCCTCAGGCGGTGTAAAGGGCTTTGGGGTCGAGCTCGCGCAGCACGGCGAGCTCCTCGTCGCGGGGCGGTGCCGTGGTCTCGATCTTGTCGTCGAATTCGAGCGTGAAGCCCGTATTCTCCTGCACCTGTTCGCGAGTGACGCCGTGGTGCAGGCCGAGCACCTTCATCTGGCGCGTGTCCTCGTCGAAACCCATGATCGCGAGATCGGTGACGACGCGCCACAAGCCCCCTTGCGGCAAACCGCAATTCGCCCGCGACCGGCCGCCCTTCAGCCATCCCGGCGAAGTGACGAAATCGACGTCCGCGACGAAGCGGCGCTTCTCGTGCTTCATCGCCACGATCATGTTGGTGAGCGAAGAAATGTCGTTGCCTCCGCCGGTTCCCGGCAGGCGGATCTTCGGGTTCTCGGCGTCGCCGATGAAGGAGGAATTGAGATTGCCGAAGCGGTCGATCTGCGCGCCGCCCATGAAACCGATATCCACATAACCGCGCTGCAAGAGGAGCAGCACGTCGGTGATCGGCAACACCATGTTGGAACGCCGCGTGCAGCGCTGCTCGTTGGTGGAGGGGGGCAACTCGCCCGGCACGATGAAGGGGCCGATCGTACCGCCCTCGAAAAGTATGGTCAGTTGCGGCGCGAAAAGCCGCTGGGCCAGCGTCGCCGCGAGGAGCGGGACACCGATGCCGGCGAAGACGATCTGACCGTTCGTCATCAGGCGCGAGGCCATCACGGCCAGGAGCTCCGACGTGGTGAAGTTCGATGCAGGTTTGGTGTGCCTAGTCATTGTGCACGCTCCGTCCGCGGCGGCTGGCGTCGAGCAGGGCTTCCATGCCGAGCTTCGCGAGGTAATCGGGCCAACTCTTTGGCCCGTAGTAGAACTCGTCGAGATAGCGCTGCGGGCCCTTCACGGGATCTTGCGAGCTGATCTTGGCGTAATGGTCGAGATGCTCGAAAAAGGGCTCGTAGAGTCCGTAGCACTCATGGGGCGCGCAACCGAAGGGCGCCTCGACCACCGCATCCACGGTGAAGAAGGGGATGCGCGTGCGATCGGGCGTGCGCCGGATCTGATCATTGCTCACGATTCGCTCGGTCGTGAGGATGACCTTGTTTGCCGCCATCGCCATGTCGATATCCATGAACTGCAGCCCGTCGAGCTGCGCGTTGCCGTAGGCGTCGCAACGCTGCACGTGGATGAGCGCGACATCCGGGTTGAGCGCCGGCAAGAGGACGATCTTCTCGCCGGTGAAGGGGCAATCCATCACCTTGATCTCGTCGCCCACGCGCTTGCCCACATCCGAGCCGAGCATTGTTCGCGACGGCATGAACGGAATGCCCATCGCGCCCGCCCGGTAGCGAAGCCCGATCGACATGTGACTCCATTCCTCGAACTTCGCGAGCTTGTTCTCCGTGTGATGGCGCATCACCTTGGAGACGCCCCAGACGATCCCCTGGGTGAACCAGCTCGTGATGACGTGCTGGGAAACTCCCGAGGCGAAGAAGAGGTCACCTTCCGTCGAGGTGATCGAGCGTGAGATCACGAGATCGCGCTTACGCGCCCTGATCAGCGCCCAGATCATGGCGAGCGGCGTACGCGAAACGGTGCAGCCGCCGATGGCGACGTGATTGCCGTCGTGGACGAGCTTTGCCGCGTCCTCGAGCGTCATCACCTTTTCGCGCAAGCCCCGATCGCGCGTGAGCGTTTCGTGGCGCAGCGCCGAATAGGATTTGACGAGCGGCTCGATGCTCATATGCGTAACTTTCTCCTTCACGCCCGGATGCGGTCGCGTCCGGCCTCCATGCCGCTGTCGCGGTTGAAGGCGGTGATCATCTCGTCCCACTGCGGCACGAGGTCTTGCAAGCGACGCCAGAAGGCTTGATGCTTTCGCCGGTCGAAATCGGCAAGCGCGATGCCCTGCTGCTCCACCCAGGTGAAGTAGCCGAGGTTGAAGATCCGCTCGCATTCCTGATGCGTGGCTTCCAACACATTCTCCGTGTCGGCTCCGAGGAGATGCGCGCCCACGAGCTCGGCCGCCGTTTCGCTCGAAAGCTCTCCGGAGTTGTGGCGTCGTTCGAGATAGCGACGCACTTCGCTCCCGTAGAGCTCCGCCCCGTCCGTTGCGACCGTCATGATCACGCTGTCCGAGCCCAGCCGGTAGCGTTTGGCGAACTTGATCGCGCCGAGCACATTGGCGATGCTCGAAAGACCGAACATCGCGAGCTTGGCGAGCAGGTCTTCCGAAATGCCGAGCCGGCGGGCGAGATAGGCCTTGCCGATCTCGGTGTTGAACACCGCATTCAAGCCGTCCGTCGCCTGATCGGAGACGCCGATCACCAGGTCCGTGTTCATGACGTTGTGGATCAAGGGTACATGCTTGTCGCCGATTCCCTGGATGTTGTGCTCGCCATAGCCGTTCTTGAGCAGGGTCGGGCATTCGACGGCTTCTACAACCGCGATCTTGGCCCCGTACTTCTCCTTGAGATAGTCGCCCGCCGCAAGCGTGCCGGCAGAGCCGCTGGCCGAGACGAACCCCGCGAGCCGCAAGCCGTTGGCGCCCGAGGCGAGCGACTCGAACATGGACCCGAGCGCGGGGCCGGTGCAGCGCCAATGAGCGAGGTAATTGCCGAACTCGCTGAATTGGTTGACGATGTCGTTTTCCGGATCTCGCGCGAGCTCGGCGCAACGATCGTAGATCTCCTTGACATTCGCCTCGCTGCCGGGCGTGCGGATAATGTCCGCGGGAGTGCTCACCCATTTGGAGAGCCAATCGAAGCGTTCTTGGCTCATGCCGGCCGGCAGCACGGCGACGGCGCGGCAACCGAGGATGCGCGAGATGGCGACGCCGCCCCGGCAATAGTTCCCGGTCGACGGCCACACGGCACGCTGCTTCGCCGGATCGAAACGCCCGCTCACGAGGCGCGGTGCGAGGCAGGCATACGCCGCGAGCACCTTGTGTGCCCGGATCATCGGGAAGAGCGTGCCGAGTGCCACCACGATGCGGGCGGAAACACCGGTGAGCGCTTCCGGCAATTCGACATATAGGGGAACCGAGACCTGCCCCTTCCGACGCATGTCGTTGAACCAATTCACCCGGTAGAGATTGTAAGGGTGCGGCCCATCGGGCGCCACGTCGATGAGGCCCGCCCGAATGGCGACGGGCGCCGTTTGCGGCGCGGCGATTTCCGCAAAGGTCGGCAGGCGCACGCGATTCTCACCGAGAAGCTGCAAGGCTTGCCGGCGCACCGCAGCATCCTCGACGCGAACCGGAAAATCGAAAGGAGTCACCGGCATCTTATGCCTCACCCCCGGGTGGAAGGATGATCGAACATTCAGCTTGTTATCCTATTCTTAGTACCAATTTTCCCGCCGGATCAACAGCTAACTGCGAAGGCCGGTCCCGAAGACGGACGTCCCGCCCCGTTCCTCGGCGAAAACCGCGCTCGCTTCTGCGAGCGGGAGCACCTTGCGCATCGACGATGACGCCGTTCGCGATGATGCAAGCCTGCGCTCCCGCGTCGGCTCGCCGTAATCAGTCGTGCGCTGACGCGGCTCTCGCCCAGCGGCGCGGATCAGGCCTTCGATGTCGCGCGCACTGATCTCCTGCCCGTGCGCGGCGCCGGCCGCGCGCGTGATCGATTCATTCATAAGCACCCCGCCGAAATCATTGGCGCCCGCCGAAAGGCACAGCATGGCACCCTGTGGTCCCATTTTCACCCAGGAGGTCTGGATGTTGGTGATCAGCGGATCGAGCACGAGCCGTGCCAGGGCATGCATCAGCATGGCTTCGCGAAAGGTCGGCCCCTTGCGCGAGCGTCCCTTGAGGTAGATCGGCGCTTCCATATGAACGAACGGCAAGGGAACGAATTCGGTGAAGCCGCCCGTCCTCCCCTGCAACTCGCGCACACGCAAGAGATGGCGCGCCCAATGGCGGTAGCCGTCCACATGGCCGAACATGATCGTGGCAGTGCTTTTGAGGCCCACGTCATGGGCAGCTTCCATGACCTCGAGCCATTGGGCGGTGGTGATCTTGTCAGGACAGAGAATGGCCCGGACCTCGTCGTCGAGGATTTCCGCCGCGGTTCCCGGCAGGCTCGCGAGCCCTGCCGCTTTGAGGCGCGAAAGATAGGGCCGCAGCGCAAGCCCCAAGCTCTGCGCGCCATGCCAGACTTCGAGCGGGGAGAAGGCATGAACATGCATGTCGGGCGCGGCGGACTTCACGGCCTCGACGATCGAAAGGTAGGTCTTGCCGGTGTAGCCTGGACGGATACCTCCTTGCAGGCACACTTCCGTCGCGCCACGCGCCCAGGCCTCATCCACACGCCCGGCAATCTCGGCAAGGTCAAGATCGTAGGGCTTGTCGCGATGGCCGAAATTGTGCCTTCCCTTGGAGAACGCACAAAACTTGCATCCGTAAGTGCAAATGTTCGTGTAATTGATGTTGCGATTGACGACATAGCTCACGCAATCGCCCACACGTGTCTTCCGCAAGCGATCGGCTGCCCGGCAGACGGCGGTGAAATCCTCGCCCCTTGCGTCGAACAAAGCTGCGATCTCGGCCTCGTTCGGCGCCAAACCGCTCGCCATCCGAGCAAGGCTTTGCGAGACGGAGGGACAGACCCGCTCAACTTCGGCCCGCAAGCGCGCGACGCCGGCCTCGGGCAAATATTCCGTGCCTCCCGGCGACCAGCGATCCTCGCGCGCGAGGCCTTCCCCATCGCTGAGGCGCAGCACCGGGGTCTGCAATTGCGGCGCGACCCAGCGCTGCGGATCGGCGACAAAAGCGGGGTAGAGCGCAAGGCGCTCGACGAGAACGCGCCCTGCCCTTTCGGTCGCTTGCGCGAGCACCTGTAACTGCGGCCAGGGCGCTTCGGGATTGACGTGATCGGGTGTGACGGGGGAAACCCCGCCCCAATCGTTGATACCGGCGCGGATGAGAGATTCGAGGCCGTCAGGGCGTAGATTGGGCGGTGCCTGGATGTTCATCGCTGGTCCGAAGACGAGGCGTGCCGCCGCGACCGTCCAGACCTGCTCTTCGAGCGAAGGCTCGGGCGCGCCTTCCATGCGCGTGCCCGGCTTGGCGCGGAAATTCTGGATGATCACTTCCTGGATGTGACCGTGGCGGTCGTTGAGTTCGCGGATCGCAAGAAGCGCCTCGATGCGCTCGACACGCGTCTCGCCGATGCCGATCAGGATACCGGTGGTGAAGGGAACGCCCGCACGGCCGGCTGCCTCGATTGTGGCAAGCCGGGCGGCCGGTTGCTTATCGGGAGAGCCGAAATGGGGACCGCCGCGCCGCGAGAGCCGCTCGGAGGCGGTTTCGAGCATGATACCTTGGGAGGCCGAAACGCAGCGCAACCGGCTTGTCCAGGCCTCGTCCATGAGGCCGGGATTGAGATGCGGGAGCAATCCCGTTTTCTCGAGGACGAGTGAGGCCGAAGATTCAAGATAGCCGAGCGTCGTTTCGTGACCGAGCCTGGCGAGCGCCTGGCGCGCGGAGGCGTAACGACGTTCGGGCTTGTCGCCGAGCGTGAACAGCGCCTCTTTGACGCCGTGTTCCGCGCCTCGCCGTGCGATGTCGAGAACCGCTTCGGGAGTCAGAAAGGCGGCTTCTCCGCGTCGCGGCGCGTGCGCGAAGGTGCAGTAATGGCAGACATCCGCACAAAGCTGTGTGAGCGGTATGAAGACCTTCTTTGAAAACGTGACGTGATTGCCATGGCGCGCAAGGCATAAGGCCTCGGCGATCGCCGCCATGCGATCGGCTTGCGCGCAGTTCGCGAGCGCGACTGCCTGGTCGCGATCGAGTCTTTCGCCGTTCTCGGCAGCGTCGAGCACCTTGCCGGGATCGATACCGCTCATCATGGCTCACTCACTCCTGTCACCCTCTCCGGCGCTGCTCTCATCCTCGGACGTGCCTTGAGGCGAGATGCGCGATCGCGCAGCGCCGCAGGCAGGAATGCATAGCGCACAGAGCCACGCATCACCATCATGAGCGCGGCGAGGTCGGCCGGTTCGTCAATGTCCTTGCCCAAACCTTTCAGGCGCATCACCTGCGCCTGGAGGCCGCGGCTGGCGGCCTGCCGGCAGTGCATGGCAAAGCTGTCTTGCCCGAAATTCGGCGCGAGCGCCTCCGGCGGCGAGAGCAGAAGGGCGTTCGTGCCATCGCTTGCTTGCGCGGGTACGATCACCGCAAATTCGCCCTCCGATCGATAAGGTACACTCACGATTTGGCCGATCTCGGCCGGTGTCGCGAGCGGCACGTCTGCCGGAATGAACAGGACGCGCTTGGCGCCCTCGCGACGCGCGTGGACCGCTCCAAGACGCAGCGCGCCATTCAGTCCCGCGGGATGGTCCTCCGGAATAATACGGGCACCCTCGCGTTCACCGTTGAGTGCCACCAATCGATCTGCCGTGACGACGAGAATGGAGCCGATCGCGGGCGTGGCGCGCAAAATCGCGAGCACGTCCTCGAACATCGTGAGCACGAGCCGGCGGCGGGCGGAAGGCGCAAGGACGCCCGCCAGACGTGTCTTGGCGCGAGTGAGGCTCTTGACGGGCACCACCGCCCACACCGGCACGTCGTTCGCGCTACGCATCTCGTGCTTTTGCCCGTCTTGCATCACCGCCCGCGCGAAGCTTATCGCACATCGCCAGGCACGCCTCGGCCAAGGCGATCTTGTCGGCGGACGTCTTCATCAACGTCTTGGTGACGAGCGTCGGCAGGCCGAGGCTGGGCTCGTAGCGCGCATCCTCCTCGTCGAGAACGAAGCCCTTGATCAACCCCGAATAGTGCCGCGCGATGGTCGCGGCGTCGGCCGCAAGACCGAGCTCCCCCATGATCTTGGCCGTCGGGCCTTTCACCGCCTTGCCTGCGATGATCGGGCTCACGGCGATCACCGGCGCTCGGCATTTCCGGAGCGCTTCGGCTATTCCCGGCACCGCAAGCACGGGGTCGATACTGAGATAAGGATTCGACGGACAGATGATGACACCGGCGAGCGTAGGCGCCGCGAGCGCGTCCAAGGCCATGGACGAGGCACGCGCTTTCGTCGCCCCTTCGAAGCGGATGCCGCGAACGCGGGGACGACACTGCTCCCGCACGAAATATTCCTGAAACGCCAACACCCCGTTGTCGGTATCCACGAGCGTTCGCAGGGGATCATCGCTCATCGGAAGCACCCGGGGCTTGATACCGAGACAGGCTCGAAATTTCGCGCAAATCTCGTTGAGCGTCTCGCCGGCGCGAAGCCTTCGCGTGCGATCAACATGCATGGCGAGATCGCCATCCCCGAGCCTGAACCATTCAGGGCCTCCGAGCGCCTCGATCGCACGCATGAAGTTCCAGCTCTCATCGCGACGCCCCCAGCCGGTCTCTTCGTTGACGAGACCCGCAAGCGTGTAGAGCGTCGTGTCGATGTCGGGTGACACGTGCAGGCCGAGATGCTCGAAATCGTCGCCGGTGTTGACGACAATGGTGAGCCGAGATCCGAGGAGGTGGGAAAGGCCGAGCGAAAGCTTGGACCCGCCCACCCCTCCGGAAAGCGCCACATAAGTGGCGCCGGCATCATCTCGACATGCTGTCGCGGCACTCACCGGAACATGTCCTCGCTCTTGGGCCGAACGAGCGCCGATGCCGGTCGCTCTTCGGCTTTCCATTCAAGGCCGCGAACCAGGGCCGCGGGACGTCCTTCGGCGGCCTCGCCCATGACGAGCACAGCGGCGGCCGCGACCGCGTCGGCAAAGCCGACCTCGGTCGCTTCGAGCCGGCGGCCTGAAAGATCGGCTTCGCCGCGGCGGTCCCACAAGGATGGGACACCCGCCGCGCCGATCGCCAATCCGACGGTGCCGAGCCTGAAGGCGCGGCCGACGCTGTCCGAGATGATAACGCCGATCGCGGCATCAAAATGCCTGTCGAGCCTCGCCTTGAGCGCTTCGGCGCTCGCCTGCGCATCTTCCGGAAGAAGGAGCACGCGCTTGCCGTGATCGGCTTCGCTCAAATTGGACTGGTCGATGCCGGCATTGGCCATGACCAGGCCGTCATGCGTCTCGACGATGATGAGGCCTTGCCTAGCACGGAGAACCTGGGCTGATTGGCGCAGGATCGCTTCGACGAGGCGCGGGTCTTTCCCAGTCTTGCCGGAAAGCTCGACCGCGCGCTCCGAGGGCTCGAGCGTGGCAAGGTCGAGGAAACGCCCTTGCGCCTTGGACACGATTTTTTGCGCCACGACCAAAATGTCGAAGTCGCAGGGCTCGAGTTCGGCCCTTTCGAGCGCTTCGATCAAGAGGGACGCAAGATCGTGTCCCGGCCTCACGAGAGGGATATCTTCAAGGGCGCTGATCGTGACCGGCAAGCTGCAATCCCTTGTCTCGGTTCATCCCGCCAAATGGGTGGCAATCGTTCGCGCCGGACTCGCAAGCGAGGGCGTACACCCTGCCGGGAAACCCGACCGCCTCAAGCTTCGGCGATCCCCGTGATGCGAATCCCCGCGCCATCCACCTTATAGGATCGATTGATGCCGATCAGCACCGAGGTGAGCGCCTCCGCGGCCGTCGAATTGGCAAGCGGTCCCGCATGGAGCGCCCGCAATCCGATGGCTTTGGCAAGGCCGATCACCGTCTCACGTTCTTTCGGGTCATCGCCAAAGATCAGCACGTCGCAATCGATCGCAGCGCCGCTTTTCAGCTTATGCGCGGCGACGTTGTGGAAACCCGCCACGACACGTGCTCCGGCTCCGAGGCGCTTCTGTGTCGCGACGGCGGCCGAATCTTCCGACGGCAGCTGCACGCGCGCGACCTTGGGCGGCACGAGCGGCACGGTGGTGTCGACGACGAGCTTGCCTTCGACATGCGGCTTTATCGCCTCGATGATCTGCGGCTGCGTGGCCCAAGGCACGGTGATAAAGACGATATCGCCTGCCGTCGCGGCCGCCTCGTTGGAAGCGCCCGTGGGCCGCGGCGATCCGGCGCTCGTAATGATGCCACGCGCGAACTCCTCGCCCTTCTCGGCGGTTCTCGACCCGATCACCACCGGAAACCCGGCCTTGGCAAAACATTGGGCAAGGCCCGAGCCGAGCGCTCCGGTTCCCCCGATGATGGCGAGCTTGGGTTTCGCGCTGCTCATGTTCGCGCCGATCAAAGCTTCATTTCGGTGAGGGGCACGATCTTCACGCCAGCGGCCTCGAGCGCCTTGCGTACGGCACCAGCGACCGCGACGCCAGTCGCCTCGTCGCCATGGACGCAGAATGTGTCGATATCGACTTTCACGCGCTTGCCCGTCATCGAAAGAACCTCGCCCTCCTGCACCATGCGCATTGTGTTTTCGATCGCCGCCTTGGGGTCTTTGAGCACGGTTCCAGGGATGGAACGTGACGCGAGGTTGCCGTCGTCGTCATATTTTCGATCGATGAAACCTTCCCGCGCGAGGCGCAGACCGAGCTTCTCGGCGGCTTTCTGCATTTGCGAGCCATAGAGCGCGACGTAGACGATGTTCTTGTCGACGGTCTTGATGGCCCGGCCGATCGCCATCGCGTAATCGGCATCGTCCGCCGCCATATTGTTCAAGGCGCCATGTGGCTTGAGGTGGGTGACCTCGAGGCCCGCATAGCACGCCATCGCCTGCAGCGCGCCGATCTGGTAGGCGACCATGTATTCGAGGTCGCTCGCCTTCATCTGTATGCGACGCCGGCCGAAACCCCAAAGATCGTTGAAGCCGGGGTGCACGCCGATGCTTACCCCCTCCTCCTTCGCCAGCATGCAAAGCCGGTGCATGGTGTTGGGGTCGCCGGCATGAAAGCCGCACGCGACGCTCGCCGATTTGATGATCTTCATCAGCTGCGCGTCGTTGCCGATGTCATAGGCGCCCCACCCCTCCGCGATGTCGGCATTCAGATTGATCATCTTCGTCATGGGCGAGCTCCGTGGAACCATGCCGCTCTGGCGCCGCGGCAAAGCCGTTCTCATCAAAGTGGTTCTATTATTAGAACAAGCATACAATTCGGCAGGAAACAAGACTCTCGACCGCGCGGGCGCGCGCGCCCGCCGGTCCAATCCTGTAGTATATGGGACCCGGCGCATCAGCCCATTCTCGCAGGTCGGAAACTGTGCCGCAAAGCATGAACAATGGATGCGGTTTGAGCGTGTTCACCTTGCCGCGAATCATCGTAACCTTGCCCCCGTCAGAGACTGCGACCTTGGCGCTTCATCTTCGACGGTTGAACGCCGCTTGTGGTCGGGATCACGCCTCGGAAATTTAAAACCGTATTGTCCTCACGACCATCCGATCAACGATAGGCTCTCAAGGTAGCAGGGGCGAGGAATGGTGAACGGCACGAGAAAAGTGGGGCGGCAAGCTGCCAGCAGTCGTTTGCCGCGATATCTACAAGTCGCCTCCGTTCTGAGGCGGCGAATTCAAGATGGCATCTGGCTCGTGGGCGATAAGATTGCGACCCTCGAGCAGTTGGAGGGCGAATTCGACGTGGCTCGCGTAACCGTGCGCCAGGCGATCGAGCTTTTGCAAGTGGAAGGACTGCTGAAATCCCATCAGGGAAGAGGCACTTTCGTCACCAAACCGCTGAAAAATGAGCGCTGGCTTCATCTTGCCACCGATTGGGCGAGCCTGATCGCGCCGATCCGGGAAAATGTCCTCGAGCTTCTCCCTGTCGGGGACGCGCCGGCCGCGCCGTTGATCGGCGAAGGAGAGGGCAAGCTTGCTCCGTCATACACCTATTTGCGCAGCGTGCAGAAGCGCGGCAGCGAGCCTTATGCATTGGCACGGGTGCATATCGCAAGGGAGATCTATGCGCGGGCACCGAAGCGCTTCGCCGCCCATCCGGCGCTTGCCGTCCTCGCCGAGATGAAAGGCGTCCCCATCGCGCATGCGCATCAAAGCTTGTCGATCAGCGCGGCCGATGTCGAAACCGCCCGGCATCTCGACATCGCCATCAGCGCCCCGACGGCGGAAGCGCGTTGCGTCGTCACCGATGCGAGAGACGTGGTGATTTATCTGAGCGAGCTGACCTATCCCGGCGACGTGGTGCGGCTCAATATCGAGCTTATCGATCGGCGGCGACGCTGAGGCGGCAACCTCGCCAGGGCCGCGCACGACGTGCTTGCCTTTGTCCAGCCGGTATGGCTAGCATCCACTTGTCCTATTCATAGAACCAGTTGAGAGTCGCTTGGCGTCGCAAGTCACGGGGCAGGGAATAGGCGCAAGCCTGATCCGCAAGGAAGACGACCGCTTCATGCGCGGGCGGGGAGGGTTTGTCGGCGACATCAGGCCAGCCGGCACGCTCGACGTCGCCTTTTTGCGCAGCAGCTTCGCGCATGCGAAGCTCAGAGGCATCCATATCCCTTCGTCGATCCGTTCCCGCGTCTTCATCGCCGAAGACCTCGGGGGCGTGATGCCTATACGCGCCGACACGGCGCTGCCTGGATTCAAATCGTCCGTCCAGCCGATCCTGGCGACCGGCAAGGTACGTCATGTGGGCGAGCTCGTGGCGATGTGCGTCGCGCCGACGCGCGCCGAGGCCGAGGACATTGCGGCGCAGATTGAGGTGGACTACGAGGAGCTGCCTGCCGTCCACGACATGCTCGCGGCCCGAGACCCCGGCGCTGCGCTCGTGCACGAGCATTGGAGTGACAACCTTTATCTCACGACAGAGATCGACGTGAATTTCGAGGCCGCCAAGGCAAAGGCCAAAGCCTCGGTGAGGCGAGAGCTGCGCACCGCTCGCCAGGTGATGAGCCCGATCGAAGGCCGTGGTCTCATCGCCGAGTGGAACAATCGCCTCGGCCAGCTCATCGTGACGAGCTCGACGCAGCAATCCCACATCGTGCGTACCGGCATCGCCGAATGCCTCGGTTTGGACGAGGGCAAGGTGCGCGTGATCGCCCCCGATGTGGGCGGGGGCTTCGGCTACAAAGGCATCCTCCTGCCCGAAGAGGTCGCGCTGTCATGGGGCACGCGCAAGCTCAACCGGCCGCTTCGCTGGCTGGAGGACCGGCGCGAGAATCTCACGGCCGGGGCCGATTGTCGCGAACATCATTACGTGCTCACCGCCTATGCGGACGATGAGGGACGCCTGCTCGCGCTCGATTGCGTCGCAACCGTGGATGCGGGCGCCTATTCCGCCTATCCGTTCTCGGCCTGCCTCGAAGCAGGCCAGATCGGGAGCATCCTGCCCGGCCTTTACGACTTTGGGCATTACCGCTGCCGCACCTACTCCGTCGCGACGAACAAGCCGCCCATCCTGCCTTATCGC
>Ga0213876_10001877_pt1 | contig 12635 bp, 10 predicted proteins | sample BarmaccomBMRX_R9_FD_160113 | JGI IMG/M metagenome (GOLD analysis project Ga0213876, IMG submission 160113) | Root-associated microbial communities from Barbacenia macrantha in rupestrian grasslands, the National Park of Serra do Cipo, Brazil - RX_R9 | ecosystem: Host-associated > Plants > Roots...
AAGCGATATCATCATTGCGGCAACAGCCAAGCACCACGGCTTGGTGGTCCTGTCGCGAAACACTCGCCATTTCGCACCTTTGGGCGTATCGGTGCTTGATCCCTATCATGTAATCCCGCCCGCATAGGGATGACGCTTTAAGGGAGTTCGGCGTGCCTGCGCTCACAGCACGAAGCGGCTCGCGTCGGAATTCTTGGCGAGATCGGCGACACGCTCGCGGACGTAACTCGCATCGATCGTGAAGGTCTCGCCCGCATGATCGGGCGCCGCGAACGAGATTTCGTCGAGGACGCGCTCGATAATCGTCTGCAGGCGTCTCGCCCCGATATTCTCGACCGCGGCGTTGACCTCGAAGGCCAAGCGCGCGATCGCAGCGATCGAATCTTCCGAAAAGTCGAGCTTCACCCCTTCGGTTGCCATCAGCGCGACGGATTGCTTGACGAGGCTTGCTTCGGTCTCCGTGAGAATGCGCACGAAATCGGCCTCTTCGAGCGGGGAGAGCTCCACGCGGATCGGCAGGCGCCCTTGCAGCTCGGGCAAAAGATCGGCCGGTTTGGACAAATGAAAGGCACCGGACGCAATGAAGAGGATGTGATCCGTCTTGACCGTTCCATGCTTGGTCGCGACCGTCGTGCCTTCGAGAAGCGGCAAGAGATCCCGTTGCACGCCTTCGCGGCTGATGTCGGCGCCCGCGCGTCCGTCGCGTGCGCAAATCTTGTCGATTTCGTCGAGGAACACGATGCCGTTGTTTTCAACCTCGCGCAGCGCTTCCTGCACCACCGCATCATTGTCGAGAAGCTTGTCGCTTTCGTCGGCGATCATCAAGCCGCGCCCTTCGCGCACCGGTACGCGGCGGGTCTTGCTGCGTTGCCCGAGCGCCTTGCCGAGCATATCGCCGATCGAGATCGCTCCGACCGAGGCGCCCGGCATTCCGGGCAGCTCGAACATCGGCATCCCGACCTGGCCGGCATTCACCTCGAGCTCGACCTCCTTGTCGTCGATCTCGCCATCGCGCAACTTGTTGCGGAAACTGTCGCGCGTCGCGGCGCTCGCGTTCTTGCCGACGAGCGCGTCGAGTAGGCGCTCCTCGGCCGCGAGCTCGGCCTTGGCGGTGACGTCGCGCCGCTTCTCCTCACGCACGAGCGAGATGCCGATCTCGACGAGATCGCGCACGATCTGCTCCACATCGCGACCCACATAGCCGACCTCGGTGAATTTCGTCGCCTCGATCTTGAGGAAGGGCGCATTGGCGAGCCGCGCGAGGCGGCGCGAAATTTCCGTTTTGCCGCAGCCCGTCGGGCCGATCATCAGGATGTTCTTCGGCAGCACCTCCTCGCGCATTGCGCCGGCAAGCTGCTGGCGTCGCCAACGATTGCGCAGAGCGATGGCGACGGCGCGTTTTGCCGCGCCCTGGCCCACGATGAAGCGGTCGAGCTCGGAGACGATTTCGCGCGGAGAGAACGTCGTCATCGAGGCCTCATGGGATTGGCTCCGTATCGTGAAATTTGCGGTAATCGACGGTCAACTCGCCGCCCTCGGAGCTGTCGAGGATATCGACATAGCGCTCATCGAAACGCAGATCGGCATGGTCATAGCCGCGCCGCGCTCGAATGACTTGCGCCGAACTCTCATCGAACCCCTCGATGATGACGACGAAGCTCGCGCTCAGCTGCGCCAAATCGGCAGAGGTGAGATTGAACAACGGGCTCTCTTTGTCGATGCGGTGGAAGATCGTCCAGCTCAGCGTGAAAACCGGGCTTTCCTTCCGCAGAAGAGGAAGCTCATAAAACGCCCTGAAGGGATGGCCGTCGTCATTAACAGCACGGATGATCCAGAGCTTGGCGGAAGCATTGCTGATCGTATTTTGCCGCTCATTCGCCATGCGGACCATCAAGGTGCGATGGCCTTGATGGTCCGCGATCACCATCTTTTCCGCGAAGAGCACGCGCGCTCTCGGGCGAGCGAAACGCGCGAAAATCAAACCGGTGAGGACGCCCGCATAAAACAGGCCCACGAACATCTCGAGGCTCGCCACGATGTGCCCGTAATGGGTCTGCGGGTGCAGATCGCCATAGCCGACCGTCGCGATGGTCTCGATGCTGAAATAGAGATCGTAGACGTAAGAGCCGTTCGGCACATTCGCGACAGGATCGTCGCCGACCCAATAGGCGAAAGCGAAGATCGCGTTGAGCAAGAGGAAGACAACCGCGGCGCCGAGGATGAAACGAGGCCAAGACGTCGTCATGCTGCGGTGGCTGAAATCGTCGAAGAGGCGCCGCTCGAGCCCTCGGGTAACCGCGTCACGATTGCCGACGCGCACCCTCCGGCGGGCCTCGTGCCGGCGCGTGCTCGGCTTTCGCGCTTTCAGCGGCTGCGCCATGACGAAGGAGCGCGAAGCTTCGCGACGCCCGTCAGCATGCGAGGCTCTCGATGACGAGATTGGCGTTTGTGTAGACGCAGATCTCAGCCGCGATGGCGAGCGATTTTCGCACGATCGCCTCGGCATCGGATTCGACGTCCATCAGGGCCCGGGCGGCCGCAAGCGCGTAATTTCCCCCTGAGCCGATGCCCATCACCTGGCCCTCGGGCTCGAGCACATCGCCGGTCCCGCTCAAAAGGAGCCCGACATCCCTGTCGGCAACGAGCATCATGGCCTCGAGCCTTCGCAAATAGCGGTCGGTGCGCCAATCCTTGGCGAGTTCGACGCAAGCGCGCATGAGCTGATTGGGATATTGCTCGAGCTTGCCTTCAAGGCGGTCGAAAAGCGTGAAGGCATCGGCGGTCGCGCCCGCGAACCCGCCGATCACCTGTCCCTTGCCGAGCCGACGGACTTTGCGGGCATTCGCCTTGATGACGGTTTGGCCAAGGCTCACCTGACCGTCGCCCCCGATCACGACGCGCGAAGCTTTGCGCACCATCAATATGGTGGTCGCACGAAGGCGCTTGCTCTCGGCGCGGTCTTTGTTTGTCATTTTACCTGTCGTCTCGATGAAGATGCTCGAACAGCCTTTTCGAAGAAGCTATTTCATGCGAGGACCTGGCTCAACCTGAGGACCCGCCGCTTCTCACGCACGCCGTGTGCGACTCAGTGAGCGAGCGTCACTGTCGATGCCTTACGCTGGATTTGCGGCCTGGATCGCTGTCCACAGACGAAGGGGCGTCGCCGGCATGTCGATCTCGCGAATGCCGAGCTCGGAGAGCGCATCGAGAACCGCGCTCATCACGACCGGCAGAGAGCCCGAACAGCCCGCCTCCCCGCAGCCCTTGGCACCCACCGCATTGGTCTTGGTCGGAACCGGGTGGTGAAGAATTTTGAACGTCGGCGTGTCCGCCGCGCGCGGCATGGCGTAATCCATGAAAGAGCCGGTGCGGAACTGGCCCTCGGCATCGTAAAGGGCGTCTTCCATCAGGGCCTGGCCCAAGCCTTGAACCGCGCCACCATGGATCTGGCCCTCGACGAGAAGCGGGTTCACCACGGTGCCGAAATCATTGACGCTGACATAACGATCGATGTGCGCCTCGCCCGTTTGCGGATCGATCTCGATCTCCGCGATGTGGCAACCATTCGGGAAAACACCCGGAATGGGCGTGCTCATTTCCGCATGATCGAGGCTCGCGGGCACATCGGCCGGAAGGTTCGTCGCCTTGCGCAGCCGGGAGACGAGATCGCTGATGCCGAGCGATCGGTCAGTGCCGATCACGGTGAAACGCCCTTTCGCGAATTCGATGTCTTCCACGCCGGTTTCAAGCAACGCCGCCGCTGCAAGCTTGCCTTTCTCGATCACCTTGTCGGTCGTGGAAATGATCGCCGTGCCCCCCGCCATGATCGAGCGCGAACCGCCCGTGCCGCCCCCGCCTGGAAGAAGATCGCTGTCGCTCTGGTCAAGGCGGATGCGTTCAAAAGGCACACCGAGCTTGTCGACGACGATCTGCGCGAATGCCGTCTGGTGACCCTGGCCGTGATCGTGCGTGCCGCTGAAGAGCGTCACGTCTCCATTTTCCTCAAAGCGGATGCTTCCGAGCTCGGTGCCCATGGCAGCCGTCATCTCGAGATAGGTCGAGATACCCCGGCCGCGAAGCTTGCCGCGCTTGCGGCTCTCTCGCTTGCGCGCCGCGAACCCCTTCCAATCGGCTGCTTCCAGGGCCTTGTCCATCAGGCGCTCGAAGTCGCCGCAATCGTAGGTCTGGCCGGAGGCGGCCGCGTAAGGAAAATCCTTCGGGCGGATGAAGTTGCGTCGGCGCAAGGTGACGCGATCGATTCCCGTCTCGGCCGCCGCGAGGTCGATGAGCCGCTCCATGAAATACACGCCTTCGGGCCGTCCGGCGCCGCGGTAAGCACCCACAGGAACGGTGTTGGTGAGCACGCAACGGGTAGACACTTCGATGCATTGCGTGCGGTAGGGACCGGCGACGTTCTTCACCCAGTTCAGGCTCGGGATTAGAGGCCCGAAGCGGGTGAGATAGGCCCCCATATCGCCGAATCCCGTCAGCCTCACCGCGAGGAAGCGGCCCCTCGCATCCAGCGCCAGCTCGCCCTGGACTTCCTGGGCGCGGCCGTGATGATCCGAGAGGAAGCTCCCCGATCGATCATTCGCCCACTTGACCGGACGGCCGAGAAGCCGCGCCGCATGAAGCATCGGCACATACTCAGGATAGACAGAGCCCTTCATGCCGAAAGAGCCGCCGACATTCTTGGAGACGATGCGCACCTTCTCCGGAGGGACGCGCAGAACTTCGTTGGCGAGCTGGGCGCGCATCCCCATCACGCCCTGCGTGCACACTGTGAGCGTCCAACGATCGGCCTTGGCGTCGTAAGACGCGATCGCGGCGCGCGGCTCCATGGCGTTCACCACGACGCGGTTGTGAACGAGGCGAAGCTTCGTCACATGGGCCGCCTTGGCGAAGGCCTGGGCCGTCTTTTCGCAATCGCCGTAGTGATAATCGAGCGCCACATTCTGTGCGACACCGTCGTGGAGACGAGGTGCGCCTTCGGCCACCGCCGCGTGCACGTCGACGACGGCCGCAAGCGGCTCGATGTCGATCTCGACGGCTTCCGCCGCATCGCGCGCCGCGTTCGGCGTTTCGGCAATCACGCAGGCGATCGGCTCGCCGACGAAGCGCACCCTTTCGAAGGCGAGGGCCGGACGGGGCGTCTTATGCAAGGGAGTGCCGTCCCGATTGGTGGCGGGCACACCGCAATCGAGCGTACCGTAACCTGCCTTTTGCAGGTCCTCGCCGGTCACGACCGCAAGGACACCCGGCATTGCTTTGGCCGTGTCGATATCGATCCGACGAATCACGCCGTGGGGATGGCGGCTCAGCGCCATCGCCGCATAGGCTTGGCCTGCGATATTGATGTCGTCAGTGTAGCAGCCCTCCCCGCGCAGGAGCACCGGGTCCTCGCCGCGCCGCACGGGCTGGCCCACACCGAATTTCATCGAGGCAAGCTGATCGGCGTCATGTACAGTCATCGGACAATCCTGTCGGCTCGAAAAAGGCAGCGTCTGCGTATCGTGGAGCATGAACCCGGCCTGCTGGGGCGGGCTATAAGGCATCGGGCCACACACTTCCACGGCGTGCCCCGACAGGCTTCCATGTCGAAAACGCAGAATGGTTTGTCACGGAAAGCGGGGCAAAGATTGCTAAGGCAGCTCGGGCGCGAGCCTCACGCCGCGGAGGGCCGCTTCAGCATGGTGAGAAACTTCATCTGCTCGCTGCGGTTTTCCTGAAATACCCCGGTGAACTGGGTGGTGACGGTCGAGGCGCCAGGCTTTTGCACGCCGCGCATGGTCATGCACAAATGTTCCGCCTCGAGCATGAGCGCGACGCCTCTGGGCTTCAGCGTTTCCTCGATCGCGCGCACGATCTCGGCGGACATCGTCTCTTGTGTCTGCAAGCGTCGCGCGAAGACATCGATCACGCGTGCGAGCTTCGACAAGCCGACGACCCCGCTGCTCGAATAATAACCCACATGCGCCTTGCCGAAGAAGGGGACCATGTGGTGCTCGCAATGCGAGAAGAATGGGATGTCCCTCACCACCACGAGATCGTCATAGCCACCGATCTCCTCAAAGACGCGCTCCAGCGCATGAGCCGCATCCTTGTTGTAGCCCTCGAAGAGCTGCTCATAGGCCTTCACGACACGACGGGGCGTCTCGACAAGGCCCTCGCGGGTGGGATCGTCACCGGCCCAGCGTATGAGGGTGCGCACAGCCGCCTCCGCCTCTTCGCGGGTTGGGCGGCGCAAAGCTGCAGTATCATTGTCCGCTTGCGGCGGGCGAATGGGCAAGGTCTTAACCGTGGAATCCATGCGGAGCCTTCCTGGTATCGGTGAAATTCTCATAGCGTGCCTCGCCCGTCTGGGCCAGCCCGACATGCGACGGTCGTTCCTGGGCGAGCCGGCGTCCCGGCCAGGCGGCGGACGCGGACACGCCGATTTGGCCAAACGTCACCCTTTTCGAGGCGGCACGGGGAGTTTAACCGGTGTTTCGCGACTTCTATATAGGAAGCGGGTCCGCGGTCACCAACCGAGCGCAACGCAGCGCGGAGCAATCTGACAGAGAAAGCCTGGTTTTCGATGTTGAACGACATTTACAACGCGAAAATCCTCTCATTTGCGGCTAATATTCCACGTTTGGGGCGGTTAAGCCGCCCGCAAGCGAGTGCGACCGCCCATTCGAAACTCTGCGGTTCGACCGTGACGGTGGACCTCTCGATGGAAGGCGACAAGGTTTCCGATTTCGCCCATGACGTGAAGGCTTGCGCGCTCGGGCAGGCCTCATCCTCAATCATGGCGCACAATGTGATCGGAGCCAGCGCGGAGGAATTGCGCGCACTGCGCGAGAGGATGCGAGCCATGCTCAAGGAGAAGGGACCCCCTCCCTCGGGAAAGTGGAAGGACCTCGAAATCCTGGAACCCGTACGCGATTACAAGGCGCGCCACGCTTCGACGCTTCTCACATTCGACGCCGTGGTCGAGGCGATCGGCAAGATCGAAGCGGACCGTCGAGCCGAGCCCGTGCGCTGATACAGGCCGCCTGAAATTCTCAGGCTTTGCTTTCCGCGATCGGTGTCGCCACGCCGAGCAAGGCCTCGCCCTTGTTAACGGACAGGCTCGTCAGTCGGTAAAGAATAAATCCGGCCTCTTGCGACGCGATGGTCGCGAGAACCTCGCCGAAAACGTTGCGAATCTCGCCCAACGACTCGCCCTTGGTCACGGGCTCGGAAAGCTCCTTGGCCGAGTACCACAAGCCGCTTACCGGGGCCTGCGGAACCCACATCCTCACGACTTGCGGTCGTTCTTGTGCGGCCGGTGCGACGGCACGCGAGATCATGCCGAGATGCTTCATCACGCGCTCGATGCCGGCCGTCATCTGCCCCACGGTTTTTTCGTCCCAAAGCCCATTGCCGCTCACCTCGGCGATAATACCCGGTATCCCGATTTTATGCGCTGCGTTGATCGTGTAGCCTTCCCCACCCGCGGCGACCGCGATGGAAAGGCCGAACGCTGAGGCGAGCGCGAGGGAAGCCTCGCTCCCGTTCGGAAAAAGCGAGAAGGGCACGAGAGATTCGTCGAGATCGCCGCCATGTAAATCGAGATAGGCGTCGACCTGCGGATAAATGTTCGCCACGAGCCAATGGGCGAGCCGCTCGCTTGTCGTCCCGTCGGCCTTTCCGGGAAATACGCGATTGAGGTTCTTCCCGTCCTGCGGCATCACGTAGATGCTGCGGCTGGTAAATCCCGCCATGTTGAGGATAGGCAAAACCACAAGCGTCCCTTTAAGTTTCTCGGGTGGCGTTCTCGATAAGCGGAGCGCGGCTTCGATGGAGCAGAATTCAGAGCCGTGCACGCCCGCCGTCACCAGCAGGCATGGCCCGGGCTGAGTTCCTTCGATCACTGCAAAAGGGATTTCGAGGTCGTCCGTCGCGCGCAGATGTCCCCGTTCGAGGCGCGGGTTGCCCGTACGAAAAGGCGGAAGAATCGTCATTTTGGGCCTCATATGCGTTTCGTCTTTTTCGGCTTCCAACGCGAACAGGAGCTTCGCTCGCAGGGTCGGATCAGAGGTGAAGCCGGGCGGCGATCAGGGTTAAACCGATCAGAGCCCACTCAGGCTGAAGGAGTAACTGAGCGTCATCCCGGCCCTAAACTGGTCAGGTGAACCGAGCTTCCTGACAAGCGGGCTTTTGGCGGCGTCGCCAACGAGGCGATCATAACCGCCATACGCCACGGCCGACCACTGCTTGGAAAAATCATAGGTCAGCGACGTCGACACACCGGCGGATTTAAACCCGCCGTCAGGCTTGAACGGAGTGACCGAGCCGTTCTGAAGGGCATCGGTTAGTGTGACCCCGAATTGCCTGCGCATATATTCCTGATCGCCAAGGCTCAGCCTCGGCCCGAGCGCGAAGGTGGCGGCTCCGAAATGTAAGAGGTAATCGGCGGCCGCATCGGCAACGAAACCATTTCCGGAGCCCAAGCCGTGGCGGATCTCGAGGCGAGCGCGAAATCTGTCCGGAATGGCCCAGAACTCGGCGAAAACTCCAGGCTGAATCGTCCAGGGAACATCGTGAATCCCGAATAGCCTGCGAGGATCGTCGTTGCGATAGCGCCCGAGTTCGTAGGCGCCCACCGGCCCGACGCTGAAGCCCCGGTTATCGTAAATGGAGAAGTCCAGACCGTCGTCCGGCGAGCTCCATTCTCGTGCGTCGGCGCGGGCTAGCGAAACGGAAGGGTAGGCGAGGAAGGTGAAGCTTTTGGCGCCCTCCCAGTCCGGCAAAAAGCCGCCATTCGCCTTGATCGTGGCGACCCACCCGCTCTCTTCAGAAGAGCTTTGCGGGCGCGGAGCCGGCGCCGAAATGCTGGCCTGCGCTGTGCCGAGATCATCCGCGAGTGCAGGGCTCGTACCAAAGCCGAAGAGAAACGCAAGCTGTGCGAAGCTTGCAGCGATGAGGGCCCCGATTTCGCGCGGCAAACAACCATCATCACACTCCGCGCCCCGAACAACTCCAGCCCGGGTCCGCAAAAACACGCCAGCGTCGCCCATGATGCCCTTTTAGGTAACCCTCATCGAGCAATCAACGTCTTTCGATTGCGAGCGGTTTCTACCACGGGGGCCGAAAGGGCGGACAATTAATGAGCAAGGTCTCGACGTTTTTGCGATCTCATCAGCGGTCGTCGAGGTCGGAGTGAGCTTGCATCGACACTTCCTCGCCACGTGCGCTGAGCGAGATCGTGCGGGTTGCCTTGCGCAGAAGCTTGCGCAACCGCCGTTCATCCTTCGCATCGAAACCGGCCAAGAGCTCGCGTTCCACGCGCGATCGGATCTCGGCGATGCGGTCGAGCTTGGCGCGACCCTTCGTCGTAAGCTTTGCCGCGACCCGCCGTTTGTCGCCGGCAACCGCAGATCGGCTCACGAGGCCCGCTTCGGCCAAGCGCGTAAGCGTCTTGGAGACGGTCGGCGCCCGCACACCGAGCCGATCGGCAATTTCGCCGACCTCCAGGCTTTTCTCGCCGCCAAGCGCAAGGAGCAGCACATCTTGCCCCGCAAACAGCCCTTCTTCCGCGAGCAGCGCCGCGGTTCGGGTGCGCATCATCCGAGCCGCCGTCGCGAGCGCAATGGAAACCGGAGCGTCGTCGTGGCCGGTGAGCACCGCATCATCGTCTTGGTTCTGCGTCGGGTTCGTGTCCGTCATCTTGATCTCCGAACGCTCCTGTTCAAAGGGCTTTCATCCCGCTCGCGGCCGGCAGTCGGCCACGTCGCCACCGCCCCCTCAACAACTCTGCCCCTCCCCCGATCTCATCCAATGAGCCCAGGCCCGCGGACCGGTCAACCCAAGCCAAATAGGGCAAGCGCGTTCACGAGCAAGTGTGTCGGCTAGCAAAACCGCCCCATGCACCTTCAGGCCAATACATGTTGCAAGGCGGTTTCCAGTCGCGAGGCGACCCCAAGCGCCATATCGTCCCGCCCGAATGGCGCGATGACCTGAACGCCGACGGGCAGCGCGCGAGCGTCCCGGCCTGCCGGTACGTTGACACATGGCACGCCCAGCAAGGTCCAAAGCCGATTGAATTTAGCGTCTCCGGTCGATTGCAGCCCTCGGGGGGCAGGGCCTGGCGCCGAAAAGGTGATCACGGCATCGACGTCCTTGAAAAAATCATGGGCCGCGACCCGGGCACGCTTACCGGCCCGGCGAGCCTCGTCGAACTCACCCGGCCCGATGCCTTCCGCGACGCTGAGTGCCTCCGTGAGCTTGGGCGGAATCAGCCCACGATGCGTTTCCCATTCCCAGGAAAGCGAGCGCAACGCTTCCCCATCCCCGATGATCGGATGGAGGCGCCACGCGGTCGCGAATTCGGGCGGGTCGTGGAGGTCAAGGACCTTGGCCCCGCCTTGCTCGAGAGCCTCGATCGCCCTTGCGAGCACCGTCTCACAAGGCGGATCGACCTCTCCGGCAAACGTTTGGCGCGTCACTCCGATGCGCGGCCGGTGCATCTCCGAGGAGATGCTGAAATCACGACCGGTAAGCGCCGCCAAGGCGAATGCCGCATCCGGTACGCTCGCGGCAAAAAGTCCGGCGGTGTCAAGCGAGATCGAATAGCATTTGATGCCGGTCGTGGGGAGAAGCCGAAAGGAAGGCTTGATCGCGGCGACACCGCAATACGAGGCCGGGCGGATCACAGATCCTCCGGTTTGCGTGCCGAAAGCGAGCGGCACCATCCCGGCTGCCACCGCGGCGGCCGATCCCGACGACGACCCGCCTGGCGTATGTGCGTGGTCGTGCGGATTGCGCGTCGCCGGCGGATCGCCTTGCGCGAAGGCGGTCGTGGCCGTCTTGCCGAGGATTGTGGCTCCGGCTTTGCGCGCCAGCATCACGAGGGCGGCATCAGCCTTGGGCCGCCACCCCGCATAGATCGGTGACCCCATCTCCGTGGGCAAATCGGCGGTGTCGATGATGTCCTTGGCGCCGATTGCGATCCCCTCGAGCGGGCCCGAACGGGCGCGTTCTCTCTGGCGCGCCGCGTCGCGATCGAGCGCCACAAAGGCGCGAATGTCTCGATCGCGTTCATCGATGGTGTCCAGGCTCCGCCTGATCGCAGCTTCGACAGTGGTCTCGCCCCGGCTCAAGCGAGCCCGCAACGCGATGGCCGATATCATGAGGGCATCTCCAGAAAGCGCATCCCGCGAAGCTTCACCGATGGGCGCCGACCGTTCGCGGGGACGCCTCGCAAATTAGGCAGCCATTAACCGTTACCCTTGGCAAACCGTCAACAGTTTCGGCCGCATTTATCTCAAAATCTAATTCCCTGGAGTTTGAGAATATGGTGGGCGCAGGGACATCGCAGCGTCGGGTCGTACTCGGCGCCGTAGGCCTAATCGTTCTTGCGCTTGCAAGCTGCGGCAGGGCGCCGCGCGAATCTCGACCGGCTTGGCGCGACGAGGCGGAGCGCGCCTGTCTGCGCTCCGGCGTGGTCCAGGAAAGCGCTTATGTGATGCGGGCTCCAGCGATCGACGGGCCCGGCGTTTGCGGCGCGCTTTCGCCTTTCCATGTTGCCGCACTGACGGATGGCAAGGTCGGTCTCACTCTCCCGGCCTCCCTCGCGGGGCGCGGCCACAAAGCCTACGCGGCGACGCTCACCTGCGAGATGGTGCCGGCGCTGGAAAGCTGGATGGCGGAGAGAGTTCAATCGGCCGCCGCCGCCGTTTATGGCCAGCCGATCGTCGAGATGCACACGCTCGGCTCCTACTCTTGCCGACGCATGAACAACGGCACGGGCACGAGCATGATATCCGAACATGCCTTCGCGGACGCGATCGACGTATCGGGCTTCACCCTCGCCGATGGGCGCGAGGTCATGGTGAGGACTGGCTGGCGCGGCGCGCCGGAAGACCAAGAGTTCCTGCGCAGCGTCTTCGTCGGCTCCTGTGAGATATTTCATACGGTGCTGGGGCCGGGCAGCGACGGCCATCACGAGGACCATTTCCATCTCGACCTGATGCGTCACGCTGGCGGCCACCACATTTGCCGTCCGGTGATTAAGTTCACGCCGCGCACCGCGGCGCCTCTCGAAGGACCGGTGCAAGCTCCGGTTCCTCCGGGCCAGTTGCAGCAAGAGCCGGAAGCCGACGACCCCTACGCGTTCGACGACACGACGCATTCGGCGCACGGCCTCGTCGCGTCGCGCGAGGCGCCGGTGGAGGAAGCTCCGCTTGCGGTCCCATTGCCGCCTCGCCCGGTGGTCGCCGCGGCCGCGCCGCGCCCGCAGCCGGTCTACCCCGCCCCCCTGCTTCCACCCCGTTCGGCACAGCCTTCGGGCCAAGACGAGCAGCCCCTCGTGGTGGCGCGCAAAGCCGATCGCCTCGATCGGGTGGGCGTGGCCGAACGAGCTCCACCTGGCAGAGCGCCCGGCGTCGGGGATCCCGCAGGCAGCGTGATCGCCAAGGATACGAGCCGCCTCGGCGCTGGCGATGGCGCGGCACAGCCGATGCGTTCGGCCTATGCGGCGCTTCCACTACGTCCGCCCGCGCCCATTCCGCTCCCTTCCCAGAACCCCCCGCCGCGCCCCCTCGCGCAGAGCAGCCTCCCCGCCGGGTGGAACATCGGCCCGCAACCGCTCGCGCGAGGGCAAGCCAGCA
>Ga0213876_10001878_pt1 | contig 12634 bp, 11 predicted proteins | sample BarmaccomBMRX_R9_FD_160113 | JGI IMG/M metagenome (GOLD analysis project Ga0213876, IMG submission 160113) | Root-associated microbial communities from Barbacenia macrantha in rupestrian grasslands, the National Park of Serra do Cipo, Brazil - RX_R9 | ecosystem: Host-associated > Plants > Roots...
CACCTGGGGAGTGAAATTACCCACGGAGTGTCCGAGGGTCCAAGCGCTCGGCGCTGTTGGCCTGAGTGCTCAAACCTCAGGGAGTAACACCAGGAAGGTCTCTGGGCCTCCGGGAAGCAACCAGGACGGTTCCTGGGCCTCCAGGAAGCAACCAGGACGGTTCCTGGACCTCCAGGAAGCAACCAGTGCAGCGTTAGCCGCCGATAATGACCGTTGGTACACCTGGACCGACGATGCTTGCCGTGCCGGGCGGCGCGCTGTTGGTGCAGGGAATTACCATGTCACCGACGCGAGCAGCCGGCTGGCCGCCGATCAGTACGCTGGTGCTGCCCAAACTGACCTTGCCGTCATTGCTCGGCGACGCGCCTGGTGCAGGCGCGGTACCCGGCGGAGTTGGGAAATGCGGCGGGACATTCTGCAACCCGCTACCAGTCACCGCCGCGGGCTTCCCACCGATCAACACGTTGTTAACGCAGCCATTGAGGATTTTGCCCGTATACGGGTGCGGCAGTGGTGTTGGTACCGGTGACCCCGGCGGCGCAGGCACCATCACGATGTGCGTGCACACACCGGGCGCAGTGTCCCCGAGTACGGCGGCAGGTCCGGTTGGCATCTCAGGTTCGGTAGGCGCTGGCAAGCAGCGCAAACCCAGTCGTCCAGGACGAAAGTACCGGCGACGTCTTCTTTGGCAGACGATCGGGTAGGAACAACGAGCCTGCTTCGGTAAAGAAGAAGTGAGAAGCCCAGTCACTGAACACTTCGCGCGCGCGCGAAAATGCTCCCTGTTGACAGAGCTCGTCAACCGGCCGCAATTCGGAAATGGCCGATCGCGGGTCTTGCTCGATCGACTGTCCACCTTCAATCGCGCCGGCGTACGTGAGCGAAACGCCCTCCAGTTGTAGGTGCAGCGACGTCGCAAGGACGCCCTCAACGGTCGCGGCACGATCGGCCGAGGGAAGCGCGAACACTTCGACGGCAGCGTCGATCAGCGCGCGCACATCAGTACTTGGCTGACCGCTGCGCATGGCGTCGGCGACCTGGTGAATGACCAGTGATAGGTGATGGTAGTTGCGCGCACCCGGCGGAACCTCCTGAATGGAGTGCAGCAGCTCATTGTGCTGTGGCGTGAGGTGGCGAGCGTTTGATGTATTCACGCGTGGCTAGCCGAAGATGTTCCACTTGGATTTCGCTTTTGACGGCGCCAGCCCTTCGGTTCCGCCGCTCGCAACGAAGTTCATACACGCCTCGTGAAAGCGAGCGAGCGTATCGCTTGCCTTCTGCAGACCGCTCTGCTCTTCCTTAGACAGAACGTAGTCCGTCGTGGCCTTCTTGCCACTCTCGTCGAAGGCGGCCTCGTCGAATTCTGATTTGTGGTGCAGGTGCAGTCGAATCCGGATGCGCGAGATCACTTCGAGGGCGTCAATGAGCGAGCCACCCAGCCCACCGTCCAGCTGCTTCGTCGACACAAGCTCGCGTACTCGGTCAAACGAGTTGGTGGACTTCAGCTGGAAGAACGTTGCGAGCTCACGCAGCACGAGCGTGGGCAATCGCAGGAAGTCTTTCTTGATGTCGATCCGCGCTTTGATTTGTGGAGTTCCGAACTCGACGAGGCGATCCTTCAATTCGCCGAGCGCTTGCTTGGGCGCGGTTGCCTCGTCACGTGCCTGGAAAAAGCGTTCAGGCAGCTTCTCACCGCCCTCTCCAACATGGACAACCGCCGCATCCTGGGCAACGTTCTGCATCCCAACGGTCTTTGCCGCCAGCAGTTCAGGAGTGTGCGCGAAGCCAAACACGCCAGTATCCGGCGCCAACCCGACGTCTTTGGTCAGATTGAGCTGGACGGTGATGTATTGCATGGTCGCGCTGAGCCGGCTCTCAATGAGTTTCGTGAATTCAAAGAGCTTTTCGGTGTTTTCCTTCTTGGTGTCGGTCAGTACGGCCAGATCCAGGTCAGAGCCGGGGAACATTTCCTCGCGCGCACCCGAGCCGGCCATCAAGACTGCGATTGGTATATCGCCACCTAACCGGTGGCCAAACAGCTCCATGGAGTCTTGTACGACCATGCTGGAGAACTTCCGCATGCTAGCGGTGAAGAAGCGCATGATGCTTTCGGCGGTCGGCTTCTTCTTGCCGGTGGCCTCCATCATCGACTGGACCTCCTTGTAAGTACCCCAGACAAACTTCGCGTTCTCACGGATTTGGCCCGCCAGGACCTGCTGGTCAGACGCTGGAATCTTGAATTTGGTGACCATCTTTTCGAAGTCGTCGAGGCTGAGGATGGTCATGATCTGCGGCAGGACCGTCAGCGACTTCGCCCCCTTCGGCGCATCCATCAGTGTTCGAAGCCCGGACGCAAGATCGGCGAGGCTCTCGAAGGACTTGTTGTCCTTATCGAGTCCCAGGAGTGCTTCGTGGAGCGCTTTGTAATCGCCGGCCTCGAAGCTCGTGAAGTTCAAGAACGGAAGCACGCGGGCAAGCGCGTCGTCCGCCGCCAGGTCTAGCTTCTTATCTTCTAGGTGGATCAGGCGCTGCACAGTTGCGCCGACGGCGCGATTGCCGAACGTGCGTTGGAGCGTTTGTACGTCCTGCCGGCCGCGCAGCAGCGCGCTCATGTTCGCCGTTTGCCGCTGGGCTGACCTTGCGGCGTTTGCACGGGCATGCAGGGAATCGCGCATCGTCATCAACTTGGCGTTGTAGCCCGGAGGCGTTTCCAGGTGGTTTCACCCGGGTTACCAGAGGCTACTGCCTCGAAGTCCGCAACAGACCGGCTACGGCTTGAGTCGCCGCATTGCGCCAACCAGCCTCGTCGAGCTCCAGCCAACCGCGCTCTCGCCACGTCACACAGACGAAAAGCAGACCCATGAGCATCAGACTCGCCGGGCGGACCTCGAGATCGGCGCGCAAACCCGGACGAGCGGCGACCAACGCTCGCTCCACCAGTTCCCGAGCGGCTCGGGGGTTTGCGCCAATCTCCTCCTTCAGTTGCGGGAATCGGAAGTACTCGGCGATGCCGAACTGGATCATTTCGGGGTGTTCCAGCATGCGCGCACGCAGGAAGCTCAGCACGTCGACAAGGCCGTCAACCAGGTTGGCTGGCGACGACGTGTCGATACAGACCGGATACTGCGCCAGCTCTTCGGCGGAGCTGAAGCGACGTACCGCCGCGGTGGCGAGATTGGCCTTATCACCGAAAAGACGGAAGATCGTGACTTCGTTGACGCCAGCTGCCTCCGCCAGAACACGCGTGGTCGTCGCGTCGATGCCGCGCTCGGCCACCAGCTGCAGGAACGTGCGCAGGATCCGGTCAGCGGTCGAAGGCGTACCCGCGGATTGACGGTTCATGAGCTGAAACCGCGGCGGAGGGAAGCGACACCTAGCGCGAGTGTAACCGCGGCGGTCACCGCGAGAACGCCGAGATCGCGCGCGAGGTCGTCGGTGGAGTTATAGAAGACGGCCATTTGCAGCGCGTGCATGCCGTAGTACGTGGGTACGAATTGCGCAATGGCTTGCACCCAGTCCGGCAAAAACGCGATGACACTGATGCCACCGGAGAGGAAGAACAAATAGAACGCAAGCGGAATGCTCAGACCGGCGACGCGCTGAAAACGCCGAGTCGTCGCGCCAATCGCTACACCGAGACCGGCACTTGCGAGGGCGAGCAGGAGTACTGTCAACAACGTGGGAACCCAGCTGGCGCCGACCGGCCGCAAGTAACCCGTCAACGCACCGATGGCCAGCACCAGGGCCGCGATAAGCAGCGTCGTCAACCAGCCAGCCAGAAGCTTGCCAACGATCAGGCTGCCGCGCCCGATTGGCGCCAGGAGCAATTCCTTGATGGTCAGGTCTTCCCACTCGCGCGCGGTCGCGAGACCGGCATTGACCACCCCCGCAATGGTCAGCAGCAGCACGAGGTCCGGCACCAGGTCGAATTGGACCAGGCCGACGTCTTGCTCGCGAATGTCGGACTCGCGGACCTGGACGTCAATCGGATTATCGGGTTGCTGAGCGTAAAAGTCGGTGATCGCGGCCGGCAACGAGCGCCGTAAATCGTTGGTGAAGTCCAGGTTCAGGTTGTTGATCTGGATGTCGACCGGGTCCGTCTGATGCGCATCGAAGGCTGTATCGAAGTTGGCCGGAATGGTGATCACTGCCGCCACCTGCAAGTCCTGCAGCATACGAGCAGCTTGATCGCGGGACGCAAGGGTCACGACGAAGGCGTCTGAATCTTCCAGAATTGCTTGCAACTGTTGAGCGGCAGGTCCGTTGTCTTCGACCACCAGCGCAACCGGGTTGCGGCCGACTGCCGCGGCGCCGATATACAGCACACCAATCAACACGAGCGCTGGCAGCACCGTCGCCGCGACAGCGGTTGGTTGGCGTGCCCACACGCCAACGTCTTTGCGGACGATCGCCCAGATGGCTTGGATCTCGTGAATCATTGGGCGGCGCCCCGCCGTCGAAGGGCAATCGCGCTGGCAACGACGATAACGACGGTAAACGTCAGCAAGAGCAGCCCATTGAGGCTCAGGCTCGATGGAGTGGTCTCGAAATCGTGGAATGCGTATTGAAAAACCGCGATCGCGTAGTAGACCGGCTGGAGCCGCGAAATGAACGCAAGCGCAGCGCTGCCCCACTGGACGGGACCGAACGCTCCGCTGATGAAAAAGATCGGTAGGCTGAGTGCAATGCTCAGCGGAACGACAGCGGTGCGTCGGCGGACCAGTGTTCCGGCCAGCAACCCCAACGAGACAAACGTCAGCATGACCAGGAGCGTGTAGCCCAGCATTTCTGGCAAGTGAACTGGCCGTACGCCAAGCCCCAGCACGACGACCCCCACCACAACCGCGGCCGAAAGCACGTTCAACGCCAGCGCGCCGAGCATTTTGCCGACTTCGATTGCCCAGCGGTCGGCGGGCGCCAGTAACAGCTCTTTGATGGTGCCGGTCTCATATTCGCGCGCGGCGTTTGTGCCGGCTTGCAGCAGTCCGCCGACCAGCAGACTGACCACCACGATGCTGACTGACAGATACTCGATATAGCCGGTGTCCTGGGCGTGCACGTCGATCTCGTTGGCGCGTACTACTACTTGATCCGGGAACGCGTGGGCGTAAAACGACGTGATGGCCAGAGGCACCGCTCGACGGATGTCGTTGGTGTAATCCACGTTCAGGTTGTTTACGATTACGGGCAACGATATGGTCTGCCCCGACTGCAAAGCGGCGTCGAAATCAGCCGGGACGGTCACAATCGCCACGATGCGCCCTTGCTGCATCAAACGTTGCGCCTCATCCGCGGTGGAGCGAACGATCGTGAACGAACGTGCGCCCTGCAGTGCTTGCAGGAACTGTTCTGCATAAGGACCGGTGTCGTCCATTACGACGGCGGTCGGCGCCTGACCACCAGTCAACACGAACAGCAGAAACAGCAGCAGGAAATTCAATGGGAGCAGAATGCTCACGCTGGTGAACAAGCGCTCTGTAAGCGCGGAACGGATGTCGTTGAGCGCGACGGCGCGAATCACGCGCAGCGAATAGGCAACGTCGAGCATGTCAGTCGCGAAGGGCGGTGCCGGTCAGGTGCAGGAAGATTTCATCCAGGTTCGGCTCGCGTTGCGAGATGGAGCGCACCGTGGACTGCTTCGCCACGAGCGTAATGATGTCGCCGGTCACAGAACGTTGACCGGTGGTGGTGAGGTGCACGTGACCGTCGCTCAAGACGACTTCGCTCACACCCGGCAGCGCGCGTAAATCGCCCAGCAGACTTTGCGACGGGACAGGATCCAGCTCCAGGTCGATAACCATGTCGCCATACCGCTGCTTCAGCGCTGTGGCCGTATCCAGCGCGACCAATTTGCCGTGATCGAGAATCGCCAGACGGTCGCACAGCGTATTGGCTTCCTCGAGGTAGTTGGTCGTGAGCAACACCGTTTTGCCCTGTTGCTTGAGACCCAGGATGTAATCCCACAGCGCACGGCGACTCTGGACGTCGACACCCAGCGTCGGCTCATCCAGATACAACAATTGCGGATCGTGCAGCAGCGCGCGAGCGAGCGCCAGACGCCGCTTCATCCCACCCGAGAACGTGCTGACCCGACTGTCCCGCCGGTCGGTGAGTTGCACCAGGTCCAGCAGCTTCAAAATGCGCGAATTCCGATCATGGCCCACCACGTTGTAGAGGTCGGCATGAAAGACCATGTTGGTCCAGGCGGTCAATTCCTCGTACAGGGCGGTTTCTTGCGGAACTGCACCGAGTGAAGCGCGCACCGCACGTGTATCGCGCGTGATGTCGTAGCCGAGGACGGTGGCCGAACCGGCCGATGGCCTGGAGAGCCCGCTGAGGATATTGACCGTGGTGGTCTTGCCGGAGCCGTTGGGTCCGAGCAGGCCGAAGATCTCGCCGCGTTGGACTGAGAGGCTCAGCGAGTCGAGCGCAACGAACGTGCCGAAGCGCTTTGTCAGCTCGCGCAGCTCGATGGCGACAGGCACACGCGCAGCATACGCCCTTCACGTCCATGCGTGCAAGCAGTTGCTTGCATGAAGTCAGTCGTAGGCGATGTCGCGGCGCTGGAACGCCAGTGCGCCGAGTCCCGCCAGCCCGAGCCCGAGCAGCACCATGATCGCGTTGCTGCCCCAGTCCGGATTCACGCCAGGCGCCAGCTGGACGTGCGTGAGCAGCGAAGAGTCGCGCAGCCAGTCAGCATTCTTGATCAGCGCGGAGAGCAGGTCTATCAAGAACGACCAGGCGACAATCCCGTAGACGGCCGCTCCGGTCAGTTGCGGGCGCAGCCCAAAGACCAGTGTGCCCGCACCGATGATGAACACACCGGGCGGCACCACGTTCAGCCCGGCTTCCAGGAGTTTGAGTGGACCGACACCGGTGTGCTGGTTAGCCGAGCCAATCCACGTGAACAAGCCCGAAACCACGCCCGCAATGACGACCATCGCGATGGCCACGCCGACGCGTCCCATTAACCAGGCCATGCGCGGCACGCGGCGGACGAGGATATTGTCGAGTCGGCCGCTGGATTCTTCGTCGCGCATGCTGACCATTTGCGTCGCGGCGAGTAGCGAGATGCCGATCGCCGCGAACAAGAACACCAACCCAAGAAAGCCGGCGGTCGCCTGGTGCAAACCCAACCGGCTGAGTGTGGCGGCGACCGCCGGCGAGCTGGCAGTAATGATCCCGGTAGCGGAGTGCGTCAATGAGCCGACGATGCCCAGCCAGGCGCCGGTGCCCAGAATCCACGCTAGCGAGGAGGTGCGCGTCAACCGCAACGTGAGGCTGACTGGTCCGCGCAACCAGCGCGGATTGCCGCCCGACCCCGTGCGCTCGCGCAGCACGCTGGCGTTCAGGTCGCGTCGCCCCGCCAGGAACACCGAGACCACGCAGCACGCGACGATAAGCACCACCATCGGTACAAGCGCGACCAATTGAGGTTCTTCGAGCGGTCGAAGTTCTTCGATCCAACCAATTGGACTCACCCAACGCAGCCAATCGAGCGAATTGTTGGCGTCTGCAATCAGCCGCACGACGTAGGCAACACCGACGACGACGGAGCTGAGCATGGTTGCCTGCCCGGCGGTAGCCGACACCTGGCTGGCAAGCGCACCAATGGCAAGGAACATCGCCGCGCCGGAAATCAGCGCGATGCTCTCCAGCAGCGAGCCCCCGACTCCGAAGTGGGCGGCTGCCATGCGTCCGCCGATGAGGGTGAACAAGGCGATGACCGCCCACATCAGGAGCAGCGCCACGGACAAGCCGACCAGGACCTGAATCGTTGCGCGGCGGGGTGTGGTGGGACCTGCCAGCAACAGCTCCCAGCGGCCGGCGTCCTCCTCACCGCGCAACAGCCCGCAGCTGGTGCGAATAGCCCAGATCGCGCCGATGATGTAGCTCGTCGTCATGAGACGCCAGCTTGTAAAGCCGGCGACCGTGTCCAGCCGGTGGCCCTGCCCAATCAGAATCTCGAAGGCCTGCATCGACTTTGCCAGCGCCAACCGTTCCTGGACCGTGGGGTAGCCCTTGACCATGGCTTGAATGGTGGCGATGACGAACAGGCCCAGTACCAGACCCCAGACGAATGCCCACAACCACGCGCTGCGCGCCACGTGCCGCGCAATCACCCAGCGCTGCTGGCGACGCCTCGCGCGTGGGAATGGACGAACAGCAGCGGCAACGCTCATGTGTGCGTGCCGTAATGCGAAAGGAACAGCTCCTCCAGCGATGGCTCCGAGCTGAGCAGCTCACGCACGCCGGAGTTGGCGATGATTTTCAGCAGCGGTTGGATCGGTCCGGTGACCTGGCAGCGGAGGCGGTGGTCCTGGATTTCGACCGCAGAGACCCCGGGCACCTGAGAAACATCCGGAGGATCGGCATCGAAGGTTGCGTCCACCCGGACCGCGGCGAGATGGCGCATTTCGGCGAGCGTGCCAATCTCGAGCAGCTCGCCACCGCGGAGGATCGCCACGCGATCGCACAACGCCTCCACTTCGCTGAGGATGTGCGATGAGAGAAAGACCGTCTGACCGTTGCTCTTCGCCTCGGCAATCGATTCGCGAAAACGTTGCTCCATCAGCGGGTCCAAGCCGCTGGTTGGCTCGTCGAGGATGAGCAGCTCCGCCCGCGTCATGAGCGATGCGATCAACGCTAGCTTCTGCTTGTTGCCCTTCGAATACGATCTGACTTTCTTGGACGGGTCGAATTCGAAGCGGGCAATCAACTCGTCGCGATACGCCTCATCGAAGGCGCCATGCGTGTTGCCGAGCAGAGCCAGCGTCTCGCGACCGGTCAGGCCGGGCCAGAGATTCGCCTCACCTGGCACGTACGCCAGGTGGCGGTGAATTTCGGGCGCAGCCTTGTGGGTATCCAGATCGAAAATGGTGGCGTGGCCGGCAGAAGGCGCGATCAGCCCGAGCAGAAGCCGGATGGTGGTGGTTTTGCCAGCCCCATTTGGGCCGAGATAGCCCAGCACTTCACCTTGCTGGACCTCCAGGTTCAGGTCGTGGAGCGCGATGAAATTGCCGTAGCGTTTGGATAATCCGCTGGTGCGGATCGTAGCCGTCATGTCGCGGGAGCAAGCTGAAGTACCTGGTCGGTGTCGCTTTGCCGCCAGACCAGCTCAACCGGGCGCACGCCCTGCGGCACGTCGAAGACGATGAAGCCAGACAGGACGTCCGTCTGACGCAGCGTCACCACTGGCAGTGGCATGACCTCAAGGCGCGGGCCGGCCACCATGCGAACCAGGCTGGCATCACCGGTGGTTGCTGTTGGATCTGATGGAAATATGTGGTGGTCGGCGTCGCGCGCGATGAAGTCCGCCGGATTGATTTGCAGATCGTCGGTGCCGTGATTGGTAATCGTGACAAAAATCGCCACGCGTTCCACCGGTGGTTGTGCTGGTGACGGATAGCTGAGCGGCCCTGCCGCCGCTGTTAGTGGCGATAACTGTGTGGTGCATGCGCTCACAACGAGCGCAGTAAGCGCGAGAACGAACGGCGCGAGACTATTGCGCACCACTGCCCTGCGCAGTCACGTTTTCGCCGGACGTCAGATTTGACGCGTTGGAGGTGGCCACCAGCTCGCCTTCAGAGAGGCCACTGGTGATCTGTGCGGACTGATCGTTCACGCCACCAACCCGAACCGGTTTGACTTCCGCACGACCATCGGTGACTGTTACGACCCCCGCTTGCGCGCCTGCCAACGTGGGTCCAACGACGGCTGATCGCGGGACCACGAGTGCCGCGGGTGTGACGCTGGTGATGGACACGACCGCCTGCATGCCCGGTTTGAGCAGATGCTGCGGATCGTCCGGCGTGACCTGCACCGGCGCCGTGCGCGTCTTGGGATCCACCGAAGGTGCGACCGCGCTGACCATGCCGGTGAAGCTCTGATCCGGGTACGCCGAAGATGTGATCTGCGCTTGCTGGCCTACCTGAACGGCTGCGAGCTGCGTGTCGTCCACGCTGGCATTGACCTGGACTGTTGGTGGCACAAGCGTGATGACCGACGTCTGGGGCGTGACAAGCGCACCCGGACTGACCGTGCGACTGGCGACGACGCCATCCACCGGCGCAAGTACCTGCGTCTGTTGGAACTGGAGCTGGGCCTGCTGCAGTGCCGCCTGCGCCTGGTCGACCTGCGCGCGCGCAGTTGCGGAGTCCTGCTCCGTATAGGGATTCTGCCGAGCTGCCAGCGCGGCTTGCGCCTGATCGACGGCGGCTTGTTGTTGTTCCAGGTCGTACGCCGTGTACGGATTCTCGGCCTTGAGAAGTTGCTGTTGAGCCTGTTCGACCTGCGCTTGTTCTCCAGCAATGGCCGACTCGGTACTGGGCTGCTGTGCGAGGGCCAACGCCTGTTGCGCCTGATCGACGGCGTTCTGTGCGATCTGCACCTGCTGATCCTGAGGTCCGGCCAGTACCTGGTCGAGGTGCGCCTGGTCGGCCGCGAGCTTCTGGCGGGCGGCTTCTACCTGGGAAGCGGTGGCTTTGCGTTGTGCGTCAAGGGTGCCGTTCTGCGCGGCAGCGAACTGTGCCTGGGCAGTGGCCAGGTTGTTCTCGGCGGCGATGAGCTGACCGATTGCCTGATCTCGCTGCGCCTGGACTTGAGCCTGTTGCACCTGGACGCCGGTGCCCTGAACTGCGCTCAGCCGCGTCTGGGTTGCTTTCACCAGTGCCGCCGCGCTGGTCACCTGCGCCTGCAAGTTGGCCTGCGTGGCCGGAGCGCCGCCGCGCTGCAGGAGGTCCAGCTGTCCTTGCGCGGACTCCAGCGCGAGATTCGCGGCCTGAATCGCCGCGTCGGCTGAGGCCTTCGCCTCACCGCAGGCGGTGCTGTTGGGCTGCACGATCGTCTGGCCGCTCAGCGGACTGGTGACCGGTGCGCAGACGCCGGCGACGCGCTGCTCGAGCGCGGTCTGGTTGGCTTCGGCAGCGGCCTGCTGCGCCTGCGCCTGAGTGACCGCCGCTTGCGCCTGAGTGATGGAGGCCTGGGTTGGGTTGTTCGCCTGGGCCAGTGCGGCTTGAGCCGATTGGAGCGAAGCCTGCGCCTGGTCGTAGGCCGTCTGCGCCGACTGGACATCCGCCGTACTGGAGGGCGACTGGTTGGCAAGCGCAGCATCAGCCGAACGCACCGCCGCTTGCGCCGAATTCACTTGCGCCTGGAGCGTATCGACCTGGCTCTGCAGGTTTTGCAGGTCGGCCGCTGAGCTGCCGCCAAGCGCCGCGTACTGGGCCTCCGCGGCGACCACGGCCGCCTGGTCGGCGGCGACCGCACTGGCGGCAGCCTGTCGAACATCGTCGGTTGCGCCTTGCTGCAAGAGGTCCAGTTGCTGCTGAGCGGAGTCGAGTTGCGATTGAGCTTGCGCCACTGCTTCCGGTCGCCCGCCCCGCAGCATGTCGTTGAGCTTCGCTTGCTGGACTGCGAGCGCCGCATGCGCCGCGGCCACGTCCTCCACCCGAGCGCCAGCTTGCATCGCCGCCAACTTGGCTTGCTGCTGCGTCAGCGCGGCCTGCGCCTGGGCGACATCTTCCGGGCGCGCACCGGCCTGGACCGTCTGCAGCTTGGCTTGCGCCGCCTCCAGGTTGGCGCGGGCCTGGAGCACCGCGAGCTGTGTGGAATCATCTTCGATCTGGACCAGCAGGTCGCCCGCACGTACGTTCGCGCCGACGTCGACAAGGACCTGCTGAACACGGCCACTGGCTTGCGGCTGCACGTTTATTTGCGTTGGCGCACTGACTTCACCGGCGGATCGGATCGTGATGGGAAAGTCCTGCCGCTGGACTGGGGCGACCGGCACCTGCGTTGGTTGAGCGGTCGCACTTGGCCTCGAACAGGCGGTCACGAGCAGCGCGGCGAGCGCAATCGAAGCGAAGAAGCGCATTATCGGCCAGTCCTCCGGGTGCGTTTGCGCCAGCGGTCGATGATGCCCTGTGATTCCGCGAGCCAGAACTCGTGCAGATCGATCATGTCACGCATGCGCTGGCGCGCGCGGCCGGGGCTGGCCAGTTGATCGGAGCCCTGGAGCACCGGCAGCGACTGGCGGATGCGCGCGAAGGTGGCCTGGAAGATGGGCACCATGTCGTCGTTTGCCTCGTACAGCACGCGCCGGCTGCCGGGGCTGGTAAGCCGTCGCGCCACGCCGGCTCGCTCGAGGTCACGCGCTGCCACGCTGACCGCACTCTTGCTCACTGCTAGCTCGCTGGCGAGATCGTCGAGGCTGATGGGTTGATCGCGCAGGAGCAGCAGCGCGAAGGCGCGGCCGAAGGTGACGGATAGGCCGTAGTGCGCATAGAGATGTCCGAGGTCATCCATGAACCGCCGCCGCGCCAGGGCGACTTCGCTACGATCATGTACGTTCTGTTTGTTCAGAACGTTGGCCACGTAGGGAATATACCTCGCCTTCACGCCTTTGTCACTATCTCATGAGTGCACTCTGGGCGCTCAGGATGCTCCCGATGGTGGAGCGCGCAAGGGCGGGGCTGACCAGCGCGCGCTGAGGATTGCGAAGCGAGGCGTTGGGATACTAGATTCGTGATGGTGGACCAAGTCTGTCAGCCGCTGTCTTCGTGCCCCACGTGCCGTCAGTTGGGTCTTGCGGGTCGCCGTACAGGTCATACCTGAGCACCTGCCCGGCCGGACC
>Ga0213876_10001879_pt1 | contig 12633 bp, 11 predicted proteins | sample BarmaccomBMRX_R9_FD_160113 | JGI IMG/M metagenome (GOLD analysis project Ga0213876, IMG submission 160113) | Root-associated microbial communities from Barbacenia macrantha in rupestrian grasslands, the National Park of Serra do Cipo, Brazil - RX_R9 | ecosystem: Host-associated > Plants > Roots...
GGTAGACGATTAGCACGTCACCAAGCATCACGACTGCGTCGGCTAGTTCGATCTCGCTCGACGAAGGAGGCGAAAATTTATTTCGGGAGAACACAAACTCTTCCAGGAAAAGCAGGCTATGCAGCTCCTTCGATATGAAGGACTGCACGTCTGCAGTTGGTCCATTCATCGTGGAGGCTCATATAGCTGGAAAAGCCTTATCTTCGTCTAGGTGAGTCGCAACTTCTCGCGATTCGCGCCCGTGTCACACGGTATTATACATCTTCAGCATATAGGATTGCACGAAGGGAACGTACCAGTACAAGCCGCCGCTGGCCGATCGTCGTCGTGTCAACGCATCCTTCGCCGATAAGCTTGTAGAGCCCCGCGCGCAGTGTCTCCCCTGTTCCATATCATATTGGCCTAGCTTGTTGAGGCGCTATTTGGTTCCGCTCTCATGAGTGTAGCAAATGCCCGCTTTGCTGCCCGGAGTGGATCGGTATCGAGTATGAGCCCTTCGAATATTTCGTCTTGGGGGATGTCCCGAGGAAGCCGCGTCATATCGGAAACGAGGACCGCCGTCGCTTTGCAAAATCTCCGTCGAAATTCGATGAGATCATTTTTAGATTGTTGGAGCCCGTCGGTCGTGTAGAAAATTCCATCGCGGAGCAAGATCGCATATTCCTGGCCCACCCTCTCGAAATTGAAGTGCCAGTCAATAAGGGCTTCGCCGTCTCGGTATTGAGGATGTCTCGGTTTACTGACGTGATAGGGTTCTACGTCGAACAATTCCTCCATACGAACGGCAAATGGAAGCCAAAAGCCGTCAGGATGCCCAAGGTGCAGCGAGCTTAGATAATCTCCAGCATTCAATAAATGCCGGGCCTTTATCCTTCGCCGGCGCTTCTCGTCCTCACTGATTTTTCGCCTTGGTTCTTCGTAGGAGAGCATATGTTGTAAGGCAGGTACGTAGACGCCATTCAAGACGTGCGTCCTTGATGGGGTGTGGCCTCTTTGAGTCGCTATAACCTCGGCAATCTTTCCCAATAAGTCTAATGCTCCCTGCGTCGCGCGCTTCAGAAAAGGCATGAGGGGGGTAAGGGTGAGACCGGGCTGCATGAATTCTCCCGGTTTGCGAAGCTTGTGCAAATGGATATCGCCCGTCGACATAATTGAAAATGATGGAGCCACATTGTCCGTGAAAATGTTGATGTCAAACCGATGGTGCACAAGCTTATCGCGGATACTTCTCAGCTCAACGAACCAATCTTTGTGCTCCACGACGAATTTAATGCTTTCGGGAACGCGCGATGGATTGTCTTCGATCCAACTGATCAGGTCATTGAATGATTCCTTGGGAACTTGTCCCTTCTTTCTTTCCTCGATGCAGAAGGTGTGAATGATAACCGCGATGACATCGCAAGCTGACCGGAGATACATCAAATAGCTTTCGGCTAGCATCGAAATTGAGAGCAAGTCAGGCGTACCCATTCTTACGGGCGCCGTCTCGACTAGCCACAACAATTGGCCCGCTATCGTAGATAGCCCAACGAAATCGTGGGCGAGCGAACATCCAAGCTGCGACGATAAAGCGGCGCTTGGGCCGTTAAGATCTTGCTCGACGAAATCGAGCAGAAGGTCGGATAACGGTAGTAGAAAGTCATGTTTCGTTAGTCGCTGCCCGGGTTTGAGCGTGACTATCTTGCCGAGTGCTCTGATCATCTACTGACTACGTGGCCCGCTAGGGGACCGGCAATGCGCGTTTCGATCTGCGGGGCGCAAATCTCGATGGCAAAGCGGCGCAGGAGGTTTTGAGCACAACGCATGCGATAGCGCGCGGAAGCTCGCCAATCGTCCAGCGGTTTGAAATCCCGCTCGAGCGCGGCCGCGGCGCGATCGGCCGTCTCTTCGCTCCATTCTCGTCCGAGAAGGAGAGCCTCGGCGTGCGAAGCGCGCTTTGGCGTTGCCGCCATGCCACCATAGGCGAGGCGTGCTTCGGTGATGCGCCCCTCCACGTCCCGTTCGAGGCGGAAGGCGCCGCAAACGGCTGAAATATCCTCATCGAAGCGCTTGCTGACCTTGGACACATGGAAAAGGGAAGCGGCGTCCAGTTTGCGCACGCGCACGCTTTCCACGAATTCGCCCGGGCGACGATCTTGCCGCTTGTAGGCGAGGAAGAATTTTTCGAGCGGCAGCTCCCGACGTTCATCCTTTTGCCTGAGCGTCACACTCGCGCCGAGCGCGATGAGCGCCGGAGGAAGATCCCCGATCGGCGAGCCATTGGCGATGTTGCCGCCCAAGGTGCCGGCATTCCTGATTTGCTCGCCCCCGAAGCGGCGCAGCAGTTCGGCAAGATGGGGGTGCATGCGCCCCAGCGCCTCGCCGGTCTCGAAAAGACTGGTCATGGCGCCGAAGACCAGAGTTCGATCGTCCTCCACCACGCCCTCGAGCGCGCCGATGCGTCCGAGATGAATGACGGTATCGAGCACACGCATGTCCTTGGTGATCCACAAGCCCACATCGGTCGCGCCGGCAAGGATCGTCGCGCCAGGGTAGCGCGCATAAACATCGGCGAGATCGTCGAGGGTCGCAGGCGCGATGAAGCGGCGCTTTCCTGCGACGATCTCCAGGCTGCGATCGTCCTGCAAGCGGGCGAGGCGCTTCGCGATCGCGTCGGCACGGCCCATCCAATTTTTCCTTGCCCGGGTCCCCTTGGCGAACATGTCGCGGCCGGCGGCGATGATCGGCACGTAGCCGGTGCAGCGGCACAGATTTCCAGCAAGCGCATCTTCGATGCGCTCGTCGCTCACGTCGTTCTCATTGAACCAGAGCGCAAAGAGCGACATGACGATCCCGGGCGTGCAAAATCCGCATTGCGAACCGTGATGATCGATCATGGACTGCTGCACGGGATGCAGCTTGCCGCCCCTCTTGAGGTGCTCGATGGTGATCAAATGCCGCCCATCGAGCGAGGCGAGCGGCGCGATGCAGGCGTTTATGGCACGATATGCCATTTTCCCCGCCCGAACCGTTCCGATCACCACGGTACACGCGCCGCAATCGCCTTCCGCGCAACCCTCCTTGGTCCCCATCCGCCGTTCGTCGAGGCGAAGCCAATCGAGAATGGTGATCGTGGGATCGAAGCCCGAGAGCTCGCGCAGCTCCTCGCCGTCGATGAAACGCAAGATGTTTCGCGTGCCGGTCATGCGAACCGCTGCTCAGCTCCCGCGATAGGTCGAATATCCATAAGGCGAGATCAGCAAGGGCACGTGGTAATGCGCGCTCGCATCCGCGATGCCGAAGCGGATCGGCACCTCTTCGAGGAAAGCGGGATCGGGAAGCGCGATGCCGCTCTCGCGGAAATAGCGCCCTGCCTTGAAGGCGATTTCATAGCGCCCGATGCTCATTTCGCCGCCCGCAAGAAGCGGCTCGTCACAACGCCCGTCTGCGTTCGTCACCGTGCGCTTGATCTCGCATCGGCCCTGGACTTCGACCCGGTAGAGCACGATCTCCATCGAGGCCGCGGGCCGCCCAGCGCTCGTGTCGAGCACATGGGTCGTGAGCCGTCCCTCAAAAACGCGTGCTTGCCGCAAACCGAGACCTCCAAATTCTTCATGTAGGCCGGACCGCGACTTGCGCCACGGCGTCAAGTGGGCACAATGGGCGAGGAGACATCCATTCGGCGGCCTTGGCAAGGGGTTGCCGCAAGGGCCTTTTTCGATGCGGCTGGCGCCCAGAGTCTTCCCATGAGCGCTTGCGGACGCAAAGTTCCCGACGATCTTTGATCAAGCGATCGATGCCTGGCGACACTCCCTATCCTCGCGACATGGTCGGTTATGGGCGCGATCCGCCGCATGCGGATTGGCCAAATGGCGCTCGCGTCGCGCTGCAGTTCGTCATCAATTACGAGGAGGGAGCCGAGAACAACATTCTTCACGGCGACGAGGCTTCGGAAGCCTTTCTCTCCGAGATCGTCGGCGCGCAGCCCTGGGTGGGGCAGCGGCACATGAACATGGAATCGATCTATGAATATGGATCGAGGGCCGGATTTTGGCGCTTGTGGCGTATTTTCAGCGAACGCAAAGTGCCGGTCACGGTGTTCGCGGTCGCGGCGGCCATGGCGCGCAACCCCGAGGCCGTCGCGGCGATGCAGGAGGCCCAATTCGAGATCGCAAGCCATGGGTTGCGATGGATCGACTACAGGAACGTTCCGCTTGCGGATGAGCGCGATCAGATCGCCGAGGCGATCGGGTTGCACACGAAAATCGCAGGTGAGCGCCCGCTCGGCTTCTATCAGGGCCGGTGTTCCATCAATACCGTCCCGCTCGCGATGGAGGAGCAAGGCTTCCTCTATCTTGCCGACAGTTATGCGGATGATCTGCCCTACTGGCTCGATGGGCCGCACGGGCCGCAGCTCGTCGTGCCCTATACGCTCGACGCGAACGACATGCGTTTTGCGACCGCGCAGGGCTTCAATTCGGGCGATCAATTCTTCACCTATCTCAAGGACAGCCTCGATTGTATTCACGCGGAGGGCGCCTCCCGGCCGAAGATGATGTCGGTCGGCTTGCATTGCCGCCTGGTCGGGCGGCCTGGCCGCGCGGCCGCGCTCGCGCGTTTCATCGATTACGCGCTCGAAAAGGGCGGCGTATGGATGGCGCGGCGCCTCGACATCGCGCGCCATTGGATCGCCCGTCATCCGCCGCCTGGCGGATACAAGCCGAGCCGCATGCCGCGCGCCCTCTTCATCGAGCGTTTCGGCGATGTGTTCGAGCACACGCCGCAGATCGCCGAGAGGGTGCACCGAGCCGGACTTTCGCCCCGCCACGATGACGGGCAGGGCCTCGCCGAAGCGATGTTGGCGGGGATGCGCGCTTTGCCGCGGGAGGACAAGCTCGCTTTGATCAGGGCGCATCCGGACCTTGCCGGACGCCTCGCGCTCGCCGGCGCGGTGACGACCGACAGCGCCAAGGAGCAGGCCTCGGCGGGGCTCGACCGTCTCACGCCCCATGAGCTCACCGCGCTCACGCGCATGAACGAGCATTACAGAGCCCATTTCGGCTTTCCCTTCATTCTTGCCGTGAAGGGTCGCACGAAAGAGGAAGTGATGGCCGCGATGCGAAATCGGCTCGGCGCGGACCCGGAAGCGGAATTCGAAACCGCGCTCGGCGAAATCGAGCGCATCGCAGAATTGCGGATCAAGGACCGGCTGTCATGACGGCGAATTTCCCGCGCCTTGGCGAGCGCGTCATGCGGCGCCTCGATGAGCTTGCCGCCGATACCGACGAGCCCGGCAAGATCACTCGCCTTTTCCTGTCGCCCTCGCACAAGCTTGCGATGAAAAGGGTATGCGGCTTCATGGAGGAAGCCGGGCTTGCGGTCGGCGAGGACGATATCGGCAACGTCGTCGGACGGCTCGAAAGCACCGCCCCTGACGCGCCGACCTTCATTCTCGCTTCTCACATCGACAGCGTGCGCGATGCAGGCCGATATGATGGCGGCTTTGGGGTGCTGTCGGCGATCGAGCTCGTAGAGGAGGTCCGGCGCCTTGGCGTTTCGCTACCCTTCTCGCTCGAGGTCGTCGCTTTCGGCGACGAGGAGGGTGTGCGCTTCCCCGCGACGCTCTCGGGTTCGCGCGCGCTTGCGGGCACTTTTGATTTCGAAACTCTCGATGCGAAGGACGAGAATGGCATCTCGCTGCGCCAGGCGCTTCGCGACTTCGGGTGCGACACGCAAGGAATTGGCAAGCTCGCGCGCGATCCTGCTCGGATTTGCGGGTATCTCGAAAGTCACATCGAGCAAGGGCCGGTGCTCGAAGCGGAGAATTTGGCACTTGGCGTCGTCACCGCCATCGCGGGCATGGTGCGCTTCAATGTCGAGGTCGAGGGCGAGGCGGGTCATGCCGGAACCGTCCCCATGGGGAGGCGCAAAGACCCGCTTGCCGGAAGCGCCGAGATGATCTTGGCGGTCGAGGATGTTGCCCGCCGCACGAGCGGTGTGGTGGCAACGGTCGGCGTCATCGAGGCGTCTCCGGGCGCTATCAACGTGATCCCCGCGAAGGTGCGCTTCAGCGTCGATCTGCGTGCTCCGGCCGACGAGGTGAGGGAGGCGGCGAAAGCCAAGCTGGAGGCGCGTTTGCGCGCCATCGCCCAAGAACGTGGGCTCACCCTGAGCTTCACTGCGCTCGACGAGGCGAAAGCCACGCCTTGCGACGACGGGTTGATGCAGGAGCTGGGGCAAGCGCTCGCGCGAAAAGGGCATCGTGTCTTTTCTTTGCCGAGCGGGGCCGGCCATGACGCGATGGCGATGGCGAAGCTCTGCCCGGTCGCCATGCTCTTCCTTCGTTGCAAGGGGGGCGTCAGCCACAATCCGGCCGAGTCCATCACTGTCGAGGATGCGCAGGCAGCGATCGAGGTGATGCTCGATTTCATCTTGCATTTTCGTCCGGCGCAGGGCCGGAAGGGGAAGGCCTCGAAGAGGCCGCCCGGGAAAGCGACGACCGCCCCGGCTGCGAATGCTTAGCGTTTCGTCGGAGAACGCCTGAACAAATCGCACTTGCATTGCGGATCGATTTACCAACGGATGGCACAACCGGTCCGAATCGTCCCTTAAGGAGAAGAGCATGACCGCCGTCGCCTGGGATTGGGCGAATTTCGCCATCCGCTGGCTGCACGTGATCACGGCGATCGCATGGATCGGGGAGTCCTTCTACTTCATCGCGCTCGATCTCGGCTTGCGCCGGCCGCCGGGCCTGCCCCAGGGCGTGAACGGAGAGGCCTGGCAAGTGCACGGGGGCGGCTTCTATCATTTGCAGAAATACAATGTGGCGCCGGCGGCGATGCCCGAGGAGCTGCATTGGTTCAAATGGGAATCCTATTGGACTTGGATCTCCGGTTTTGCGCTCTTGTGCGTGCTCTACTACGCCGATCCCGAGCTCTACCTCATCGACCGCCACGTGCTCGACCTGCCTGGCTGGGGAGCGACCGCGATCGGGATCGGCGTATTGATCCTCGGATGGATCATCTATGACGGGCTCTGCCGTTCACCGCTCGCGCGCGACGAGAGGGCCCTTTCGGTCGCCGTCTTCGTCTTCCTGGTTGCCCTTGCCTATGGGTTGACTTTCGTCTTCTCGGGGCGCGGCGTCTTCATCCATGTCGGCGCGGTGATCGGCACGATGATGACGGGGTCGGTCGCCATGGTGATTATCCCGAACCAGCGCAAGGTCGTCGCGGCGCTCAAAGCCGGCGAAACGCCAGACCCGCGCCTTGGCCGGGAAGCCAAGACCCGTTCGACGCACAACAACTATCTCACGCTCCCCGTCCTTTTCCTGATGCTGTCGAATCATTATCCGCTCGCCTTTTCAAGCCGCTGGAATTTCGTCATCATCGGTCTCGTCATCGTGATCGGCGTCGCGATCCGGCACTTTTTCAACACGATGCATGCCCATGGCCTCAAACCCTGGTGGACTTGGGGCGTTGCCACCAGCGCCTTTGTCCTTGCCGCCTGGCTCTCGACCTTTCCCGATACGCGCCGCGACGTCGCCGAAGCGGGCCCGGTGCCGGCGCGGCTCGCGGCCGCCCTGGCGCGTCCGAACTTCGGCGAGGTGCGCGACATCGTCATCGGACGTTGCAGCCTTTGCCATTCGCAAGAGCCGGTGCGCGAAGGGCTCGCGGCCCCACCAAAGGGCGTGCGTCTCGACACGGATGAGGAGATCGCGGCCCATGCCCGAGAAATCTATCTGCAGGCGGGCATAGGGCGCGCCATGCCGCCCGGAAATATCACCGAAATCACAGGCGAGGAGCGTGCGAAATTTGCCGCCTGGGCCATGGCGGGCGAGCACGAGCGTTGAACATCCTATCGATCCACTCGCATGTGAGCTACGGCCATGTCGGCAATTCGGCCGCCGTGTTCGCCATGCAGCGGCTCGGTGTCGAGGTATGGCCGGTGAACACTGTCGAGTTCTCCAATCACCCCGGCTACGGGGGGTTCACCGGGCGCGTCGCCGAACCCGCCGAGGTCTCGAGCGTGCTCGACGGCATTGCGAAGCTCGGAGCTTTCACCAGCTGCGATGGCGTGCTCTCGGGCTATCTCGGCGCGACCGGCACGGCCGCAGTCGTGCTCGAAGCGGTCGCGGCCGTGCGCAAATCCAATCCGCGCGCGCTCGTTTGTTGCGATCCGGTGATCGGCGATGCAGGGCCAGGGCTCTACGTACGCGCGGGGCTTCCGGAGCTTATGCGGGATGAGGTCGTGCCGCATGCCGACATCGTCACCCCCAACCTGTTCGAGCTCGAATACCTGACAGGAGCCAAGATCGCGAGCCGTGGCGACCTCCTTGCCGCGCTCGCCGCATTGCATTCGCGCGGCCCGAAAATCATTCTCGTCACCTGCGCGATGACGAACGCGACGCCAAGCGGCGCAATCGATCTTGTCGCCTCGGATGGTTGGGTCGCCCATCTGGTGCGGACCCCGAGATTGAACCTCGAGTTCAATGGGGCAGGAGATGCGCTCGCGGCAATCTTCATCGTGCACTATCTGCGAATGCGATCGGTTCCCGGCGCACTCGAAGCGTCGGCAGCCTCGATCTTCGGCATCCTGAAACGAACGGCCGAGGCCGGCTCGCGTGAGCTCTTGCTGATCGAGGCGCAGGACGAGCTCGTCCGGGCAAGTGAGCGTTTTACTTCAAAGGTCCTCGGCACGCTCAAACAAAGAGGCGAACATGTCGGCTGAGCTCCCATCCTCTCTCGTCCTTCTCGGCGCCGGGAAGATGGGTCAGGCCATGCTCTCGGGTTGGCTGAGGCACGGGCTTGAACCTTCACGCATCACGGCGATCGATCCTCACCTCGACCAAGGGGGTAGGGCGCTTCTTTTCAGGGAAGGCGTGCCTCATGTCGCAACTCCGGATGGACTTGCTTCGCCCGAAGCCCTCGTCCTTGCGATCAAGCCACAAACGCTCGAGAGCGCCGCGCCTGGCGTGCGCTCTCTCATCGGAAAAGATACACTCGTGTTATCGATCCTCGCCGGAAAGCGGATTGCCGATATTTCATCGCGCCTCGGCACCTTGGCGGGGGTCGTGCGGGCCATGCCCAACACACCGGCGGCGGTGGCGCGCGGCATCAGTGCGGCCGTGGCGGCGCCCGGCACGACGGCACGCCAGCGGGCCATGGCGAACGCGCTTCTCGCTTCCATCGGCCGCGTCGAATGGATCGATGACGAGGCGCTGATCGACCCTGTGACGGCGGTTTCGGGTTCAGGGCCGGCTTACGTGTTCCTCCTCGTCGAAGCCTTGGCTGACGCCGGAACGAAGGCGGGCCTACCTCCTGATCTCGCCATGCGGCTGGCGCGCGCGACCATCGAGGGCGCCGGCGAATTGCTATTTCGTGACGCGAAGACGGAAGCCTCTATGCTCCGTCGAAACGTGACTTCGCCAGGAGGCACGACCGCCGCTGCGCTTGACGTTCTCATGGGGAACGACGAGTTATCGGCCCTCATGGAGCGCGCTGTCGCGGCTGCCTCCCGGCGAGCACGCGAGCTTGCGGGTTGATGCGGTGAGATATTCATTACGTCAACACACGACGTCTTGCGGATCATTATCACTACGCAAGCGCGAAGGCGCACCGGCAGCCAATTTTGACGAAGGACATCGGCTTTAGCGAAACCGAATTCCCGTTTGCCAATATTAAGAGTGGCCGATCCGAGCTCACCTCTCCTCGCGCCTGAAGCGCCCACGAAGTTCCCGGTAGAACGGCACCGGAAGCTCGTGCCCGAAGCCGGCCTTCACGCGATTGTCCAATTCGTCGAGAACCACGGTCGTGACAGTCGGCAGGTCGAGACGCTTGGCTTCGGACAGCGCGATCCAGACGAGTTCGACGAATTCCGCCTGCGGCCCGATCACGCCCGGGCTGCGATGGGCGATCATCGTCGCGTCGGCAACGAAGAAGAAGGTATCGAAACGCCTCGGCCGCCTCGGCGGCGTGATCGCATGGGCGACGAAGCTCAGCTTCGACAGATCGGGGGCAAAGCCATGGGCCGCATAGGTTTGCCAGACACCCTCAGGGACTTTGTCGCTGTCCAGCGGTGTCCGCACCCCGAGCACGAGCCCTGTCTCCTCGAATGTCTCCCGGATCGCGGCGAGCGCAAGCGCACGCGCCGTCACCGTACCGCGATTGGGCAAATGCGCGAGAAGCCGCTGCTCGACGGCGCCTGGTAGGGGCGAGGCGACACTCATGCGCCGGTCGACGGGATCGAGACGCCCGCCCGGAAAGACGAATTTCCCGGGCATGAATTTGTGCGCGGGATTACGCCGCCCCATTAGAACGGTCGGCTCCTTCCCCGAATGATCCAGGAGGATCAAGGTCGCTGCGTGCTTCGGCCTCTGATTGGGGAAACCGCGGTCACGCGTGTGCTCGGCCGCGATCAGACGATCGGTAAAGCTTTGCTTTTCGTCATTCATGAAGGGCTCGCTTCAACCTTGCGGGTGCAAACACCCGGCTCACTCGCTCGAGCGGATGGGGAGCACCAAATTCGTGCATGCGCAAGGCCCAGCGGAATGCAAGGGTGGCCGCCCATCGCGAGCTGGAGGAGCAAAGCGGCCCTTCGCGCAAATCGGGGCGACGACATCCCCATATCAAGATGGCACCGCTTTCTATATGCTGCATGCTGCAGATGCGACGACGAGGAACGAACCGCAAGCCCTTGGCCGGCCCGCGTCTTGAGCGAACGAGAGGAGAGGTCGTATTTTGGCCGCGTTCCGTGTCGAAGTTCTTTGGGCGGATCGTCAAAAGGAATCGGGTGGAGGCTCAAGGTGACGAGGACGTTTGCGATCGTGTCGGTCACGGCGACTTTTGTCGTTTTGGGCTTCGGATCGACGCAGATCGCGCGCGCCGAGGACGCGTCCTCTCAAAATTCAATGTTTCTTCCATCGGGCAAATCGCAAGCCGCGCAAGCGCTCGAGGCAAAGAAGACCGCGCGCTGCGTCGCGCTTTATGGGCCGGGCTATGCGGCGATCGCCGATACCGACACTTGCATAAGGATCGGAGGGAAAGTCGGCGTCGAGATCGGCACGACGACGACGAAGCACAATCGCTTGATCCTCCCGCCTTCGCCTTCGCAAGGGATCGGGGCACCGGCTCCGGCGCTCGGTGGTCCTCCGGTCGCCGTCGTGCGCCAGCCGAAAACAGGCTCTGCGACGAGCGCTGACGTCTATGTGGATACGCACACACCCACGGAATTGGGCGATTTCTCCACCCATGTGAGTGTCGGCGGAGTGAGGGCGACCGGCGCGCTCGTCGGGCCCGATTACGTGCGCTGAGGGCTGACGCTCCGCGGGCTGCCGCGCTGGGCACGTGGCCGGCTACCCAGATCCACGTCGTTCGAAGCGTTTCCTGGATTGCGGCTTTCGGCGGCAATGACCGGCTTTTCGATCAGTCGCCGGTCCAGCGCGGCTCGCGCTTCTCGGTGAAGGCAGCGATGCCTTCCCTGGCATCGTCTGAGAGCATGTTTTGCACGATCACGCGCGACGTGTAGGCATAGGCCTCCTCAAGGGTCATTTGGACCTGTCGGTAAAAGGCTTCCTTGCCGATGCGGATCGTGGCCGGCGGCTTTGCCGCAATTTGTCGAGCAAGCTCGAGCGCGCCGTCGACGGCCATTTCCCCTGTTTTCGTCACGCGATTGACAAGGCCGACCCGCTCAGCTTCCTCCGCCGTGATCATCTCGCCTGTCAGAAGCATCTCCATCGCGTGCTTGCGCGACACATTACGTGAAAGCGCGACCATCGGGGTTGAACAAAAAAGCCCGATATTGACGCCCGGCGTCGCAAATCGCGCCGAAGGGCTTGCGACAGCGAGGTCGCAGCTTGCGACGAGCTGGCAACCGGCGGCGGTGGCGATACCGTCGACGGCGGCGATCACTGGCCGCGGCAAGCGCACCAGGCTCTGCATGAGCTGGGAGCAGCGCGCGAAAACCTCCTCGAAATAGCGCCGGCCCTTGTCCGCGTCGGTCCGTCGTGCCGTCAGCTCCTTGAGGTCATGGCCGGCACAGAACACCGGTCCCTTCGCGGCCAGGACCACGGCTCTCACAGTCTTTTCCCGAGCGATCTCGTCGAGCCGCGATTGAAGTTCTGCCATCATGGCTTCGGAAAGAGAGTTACGCGAAGCTTGATGATCGAGCGTGAGGATGGCGACGGCGCCTTCATCCCGGCGCGACACGAAAGGCACCCGCGCGGAAGCCATCGAGCTTGCACTTTCCCCCGATTTTGCTGCCGATGCTCTAGCCGTCACAGCGCTTCACCTCCTGAACCGGGGATGCGATCGACGGCCCGGCGGATTGAGATAATGTCGCTTCCTGTTCCCTTTACTGCAAGGCCCCTATCGACGTTTGTGGACGAACGAGCCTCCCATGATGACGCTTGCCGAAGTCAAGGAATTCCTGGATCGCGAATTTCCGCAGATTGCCTCGAATGGGCGCTACTCGGTTGAAGAAGTGAATCCGAACGGCGCGAGATTGCGAGCCGCCTATCACGAGAGCCAGATTCGGCCCGGCGGCACGATCTCCGGACCCACCATGATGGCGCTTGCCGACTTGTCGCTTTACGTTGCCGTGCTTGCCGCGATCGGCCCAGTTGCGCTCGCGGTCACGACCAATCTCAACATCAATTTC
>Ga0213876_10001880_pt1 | contig 12623 bp, 8 predicted proteins | sample BarmaccomBMRX_R9_FD_160113 | JGI IMG/M metagenome (GOLD analysis project Ga0213876, IMG submission 160113) | Root-associated microbial communities from Barbacenia macrantha in rupestrian grasslands, the National Park of Serra do Cipo, Brazil - RX_R9 | ecosystem: Host-associated > Plants > Roots...
GCGCAAGAAGCCATGGCGCCCCCGCCCTTTGTGGTTCCCCCTCAATTGCGTGCCGTGCACGCGAAGGTAAAGCCCAAGCTGCAAGGCCATATATGCACCGGCCCCGTTGCCGTCGAGGGCGCAAGGAGGGGCCAAGTGCTGCAGGTCGACATCGAGGTAATCGAACCCTTCTACGACTGGGGCTATCAGGTAGTCCGCCCCCTCGCGGGCGCGCTTCCCGACGATTTCGCCGAAAGCCGGCTCTATCATATCGCGCTCGACCGCGCGCAAAAGCTTTGGCGGCTCCCCTGGGGTCAACAGGTGCCTCTAGCGCCGTTTTTCGGCGTGATGGGAACGGCCCCTCCGCCTGCGTGGGGAATGGTGTCGACGCTGCCGCCTCGGCGAAATGGCGGCAACCTCGACAACAAGGAGCTCGTTGCAGGAACGACGCTCTACCTGCCGATTTTCGTGGACGGCGCCTTGTTCTCGGTAGGCGACGGGCATGGCGTGCAAGGTGATGGAGAGGTGTGCATCACCGCCGTGGAAACCGGGCTCACCGGCACCTTTCGCTTGAGCGTCCTTAAGGACATGCAGCTCGAATGGCCGCTCGCCGAGACCCCGACGCACATGATCACCATGGCCTTCGATCCCGATCTCGACGATTGCGTGGTGATCGCCTTGCGGCAAATGATCGAGCTCGTGAGCGCGCGCGCCGGCATCGACCGCTACCAGGCCTACGCGCTCGCAAGTCTCGCCGCCGATCTGCGCGTGACGCAAGTCGTCAACGGCAACAAGGGAGTGCATGTGATGCTCGAGAAAAAATATCTCGAGCGTCCTTGAGCATTCCTCCCTTGCCTCAATTTTCGCCCCATCAAGAGGCGGCGCTCAAGGCGGTGTCCGCCTGGCTCAAAACGAAACGCAAAGGGCAGAACGCGCCGCCCATCTTCCGGCTCTTCGGCTATGCCGGCACGGGCAAGACGACATTGGCGAGGCATCTCGCCCAAAGCGTCTCCGGCAAAGTCCTTTTCGCCGCATTCACGGGCAAGGCGGCGCTGGTAATGCGCAGCAAGGGCTGTCAAGGCGCATCCACCATCCATAGCTTGATCTACCGGGCGCTCGAATCCGGCGAAGAGACGCCGAATTTCGAGTTGTGGTCCCAGTCCCCGGCGTCCGAGGCCAAGCTTATCGTGATCGACGAGTGCTCGATGGTTGACGCCGAGCTTGGGCGCGACTTGTTGTCGTTTCGAGTGCCGCTCCTCGTTCTCGGCGATCCGGCGCAGCTTCCCCCGGTTCAAGGCGCGGGTTTTTTCACCGAGGCAGAACCCGATGCCATGCTGACCGAAGTGCACCGGCAGGCGCAAGATGACCCGATCGTGCGCATGTCGATGCAGGTACGTGAGGGTCGCCAGCCGGACCTCGGCGAATATGGCATGTCGCAAGTCGTGAGGCGCTCAGAGCTCGATCCCGCCCGCGTGCTCGGCGCCGATCAGGTCCTTGTCGGCCGCAATGCAACCCGACGCCGCTTTAACAAGCGCATGCGCGAAAGACGAGGCTTTGCCGACATCTTGCCGATTGCGGGCGACAAGCTGGTCTGCTTGCGCAACAACCGACGCAAGGGTCTGTTCAATGGCGGCCTCTGGTCTGTGAAGGAGCGCCGTCAGCGCAAGTCCGGGACGCTCGCTTTGCGTCTGGCACCGGACGAAGATCGGGGCGGCCGTATCGTGAAAGTGTCGGCAAAAGCAGAATGCTTCACCGGCAATATAGAAGATTATCCCTGGGAGGAGCGAAAGGCTTATGACGAGTTCGACTATGGCTACGTACTCACGGTCCACAAAGCACAAGGATCCCAATGGGACGACGTCGTGCTTTTCGACGAAAGCTTCGTCTTTCCGGAAAGCCGCGCGCGATGGCTCTACACAGGTATCACGCGGGCCGCAAAGCGGCTTACAGTCGTGATATGAGGCCGCGACAAGCTTGACGACGTGACAGGATAACGGCCCAAATTATTAAAAAGATTGGGAATTTTTATCGGACGTGAGCGGGATCTGGAACTCGCCGAGCCTCGCGCACGTATAAGCACACCCAAACAATCAAGGAGAATCCTCATGCGAACCCCCCTCGCGATTATTGCTCTGACTGCCGCAATGGCCTTCGCGGCTCCTGCCTCGGCGACCGAACGGGGCACCGTGGGTGGCGCTGTGGCCGGAGGTGCGGTCGGAGCCGCGGTCGGTGGACCTGTGGGCGCGGTCGTCGGTGCGGGAGCCGGCGCGGTCGTGGGAAATAGCATGACGGGTCATCGTCGCTATCACCGTTACGGCTATTATCACCATCACCGCTATTATCGGGGCTGAAGCCGAACCGCCAGGTTTTCTTTTTGTCCCGCTCGCCGCGGCCACGTTCTCGGCCGCGAGGGCGGGATTTTGTTGCGTATGGGCGCAGATGCGTCAGGTTGCCAAGGGCCACCCTCCAGCCCGGCGAAAACCGCGATAAGGCATCAGATCAAAAGCAATTTTCCACTCGATCGGCATCGGCGGGATGACGCGGGCCTTATCGATTTCTATATATGACAATGCGGACGGTCGATTAACTCCACGTCTCTCGAGCTTTCGACCTTGATCGGCAATCACATCGATAGCGATTCATTGTCGAAGTCGATATTTTGTTTAAGACTGGGCGTGAATTCTATTTCGAAACAATAAAACGGGACTGAACCGTTATGAGCAGAGCTTTTGTACGAGAACAAGACGACTCGGAAACCTTCGACACTCTGCCCGACAGGGTGGTGTCGCCGCATCCGAATTTTGTGACGGCTGAAGGCTTGGCTGCCATCGAAGCTGAGCTTTCTCGTGCGCAGAGCGAGTTCGATTCCGCGCAAGCGGCGGGTGACCGTGAGCTCGCCGCAAAAGCGGCCCGAGATGTGCGTTATTTCACTTCGCGCCGCGCGAGCGCGCAGGTGATCGCGCCACCCAAAGACTCGGACCGCGTCCAATTTGGATCCACCGTGACGATCGAGCGCGCCGATGGCCGTCGGCAGACGTTCCGCATCGTCGGCGAGGATGAGGCTGACCCTGCCCGCGGCACGCTCTCGCACGCGTCGCCTTTGGCGCGAGCGCTCGCCGGGAAGAGCCCCGGCGATGCCGTCCAGGCCGGGAATATCGAGGCGGAAATTCTTACGATCCAATGAGCTGACAGGCTCGAGCGACGAGACCCGCGATGGCGTTTCGGCGCGGAAGAAAAAAGGTCCGGATCGGCCCGGACCCTGCAATCGATCAATTGTCCAGGAAGCTTCGGAGCTTGCGACTGCGGCTCGGGTGTTTGAGCTTGCGAAGCGCCTTGGCCTCGATTTGGCGAATACGCTCGCGCGTGACCGAGAATTGCTGGCCGACTTCTTCCAATGTGTGGTCGGTGTTCATGCCGATGCCGAAGCGCATGCGCAGGACGCGCTCCTCGCGCGGCGTCAGCGAAGCCAAGACTCGCGTGGTCGTCTCGCGCAGATTCGACTGGATCGCCGCCTCGACCGGCAACACCGCGTTCTTGTCCTCGATGAAATCACCGAGATGCGAATCTTCCTCGTCGCCGATCGGCGTCTCGAGCGAAATAGGCTCCTTGGCGATCTTGAGCACCTTGCGCACCTTCTCGAGCGGCATGCCGAGCTTCTCGGCGAGCTCCTCAGGCGTCGGTTCGCGGCCGATCTCGTGCAACATTTGGCGTGAGGTTCGCACGATCTTGTTGATCGTCTCTATCATATGCACCGGGATGCGGATCGTGCGGGCCTGATCGGCAATCGAGCGCGTGATCGCCTGGCGGATCCACCATGTGGCATAGGTCGAGAACTTGTAGCCCCGCCGATACTCGAACTTATCGACCGCCTTCATCAGGCCGATATTGCCTTCCTGGATCAAATCGAGGAATTGCAGGCCGCGATTGGTGTATTTCTTGGCGATCGAGATCACGAGACGCAGATTCGCCTCGACCATTTCCTTCTTGGCTTGGCGCGCCTCCCGCTCTCCCTTTTGCACCATGGCGACGATCTTGCGGAACTCGGAAATCTCGAGCCCGGTCTCCGTTGCAAGATCATGGATGTGCGAGCGGATCTCCTTCACCTTTTCGCGATCGTTTTTGATGAGCTGCTTCCAGCCCTTGGCGCCGAGCTTGGAGACCCGCAAGATCCATTTCGGGTCGAGTTCGGCTCCCTGGTAATGCTTAAGGAAATCGAGTCGCTGTACGCCAAAGCTCTCGGCGAGGCGCATCAAGCGGCCCTCGAAGCCTACAAGCCTCTTGTTGATGTCGTAAAGCTGTTCGACCAGCATCTCGATGCGGTTGTTGTGCAGCGACAGCGACTTCACATCGGCGATCACCGTCTGCTTGAGCTTTTTGTATTTGCGCTCCTGCGCGGGCGTCAGCGTCGTGTTTTCGAGACGCCCTGCAACGAGCTGATCCTGCAAACGGCGCAGCTTCTTGTAGTCGTCCGCGATACGGTCGAAGATCTCGAGCACACGGGGCTTGAGCTCGGCTTCCATGGCCGAGAGCGAAATATTCGATTCGAGATCATCGTCGAAATCTGCCTCCGTGGGCATGGCGCCATCGGCCCCTTCGGCAGCGTCCTCGCCGCCCCCCTCGGGCTCTCCGCGCGGGGGTTGAAAGGGGGCGGCCGCCGGGCGGCCCGGAAACGGTGCCGTACCTGGCGGCGGTGCGCCCGGCGCAAACGGGCGCTGGCCAGAGAAAGGCGCGGCACCCGCGCCGAGTGTCGCCGGATCGATCTCCACTTTCGGGGCGGCCTTGGCGTCCGGCCCTGCATAGGTTGCTTCGAGATCAATGATGTCGCGCAGCAATGCCTTGGCGTCATTCAGCTCGTCTCGCCAGATGATGATCGCCTGAAAGGTGAGCGGACTTTCGCAAAGTCCGGCGATCATCGCCTCGCGGCCCGCCTCGATCCGCTTGGCGATCGCGATCTCGCCCTCGCGCGACAAGAGCTCGACGGCGCCCATTTCTCGCAAATACATCCGGACCGGATCGTCGGTGCGGTCGATAGGCTCGGAAGGTTTATCGAGCTTGGCCGGAACGCTGCGTGAGGCCTCGATGAGGTCACCGCCCTCCTCCTCGTCGTCGGGCTCGGCGGTTTCCTCGCGCGCTTCTGGGTCCGATTCATCGCTCTCGACGACATTGATGCCCATGTCGGAAAGCATTGCGAGAATGTCCTCGATTTGCTCGGAGGACACTTCCTGGGAGGGAAGCACCGAGTTCAGCTCTTGATGAGTGACAAAGCCTCTCTTTTTCGAGACCTTGATCATCCGCTTGACGGCAGCGTCCGACAGATCGAGGAGGGGACCATCGGCCGATTCGGCCGGCTTGTCCTTCACTTCTTCGGTCGTGGCGGTCTTCGTCACCATCAGCTGGGCTCCAGAATGTCGTTTCGGCACCGAACTGGCGCCTTTTTTGTGCTTGGACGAGCTCGACCCGCGCTTGGCGCCGGGTTTGAGCTTGGTTGACGCGCGCGAACTCATGACACCAAACGCAGCGATGCGAGCCCGCGCGCATACGCAACACGCGCAACCGGCTCAGGGCGATCCCGGAGATCAGGCAATGTGATTCGACTTAAATCCTTGTTAAGTCCCATCTTGGGCTCGCAAATGGCTCGTCAGGAAGGCAGAATCGACCCTCGAGCGAAGGACCAAAATTCAACCTTCGAGTCAAAACTCGAACTCAACGGCTTCTTTTCGCTCACAAAAGTGCTACTTCCGCCCGATCCGTCAACCCGCGAGACTTCGAGCCGGGCAGCCCAAGGCGCGCCTCAGGAAAGGCGCGCGCATTTTAGCCTATGTAGCGCGCATCCGCATCGATGCAAGACGACAGCTTGCCACAACCGCCTGAAACTCACCGATAAACTGCGTCTGACCACTCCTGCCGTCATGGATGTATCGATTCTTCGCATGGAATTTCTGATTCGTCCGCGAAAACCCATCGCCAACTTCGATGGAGTGATCAAGCGGGTGACGCAATGCTTCACCTCAAGACCTTGTAGGTCGGAGCCTCGGCAAGAACCTGCTCCAAGCTGCGTGCATCTCCCTCGACGTCGGACGAGGCTGGCATCTGCTGCAACGCGCCAAGGCGAGTCTTTACATCCGAAAGCCAAGCCAGATTGGCATCGGTCGGTTCGGCAGCGAGCGCATGCTGGGCTTCACGCAGCTCATTTTGAAGTGCGCGCGAAAGGTCGTGGAGGCCGATGGCCTGCCGGAGGGCGGCCTCGAATTCCGGGGGAGCGCAATTTTCGGTGAGGAAACGCTCATCGCCTGGGCGAAGCTTGCGCCGGAGCTTCGCCCGGAGCTGCTCGATGTCGCTATCGCGGCTTTGCTCAGAACTGCTCTCCTTCTCGTTTTCGTAAGCATGCTCGTCGAGAAGCGATTTCGAGAGCCGTTTCGCCTCCGGATCAGAAAAGAAGAGGGTCGAAGGGCTCTCGGCATATTCGTCCAAAAGATCGCGCCGCATATCGAGCGCAAGCACGATCAGCGCCTCTTGTGCCGCTCCCGGTGCAGTGCCGCTGAAAGTCGGTGCGCTGGCAAGGGCGGGGCTTGGCATCGCAGGTGCTTGCGGACGCCCGTCAAAACCACTCCAGAATTGCCCCTCCCGGGGGCTGTGCGGCCGATTGCGCGGCGGTCGTCTATCGAAGGGACGGTGGGGTCCCCATTTCGGACGACTGGCCGGCGCGATCTTTTGCAATCTTTCGGCGACGTCCGCCTCATAGTGCCGCCGTGCCGTCGAATCGGCGATCCTGGCCACCGCCTCGCGCAAGCGGATTTCGAGAGCGGCGCGCCGCTCGGGTGTGTCGAGCGGCCCAGACCCGATCTCGCGAGCCCACAACACGTCCGAAAGCGGACGGGCCCTGTCGAGCACACCCTCCACCGCCGCCGCGCCCGAGCCGCGTACGAGGTCATCGGGATCTTGTCCTTGGGGCAGAAAGGCGAAGCGAACGCTCTTTCCGGGCAAGAGGCGCGCCAGCGCCAGGTCAACCGCGCGAAAAGCGGCGCGCTGGCCCGCGCTGTCACCGTCGAAACACAAGATTGGTTCATCGGCCATGCGCCAGAGCAGCGCGACCTGCTCCTCAGTGAGTGAGGTGCCGAGCGGCGCCACCGTCTCAGCGAAACCGGCGGTGCTCATGGCAATCACGTCCATGTAGCCCTCAACCGCGATCACCCTTCCCCTATCATGAGCGGCCTTCCGGGCGCGATGCTGGTTGAAGAGCAAAGAGCCTTTGTGAAAGAGCGAAGTCTCTGGCGAATTGAGGTATTTCGACGAGATTCCCGGATCGAGAGTGCGGCCGCCGAAGGCGATGACTCGCGCGCGCAGATCCTGGATCGGAAACATCACCCGGTTGCGAAAGCGGTCATAAGCAACTGGAATATCGGGTCCGGACACCACAAGGCCAGCCTCGATCATGGTCGCGACATCCACGCCCTTCCCGGCGAGGTGATCGCGAAGGCCGTGGCGGTCCGCGGTGGCGTAGCCGACACGGAATTCGGCTCGCCCTATCTCGGAAAGCGAGCGACCGGCGAGATATTCGCGCGCTACTCGGCCTTGCGATCCCTTCAGCATCGCCTCGAAGTAGACGCAGGCCATCTCCATCACCTCGACGAGTCCAGCCCGCTTCTTCTCCTGGCGCTCCGCATCTGCCGAACGGGCGGGAAGAGCAACACCCGCCTCTGCCGCTAGACGCTCAACGGCTTCGGGGAACGACAAGCCTTCGCTCTCGATGACAAAGTCGAAAATGTTTCCGTTCTTGCCAGATGAAAAATCAAACCAGGCTTGCTTCTGGTCATTGACAAAAAAAGATGGGGTCTTTTCCGCGTTGAAAGGCGAAAGTCCTTTCAACTCTTTTCCTGCCTTGACGAGCCGAACACGCCGTCCGACCACCTGCGACACCGGCAGGCGTGCCTTGATTTCATCGAGGAGAGATGGAGAAAAGCGCATGATCTGCCCGATCTTGGGCCAAGCTTGTTCCCGTCGGGACGACTCCCGTGATGAGGTCCCCTACGAGGTCTTTCACGGACAGCATCCCTCTTTCCTATAGCGCGATTGCGGCGCGCCGATGAGGCCATCTTCTGCTTGTGCACAGCCCTTCCGGGCGCAGTCTGTCCCCGCCAAATGGTTCGCATTGCCGGAAACGAGCTGACTGCAATTCTATGACATTGAATGATCCTGCGGACGCAGGATGTCTTCCACCGGAACAGACGGTCGCGCGCTGAAGAAGAAGACAAGATTGGAAGATCGAAGTTTTATTGGTTCCAGTATTCGAAACAATTTGCGATCACCGAATTTCCCGACTCTCCTCCCGAATTCCGAAAACATCAATCCGAAAGCTTCCCCGAAACACACGGTAATCACCCTCTCACGCTCCATTAACCAAGCCCATTTACGATTCATGAACCTTGATGACACTCGTAGGCGATTTTGCGCAACCCTTCCTCCTCGCATGTCGGACTGGTCGGCTGCCTTGGTCCTGGAGGGAAAATCGGGACAGGTCTCATCGCGCTTGCGCTCTACGCGATGACCGCTGCGACGCACGCCCAAGATTATGATTACGGCCTTCGAGGTGCCATCGCGAACCCAAGCGACCGCGCGCCCGGAGAGGACGTAATCCCTCGATCAGGCAACACCGATCCCGTCTTCGGGGATGCAGGGGCGGCGGATGCCAATGGCGGATATCGTGTGAGGCGCAAGACGCGTCGGCCAAACGGCCTGCCGCCGCGCGCCGTGCATCGAAATGTCCACGCACCCGTTTACGTGGCGACCTCGCCCGAGCAATTCAACGCGCCATTCCGCTCGGAGCTTCGCGGCACGTTCGCCACCTCTGCGCATCCGCCAACCTCAGTGTCCCCCGACTCGCCGACGCTTTCGGCCGTGCAGGAAAAGCTTCTCGCCGCTCACCGGCGCGAGCTGCGTGACGCCGATCCCTATGAACCGCTCGGGTTGAGACTAGGATCGATCTACGTGTCACCTTCGATCGAGCAAGATGTGGGCTACGACACCAACCCCGGCGAGGTGCAGGGGGGTAAGGGCTCGCGCGCGCTACGGACCGAGGGCGCCGTGAAGCTCCGCTCTGACTGGTCCTCTGACGAGCTCACAGGCGATCTGCGGGGCGGCTACTTCTATTTCCCGGATGTGAAAGGCGCGAACCGACCGGACGGGGAAGGCAAGGTGGACCTTCGTCTGGACGTCACCAAGGATTTCGACGTCCTCACCGAGATCCGCGGCAGCCTCACGACGCAACAGCCAGACAGCGTCAATCTTCCAGTCGCCACCAAATCCCGCCCGCTCGTCTATGGCTACGGCACGTCGCTCGCGGCCAATTACCATCCGGGCTATTGGCATTTCACATTGCGTGGGAACATCGATCGAACCGAATACGCGAACGCCACGCTGGTCGACGGTACCACCTTTGATCAGAGCGACAGGAATTTGGCGCAATACGAGCTACGTGCCCGGCTCGGCTATGATGTTTCGCCGGCCTTCCGGCCATTCGTCGAGGCTCGCGCCGATACGCGACAATATGATCTGGCGTTCGATTTCTCGGGATTCGCGCGTAGCTCGGACGGCATGGCCGGTCTTGTCGGTGCCGGGCTCGAGCTCACCCGCACGCTCACCGGTGAAATCGCGGTGGGCTACGGCCAGCGCAGCTACGAGGACGCGCGCCTGAAGGATCTCGGCGGTCCCCTCACCGAGGCTTCCCTCTCATGGTCGGTCACGCCGCTCACTACTATCACGCTCAAAAACTCGACCCAATTCGTTGAAACGACGCTCGCGGGGTCGCCGGGCGCGCTCGAGCGTCAAATCGGGCTCGAAATTTCCCATGCCTTGTTGCGCAATCTCATCATCACAGGAAGCATCGCCTGGACGCATGACCATTATGAAACGAATGTCGAGAGGGACAACAGCTTCACCACCGGAGCGAAAGCGGAATGGAAGCTCAACCGAAATCTCGTCATCAAGGCGAGCTTCCTCCACACGCAGGAGATCACGAACGTCGTCGGGCGCGACTATGGGGAGAACACTTATCTGATCGGTGCGCGCTTTCAGTATTGACGCCCGCGAACGAAAATCCGTTCGGCGCGAACGATCATTTTCGCGTCTGAGAGCTCGCGACCACCGCTTTCAGCTCGTTGCGTAGCATTGGACCCAGATCAGACCGTTCGAGCGCATAGGCCACATTCGCGGAAAGAAAGCCGATTTTTGTCCCTGTGTCGTAGATCCGGCCATCGAATCGAAAGGCGTTGAACGGACGCGTCTTCGAAAGGCTTACCATGGCATCGGTCAACTGAATCTCGCCGCCGGCGCCGCGCGGCTGGGTTTCAAGAATGGAAAATACTCCGGGCTCGAGAATGTATCGTCCCGATACCATGAGATTTGACGGGGCGGTGCCCTGCGGCGGTTTCTCGACCATCGATGTGACCGGCATGAGACCGCCCTTTCCCACCGCTCCTACGCCCAATATCCCGTATTGATGCGTCTCGCTCATCGGCACTTCGCTTACCGCAATGATGTTCGAAGGCTCGGCCGCGAAGGCATCGATCATGCCTTTGAGGCAGGGCTCGCGCCCGTGATGCAGCATATCGGGGAGCAGCACGGCAAAAGGTTCATCCCCCACGATCTCGCGCGCGCACCAGACGGCATGCCCGAGCCCGAGCGGAGCCTGTTGGCGCGTGAAGCTTGCCTGACCCGCCGCCGGCAAATCGCGACGCAATTCCTCGAGCTCCTTGGTCTTGGCGCGTTCGCCGAGCGTCCGCTCGAGTTCGTAAGCGTGATCGAAATGATCCTCGATCACGCTCTTGTTGCGTCCGGTGACGAAGATCAGGTGCTCGATTCCAGCTGCTCGAGCTTCATCGACCACATGCTGAATCACCGGCCTGTCGACGACGGTGAGCATCTCCTTCGGAATCGCCTTCGTGGCGGGGAGAAAGCGCGTGCCGAGCCCCGCGACAGGAAACACCGCCTTGCGAATGCGTTTCATAAGCACCTCGGTTTGGCCCATGCGGGCTCAGCCGTGCGGCCCCAAGAGGCGTTTGTCAATTTCGACCCAAGAGTATCTTGAAGGCCGTCACGGGTCGCGAAGCCAACGGAGCTCGTTAAGCAACTCGCAGGGGAAAGGGCACAAAATCGAGCCGATTCATGATAGCGTCTTTGTCTCGATCGATCCTTCCCGAATGAGGCTCGTTCGCACGCGAGGAGAGGAGCAATGCCCGTCCTGGTGACCGGCGGCGCCGGCTATATCGGCAGCCACATGGTGCTCGAGCTTCTCGACGCCGGCGAGAAAGTGTTCGTCATCGACGATCTCTCGACGGGTTTTGCTTCCGCGGTCCCGGCCGGCGTGACTTTCATTCGCGGTGACGCCGGGGATCCCGCGCTCGTCCTGCGGCTCATCGCCGAGCACGCCATCAGCTCGATCGCGCATTTCGCCGCGAAAATCGTGGTTCCCGAGTCGGTCGCCGACCCGCTCGGGTATTATCTCGGAAATGTCGTCAAGTCCCGCAGCCTCATCGAGGCTGGGTTGCGCGGCGGCGTGCGTCATTTCATCTTTTCCTCGACTGCGGCGGTCTACGGAAACCCGGCCAGCAATCCGGTCGGCGAGGACGCGCCGCTCAACCCGCTCTCACCTTATGGGCGCTCGAAGCTCATGACGGAATGGATGCTCGAGGACGCCAGCCGCGCGCACGGGTTGCGCTACGTTTCGCTGCGCTACTTCAACGTAGCAGGCGCGGACCCGCAAGGTCGCGCCGGCCAATCGACGCCACGCGCGACGCATCTCATCAAGACCGCGGTCCAGGCCGCGCTTGGAGAACGACCTTATCTCGAGGTCTTCGGCACGGATTATCCGACAAAAGACGGATCATGCCTGCGCGACTATATTCAAGTGACGGATCTCGCTCGCGCTCATCTTGCCGCTCTCGCGCATCTGCGCGACGGCGGCGACAGCCTCACGTTGAATTGCGGCTACGGAAAAGGCTTTTCGGTGCTCGAAGTCGTCGAGATGGTGAAGCGCGTCTCCGGTGTCGATTTCGACGTCCGGGTTGCGCCTCGACGTCCCGGCGATGCGGCGGCCATCGTTGCCAAACCTGGTCGTATTCGGGCGGAGCTTGGCTGGACACCGCGTCACAACGATCTTCGCGAGATAGTCTCTCAGGCGCTCGCATGGGAAAGAAAGCTCATCGACCAACGTGCGGCCTGACGATTTCGGACCGCGGCGCGACCCCCGTTCGACAACGATGGTCCTCCTGCCCACCAGATGAACGTGCCAATGCGTCCTCGAATCACGGCCTTTGGCGCCGCTTGCGCTCTGTGCCTCACGGCATGCGTCCTGGCGCCGAGAAGGGCTGCCGGCGAAGCGCTCGCAAAATCCAGAGCTGCGAGTGTTTCGATCGCCATCGCGGCCTCTTCCTCGTCGGAGGCGACGAAAAATCCGGCGTCCTTTGCCGCTTTCATCGAAGCGCTATGGCCGAAGGCGAAAACGGCGGGCGTCTCCCGGGAAGTTTTCGATGCCGCTTTTGCGGGCGTGCAACTTGACCCGACGGTTCTTGAACGCACCAAGAAGCAGGCCGAGTTCGAACGCACGATCCCCGATTACCTTGCGTCTGCCGTGTCCGAGCAACAAGTCG
>Ga0213876_10001881_pt1 | contig 12622 bp, 9 predicted proteins | sample BarmaccomBMRX_R9_FD_160113 | JGI IMG/M metagenome (GOLD analysis project Ga0213876, IMG submission 160113) | Root-associated microbial communities from Barbacenia macrantha in rupestrian grasslands, the National Park of Serra do Cipo, Brazil - RX_R9 | ecosystem: Host-associated > Plants > Roots...
CGGGGGCGGCAGGCAGGAGCACGCAGTCGCCGGTTTTGCGCAGGCGTATTCGGCAGAATACCTGCGCTTTCGCAGCGACCCGCTGGCGTTGCAAGAAATCGTTGCGCGCACGGGCGGGCGCGTGCTGACGGGTAAGGAAACAGGCGTCGAATTATTCACGAACATTCCGCGCCCGCCGAAGGAAACATCGCGTCCCGCGCTCGATTGGTTTTTCCTTCTCGCCGCGTGTCTGGTGCCGCTCGATGTGGCTGTGCGCCGCGTGCAGCTCGATTGGTCGCTGATCTTCGCGCGGCTCCGCCGCAAAGGCGGCGCGCCCGTCGCGTCCGAGGTCACGCTCGGCTCGTTGTTGCAACGCAAGCAACGCGCCGCGACCAAGCCCGCCGCGCCTGTCCAATCTCGAACGCCGCGCAGCAATTTTCCAAGCCCGCAAAAACCAGTTCCGCCGGCGCAACCGCAACCGCCGCCCGCCGCAACGTCGTCACCACCGAGCGACGCGCCGGCTTCCACGATGTCGCATCTCTTGGCTCGCAAAAAACGCCGCGATGCGGATAAACCTCCCGAGTAACCGACGTTTCCGGCATGACTGCTTATTCGCGCCCATATTCTTTTGTCATCCCGAGCGAAGTCGAGGGACCTCTTGCTATTTGCCTTGGCTCGCGGCGCAGAGTGAAAACAGTTTGTGCGTCACCGAGCCAGACGATTGGCAAGCGATCCTTCGACTGACGCTCGGGATGACAACGAATTCACGCCCAACCGCTTTTTCCCATGACTGCCTTTGACACCACTTCCACCTCCGCCGCCGACCTCACCCAAGAAGCCACCGCGTTCGCCGAAGATTTCACGCGTCTGCGCACCGAAATCGGCCGCGTCATCGTCGGCCAGGAACGCGTCGTCGAAGGCGTGCTCACCGCGATCATCGCCGGCGGCAACGTCCTGCTCGAAGGCGTGCCCGGCTTGGGCAAAACGGAATTGGTGAAAACGCTCTCCCGCGCGCTCACGCTCGACTTCAAACGCATCCAGTTCACGCCCGACCTCATGCCCGCCGACATCATCGGCACCAACGTGCTCACGGGCGCGGGCGAAGGCGGCGGTGGATATTCTTTTGATTTCCGGCGCGGCCCGATTTTCACCCAGTTGCTCCTCGCCGACGAGATCAATCGCGCGACGCCGAAAACGCAAAGCGCGTTGCTCGAAACGATGCAGGAAGGCTCGGTGACGGCCGCCGGACAGACCTACATTTTGCAGCAACCCTTCTTCGTGCTCGCCACGCAAAATCCCATCGAGCAGGAAGGCACTTATCCGCTGCCCGAAGCGCAGCTCGACCGCTTCATGCTCAAGCTCGACGTGCCGTTTCTTTCGCGCGCGGAATTGAACGAAGTCATCCGCCGCACCACGCTGCAAGCGCCGGTGGAAATCGCGCCGGTGCTCGACGGCCCGCGCATCCTCGCGTTGCGCGAAACACTGCGCAAAGTCGTCGTCGCCGAGCCGATGCAAGACTACGCCGTGCGCCTCGTGCTGGCGACGCATCCGGCTTCCGAATTCGCGTCCGAATCGGTGCGGCGCTACGTGAAATTTGGCGCCAGCCCGCGCGCGACGCAGACGCTCATCCGCGCGGCGCGGGTGCGCGCGCTCGTCGCCGGCCGCGCGCACGTGGCGTTCGAGGACGTGCGGCATTTTGCCATCGAATCGCTCGGCCACCGCGTCTTGCTCAACTACGACGGCCAGGCTGACAACGTGCGCGTCGCGGACCTCGTGCGCGACCTGGCCAAGACGCTGCCGGAAGCTGGTTGATCGCAATGGAAACTCCTGCCGCCAGCGCCGTCACCTCGCTGCTCTCGAACGCCGACCTCGACCGGCTGGCGCGGCTGCGGCTGCGTCCGCTCCAGCGGCTCACGAGCCGGACGCGCGGCGAGCATCTCGGCGGCAAGGGCGGCACGAGCACGGAGTTTTGCGACTACCGCGATTACGCCGCAGGCGATGATTTGCGGCACGTCGATTGGAACGCCTTTTCGCGCTTGCATCGGCCGTATTTGAAAGTCTTCCACACCGAGGAGGAACGTCACGTCCTGCTCGTGCTCGACGCCTCCAGCTCGATGCGTTTTGAAGGCAAGCTCTCGCGTGCGAAATCTCTCGCCGCCGCCTTTGCCGCGCTGGCCTTGCGCGGTCACGAACGGCTCAGCGCGTTTGCGTTTTATGCTTCGGAAAATTCCAGCCGGCAGATGGCGCGGCTGCCTTCCTGCGCGGGCCGGATGAGCTTGCGCAAGGCATTTGCATTTATCGAAGCCATCGACGAAACGCGCGGCGGCGATCTGACGTTGGAACTTGGCATCGAACGCGCCTTGCAGCAGCACTCCGGCGGACGCGGCATCGCCATTGTCATCTCCGATTTCCTCACCGCCGGCGACCTCGGTCGCGCCTTCAATCTCGTCGCCGGCGCGGGGCTGGAACTTTGGGCGCTGCAACTGCTCGGTCCGAGCGAACGCGATCCGGCGCTGGCGATTCAAGGCGACCTGCGGCTCGTCGATTCCGAGACGGTGCAGGCGCTCGATCTTTCCGCCGCGGGCGACTTGCTGGCGCTGTATCACGAGTATCGCCTCGCGCACGAACAACGGCTCCAGGCGATCTGCCAGGCGCGCGCGGGACGCTTTGTTTCGCTCGGTTCCGACGAGCCGCTGAACACCGTGCTCTTCGACCGGCTGCGGCGCTTGGGTTGGATTGTTTGAAAGTGTGCGCGCCATGAGTTTTCTGCCCGGTTTTTCCGCGCCCACAGCCGCCTGGCTCGCGCTGCTTTTTGTCCCGCTCATCGTTTTTTATTTTCTCAAACTCCGCCGGCCGCGGCTGGAGATTCCGTCGCTCGTGCTGTGGCGGCAGGTGCTCAACGATCAGCGCGTCAATTCCCCGTTCCAACGCTTCAAGCGCAACCTGCTGCTGCTCCTGCAACTGCTGTTGCTGCTGCTGCTGGTCCTCGCCGCAATGCAGCCGTTTTTACACAGCGACGCAGCCGGCGCGCGGGCGCATCGCCGGCTCGTGCTGATCGACTGCTCCGCGAGCATGGCCGCGCGCGGGCCGAACGATGGACGCACGCGGCTGGACCTCGCCAAAGTCCGGGTTCGCGCGCTCATCGACAACCTGCTGCCCGGTCAGGAACTCGCGCTCGTTTCCTTCACGAACACCGCGCGCCGCCGCGCCGATTTCACCGCGGACGCGCGGACGTTGCGCGAGGCGCTCGCGGCGTTGGAAGTCGAGGATTTACCGAGCGATTTGGGCGAGGCGTTGCGGCTCGCGGCTGCCGTCGCGCGGGGTGCGCCGTTCGATTCTGCGCTGCTGATTTCGGACGGCAATTTCCCCGCCGAAGTCGCCGCCGACCTGGCGTTCCATCTCGATTTCGAGCGCCTGCCGGCGGGCGGCACGAACCTCGGCATCACGGCGCTTTCCGCCCGACGCGCCGCGGCCACGGGCGACCGGGCGGCGTGGGAAATTTTCGTGCAAGTCGAAGGCTCGCGCGACGCCGATTGGGCCGGCGCGCAGGTGGAACTTCGCAAGGACGGTCAGCCGCTCGCGACCGCACCGCTCGTGCGCGCCAATGCCGCGCCAACGCCGGCGGCAACGCCATCGCCGGGTGCCGCACTGATCGCAGCAACCGCCGATGCTGGCGGCAGCGCGCGACAGGTTTTTCGCGTGGACGCGGAAGGTTCGCCCACTGGCACCACGTTGGAAGTTCGCCTGTTGCTCGCCGGCTTCGACGCACTCGCCGCGGACAATCGGGCGACCTTGCGCCTGCCCGTGCCGCGCGTCCTGCGCGTGTTCGTGCCGCCCACGTTGCCGACCTGGCGCCGTGCGCTCGTGGCGCTGGCCGACAACTCGCTCGATTTGCGCGCGGCGGGTGGTGGCAGCGGCAGTGGCAACGACGAAGCGGTGCCGCCCGAGACGCCTTTTGACCTCGTGATTACTGACCAGCCCGCCGACCTCAGCCGCGCGGCCGGCGTGGTTTGCAGCGTCGGTTTCGTGCCGGAAGATTTGCAACGTCTTGTCGAGATTGCGCCGGCCAACGCAACGAACGGTGGAGGGCCGTCGGTCATTGATTGGCGGCGCGATGCCGACGTGCTGCGGCACGTCGAACTCGGCGACCTCGTGCTGCTTGAAACGCCCGTCGTCCGCGTCGGCGCGACCGACGCGGATTTCAACAATCTCGGCTACGAAATCCTCGCCCAAGGCGGGCGCGGCCCGCTCGTGCTCGAGCGCCGCGCCAGCGCGGCAGCCACGAGCAGCCAGACCACCAGCAGCCGGTTCGTCGCATTGTTATTTAATCCCGACAAATCCACCCTGCCCTATCGCGTCGGTTTCCCGGTGCTTGTCGCCAATCTGCTCGACCTCGCCACGCGCGCCGCAGGCTTGTCGGAGGTTGAAGCGACGCGCACGGGTCCAGCAGCTAACCGCGTCGGCGACGAAGCGAGTTTGTTGTCGCCCTTGGAAACCTCGCTCGCCAGCGTCGAAAGCATCCGTTTTAACGAACAGATCACCACGACCGCCGCGCTGGTCCCCCCTCGCCGCGAACGGTCGCTTTGGTTTCCGCTGGCGCTGGGTGCCTTCGCGTTGCTGATGGTCGAATGGTGGGCGTTTCATGCCCGGCCAGGATGAGGCAAGTGTTGCGTAGATGCCTGCGCGGTCAATGTCCCGGGGTAGGGCGGGCGTCCTTGCCTGCCGCGCCGGGCATCCTTTCGACCGGTGCGTAGAATGCGCAAACGAGGGGTTTTCGCCAAAACGTTTGTTTGTTCCGCGAGAGGCGGAACACGGCAGGCGAGACGCCCGCCTTACCCGAATCCGCATGCACCTTGCAATTCAAACTAGACCGCTGCGGTCGCCGGAAGTCACTGGCGCGCGGCGTTTCTGTTCAGTATCTCTGTTGCCTGAATTGATGACTCCCCCGCTCGGCTCTTCTTCGTTTGATCGTTGCTCTCCCTTCCGCACGCCTCCGCGCTGGCTGTGCAGCCGGGGCGTGGTGTTTCTGCTCGCGTCGCTTTCGTTCGCTTGTTTGCTCGGGCAATTTTACGGGCTTTGGTCGATGCGCTGCTTTGCCTGCGCGGTGCTGCCGCCGTCGACGGCGGCGCTCGCGTGGGTCGGTTGGCGTGCGCCGCGCGCGGCGGCGCGCACATGGGTCGTGCAGGGAGGCGTCGGTGGACTGGTAGCGGCGGCGGCGTATGATCTTTATCGTCTGCCCTTCGTGGTTTTCCACGTCGCGCCGTTGTTCAAAGTGTTCGGACGTTTCGGTGAACTCATCGTCGGTTCCGCGGACGCGCCGGCGTGGCTGACGCAAACGGTCGGCTGGACTTATCATTTCTCGAACGGCGCGGCGCTGGGGATCATGTTTCTGGCGTTGCTCGTGCCGCCAGCCAATCCCGGGCGATTCCGGCGCTGGTTGTTTTGGGGCGCGGTGGGTTGGGCGCTGACGGTCGAAGCCATCCTGCTCGCGACGCCTTATCCCTCTTTTTTCGGCTTGCCCTTGGATGGACGTTTCGTTTTTCTGACGGCATCCGCGCACCTGATTTTTGGCCTGACGCTCGGCGCTTGGTGCGCGCGCCGCGTCCTCCGTGCGACGCTCGCGGACAACCATTATTAAGAAAATGCGCCATCCCCTGCCCGCCTCGATTCCCAAGCGGCGGCGCGTCACCATCTACTGGATGCTGGCGGTGCTGGCTTGGTGCGTCGTCACGATGCCGGCGGCCCGCGCGTTGGAAATCCGCGAGACGCGCTGGGGCTTCGACGGCACCACCGTGCCCGGGAGGTTGAATTTGCTTTCGGTCCTCGTGACAAATCCGAGCGCGACCGCGTTTGACGGCACGTTGCGGCTCGAACAAAACGGCGGCTTGCTCGGCTACGTCGGCACGCCGCTGGTGCAAAGCTGCTACCTCGCGCCGTTCGCCGCGCGCTGGGTGCAATTTTTTCCCTTCATCGGCGACAACCAAAGCAGCGCCGGCGAGGAATGGACGTTGCGCTGGGGCAACACTGCGGCGACGCAACAAGCGGTCGATGGTCCCAAGCTCGGTCCGCCCGCGCGCGTGCGGCTGGTAGAGGGTGACGGCGGCGGCGACAATTTGCGCGCGGCGCGTTCGCCGGAAAATCAGCCGAATTGGCGCGCATTTCCCGAGTCGCTCTTTCCCGTCACGGCCGCGGGCACGGATGGCTTGGACAGCCTCGCGCTCGATCACGCGCCGCAACGCTGGGAGCCGGCGCGGCGGCAGGCGCTCCTCGATTGGCTGCGCCGCGGCGGCGGCGTGCATCTTTATCCCGATCCCACCGCGGGCGGACGGCTGCCGGAATTTGCCGGCGAACTGGCCGCGCTCAACTCGCCCCTGCCGCGCTGGCAGGTCGGCGCCGGCGTCGTTTTCCGACACGATAACAACGCGGCGGAAAATGCCACGCTGCCGGCGGCGCCGGAACTGCGCGAGAACAAGGAAGGCACCTCGGGCGATCTGGAGCCGATCTTCTTCCGCGCGCTCGCTTCGCTGACGCGGCCCGACGTGAATTGGGCCCTGCTCTACACGTTGTCCGCGCTCTATCTTTTGGCGCTCGGACCGGGGCATTACTTCTTCTTCGGCAAACGCCGCGATTACCGGATGACGCTGCTCGTCTTTGCGCTCGGCGTGGCCGCGTTCAGCGCGCTGTTTGCGGTGATCGGCCGGCGCGGTTACGGCGAGTCGAACCAAATCTGGACGCTGACCCTCGCGCGGCCGTTGGGCGAAGGCCGCTGCGACCTGACGCAATGGACGAGCGCGTTTATGACGCGCGGCGACACGTATGTTTTCACCCAGCCGGGCGCGCCGGCGGGCGGACTATTTTCGAGCGCGGATACGGTGGAAAAAATCCCCGGCCTCGTCTTCGGCGGCGGCCGGGAGAGCGCGTTCCAAGCGGAAATCCCGCTCTACTCGGCGCGACCCTTCACGCACCGCGCGGTGGTCAGCGCAAAAGCGGGCGAGGAGGATGGCGGGCTGCGGTTGCGGACGTTGGAACGTGACCGCGGGGGCAAGCTCACGCGGCTGGAGATCGACGCGACGCCGGGGTTTTTGGCGGAGGGAAAATTTACGCGCGGCTGGGCGCGGCACGATGGCTGGATGTATCCATTGCGCACGCAGACGAGCGGCGGGCGGAGTTTTCTGGAGCTTGGTCCGGCAGAGAAATTTCAAACCGAGACCGATTATTTTTCGCAGCAAGCCATGAGCGCGGCGTCGTCCATTGCCTATCAAAAAAAATTCCGCACGCTCACGGAATTGGAAACGAGCATGGCCGAGATGCTGCCGCTGGTCGTTGCCCGCGCGACGGGCGGCAATCCACAAGCGCGCTTTCGCGTGCCCACCCGCGCGCCGGATGGTCCGATGGAAATGGATGTCTTTGTCTGCACGCTCGGTGTGCCCGCCAGCTTTCGGCTCGCCGAAGCCCACGGGCCGCTGGCGGAAAATGGCATCACGCTTTTTCAACAACGCTTGGCTCTGCCCGATGCTTCCCGACGTTAAGAGCCAGCGGCAAGAGGCTTAATCGTAATCTTAATCGTTGTGCTTCTGCGCTCGCTGAATATCCAACGTGCCTCCGCCGGCAGCGACTAGGATTAAGATTACGATTACGATTAAGAGTTTGATCAAAACTCACCGCTCGTTGTTTTTCCCAATGGAAACACCCGCCGCTGCCAATGCTCCCGCCGCCGTGCTGCCACCGCCGTTGCCGCCGCCGCCCGCGGTGCAGATCGACAACCTCTGGCACATTTACGCGCGGCACCAGGCCGTGCAGGGCATCTCGTTCACCGTCGGCCGCGGCAGCATCCACGGCTTTGTCGGGCCGAACGGCGCGGGCAAGACGACGACGCTGAAAATCCTCGCCACGCTCGTCCCGCCGCAGCGCGGACTCGTGCGCATCTTCGGCCACGACATCGCGCGCGACTACAAAACCGTGCGCCGGCTGCTCGGGTTCATGCCCGATCATTTCAGCATGTATCGGCAGATGACCGTCTTCGAGTATCTCGACTTTTTCGCCGCCGCTTATGGATTGCACAGCGCCGCGCGCGACAAGACCATCGCCGACGTGCTGGCGCTCACCGACATGGCGGGAAGGCGCGACGATTTAATCAAAGGCTTGAGCCGCGGCATGCAGCAGCGCGTCTCGCTCGCGCGCGTGCTCGTGCATGATCCGGCGCTGCTCCTGCTCGACGAACCGGCCAGCGGACTCGACCCGCGGGCGCGCATCGAGCTGATGGAAATTTTGCGCGAGCTGCGCCGGCTGGGGAAAACGATTTTCATTTCGTCGCACATCCTCAGCGAGCTGGCGACGCTCTGCGATCACGTCACGATTTTGGATCAAGGCCAGGTGCGTTACAGCGGCTCGATGCGCGACCTCGCCTCATCTTCATCGTCGTCCGCGAACGGCGCGATTCCAGCCGCCAGTGGCAGCAGCCAGCCTCCCCAGCTCTGGACTTATCTGCTCACGTTGACCGCACCGCAACCGGCGGTGGAAACAGCGTTGCGCGCGCTCGACGGCGTCGCCGAAGTGACCTTGCGCACCGGCGAAGAAGCCGAGTCGGAGGGAACGTTTGTCGCGCCCGGCCAGGCGCGCTACCGGCTGCGCTTCGATCCGGCGCGGGTCAGCGTGAACAGCTTGCTCGGCGTCGCGTTGCAAGCCGGCGGACAAATCGTGGCGCTGGGCGAGGATTTGCGCCAGCTCAACGAAGCCTTCATGGACCTCACGCAACCGGGCGTGCGCAACTGATTTCTCGTTTGATCCAACGGTTACCCATGCGTTCGCCGCTCCTGGCCTTGTTCAACCGTTCGCTGCGGCTCGACGCGCGCGCCCGCTCGACGTATCTCGTGCGCGCCGGGCTGGTCGCCTTCGTGTTGATCGTGCTGTTCAACACGGCCTCGACGCTGGCCTACGTCGGCGCGCCGGGGCTGAGTTTTTTTTATGCCATCGTCGAGATCAACCTTTGGTTCATCACGCTCACAGGCTTGAGCTATTTCGCCAGCGCCATCGCGGAGGAAAAGGAAGAAACCACGCTCGGCTTGCTGCGCATGACCGATCTGAACGCCGTCTCCATCCTGCTCGGCAAATCGACCAGCCGGCTCTGCGGCGCGCTCTTGCTGCTGCTCGCGCAACTCCCCTTCACGCTGCTCGCGGTGACGCTGGGCGGCGTGTCGCTCACGCAGATTTTCGCCGCGTATGTGGCGCTCTTTTCCTATTTGATTTTGCTCAGCAGCGTCGCCCTCTTTGCGTCGGTCGCCTGTCCGCGCACGAGTTCGGCGGCCGTGCTCACGGGCGGGCTGTTATTCGTTATGTTCGTCGTGCCTTATTGGCTCATGGCCTGGATCGGGATTTGGGTGAAACTCGGCATCCTGATCGACGGCAATTGGTTCGTCCGCGGCGTGAATCTCGTCTGCGCGGGATTGGTCAACGCCGCGCCGTTCACGCGGATCAACGCGATTTTGACGACCGGCTTTGCGGGGAAAATCGTGAGCTACCAGTGCCTCGCGGACCTTGTGCTCGGGGCCGCGTTTTTCGTGCTCGCGTGGCTGAGCTTCGAGCGCTTTGCCCGCGAGCAAAAAGAACTCGCTCCCTCGCGCGCGTGGCTCGCGACCGCGCGGCGCTCGCCCTTGCGCCGGCTCGGGTTCACGGCGGGCCGCGCGCGCACGGGCTTGGCGGCGGTGCGCTGGAAGGATTTTCATTTCATCAATGGCGGTCGCGCCGCGATCGTCTTCCGGCTGCTGGTGTTCACGGCATTTGGCGCCTGGCTGTGGCACCAAATGGCGAAGCAATACGCCGGCCGATCCTGGGTCTTTGAATTCGCCATTCCCTTCACGATCATCATGTCCCTCGTCCTAGTGCTCGAAATCACCATCGACGCTTCGCGCATCTTCCGGCTGGAGGTGCGCGACCGCACCTGGTCGAGCCTGGCGCTGCTGCCGATGTCGCTGCGGACGCTGGCTTATCAAAAAATTCTGGCGGCGCTGCTCGCCAAAATTCCGACTCTGCTGATTCTCTCGGCGCCGGCCACCTTGCTGTTGGCGGAACGCCTGAACGCGAGCTGGCACAGCTCCGATTTCTGGGTGGGATTTGTGATGGTGTTGTTTTATCTCGGCTGCCTCGTCATTTTCCAAGTCCACCTCACGGCTTATCTCTCGCTGCGGATCAAGCGTGGTGCGTTGCCGCTGGCCGGCGTGATTTCCTACATCGGCAACACCGTGCTCTTCGGCCTCACCGCGGTGGCGGTTCGCTCCGGCCAGGCCAGCGCGATCCTGGACGGCAGCATCCTGCTGGGCGTCAGCGGCTGGTTGCACTACGCCATCGGCTGCCGTTTGCAGCGGCACGCGGCGAACGACGGCTGACGCGGCGTCAGCAGCGCCGAGCTTGACCCGCGACCGGCCGCGCCTTTACGCTTGGGGCAAATGATCGGCAAATTGCCTTCCACTTTTTTGACCGCGCTCGCTGGCCTGACGTTCGCCGCCGCCAGCAGCCCTGCGGCCATCGTCGTGTTCGACAGCCCGCAGGGACCGCCGCAGACGCCGGCGGAATTTTACACCGCCGCGGCCAACGGCGACGCGGCGCGGCTCGACGAATATCTCCGGGCCGGGGTGAACGCCAACGCACCGTTGCCCAGCCCGCCGCCCGCGCCGCTGAGCGACGCGATCAATCCGCGCAACCTCGCCGGTTTGCTCCTCCGCCAGGGCGGCGCGACGCCGCTGATGTTCGCCGTGACGAGCCGGCAATCGGCGGCCATCGCCGCGCTGCTCGCCGCGGGCGCGAATCGCGAGGCCGCCACTCGCGCTGGCTGGCGCCCGCTCGACATCGCCGCCGCCCAAAACGACATCGCCGGGATGCAGCAAATCCTCGGCGTGCAGCCTGGCAGCGACGCCGCCGCGTTGCGCATCGACGTCAGCCTCGCCGAACAGCGCGCCACGCTATCCCGCGCCGGCATCACGGTGTTGACGACCGAAATCTCCAGCGGCCGGCCGGACAAACCGACGCCGCCGGGCACCTACGTGGTGACGCAGAAATACAAGGATTGGCGCTCGACGCTTTATCACAATGCGTCGATGCCGTGGTTCCTGCGGCTGAGTTGCGGCGCGGTCGGTTTGCACGCCGGCTACCTGCCCGGCCACGCCGCCAGCCACGGCTGCATGCGGCTGCCTCCGATTATGGCCAAGCGTTTCTACGACCTGACGCCACTGGGCACCGTGGTCGTGATCCGCTGAGAGCTGGCGGCAAAACCCATCTATTGTCATCCTGAGCCTGCGAAGGATCTTTCATTGCCAAGCGGAGAACGCGATTTTACGCGCTGATCTGTGCTACGAAAGATCCTGCGACTTCGCTCAGGATGACAACAGAGAGAGCGTGGCGCGCAATTTGGCAAGACGCTCGAAAATTCACACGCACCGTCTCCACGCGCGCCCAGCGCAAATTTTTATTCCACTTAAAAAATGAACCAACCCTCTCCTACCGCGACCGTGCTGCACGCCGGTCACGCCGCGCGACTCATCCGCTCGCTCGATTCGCACTGGCGCGTCGCCATCGCGGTTATTCTCGGCCTGGCGACGATGCTGGCGTTGCCGCATCGCATGTTGTTTGAAACCCGGCTGGTCGTCGCTTACGACGTGGGTTCGCTGGCGCTGCTCGCGATGGCGTGGACGATGATGAACTTCGCTCCGCCGTCGGTGATTCACGCCGATTGTTTCCGGCAGGACGCCGGGCGGACGGTGATCTTTCTGATCGTGCTGTTCGCCGCCTTTGCGGGGTTGTCGTCGATCCTCGTCATGCTCGGCAGTTTGAAAGGCGAAGGCGTCACGCACGCGGCGAAGGTGCGCCACATCGTCGTCAGCGTCATCGCGGTGCTCAGCTCGTGGTTTATGGTGCACACGACCTTCGCGTTGCACTATGCGCGGCGGTATTACCAGGACAAGACGTCGCGGCCGCACGCGGAGAATGGCGGCGGTTTGGATTTTCCGGAGAAAGGTGAGCCGGACTATTGGGACTTCGCGTATTACTCGTTTGTCATCGGCATGACGAGCCAGGTCAGCGACGTGGGCACGACCTCGCGCACGATGCGCCGGCTCACGCTGGTGCATTCGGTGCTGTCGTTCTTTTTCAACACCGCGATCCTCGCCCTGGCGATCAACATCGTGGCGGGCGGATTGTGAGCAGAAGCAGCGCGGCTCAATTCGTGAACGCCGCTCGATCCAGCCAGAACGGGTCGGCCACGCCGGCTCGATAGGCGCGCAAGGCGCTAGGGCTGGAATTGACCCGCAGGTTGCTCCAGCTTTCGTCTTTGTTCTGCCAGCGTTCGTGCCAGAACACGGCGGCTTTTATTCGCGGATAATCTCCGCGCGCGATGCGAGTGAATGCCTGGCGGATGAACTCGCCCTTGTCGCCGTCGCGCGGGAATTCGCCGACGCCCCATTCGGCCAGCATCACGGGCCGCGTCGGATCGACCGCGCAGATTTCGGCGTAGGCTTTGTCCATCGCCTCGGTCCAAGGCACCCAGTCTTCGTTGCCGTCGCCGGGAGTGAGCTGGCCATAGACGCTGAGCGCGAGCCAATCGACCCATTCCGCGCCAGGATAATAGGCCGCCATCGTGTTCCAGCTTTTGGCG
>Ga0213876_10001882_pt1 | contig 12613 bp, 11 predicted proteins | sample BarmaccomBMRX_R9_FD_160113 | JGI IMG/M metagenome (GOLD analysis project Ga0213876, IMG submission 160113) | Root-associated microbial communities from Barbacenia macrantha in rupestrian grasslands, the National Park of Serra do Cipo, Brazil - RX_R9 | ecosystem: Host-associated > Plants > Roots...
CACCGGTTCCTATTCCCTTATTTTATTTCTCTTCCTTCCCTTTGGGAAAGTACCTCACGCCAGCCATTCCCTGAAAGTGCTCATCTTGAGTCCACAACGTTGCCCGGTGGAACTGCGCGGTAGCGTAGATCAGACTATCAGCCAGAGGAAGCGGGATGCGCGCAGCGGCTAATGCCAAGGGTGGCTCGATATCCACGACTGTGCCTTGCGCCAGCAGCCCGTACACTTCGAGTGCGGCATCCTCACCCCGCTCCCGGTAAACTTTCTTGAACAGTTCGTAGATGACGATGACCGGCACGATCAGGCTGGCCGTTTTCTCAATGGGCTCGGCAAAGCGTTCCGCCCACTCCGAGCCGGTGAGGTACTCGAGCCAAGCCGAGGAATCTACTACATTCATAGCCGGTCCGAGTCGCGCTCGATAGTGGTGTCCAGGCCCTTTAGAAAACCACGCAATTCCGCCGGCTTACGCAGGGGTAGAAATTCCACACGGCCGTTATACTCGATTACCTGGAGTTTCATGCCCGGCCGCAATCCAAGTCGGGCACGAACCGCACGCGGGATAACGACTTGAAATTTCGACGATAAAGTCACCGTTGCCACGTTCGCAGAAGGTTAATCATCCTTCTTATCGATGCAATACGCGTTCTACCATGGCCATCGACGGCCATTCCGGAGCCGGCGGCCGGCCAGGGCGCATACCGGATCGTAGGTGATTACTCTCTCTTGGCCGCTCGAAGAGGCGGGGTTCGACTTGAACAGGCGACCGAGGTCTCGCTGAGCCTTATTCAACGCTTATGAACCCCGGGGATGTCCTCAACGCTCCGGCGCCCCGGAAGAAAGGCGATCGATCAACGCCTGAACCCGCGCGCGTGCGGCGGCCCGCCGCTGGGCCAACTCCGTCTTTTGATCCGGGGTCAACAAGGCTTCCATCTTCGCCTCAAGCTTCGCGCGCTGCACTTCTTGGGCTGCGAAGGCCGAACCCAAAGCCTGGCCGGCCGACCCGATTGCCTGCGCGTCATCCGGGTTGTTCAGCACTGCCTGGCGCAAAGCTTCCTGCGCTTTCAAAACGGCCAACCGGGCTTGCCGAAGTCCCGGCCGGGCGCCGGCGAGAATCCGCCGTACCTCCGGGCGCTGGGCGTCCGTCAAGGTTAACCCTTCCAAAAAGGGCGCGCCTCCCAACCCCCCGCCCAAATTGCCGTGTCCGGGCCCCGGCGGTCCTCCCGGCCCGCCCCGCGGCCGCCGGGGCCCGCCGGGAGTTTGGCCTTCAGGCTGCTCCGGAACGCCTTGCCCCCCGCCCGGTTCGACCGCAGGCGGCGTCTCGGCCGGCCCCTGCGGGGGCGGTGGCGCTTCCTGCGCCCGTCCGCCCACGGTTAAAAAAAGGAGCGCCGCACAAACGACGCCCAAACGCTCGCGTTTAAACAAAGGAGTGACCATTTAGCCTCAAGGTACACACCCCCGATGAAGATTCCGAACTTTTCACCAAGGCTGCTGAGCACCATCCGGGCGCGCTCCGCCAGTGCTCCTTGGACGTTGCCTGACACCCGGTCCCAGCCGGTGCGTTGAAACAGGCTGCATGAGGGGCCGAAACGGACCTGTCCCCAATGGGGTTATTCGTGGCATGGGGACAGGTCGCTTACCGGCCGCCGTTCGGACCTGTCCCTATGAGCGACTCAAAGGTGCCGGGTAGCTTCATACCATTTCGACGGCCATGAAGATAAAATCTTGACTGCCTTCCCAGGTGCCCTGCCGGCTTTATACCTATTAGACTGTATAACGGGTCTAGGCGATCGTGATTTAACGGTCACCCAGGGTAAACCCTGGGCTAGGTTCTTTTGGCCCTTCAGGCCATCAAACGCCCCTTCGGGGCTGAAACCCGCTCGAAATTCCACCAAGATAACTGTCTGAATGGTGTATGACCGATTCAACCAGCTACGGAGCATCCTCCGGCGCCGACACCCCCTGAGCGACATTCTACCGAGAAACTGTCTGAATGGTATCACACCCTTGCAGGTGCTACACTCTTTGCGGGCCGCCTGGAGGCCACCCGGAGCCAAACCCCGCCCCATGGTCCCTTCGTCTTCTCCTGATGCGCCCCGCTTTACGCCCAAGCAAGGGCAGTATCTGGCGTTTATCTACGCCTACACGCGCGTGATGGGGCGGCCGCCAGCCGAAGCCGACATGCAGCGCCACTTCGGCGTCAGCCCGCCGACTGTTCACCAGATGATCCTGACCCTGGAGCGCGCGGGGCTGATTCGACGGCGACCCGGCGTCGCTCGCAGCATCGAAGTACTGATTGCTCCCGAATCGCTGCCAATTCTGCGTTGATCCGACCTCGAGCATCCTCAATGAACGCGAGATGGTGAAATGAAAGCAGGGCGGTGATGGGTGAGCTACCGGGCTATTTATTTGAACCGATCGGAATGAATGACTATTTTGCACGGATGATCCTTGAGCGGTATCCCGCGCTCCGGCGCCTTTCGCCTGCGGAGAAGCTCGCCCTGGTTACGGAGCTATGGGACGACTTGGCCGCCCACCCGGCTGACGCGCCAGTCTCACCGGAGCATTTGGCCGAGCTTGACCGGCGCATGGAGGATTACCGCAACGGCCCGTCACAGGTAACCACGTGGGAAGCCATTAAGGAGCGCATTCTCGGCTCCCGGTAGATGGCTGAGCTCATCTTTCTCCTCTCCGCCTACATCGATATCCAGCAGGCCTACAACGTTTACAAGGAGTATCAGGTGGGCCGGGGTGCGATTTTCACGCGACATTTGGACGTGGCTTTTGGCCATTTGCGAATGTTTCCGGAGATCGGACCGTTATTTCACGGCAATTACCGCCGGCTGCTGGTGCCCCGCTTCCCTTATGGGACAATTTTGGCCGCGAGCCCAGTGATGAACGCAAATCCTTTGGCACTCAAGAGGTTGAACAGTAGGCGTCCACGATCTGGGCCGAAGTCAACGCTTACCGGTACACTGCACTGTGGGAACGATCCGCTGGCTTACTATCCTTGCTACCGCAGAAAGGCTCCGAACCGTTCTTTTCGATGCCATTCCAGCGCTTCCGGGTGCGGCCGGTAGAGATTCTCTTTTGGAAGCAGAATGCTTCTTCCTTCCGCATCGATGATCGGAAAAAGCTGATAGCTCGCGTTTCGTGCTTCCGGGTGGATGATGACCTCGTACTGATCCGAGATCGTGAAAATGCCCCGGTCAAAAGCCCAATGGGCTGTGCGGGATAAAGCCAGGCCGTTGCGGGGATCGTCAGGACCCCGATGCTCTTTGCCGATAATGTGGGCCGCTTCAGCCTCGATGTGAGGTCCATGCACGAACCGCTGGCCCGTTACGGAACAGGTGAACGCGTAGTTGCTCAACACAATTTCCCTGAAAACCGCTTCGCGTTTCTGGCGGCTCACCTGGTAAACGGCTCGGTTTTCCTGCACCACTGCGGTCCATTCCTCCAGGCTCTCGAGTCTCAGCGCAGTTTCCAGTAAATCGTCGGAGAGTTCTTCCTGCCCGTACAGGTACCTGGAAACTTCTTCCACGTGCATGCCTCGGATTCGAAAAAGACCGGATTGCGATTCAAAAGTTTCGATCAGCCCGAGCCCTGCAATGAGGTAAGTCGAGCCCTCACGATCCATTTTGCTCGTGACCTGGCGAAAAACCAGGACCGGCTCGCGGTCTTCGCTGCATCGCACCAGCGCTTGATTTGAGGAGATCTCGAGTCCTCCGGCCTTCGGGCTGTAAAGCATCGTCCAGCTACGATCAAAGAGGTACTCGATCCTGTCCGTGTAAGGGCTGGACAGCATCGACGTAATCGAAAGCGCGTGGCTTGACCAGTGCGGCTTGTAGATACCTTCGGCAAACGGATGGAGGATGTGGCCGAAGCGTTCGGCGTCGCGCAGGACGCGGGCCGGCTGGATCGTACCGAAAAGCGGTGCAACCCGCCGGAAGATGCCGATTCGTTGATCACGTTCACCAGCCAACGACGCACCAACCTCCCCTCCTATATTTCAGGAGGTTCAACACACCATCAACCGGTTTTCATCGGTGAAAGGGTGTTTGCCATCAATGCCCCATCTCCTCGCGCCCGGGCGGCTCCCGCCGCGGCAATCGCCTCGCGGATCCGGGTAAGTTCGCCTTGCGGGTTGCGGAACCAGTCGGTCGACCAGACTCGGTGGACACGCCAGCCCATGCCCTCCAGAATGCTCTGGCGGAGCCGGTCGCGGTCGCGGGCGGATTTGGAGGAATGGTAGGAGGCGCCGTCGCATTCGATGGCCAGGATGAAAGAGCCGGGCTGGTCCGGGTCGCGCACGGCGAGGTCGATAAAATACCCGGCGACGCCGAGCTGCGGCTGGCAGTCAAACCCGAGGCTCTGCACGGCAGCGATGACCTGTTGCTCGAACACACTATCGGGCGGACGCGGCGGCAAACTGGTCGACGGGAGACGGCCGGTCCGGGCAAACTCGAGGTAGCGCTGCAGGCTTTGGGCGCCGGCGCTGCTTTCCGAGGTCAGCTTGAGTTCGTCGGGGCGGAAGGACGAGTAGACGTGGACCCGTTTGCGGGCCCGGGAGAAGAGAACGTTGAGGCGGCGCCCGCCGTTCCGGCCGTTGATGGGCCCGAAGTTCCGGTGCAGCACGCCCTGGGGATTGCGGCCGTAGGTGATGGAAATGAAGATGACGTCGCGCTCGTCGCCCTGGACGTTCTCGAGGTTTTTTACAAAGACGCGCTCGCCGCGGTCAGTCTCCAGCCGCCCGGCGCCGGCCTGAGCAACGGCATCGTGCTTAAGGCCGGTCTCCAGGAGGTCCTCAATAAGGGCGGATTGGACTGAGTTCATCGCGACCACGCCCAGGCTTTCGCCGGGCCGGTGCCGGAGGTGATCCATGACGGCCTCAACGACGGCGGCAGCCTCGATCTCGTTTTTGCTCCCGGCATACTGGCCGGCGACTTCGATGAATTTAACGCCGTACTCAGGGGATTTTTCGTGGACTGAGGGAAACAGGATGAGTTCGTTGTCGTAAAACTCGGCGTTGGAAAACGCGATGAGGGACGGGTGCCGGGACCGGTAATGCCAGCGCAACAGGCGGGCGGGCTGGTATAGGCCGGCGGCGGCGTCCAGGATGCTTTCCGATTCCTGGATGGCGGCAAGGTCAACGTTCTCGTCATCGTCGAGATGATCGTCGCCGAAGTTGGATTCGAAAAAGGACGTCGGCGGCAACTGTTTGTTATCACCCACGATGACGCACTGCCGGCAGCGGGCCATCGCGCCCAGGGCATCCTCGGGCCGCATCTGGGAGGCCTCGTCCAGGACGAGGAGATCAAACTGAAATTTGCCGCGGGCCAGGTACTGGGAGACGGCGAGAGGCCCCATCATGAAGCAAGGTTTCAAGGCAAGCACAGCGTTGGCCGCACGCGAAAGGACGTCGCGCACCGACCCGCGCGGCACCTGTAAACCGATCTGGTGCTGGAGAAGAGCCAGTTCGGTCTTCCCGCCCGTCCGGGCCGCGTTGATCCCGGCAGAAACGGGCCGTTGCGCGAGCCGGGTGGCGATCATCCGGCGGGTGAGCGCCTGAAATTCGCGGTCGCGCGCCTGGAACTGTTCCTGCACGGCGTCCCATTTTCCCAGGGTGCTCCGCAAAGCCGGATGTGCCCGCTGGAGTCGCCGGGCCAATGGTTCCCAGGTGAGGTAATCGAGGAGGGTGCGGCCGAGTCCGGGAGCGACACGGTGATCCAGGATGGCGCGAGTAACCGGACCTAACCCGAGCTCCCGAAGCGACGCGCATAGTTCGTTGAACTGAAGCCAGTGATCGAGTTTTTCGTTTTCCGCCAACGCCCGGTGAATCCGGTCCCGCGTGCGCGTCAGGGGCTGATCGGGGTGATGCCAAACGGCGGGAGCCAGCCCGCCAAAGGTAGCAAACCGGCTGAACGCATCATCGAAGGCCAGGTAGGCGCGTTGCAGGTCGCGGAAACTCGCCAACCACTGGTCGAGGCCCGTATTCCCGCGTTCGATCATTGTCTTCACCACGGATTGCAGCAGGGCGCGATCGGGGGTTGCGGCGGCAAGGGCGCGCCAAAGGACCGATTGCCGGGCGAGTTCGGCCCGGCTGGTATCGATTCCGCGGTAATGCTGCGGTCCGAGAACGTGGTCCCACCGGCGTCCACAGACGTGCGCCAGCGCGCTTTGGAGGTCTTTGAACCCGGTGAAGGCAACCGGGAGAACCGCAAGTGGTAATGAGTCCGCCGCAACGCCGCCGGAGAGGGCGTCCACGCTGCTTTTGATGGCTTGTGCAACCGGCAGGATAGACTGGAACCCGGCGAGTGCAGGATCGGATTCGAAAGTGAGTTTGAGGTAATCGGCGCCTTGCCGGAGGGTGCGGCAGAAGCCGGTGAGGGCGTCGCCTCTGCCGCCACTGAAATAACCTTTCAAAAACGTGAGCCGGTCAGGCGACAATGAGAAGAGGAACTCGCGGCAGCGCCGTTCAATGGCTGAACCGGAAATCGGGAACTGGCGATCGATGGTTGTGACCCAGTCGCGGGCCCGAGCCAAGTGCGCCAGGTCGGTTGTGATGCCGCTGAAGGCCGGTCCGAAGGCGGCGATGTAAACCGGGTTTTTCTCGAACTCTTCGAGTGCGAGTTTCCAGTCGGCGAGGCGGTTTAGCACGGCGGCGGTGACCTTGTAGCCGGGCCGGCGGGTTTTGTCCTTCTGCCAGACTAACAGACGTTGACGGGCTTCCCGGCAGCCTTTGCTCAGGAAAGGGAAAAACCTGTGTCCGGCCAGGAACGCGGCTTCCTTTAACAGTTCCTGCGCGCCGGGTAGTTGAGAAACATAATAGTCCTCGGTTAATGATTGGCCTTCCGCGTTGATCTGACCAGCCTCGGCGGCGGCTTTTGCCAGCGTGGCGGAAAATTCCGGGGTCAGCAGCGCTTGCGGGGTGACGCCGGGGACGTGGTCAGCGTCACGGAGGAGTTGGATCAACCGCGCGGCGAGCTCGAGGTCAGCGGGTGAGGCGGCAAAGGTTAAGGAGAAAGTTTTTTCCAGTTCGTCCAGAGAGGCGCTGATGCCGGGCAGGTCAGGCTCCAGGCTCAGCAGGCCGGTTAACCATTGCCGGAGCCTGCCGAGGGTCATGCCGGGACCCGGAGTTGAGTTGATATCGTCAGAGAGGGAAAGGAAGGCCCCGAGTGAGGTTAGATCGGATTGCTGGAGGCGGCGCGACTGCAGGGTGGCTGCCAATTGCCGGCTGTGGTTGAGGAGGCGCCCGAGGCAGGCCAACACTTCATCCGCTTCCGTGTCGCCCGAAGAGGCATGGAGGTTAAGCCAGCCGAAACACCAGCAGTCGCGGCCGGCCCGGAGCAGATCGGCTAACCGAAAACATTTCTGGAGGTTTGGGGTGGTTAGTTCGAAGGTGGCGCCGTGTCCGGTTAGGAAGCGGCCGGCCAGGGCGAGAAGCGTATCGAGGGCGTCCCGGGCCTGGTGCAGGCGGGCGATGATTTCGGCCTGCGCAGCATGATCGGCGGCGGTGGTTTGCAGTCCGTGCCAGGGATGCCGGTCGAGTGTGGTTTGGCCGGGGCAGACAATCCTCGTCAGGAGTTGGAATCTCTCCAGTTCAGCGATGAACGGTTCGAAGCGTGCCGGGTCGATGGCATCCTTGTCGAGGTCGAACAGGGCCGAGAGCGTCTGTCCATCGCCGGATTGATGGGAATCGACGGTTAACCGGCTCCGGGCGGCCAACGCCAGAATCTGCTGCAGCGTCTTGCCTGAGACCGGCTCGATTTCGTTCAGTTCGAGCACGAGCGCCTTGAGTTCGTCCCAATGACCGCGGAGCCGGGCTTTTACCTGGTCAAGGTCGCGCGGCTCAGGAAACCTGGCGTTGAGCCGGCGTCGAAGGTCGGCGTAAAAATGCCGTTTGTTGGCGTTCTCGCTGTGCAGCTCAAGGCAAAAATCACCCAGGCCGGCTTTGGCCAGCCGCTCTTTCACGACCTGCAGCGCGGCCAGCTTTTCGGCGACGAAGAGGACGGTTTTGCCTTGCTCAAGCGCGGCGCCGATAATGTTGGTAATGGTCTGCGATTTGCCGGTGCCGGGCGGCCCCTGGATGACCAGGTCCCGGCCGTTCAAGGCATCGAGGATGGCGCTGTGCTGGCTGCTGTCTGCGTCCTCGATCAAAGGCAACTCGCGTTGGTCAGGCGGCAGCTGGTCGATTGGAAAATCATCGGCATGCCAGGAATCGCCGGATTTTTGGCCTTCAAAGAATTCGCTGACCCGAGGGTTTTGCAGGAGCAGACCGGGATCCGGCCAGTTGGCCGGGTCCAGGTCCTTGTGCATGACCATTTTGCGAAACTGGAGCAGCGCCAGGGTGGCGCCGCGGCAGATCCGCCACCGGTCCTGCCGGGTCTTGATGGCGCGCGCGCAGGCCTCGAAGTAGCGTTCAGGGGTTTGCTCCTCGCCGGGAACCGGGAACGCGAAGCCGAAATCAAACTGCAGTTTCTCGATGAGCGATAAGTTCGGCATGAGTTCTTCCTCGGTAAAGGCGAGGTGGAACTCATAGGCATGGCCGGCGGCGTTTTGGGTCCGGCGGATTTGCACGGGGATGAGCAGGAGGGGCGCTAGGTTCGGCTGGTTCGAGTCGTCACTCTCAAACCATTCCAGGAATCCCAGGACCAAGTGCAGAACGTTGGACCCGGTTTCTTCGACGGCGAGGCGGGCAGCGTTCCTGATATTCTGGCCGCGGGCCTCGAGTTCGTCCGGGAAATAAAGGGTGTTGATCAGGCGGGCCGGATCGACCCGCTCAAGGAGATCATCACCGGCAGCGGCGCAAGGCAATTCGAAGGTGCATGCCAAGCCGTAAACGGTTTCGGCGATGAACCTGGCCTGGGGGGCGGTTTTGTCGCCCCGGGCGTTTTTGCCCAGGGCGGTGAACGCTTCTTCCTGTTCGGGGGTGAGGGCGCCGGGTTTGGGCCTCGGCACGGGCAGGAGGCGCAACTCTTTTTTCCTGGTGACGAGGCGTTCGTATATCCAGTCCGGCGCAAGGTTGAACAGCCGGAGCGATTTGGCCGTGTGCTTAAAATTGAGCAGCCGGTTGTTTCGGCTCAGGTCGAGGAGGCGACCCCGGAGGTTCTTGAGTCCTTCGGCGGTATCGCCCTGGAAAAGCACCGATTCCCCCGCCGGTGTTGATGGCGCGTCCGAACTCATGGAAAAATGCCACAATTGCCACGAGTGAAAAAATACCACAAATGACGATCACTGATTCGTGGCAGTCGCGGCATTGTTTGGCTTGCGGCATTTGCCCGGAGCGCTCGTGACATGCCCCGGTTTTAGCATTCAAATGGCGCAAGTGAAATGCCGCGATTGGCCTGAGTGGAAAAATGCCGCGGATGGAGGTTAGTCACTTGTGGCGTTCGTGGCATTTTTCGGCTTGTGGCATTTAACGTCTTCGCCCATTGAGGCAGCGGAACGGGCGCGGCGCCTCCGGATTCCGCACCCGACACCCGACACTCGGCACCCGACGCTCCACTTCTCCATTTGTGGCATTTTTCGGCTTGTGGCATTTGTGATATTCAATGCCTCCTCCGGTTCCACGACGGCGCCGCACCCACCGGCTATTTATTTTCGGCTGTGCAGCCGGCTGCCTCGGGCTCGTGCTCGCTTTCATCCTGGGGCTGACTTTGATCATCCTTGCCGCGCTGGACCTGCATCCGTTTGAGCCCAAGTTGCCGCGCGGGGCCGTACCCGTGCCCGGCGAGTTCGTGGGCACCTGGCAGGCGGTTGATGACCCTCGCAGCACGATCACGATTCGCCCCGACGGCAAAGGCGACTGCAGCATTTATCATGGCAGGGACGATTATCAACTGGCCGGCGCACGGGTTCGCTACGATGATGTTCACCGGTCTTTATCGCTCAAATATTCAATCCTGGGACCTTCCTGGCACGTGGACGAACCGCCGCACCCGGCCGGCGGAGGAACGGAAATGCGGCTGGATGGCCGTCTTTACCGCAAGGTTGGTCCGGCTACCCTGCCGTCGCCGGGCAAGGCTTGGATTTAGCCCTGCGATGAGCAGGCAGGTCGCTTCGGCTTTTGCATGATTTTCTTGCGGGCTAAAAAGCTTGTTGCGGCTGCGACTCCTTCTCAATTAGGCAAACCTAACCGGCGTCCCTCGACAGGCTGGTCATTGTACATAGAATGCCACACTGCTCGTGAGGGCAGCCCTTTCCAATATAATGCCTGGACGGCTAGCCCCGCCTGGACGGCTAGCGGCTTAGGCACGGCGTGGATAGGGGGGCGCACCGCTCCCGCCGGCGAACGTAAAGGCGTGCCGGGGGGAGCTTGTTAGAACTTAACTATGATCAAAGCTTTCAATGAGCTGAAGGAAAATGAAGTGTTGGCCCTGGCCGTCTCGCTTGAAGAGGAGGACGGGCGCATTTACGGGGAGTTTGCCGAACGGGTCAAGGACGCCTACCCCGCCACGGCGTCAATCCTGGTGTCGATGCACGAGGAGGAAGCCAAGCACCGGCGCGCGCTTATCGACCTTTACCAGCAAAAATTCGGCAACTTCATTCCTCTGATCCGGCGTCAGGATGTCCGTGGATTCGTTAAGCGCCGCCCGATCTGGCTTAACAAGGTGCTCGGATTGGCCCAGATCCGGAGCGCCGTGCAAACCATGGAATCCGAGACCCGCCGCTTTTACCTGCGGGCGGCGCAGAGGGCGGCCTCGCCGGACCTGCGCAAGCTGCTGGGGGATCTGGCCGACGACGAGAGGGGTCACGAGAAGCTGGCCGACAAAATGGCGCACGAGAAGGAGAAATCCGGCGAGTTCGGTTCCGAAGACGAAGCCAACCGTAAGCTTTTCGTCCTGCAGGTCGTCCAGCCCGGGTTGGCGGGGCTGATGGATGGTTCGGTCTCGACCCTGGCGCCGGTTTTTGCGGCGGCATTCGCCACCAAGAGTAGCTGGGATGCGTTCCTGGTGGGTATCGCCGCGTCGGTCGGTGCGGGCATCAGCATGGGGTTTGCCGAAGCCCTCTCGGATGACGGCGCGCTGAGCGGCCGAGGCAGACCGTTGCTCCGCGGCGGGGTTTGCGGTTTGATGACCACGGCGGGCGGCATCGGTCACACGATTCCGTTCCTGATCCCCAATTTTTATCTGGCGACCGGGATCGCGGTCGCGGTGGTGGCGATCGAACTGATCGTGATCGCGTACATCCGCAACCATTTCATGGATACGCCGCTGCTCTCGGCAATTTTCCAGGTTGTCCTCGGCGGTGTGCTGGTCTTTCTGGCAGGCATTCTGATAGGCTCGTTCTGAACCGCGGCCGGCCGCAGACCGGACTGCCCGCGGGTTTGCCCTTGCCCCAGCCGCACGTGTCAGAGCATGAACATCCTTGCGATCCTGCAAAGTCTCACCCCGAAACAACGCAACGCCGTGGTTGCGGCGTACCTGGGGTGGACGCTCGATGCCTTCGATTTTTTTATCCTGATTTTCGTTCTTAAAGACGTCATCAGAGAATTTCACAGCGACCTGAGCGCGGTCTCTTTCACGGTAAATCTTACCCTGGCGATGCGACCGGTGGGGGCGCTGTTGTTCGGCCTGGTTGCTGATCGCATCGGCCGCCGGCCTACCCTGATGGCGGACATTCTGTTTTACTCCGCGGTGGAGTTCGCCTGCGGGTTTGCACCTTCGCTGGCTGTCCTGCTCGTCCTGCGGGCACTTTACGGCGTCGCCATGGGCGGTGAATGGGGCGTAGGCGCCTCCTTGACGATGGAAACCATCCCGGCACCGGCGCGCGGGATCGTTTCGGGAATTCTGCAGGCCGGGTATCCGTCGGGTTATTTGCTGGCCTCACTGGTCAACTGGACCTTGTACGAACACATCGGCTGGCGCGGGATGTTCATGATCGGCGCGCTGCCGGCCCTGCTGGTGCTGTACGTTCGCCGGCAGGTGGAGGAATCTCCGATCTGGCTCGAACGCGAGCATGAGCACGAGCATGAAGGCGGTGCGTTCAGGTGGAACCTCATCGCGCGGCAGTGGAAGCTGTTCTTGTACGTCATCGTCCTGATGACCGCGTTCAACTTCTTCAGCCACGGCACCCAGGATTTGTATCCGTTGTTTCTGCAGAGGCAGCATAACCTCAATCCCGCCACGGTTTCGATGATCGCGGTGATTTACAATGTCGGGGCCATCCTGGGCGGCCTGACCGGCGGCAGTTTGTCGGAAGGGATCGGCCGCAAACGGGCGATCATTTCGGCTGCTCTGCTGGTGTTGCCGGCCATTCCGCTGTGGGCCTTTGCGCGATCGCCGGCAGGCTTGGCGGCCGGGGCGTTCATCGTCCAGTTTCTGGTCCAGAGCGCGTGGGGGGTGGTCCCGGTGCACCTCAACGAATTGTCACCGCGGGACGTACGGGGAACGTTCCCGGGCTTCACTTACCAGCTCGGGAACCTTTTTGCTTCCGGAAACCTTTACCTTCAAAGCCTGATCGTGGAACGCTCCGGGGGCAACTTCGGCCTGGCGCTCGCGTCGGTCGCCGCCATCGTCGCCGTGTCGCTGTCCATCGTAACCTTTTTCGGACCGGAAGCGCGCGGGATTGCCTTTGGCCGGGCAAATCGACCGGTCCGGGCGTAAAATCCTTTGCC
>Ga0213876_10001883_pt1 | contig 12611 bp, 11 predicted proteins | sample BarmaccomBMRX_R9_FD_160113 | JGI IMG/M metagenome (GOLD analysis project Ga0213876, IMG submission 160113) | Root-associated microbial communities from Barbacenia macrantha in rupestrian grasslands, the National Park of Serra do Cipo, Brazil - RX_R9 | ecosystem: Host-associated > Plants > Roots...
GGACTTCATCAAGGCCAGCAGCTTCGACCAGCTGCAGCGACAGGCCGTATACATGACTGCACTCGACCGAGCGCCAGACGTCCACTCCGCCCTTGCGTCTTGGAGGTCGTCCATACATGACTGCACTCGACCGAGCGCCAGACGTCCACTCCGCCCTTGCGTCTTGGAGGTCGTCCATACATGACCCCCTGGCGCCAGCCGCACGGGAAAGACAGGTTGACTTACCTCAAGGCGAACGTGAGCCGATCGGCCTAGATACCTGCGCGAGCAAGGGGGTTTGCGACATGACCTACGCCGCCGTCATCGCCCACGTGCAGGCCGACCCGCAGGCGGCGCCACGGCTCAAGTGCGCCGTCGAGGTCGCCCGGCGTTTCAACGCCGCGATCATCGGCGTGGGGGCCGAATCGGTCCCGCCTCTGGCCTTCGACGGCGGCTACTACAGCATGCAGGCCGACTGGTTCCTGGCGATGCGCGAGACGATCGAGAAGCGCCTGAAGGCGGCGGGCGCCACTTTCCGCGAGGCGACCGAGTCCTTCGGCGACAGGGCGATCTTCCTCGAGGGCCTCGAGCTGCCGACCCCGGCCATGGCCGCCGCCTCCAGAGCGGCCGACCTGATCATCGCCGGCGGCGCGTCGCGCGGGACGCGCGACATCTACTCCGCATGCGACACCGCCGAGCTCGCGATCCTCTCCGGCCGGCCGGTGCTGGTCGCCCCTTCGAGGGCGCCGGCGCTCGAGGCCAAGCGGGTCCTGGTCGCCTGGAAGGACACCCGCGAAGCCCGACGGGCGCTCACGGACGCGACGCCGTTCCTGGAAATGGCCGAGCAGGTGAAGGTGATCGCCATTTCCTCCGTCGCCGACGCCCCCGCAGCCCAGGCGCAGGTGGACGACGTCGCCGCGGCGCTGAACCGGCGCGGCGCGCACGCCACCGCCGAGGTTGTCCATGATGCGCACCCCAGCGGCTTCCAGGTTCTGCGCCAGGCGAGCCTGGCCGGCGCCGACCTGATCGTGGCCGGCGCCTATGGCCACAGCCGGCTCGGCGAATGGGTGTTCGGCGGCATGACCGCCGATCTCCTGTCACAAGACGAGGTCTATGTGCTGATCAGCCACTAGTTTCCCGAGTCCGAAGTTCGCCAGTGAATGGGATGGGCGCCGAGTGAACCTCGGCCCTCGGGACAGGAGCCTCTTCGAGGGAGCGCGCCGCGTGACCACCCGGAACCTTGGCGCGCTCTTCGCGCCGTCCGCCGTCGCCCTCATCGGCGCGAGCAACCGGCCCGGCTCGGTGGGCGCGGTCCTGGCGCGCAACCTCATGGAGAGCGGCTTTCGGGGCCCGGTGATGGCGGTCAACCCGCACGAGGCGGCGATCCGCTCGGCGCTCAGCTACCGAAACGTCGCCGAGCTTCCGGTCTCTCCCGAGCTGGCGGTGATCGCGACGCCGCCGCCGACCGTGCCGGGTCTGGTGGGCGAGCTCGCCGCCAGGGGGTGCCGCGCCGCGGTGGTGATCACGGCCGGGTTCGGCGAAGCCGGCGGCGACGGCGCGGCGCTCCGGCGCCAGGTGCTCGAAGCGGCGCGCCCCACCCTCACCCGCATCGTCGGTCCGAACTGCCTGGGGGTGATCTCCCCGGCGACCGGGATCAACGCCAGCTTCGCCCAGCTGACGCCCAGGGCTGGCGCCCTGGCGCTCATCGCCCAGTCCGGCGCCGTCACCACCGCCGCGCTCGATTGGGCCGACGCGCGCGGCTACGGCTTCTCGCGCATCGTCACCCTTGGCGACACGGTCGACGTCGACTTCGGCGACATGCTCGACCTCCTGGCCCTCGACGAGGCGACCGATGGAGTCCTGCTCTACGTCGAAAGCCTGACCGATGCGCGCAAGTTCATGTCGGCGGCGCGGGCGGCCGGGCGCACCAAGCCCGTCGCGGTGATCAAGGCCGGACGCAGCGCCGCCGGCGCCCGGGCCGCCCTCTCCCACACCGGGGCGCTGGCCGGCGCCGACGCCGTCTACGACGCCGCCTTCCGCCGGGCGGGTCTCCTGCGGGTCTACGAGCTTCGCGAGCTGTTCGACGCGGTGACGACGCTCAGCTCCCGGATGAAGGTCGAGGGCGACCGGCTGGCGATCGTCAGCAACGGCGGCGGCGCGGGCGTCCTGGCGGCGGATGCGCTGGAGGCGCGCGGCGGACGGATCGCCGAGCTCGTCCCGGCGACCATCGCGGCGCTCGGCAAGGCGCTGCCGGCGGCCTGGTCGAAGGGCGATCCGGTCGACATCCTCGGTGACGCCGGCCCGCAGCGCTACGAGGCCGCCCTCGAGGCGGTGCTGGCCGACCCCGACGCCGACGCCGTGCTGGTGATCAACTGCCCCACCGCCGTCACCGACTCCACCGCCGCGGCCGAGGCGGTGCTGAAGGTAGTCGAGCGGCAGGAGCGGCGGCCCGCCGTGCTGACCGCCTGGCTGGGCGAGAGAGCGCCGGCGACCGCGCGGGGGCGTTTCGCCGCCGCCCGCATCCCCAGCCACGAAACCCCCGACGAGGCGGTGCGCGCCTTCATGCACCTGGCCGATCACGCCCGGAACCAGCGCCTCCTGCTGCAGGCGCCCGCCGAGCGATCGACGCCGGTTCCGGACCGCGAGGCCGCCGCTGCGATCGTGGCGAGGGCGCTGGCCGAGGAGCGCACCCTGCTCGCCGACGCCGAGGCGAAGGCGGTGCTCGCGGCGTACGGCGTCCCGGTGCTGGCGACCGAAACCGCGCCGACCCCGGCGGCGGCGGCCGAGGTCGCCCGTCGGATCGGGGGCGCGGTGGCGCTGAAGATCCTGTCGCCCGACATCAGCCACAAGTCCGATCTGGGCGGCGTGGCGCTGAACCTCGCCCCCGAGGGCGTGGAGGCGGCGGCGCAGGCGATGCTGGAACGCGTGGCCGCCGCCGCGCCGCGCGCCCGGCTGCAAGGGTTCATGGTCCAGGCGATGGCCGATCGGCCGCGGGCCCACGAGTTGATCGCCGGCCTTGCCAGCGACCCCACCTTCGGTCCGGTCGTGCTCTTCGGCGCCGGCGGGACGGCCGTCGAGGTGCTCGCCGATCGCACGGTCGGCCTGCCGCCTCTGAACGGGCCTCTGGCGCAGGACATGATCAGCCGCACGCGGGTGGCCAAGCTGCTCGCCGGTTACCGCGACCGGCCGGCGGCCGACGCGGCGGCGATCGCCGACGTGCTCACGGCCCTGGCGGCCCTGGCGGTCGATCTGCCGGCCGTGGCCGAGCTCGACATCAATCCCCTGCTCGCCGACGAGAAAGGGGTCCTGGCGCTCGACGCGCGGATCCGCGTGGCCTCCGGCCCGCGCCCGCCACCCGCGATCCGCCCCTATCCCGCCGCCCTGGCCCGACGGGTCGACGCAGGCGGAGAGGCGCTCGAGGTGCGACCCGTCCGACCCGACGATGCGGACAGGCTTGCGACTCTGGTGGCGAGGAGCGAGGCCGAAGACGTGCGGCTGCGCTTCGGCCTCAGCCTGCGCAAACTGCCGGACGTCTGGGCCGCGCGCCTGTCGCAGATCGACTACGACCGGGAGATGGCCTTCGTGGCGACCGACCCGCAGGGCGGTGTCGTGGGCGTCGCGCGCCTGGCCGGCGATCCGGAGGGCGAGACCGCGGAGTTTGCGCTGATGATCCGGTCCGACCATCAGGGACGGGGCCTCGGCCGGACGCTCATGGAGATCCTGATCGGCTATGCCCGTCAGCGCGGCTATCGCGAGCTCTGGGGCTCGATCGCCCGCGCGAACGAGCGGATGCAGTCGCTGGCCAAGGCGCTCGGGTTCACCCCGGCCGCCGACGCCGACCCCTCGCTGACGCGGGCGACGCTAAGGCTCTAGGTCCGTATGCAGCAGGCGCGCTGACTCTTGGGCGCCGAACGAAAGGCACGAACGGCGAGGCTGGCGACACCATAAACGCCCGAAGGACACGAAGGGGCCCCTCGTGTCCTTCCTGTGGGATCGGAACGGCCCCCTTTTGCGGGGATCAGGCGTGCGGCAGGCTCGTCTCCCCCGCGCGGCGCGCGGGGATCACCGACGTCTTCGCCTCCTTGGACTTGCCGCCCATGGAGACATAGATCGAGACCGCCATCAGGACGATCATGAAGATCGCGAACACCGACAGGACCACGCCGAGGAAGATCAGTTGTGCGACGGGCATAGGTCCCTCCTATTCGCAAAGGCCGGCGAGCGCCGCGGGACGGGCGAAAGTGACCTGCCGGCAGCCGCTCAGCCGCACGAGGCCGTCGGCCTGTAGCTGGGTCATGGTGCGCGAAACGGTCTCGATGGTGAGGCCGAGGTAGTCGGCGATGTCTTGACGGCTCATGGGCAGGTCGATCTGCGCCTCGCCCCCCAGCCGCACACCGAGGTCGAGGAGGAACCTGGCGACCCGCTCGGTGGCGGAACGGTGGGTGACGGTCAGCAGGTGGTCGCGGCAGCGGCCAAGCTCCCCGAGCGCCTGGCGCCACAGCTTCTGCGCCTGAGCCGGGTCGCTGGCGAGAACGGCGCGCCGCGCCACCACCAGCATCACCTCCCCGACCGCCTCGGCGGTGGCGGTCCGCTCGGCGCCGAGCTCGACCCCGAACACGTCGCCCGGCAAATAGAAGTCCGCCACCTGCCGGCGGCCGTCGGCGAGCACGCGGGTCATCCGGACGGCGCCGGAGACCACCCGGTAGACGAAGTCCGCCCGATCGCCTTCGGCGAAGACTTCCTCGTCGCGGCCGTAGGTCTTTATGGCGCCGACGATCTTCAGCTCCTCGTCCGACTCGGCGTCGAAGCCGACCACCGGCGCCGGAGCGGGGGCAAGAGCCAGGGACTGAAGCTGCATTGGGGTCGCCCCATCAGGTGTTTCGATGGCTGATGGGTACCGCCGGGCACGTCGCGTCGATATTCGTGGCTTGTGCCTAAGTAGTCTTCCTTAGGGACAGCCCCGGCTTGAGCCAGATCAAGGCGGTCCGGGCCGGACGCCCGCAATCTTCCTCAATGGGCAAGGAAGCCTCGCATCGCGGACGGGTTACGGTCGTCGAGGACGACGCCTCGCTGCTGAGCGCCCTCGCCTTCGCGCTGGAGGAGGAGGGGTTCGCCGTGCAGCCCTACGCGAGTGCGGCGGCGCTGCTGGTCGAGCCCGGCCAGACCGATTGCCTGGTGGTGGACCTCAAGCTGCCCGACGCCGACGGGCTGGACCTCATCAGCGAGCTGCGGGGTCGGGGGGTGGGGGCGCCGGCGATCCTCATCACCACCAATCCGGGCCGTCGCATCCAGGCGCGCGCCGCCGCCGCCAGCGTCGCCATCGTCGAGAAGCCGCTGATCGGCGCCGAGCTCGGCCGCCGGATCGTGGCCGCCATCAACGGAAGTCGCTAGGCGTCTGCCCGGAGGCTTCGGCAGGCTCTTGCGAGGCGGCGATCGGCCGAACCGCCAGACCTGGGAAGACTTCCTCGAGCGACTTGGTGTCGGGCAGGATGTAGACGACGCCGCTGCCCCGCGCGAAAGCCTTCAGCACCACCTCCCGATAGAATCGCGCCGGGACGTTGATGCAGCCGTAGCTGATGCGGTGATCCTCCGGCGCGCTCGAGCGGATGCGTCTCAGGCGGTGCTCGGTCGGATTGGCGGTGACCACCGGATGCAGCGAGATCGCGTCGACGTAGTCGACCCACAGGACCCTGCGCTCGCCCTTGGCGCGTCCAAACCGCGCCACGAACCGGCCGGCCGGCGTCGTGCGTTGGTCGGGTCGGATCGCCGAGAGGGCGCGCTCGCCGACGCCGGCCGCGGAGTCGTCTCCGCGCGCGAAGCCCACCAGCACGGGCGCCGCGCCCCGCAAGCGTCCGTCGGCGTGGAAGACGAAGACCTGCGCCGCCGTCTTGTCGACGATCACGAACGGCCGGCCATGGTTGTCGCCAGACGCCATCACCCAGCCGGCCACCCGGGCCGCCGTCGCCGAAAGTCCCTGAGGAGGCTGCTGACCGGCGCCCGCATCGGCGCTGGCGCTGGCGCTGGCGAACGCGGACGGCGCCGGACCGCACGGTCCGAGCCAGAGGACCGCAAGTCCGAGCGCGGCGGCGAGGATCCTTGATCCCGGACCTTGCCCACGCGAGCCGTGCGCCGAGAGGTGAATGGTCGAGCTCCGTCGGTCGTTGGAGATGATCGGGGAGGCTTCACAATTCCATTGTGTCGCTTCCGCGGCGCGGGCCGCGCCAAGGGGCGCCCCTAAAGAAATCTAGCGCGACTAACCCCGTTCGGCCCAGCCCCGCGTATCCCTGCCAGCAACATGAGAGAATAACGATGCCAGCGAATTGCAGCGGCAGGACTACCCGCCGCCATCTTCACGGGCACAGGTGGGGCAGGATCAATGCCTGATGGATCCTTGATATGCCGCAAGCCACGCTCTCGGATTCTTGACCGTGAGGACGATTTACTTTTACGACGATCGGGCTGACCATCCCGATCACTCGTGACACCAAGAGAACCCTGGGAGGAGGTCCGCAGATGGTGATCCGCCAGCCTTTCGAGCCCGTGCTCGTCCACGCCATTCCCGGCGCGCGCCCGCCAAGTCTTCGCCCCTCACGCACGGCGAGCCTGGCGATCGGCGTCTCGATCGCCGCGCACCTCGTCGCCGGCGCCTACATCCTGACCCAGAAATACCAGGTGTTCGCGCCCGCCGCGCCGCCGGAGACGCCCTCGATCGCCACCACCCTGCTGACCGACGTGACGGTCGCGCCGGCCAAGGCGCCGCAGCCGAAGACGCCGATCATGGCGCCGCGCCCGACCCCGGAGACGCCGGCGCCCCCGACCGCCATCCTGACCCTGACGCCGTTTGCGCCGCAGCCGCAGCCCACCTTGAACCCGCCCGCGCCGGGCGTCCCCGAGACGCCGCCGCCGGCGCCCAACTCGCGGGTGATCGCCGAACCGGACTGGATCCAGCGCCCTGGATCGGACGCGTTCTCGCGCTTCTATCCGGCCGGCGCCCTGGAGGAAGGCGTTTCGGGTGCGGTCAGCCTCGCCTGCCGCGTCTCCGCGTCCGGTCAGGCGCAGGACTGCCGCGTGGCGGCCGAGTCGCCGAAGCACGAGGGGTTTGGGGCCGCGGCGCTCAAACTCGCGCCCTTCTTCCGGATGCGCCCGCGAACCGAGGACGGCGCGGCGGTGGACGGGGCGCAGGTGACGATCCCGATCCGATTCAACACCGCGCCCTGACCTCGAACCGCTTCGCCGATCAGGCCAGCCCCGCCACCATCGCCATCCGCACCAGCTCGGAGAGGCTCTTGGCCTGGGTCTTGGTCATCACGTGCGCCCGGTAGATCTCGACGGTGCGCTGGCTGATGTCGAGGTCGTAGGCGATCACCTTGTTGGCCTTGCCCGCGATGAGGCCTTCCATCACCTGGCGCTCGCGCGGCGAGAGGGTTCCGATGCGACGAAGGAAGTCGGCCCGCTCGTCGTCCCGCGCCTTGCTCTGGCTGTGCTGGGCCAGGGCGGCGCGGACCGCGCCCAGCATCAGCTCGTCGTCGTAGGGCTTCTCGATGAAATCGAGCACTCCCGCCTTCATAGCCTCCACCGCCAGCGGCACGTCGCCGTGACCGGTCATGACCACCACCGGCAGCGTCACGCCCATGGCGCCCAGACGCCGGACCAGCTCGATGCCGTCCATCTCGGGCATGCGCACGTCCGTCACCACGACCCCCTGGGCTTCGGCAGCCACCTCCAGGAAGGCCTTCGCGCTCGCATAGGTCGCCACCGCCACGTCCGCTGTGGAGAGGAGGAACGCCAGCGAGTCGCGGGCGTCGTCGTCGTCGATCACATGCGCCTTGGCCTCAGGCATGGACCCCCACCTCCGCCAGCGGCAGGGTGAACGAGAAGGTCGCGCCCGGTCCAGGGTTGTTTTCGCCCTTGATCGAGCCCCCGTGCGCCTCGACGATGGTCCGGCAGATGGAGAGGCCCACGCCCATGCCTTCCTTCTTGGTCGTCATGAACGGCTCGAAGAGCCGCCCCCGCACCTCTTCGCCGATACCCGAACCGGTATCGGAAACCGAGATGACCGTAAATCCGGGCGGCTCCAGAGCGACCCTCACCTTGAGCTCGGCGGGCCTCGCGCCGCGCATCGCGTCGATGGCGTTGCGCAGCAGGTTGACCACCACTTGCTGGATCTGCACCCGGTCGGCCAGCACGAGGTCGGCCTTCGGGTCGAACTGCATGGTGACGCGCACGCCCAGCTCCTTGACGCCCACCAGGGCCAAGGCGCTCGCCTCCTCGATCAGCTTCGAGATGCTCTCGATCCGCCGCTCGGTCTCGCCGCGGCCGATGAAATCCCGCAGGCGGTGGATCACGTCGCCGGCGCGCAGCGCCTGATCGCCGGCCTTGTCCAGCGCCTCCGCCAGCCGCGGCAGGTCGGCCGGGTCGCCCTTGTCGAGCAGCCGGCGCGCGCCGCGCAGATAGTTGGCGATGGCCGAAAGCGGCTGGTTGAGCTCGTGCGCCAGCGCCTGGGCCATCTCGCCCATCGCGGTCAGCCGCGAGACGTGCACGAGCTCGCTCTGCAGCTCCTGCAGGCGCGCCTCGGTCTCCTGCCGCTCGGTGAGATCGCGCACGAAGCCGGTGAAGTAGCGGCTGTCCCCGACCCGCATCTCGCCCACCGAAAGCTCCATGGGGAAGGTGGATCCGTCGCGCCTTTGGCCCACCACCACACGCCCGATGCCGATGATCCGCCGCTCGCCGGTAGTGAGGTACCGCTCGATGTAGCCGTCATGGGCGTCGTGGTAGGGCGAGGGCATCAGGACGTTCACGTTGCGCCCCACGACCTCGCTGCGGGTCCAGCCGAACAGGCGCTCGGCGGCGGCGCTGAACGACTGCATCAGCCCCTTGGTGTCGATCACGATCATGGCGTCCGGGATCGTGTCGAGGATCGACTGCAGGTGCGCCTCGCGCGCGAACAGCGCCTGGCGGCGGGCCTCGTTGCGGCGACGGCCGACCGCGACGGTCTCGCCCCCGACGGCGAGGCCGACGCTGATCAGGGCGAAGAGCGCCAGGCTCGGCCCATCGACGCTCAGCCCTGTGCTCAACTCGACCACGAGCGTGGCGCCGATAGAGAGCAGCGTGGCGAGCAGGCCCGCCGCAGCCCCCCCGAGCGCTGCGGCGGCAAGGACCGGCGGGATGAACATCAGATAGACGGCCCGGTCGCCGAGGACGGGCTGCAGCAGGTAGCGCGCGCCGGCAGCCACCGCCACGCCGAGGACGGCGATGGCGAAGCCCCACAGGAGCCGCTGTCTCTGATCCAACCGACGCTCCCTCTGCGGCCGCCAGCGCGACTATAGGCGGTCGGGGCCGATTTGCAGCGGCGTTGTCAAAGCCCCCTCCCCGCCCGTCAGGTCCGGGCCGCCGCCCTGACCTCGTCCGTGGCGCGCGCGAACGCCTCGGCGACCGCGCCCACGTCCTGGCGCGCCAGCTCGGATGTCCAGGTCTCGACCCCGATGGGCGCGCGGGCCCCTGCGCCGATGCGGCGCAGAAAACCGGCGAGATCGAGATCGCCATCGCCGGGCATCCGCCGGCGGTGGAAGCATTCGTCCTTGATGTCGGGCTCCGGCGCCGCCGGCGCGTCCGCGAGCTGGACGGCGTAGACCAGCTCCGGCGGAATCCGGTCGAGCACTTCGTCGCGGCTCGAGCTGCGCGCATGATGCCAGGTGTCGAGCAACAGGCCGCCGTTGGGCGCGTCGGCGCGCTCCACGATCTCGAGCGCAAGGCCGGTGTCCTTGAGCGTCCACATGGCCACCGGCTCCAGGGCGACGGCCACGCCGGAATCGGCGGCTTCGCGGCAGAGTTCGGCGAAAGCCTGAACCACCTCGCCGATCGGGCGCTCAGCGTGCTCGGCGCTGCTCGCCGCCATGAGGGGAGCGCCGAAAGTCCGGGCGAGGGCGATCATCTCCGCCGTCGTGACCGGCTCGCCGCCGTCCTCCGACACCGCGCCGCCGTACCAGGCCGAGCAGGATTCGACGCAGGCCACCCGCACCCCGGCTTCGGCCAGAATTGCGCGCATCTGCTCGGCGGAAAGCCGCTCCTTGCGCATGGCGCGCATCACGAAGCGCCGGGCCAGCGAGATCGCGCCGTGGCCGCTCGCGGCCGCCGCCGCGACGGTCTCGGCAAAGCCGCGGCCAGGCAAGGCCGCCGTCCAGACGACGAGGTTGGGGTCGAGGCGCCGCGGCATGCCCGTCAGCCCCCCTGCGCCGCGCCGGCCACCTTGGCGTCCGCTCGCGCGACCTTGGCCGCCTGCGCGGCTTCCTCGGCCGTGAGCCGCCACGCCGCGGCCCTGACGTTGGCCTCGACCTGCTGCGGCCGGGTGGCGCCGGCGATCACCGAGGCGACCGTGGGCTGGGCGGCCAGCCAGGCCACGGCGAGCTCGGCCACCGTATGGCCTCGTGCGCGGGCGAAGGCCTCCAGCGCCTCGACGGGGCCGAACGCCCGGGTGAGGATCTTCTGCGCCCGCTCGGCGGCGACGTCGCCACGGCCCATGCGGCTGTCGGCCGGGGGCGGCTCGCCGCGGCGATACTTGCCGGTCAGCACCCCGGCCGCCAGCGGGAAGTAGGGCAAGAGGCCCATCCGGTGTCGCTCGCAGGCCGGCGCGACGTCGTCCAGGGCCTCCTGGCGCAGCAGGTTGAGCCGGTTCTGGGCGCTGACGAAGGGGCGCAGACCGGCCTCGGCGCAGATCCGCGCCGCCTCGTCGATCTCCGCGCCGGAGAGGTTGCAGCAGCCGATCTCGCGCACCTTGCCGCTGGCCGTCAGCCTATCCAGCGCCCTGAGGGTCTCCTCGATCGGCGTCGCCGGGTCCGGAAAGTGCAGCTGGTAGAGATCGATGACGTCGGTCTTGAGACGACGAAGGCTGCCCTCGACGGCTTCCACCACGCCGGCGGCGGTGGCGCGTCCGGAACTGGGCGCCCCGTCGACCCACCCGGCGAACTTGGTGGCGATCACCACGCCCTGGCGGCGGCCCTGCAGGGCCTCGGCCAGGACCTCCTCGGACCGCCCGTCCCCGTACTCCTCGGCGGTGTCGAAGCAGTTGATCCCCAGATCGAGGGCGCGGTGGACGATCGCCTTGGATGCGCGCGCATCGCAGGTGGTGCCGATCTGATTGCAGCCCAGGCCGACCACCGAGACGCGCAGGCTGCCGATCGCGCGCTGCTCCATCGGTCTCCTCCCTGGCGACGGCGCCCCGGCGGTCGGCGCCATTTGTCTTCGCGACGATCGGAGGCCAAGGCCCTGGCGGTGTCAACCCGATGACGAGCAGCCGCCGGCGCCCGACGACGACGGGCTTGATAGGGCGGCTCGCGCAAAATAGAGTATCCCGTCTAGAAAGGCTTCTAAGCCACAAAGGTTGAGGCCGCGACGGACATCCGGCGGCCCGCAGCGGAGGCGACGCCCTTGTCCGACGATGCTGTCCTGACCAACGATCCCGCCCAGCGCGGTCCGGTCGTCGACTTCGACCACCATTCGCATGGCTACGTCGACGGATGCTGGAAGATCTATGACGATCTCCGCGCTCGTTGCCCGGTGGCCTACACCGGGGCCCACGGCGGCTTCTGGGTCCTGAGCCGCTACGAGGACATCGCCCAGGTGGCCCGCGACGACGCCACCTTCTCCTCGACGAACGGCATCACCATCCCTCCGTCGGCCGAGCGGTCGATCCCCATCGACATGGATCCGCCGCAGTCGGAGCCGTACCGCCGGCTTCTCCTGCCCTACTTTTCCCCGCGCGCGGTGGAATACTGGACGCCGCGGGTGCGGCGCTGGGGCTCGGTCTGCGTCGACCAGGTGATCGAGACCGGCCGGATAGACCTGATCATGGACCTGGCGAACCCGCTGCCGGCCTTGTTCACCTGCGAGTTCATCGGCCTTCCCATCGAGAACTGGGCGATCTACGCGCGGCCCATGCATGAGCTGGTCTACAGCATCCCTGGAACGTCGGAGTTCGACGCGGCGATCCAGGGGGGGCACGAGATCGTGCGGAACCTCCACGACCTGGTGGCCCAGGAGCGCAAGCACCCCAGCAAGAGCATGCTGGGCGACCTCGTCCAGGCCCGGGTCGAGGACGAGCTGATGTCCGACGAGACCATCGTCGGCATCTGCAATCTCATCATGGCCGGCGGCTTCGACACGACCACCAGCCTGGCGGGGAATGTCTTCAAGCACCTGGACGAGAACCCCGCCGCCCGGCGCAAGCTGATCGACCAGCCGGACCTCATCCCCAGCGCCATCGACGAGTATCTGCGCTATTTCTCGCCCCAGACGGCCCTGGCGCGCACCGCCATGAAGGACACCGAGATCGGCGGGGTCCGGATCAAGAAGGGCGAGAAGGTGATGCTCGCCTGGTCCGCCGCCAACCACGATCCGACCGCGTTCGACGCGCCGGACGAGGTCGATTTCGAGCGCTTCCCCAACCGGCACCAGGCCTTCGGGCTCGGCGTGCACCGTTGCCTCGGCTCCCACTTCGCCCGGGCCGAGATGGAATCGATGCTGCGCGAGATCCTCACCCGTCTGCCGGACTTCAAGCTGACCGACGGCGCCCAGCGCTATCCTTCCATCGGCGTCGTCAACGGCTGGATCAACATGCCGGCCACCTTCACGCCCGG
>Ga0213876_10001884_pt1 | contig 12610 bp, 11 predicted proteins | sample BarmaccomBMRX_R9_FD_160113 | JGI IMG/M metagenome (GOLD analysis project Ga0213876, IMG submission 160113) | Root-associated microbial communities from Barbacenia macrantha in rupestrian grasslands, the National Park of Serra do Cipo, Brazil - RX_R9 | ecosystem: Host-associated > Plants > Roots...
GTGGGTCAAGCGGAGACGGAACGTCGCCCTCAAGCACGATGCGCTCGCGCTTCGCACGCGGATCGGCGATGGGCGCGGCCGCCATCAAGGCTTGCGTGTAAGGATGGCGGGGCGCCGCGAAGATCGTCGTCTTGTCGCCGATCTCGACGATGCGGCCGAGATACATCACTGCAACGCGATGGGCGATGTGCTCCACGACCCCGAGATCGTGCGAGATGAAGAGGTAGGAAAGCCCGAGCGCCTCGCGCAGGTCGACGAGCAAATTCAAGACTTGCGCCTGCACCGACACGTCGAGCGCCGAGACGGGCTCGTCGGCGACGATGAGATCGGGTGATAATGCAAGCGCACGCGCGATGCCGATCCGCTGGCGCTGGCCGCCCGAGAACTCGAACGGGAACTTGTCGCCCGCTTCTGGCCGAAGTCCCACCTTCGCGAGGAGGTCGGCGACCCTCTCGCTTCGTTCGCGCGGCGAGAAGAGGCCGTAGTTCTCCAACGGCTCGCCGACGATGGTCTTGGCCTTGAGGCGCGGGTTGAGCGAGGCGAAAGGGTCCTGGAAGATCATTTGCACGCGCTTGCGATAGGCTCGCAAGGCCTCGCCATGAGCCGCGGTCATCTCGACCCCATCGATGCGGATCACGCCGGCACTCGGCTCGATGAGCTGCAAAATGAGCTTTCCGACCGTCGATTTGCCGCATCCTGATTCGCCGACGAGGCAAAGCGTCTCGCCGCGGGCGAGCGCGAAGCTCACCCCGTCGACGGCCCGCAGGGAAGGCTCGGCGCGCATCAACCAATTGCTGCCGGTCGCGAAATATTTCGCGAGGCCTTCAACCTCGAGAAGCGGCTTTGCGGCAGGTGGCGAAAGCTCGGACATGCTCATGCGACGACGCGCTGCGCCACGAAGCAGGCAACGCCATGGCCGGGTGCGATCTCGGCAAAGCGCGGCGCCTCGCGGCGGCAACGCTCCTCGGCGTGCGCGCATCGGGGTGCGAAGGCGCAGCCCGTGATCTCTTCACGCAGCGACGGCACGAGGCCGCGTATCTCGGCAAGCCGCCGCACGGCCCCGGCGCTCCCTCGCCGGGGCGTGGCCGCCATCAACCCTTGCGTATAGGGGTGGGCCGGATGCGCGAAGAGCGCTTCGACGGAAGCCTCCTCCACTTTGCGGCCGGCATACATGACGATCACACGCTGGCAGGTCTCGGCGACCACGCCGAGATCGTGGGTGATGAGAATGATCGCCGCGCCCGTGCGCGCCTTGAGCTCGATGAGGAGCTTCAGGATCTGTGCCTGGATGGTCACGTCGAGCGCGGTCGTCGGCTCATCGGCGATGAGAAGACGGGGATCGCAAGCGAGCGCCATGGCGATCATCACCCTTTGCCGCATGCCGCCGGAGAACTGGTGTGGGTAGTCGTCGAGGCGCTTCTCGGCATCCGGGATACGCACGAGGCGAAGCATGCGTGCCGCCTTCTCGCGCGCCACGCGCCGATCGGCGCCCGTATGGATGCGAAGCGCTTCGGCGATCTGCTCGCCGACACGCAATAGGGGGTTCAGGCTCGTCATCGGCTCCTGGAAGATCATGGCGATGCGGTTGCCCCGAATGGCGCGCATCGCCCGTTCGTCGAGGACGGAGAGGTCTTGACCCTCGAAAAAGATCGAACCCTCGACGATGCGCGCGACCTTCTCGGGCAAGAGCCGCATCACCGACAACGCCGTGACGCTTTTGCCGCAACCGGACTCACCGACGATGCCGAGCGTCTCGCCGGCCTCGACGTCGAAGCTCACGCCGTCGACGGCGCGGGTGACGCCGTCGGCGTTGAAGAAGTGCGTCTTGAGATCGCGAACGCTGAGGAGCTTCTCGGTCACGGCGCTCTCACATGCGCCGCGCGAGACGCGGGTCGAGGCGGTCGCGCAAGCCGTCGCCCACGAGGTTGACCGCGAGTACCACGAGCGCGAGCGCGATCCCGGGCGCGAAAATCGTCCACGGCGCGCGCGCGAGATAGAGCCGCGAGGAGGCGATCATGTTGCCCCAGCTCGGTATCTCGGGCGGGGAGCCGGCGCCGAGGAAGGAGAGGCTCGCCTCGACGAGGATGGCGGAAGCGCAGATATAGGTCGCCTGGACGATGAGCGGCGGGATGGTGGAAGGCAAAATATGCCGAAGAATGATCTTCGGCAGGCGCGCGCCGCCCGCGATCGCCGCCTCCACGAAGGGTTGCTCGCGCACTCCGAGCACCACCGAGCGCACGAGACGAACCACGCGCGGCACTTCGGGAATGGTGATCGCGATCACCACGGTCGTGACGCTGGCGCGCGTGAGCGACACGAGCGCGATCGCGAGAAGGATCGCCGGGATCGCCATGAGCGCATCCATCAAGCGCATCAGCGGTGCGTCAGCCTTCCGGATCGAGCCGGCGAAGAGCCCGATGGCGAGGCCGACGAGGACGGAAAAGGCCGCCACCGAAAAACCGACGAGAAGCGACACGCGCGCGCCGTGGATGGTGCGCGCGAGCACGTCGCGCCCGAGCGCGTCCGTGCCGAGAAGGAAGCCGCTTCCGGGCGGTGAGAGCCGCCGCGCGGGCGTCATCGTCAACGGGTCGCCGGGAAGATAGGGTGCGGCGAGCGCGAGCGCCACGAAGATCGCGAGAATGGCGGCGCCGGCGACGAGGGACGGGTGGCGGCGGACGAAATGACGGCGACTCGGCCCCACGGAAGCGGTCGCTGCGAGCTCGCGCGCGCTGAATGCCGAGGCCTCGCTCAATAGCGTATCCTCGGATCGATGAGTGTGTAGGAAAGATCGACGACGAGATTGATCACCACATAGACGGCCGAGAACACCAGGATCACGCCTTGGATGATCGGGTAGTCCCGCTTCGAGATTGCATCCACCACGAGCCGGCCCACGCCTGGAAGGTTGTAGACGGTCTCCGTGATCACGACGCCGCCGATCAACAAGGCGACGCCGATCCCGATCACCGTGATGATGGGCACGCCGGCATTCTTCAACGCGTGTTTGAGGAGCATCGGGCCGGTCGCGACCCCCTTCGCCTTCGCGGTGCGGATGTAATCCTCGGCGAGCACCTCGAGCATGGTGGCGCGCGTGATGCGCGCGATGAGCGCCACATAGGCGAGCCCGAGCGTCAGCGCCGGCAACACGAGATGGCGTGCCCAATCGGCGATGTTCTCGCCGAACGGCGTGTAGCCCTGCACCGGGAACCATCTAAGCGTGACGGCGAAGACGTAGATCATGAGGTAGCCGACCACGAAGGCAGGAGCCGAGAAGCCGGTGACTGCGACGATCATCGAGGCGCGGTCGATCGAGCTCCCCGCTCTCCAGGCGGCGAGCACGCCGAGCACGAGCGCCACCGGCACCGCGAAGGCGAGCGTCGCGAGGGCGAGCGAGAGCGTCGGCTCGAGGCGTTGCCCGATCAGCGTGGTGACCGGCGTGTTCGAGAAGATCGAGACGCCGAGATCGCCCGAGAGCACGGAGGTGCTCCAGCGCAGGAATTGGATCGGCAAGGCTTCATCGAGGCCGAGCTTCGTGCGGATGCCCGCGATCTGTTCGGGCGTCGCATTGTCGCCGGCGATGATCGCCGCCGGGTCGCCGGGCGCGAGATGGAGAAGGAGGAAAACGCACACGCCCACGAGCGCCATGACGACGACGAGGGAAGCGAGGCGGCGGGCCACATAGGCGATCATCGGGTCGGGCCGATTGCGCCAACTACGGTGACAGTGCACTTCATTCCAGCATCACCCGAACGGAAAGGGATGGCCCCTGAATTGAGTGCACTGTCCCCGTAATGGCGCATCCGTTCAGGTCTTCTCGATGTTCCAGAAGGGAATGAGCTCCGGCATGCCGATCACGCCCTTGACGTTGGCGCGCATGGCGGCGGGCTGCAGGTAAAGTCCCATATAGACGTGCGGCACGAAGTTCCAGGCGTTGCGCTGGATCTCCTTGGCCACCGCGAGGCGGTCTTGCGGCTGAGCCTTCGCCCATTTGTCGCGCAGCTTCTCGTGCGTCTCGTCGGAGGGCCACCCGAACCAACCTTTTTCGCCATTCGCCTGATGGCCGACAAGCGTGATCGGATTGCCGAACGCAGCTCCCGAGGCGGAGGTCACGAAGATGTTCCAGCCGCCCTTCTCCGGCGGCTCGCGATTGGCGCGGCGCGTCACGACGCCGCCCCAATCGGAGGCGGCAAGCTCGGCGTTCACGCCGATCTCGCGCAGCCATTGTGCGAGTAGCTGATCGGCTGTGTTGAAGACGGCGAAATTCGTGGGCTGGAGGATGACGATCGGCCGGCCGTCATATCCGGACTCCTTGAAGAGCTGCGCGGCCTTCTCTTTGTTCGGTGCTTCCTTGAACCATTCCGTGTTCTCGTCATTTTCCATGGGAGTGCCGCAGCCGAAATAGGAAGCGCAGGCGCGGTAATATTTCGGGTTGCCGAACGCCGCTTTCATCACATCGTTCTGGTTGACGAGATAGAGCATCGCCTGGCGCGCCTTCACATTGTTGAAGGGCGGGTAGAGCCAGTTCATCCGGCACCAGACGATCTGGCCCGATTTGTTCAAGACCTCGACATGGATGTTCTTGTCGGCCTCGAGCTGATCGATGAGGTCGATCGGCGGCAGCTCATAGAAGTCGATCTCGCCATTCTGCAAGGCCGCGATCGCCGTCTGGTCGTCGGCCACGTTCTCCCAGATCACGCGGTCGAGCTTGGCGATCTTGCCGCCCGCCATGCCTGAAGCCGGCTCCGAGCGCGGCCGATATTTGGCGTTGCGGTCATAGACGTAAAAAGCGCCCTGCTTCGTCTCGTTGGTGTTGAAGATGAACGGGCCCGAGCCGACGTGCTCGGTGATCTGCTGCATCGGGTCGGTCTCCGCATCCTTCTTGCGCATGATGTAGAGGACGGGCGTGCCGGCCTTGGCGAATGCGTCGAGGATCAGCGGGTAAGGTTCGCTGAAAGTGATCGCGAACGTCTTGTCGTCCTTGGCGCCGATATCCTTGACTCGAAGGAACATGTGCTGGCCGGCGCCATCTCGCACCGCCCATCGCCGGATCGAAGCAACGCAGTCGGCGGCGGTGACCGGCGAACCGTCATGGAAGCCGAGCCCGTCGCGAAGCTTGAACGTCCAGGTGAGCTGATCGTCCGAGGTGCCGAAGCTCTCGACCATCTGCGGCTGCGGCTTGTCGTTGGCATCGACGCCGAAGAGCGTGTCGTAGATGAGGGCGCCGTGGTAGGAGGAAATATTCGCGGTCGTCCAAATCGGGTCGAGAGAGCGCAAATCCCCCTGCATCACGGCCTTGAGTGTCTTGGCCGCGGCCGGCGTTTCGCTTGCCCGACCAATGGCGGGCGCCGCCATGAAAGTCGCCGCGGCCACGCTTCCTTGGACGAAGCGTCGACGTGTCGTTGCCATCTTCATCCTCCCATTTGTCGCGTTTCCAAGAGGATTAATTCACGGAAGGAATGAGGCGGCAAGCGGGAAGTGAGTGTATGGAGGGCACAATCGGTGCGAGCGCCTGGGCCGTGTCGGAACAAAGCTTGAGCCATGGCGGCAGGCATGATCTTGGGAAACCTGGTGCAATGGGCGGCGCGCGCAAATTCGCGCTCCCGTGAGGTCTCGAAGATGGGGCGAGAAATTCTCGCAACACCGCCGATCGCCTCTCGTCGGCGCGGAAGGACGTGACGGGATGAGCGATGTTCGCCTCGAAACCGATATCGCGGTGATCGGCGGAGGGCTTGTGGGCGCCGCCATCGCCTATGGGCTCGCACGCGAAGGTCGCGCTGTGCGCGTGCTCGACGAGGGCGACGTGGCGCTGCGCGCCTCACGCGCCAATTTCGCGCTCGTCTGGGTGCAGTCCAAGGGGCTCGGCATGCCCGAATACGCGGCCTGGACGCGCGCCTCCGCGGCCGCATGGCCGGCACTCGCCGCCGCGCTTCGCGAGGACACCGGCATCGATGTGGGGTTGAGCCAACCGGGGGGTTTCACGCTCGCCTTGTCCGAGGCGGAGATGCAGCGCCGCATGGAGATGACCCGGCTGCTCCACAACCAGCCGGACATGGTGAAATACGATTATGAGATCCTGGACCACGCGCAAACAAGCAAGCGCCTGCCCGCGATCGGCCGCGACGTGGTCGGCTCGATCTATTGCCCGCTCGACGGTCATGTGAATTCGCTTCGCCTCTTCCGCTGTCTGCATCAGGCGATAAAGCGGTACGGCGTCGGCTACCACCCGAATTGCGCCGTCGAGACGATCACGCCGATCGCCCAGGGTTTTGCGCTCGAGGGGTCTTTCGGCGAGCTGCGCGCCGGCAAGCTCGTGCTTGCGGCAGGCCTCGACAATGCGCGTCTTGCGCCGATGGTCGACCTCGAGGCGCCCGTCGTACCGAGCAAGGGCCAGATCATCGTCACCGAGAAGGTCGCCCCCTTTCTCACTTACCCCATGCACACACTGCGACAGACGGACGAGGGCGGCGTGATGATCGGTGATAGCCAGGAAGACCATGGCTTCGACACCGCGGTGACGACGGCCGTGATCTCCGTGATGGCGCAGCGTGCGGTGCGCATGTTTCCGTTGCTCGCGAAGCTCAACGTCGTTAGGACCTGGTCGGCCTTGCGGGTCATGAGCCCGGACGGTTTCCCGATTTACGCACAATCGAGAATCCATCCCGGCGCCTTTCTGGCCACCTGCCATTCGGGCGTGACGCTCGCCGCCAACCACGCCTTGACGCTCGCCCCCGCCATCGCGCGCGGCGGCCTGCCTCGCGGCACATCCTCCTTCACCTCGGAGAGGTTCCATGTTCCGACGCTTGCCTGAGGCGACGGGTGCACCGATCCCTTTCACTTTCGACGGCCGCGAGATGGTGGGCCGTCGAGGGGATACGGTCGCGGCAGCGCTGCTCGCCGCCGGCATTTCGGTTTGCCGCACAATGGCGGTGTCGGGTGCGCCGCGCGGCCCATATTGCATGATGGGCGTCTGCTTCGATTGCCTGGTCACGATCGACGGCGCCGCCAACCGTCAGGGGTGTCTCGTGCTCCTCGTCGAAGGTATGCGGATCAAGACTCAGGCCGGTGCGCCTCAGGCACAGGCGGAAGAAGGCGCGACATGAAGACCATCGCCGCGATCGAGGCCTTCGCCGACCGTTACGATCTTGCCATCGTTGGGGCGGGTCCGGCCGGTCTTGCGGCCGCGAGCTTGGCCGTGGCGCACGGCGTCGATGTCGTCGTGCTCGATGAGAACGCGTCGCCCGGCGGTCAGATCTACCGCGCCGTGACATCGACCCCGATGACCAGGCGTGAAATTCTGGGCGAAGATTATTGGCGCGGGGTGGAGCTCGTGCAGGAGTTCTCCGGTTCCGCAAGCTCCTATGCGCCCTCGACAACGGTGTGGAACGTGGCGCGTGGTCTCGATGGGGATAGTCTCGGGCGCGATTTCGAGATCGGCGTGTCCCTTCGCGGCAAGGCGAGGCTGTTGCGGGCGAAAGAGGTGATCCTGGCGACGGGCGCGCAAGAGCGGCCTTTCCCAATCCCCGGATGGACGCTGCCTGGCGTGATGACCGCGGGGGCCGCACAGATCGCGCTCAAATCCTCGGGCCTCGTGCCCGACGGGCACCTCGTACTCGCGGGAACCGGGCCACTGCTTTATTTGGTTGCCGCGCAGCTCATCGAGGCAGGCGCCTCGATCCGCGCCCTCCTCGACACGACACCTCGTGCGAATTGGATGTCGGCGCTCACCGCCACCCCCGGATTCCTCGCCTCTCCCTATCTGGCGAAGGGATTGGCGCTCTTGCGAATGGTTCACCGTCGCCTGGACGTGGTCGGCGGGATCACCGCGTTGCGTGCCGAAGGTCAAAAGCGTCTGAACCGCGTCGCCTTTGAGCGGGCCGGCCGCAGGACCGAGTTGGATTGCGATCTCCTGCTGCTCCATCAAGGGATCGTGCCGAGCATCAACCTGTCGAACGCGATCGGCTGCGCCCATGATTGGGACGATGTGCAACTCGCCTTCCGGCCACAAGTCGATGCGTGGTTTGCGAGCACGGTCCAAGGCGTTGCGATCGCCGGCGACAGCGCGGGTATCGCCGGCGGCGAGAGCGCCGCGGCGCGCGGGCGGATCGCTGCGCTCGGCGCGGCGTTCAGGCTCGAGCGCATCGGCGCGGGGCAGCGCGACAGAGACGCGGCGCCGCTGCGCGCCGAATTGGCGCTGCTTGCGCGCGGCAGGCGCTTTCTCGATGTATTCCACAGGCCCGCGAAAGCCTTCCGCGTACCGTCGGATGACGCAACGCTCGTTTGCCGCTGCGAGGAAGTTTCTGCGAAGACGATCCGCGAGACGGTGATGCTTGGCGCCTGCGGCCCCAACCAGATGAAGGCCTTCACGCGCTGTGGGATGGGACCCTGCCAGGGGCGGCTTTGCGGCCTCACCGTGACCGAAATGATCACCGATGCGCGCGCGGTCTCGCCGGCCGAGGTCGGCTACTATCGGCTGCGGCCTCCTGTGAAGCCTGTAACGCTTGCCGAGATCGCCGCCTTGCCCCAAACGGCCGACGCAGAGAAGGCCGTGGCGAGGTGAGCGGCGCGGGCGCCGCGACGGCCGATGTCATCATCATCGGTGGCGGCATCCACGGTTGCTCGAGCGCGCTGCATTGCCGGCTGCGGGGCCTGGACGTCGTCCTGATCGAAAAGGATCATGTGGGGCGGCACGCCTCGGGCGTGAACGCGGGCGGGGTGCGTCAGTTGGCGCGAGACATCGCGGAAATCCCGCTCTCGGTTCATTCGATGGACATCTGGCATCGCATCGAGGAGCTCGTCGACGACGATTGCGGCTTCACCAATGAGGGACAGGTGCTCGTCGCGGAGACGCAGGCGGAGCTCGCGCTCTTAAAAAAACGGATGCGTGATCTGCGGGCGAAGGGCTTCACGCACGAGGAGCTGATCGACGCGGCCGAGCTGCACCGCCTCGTGCCTGCCGTGGCCGAGAGCTGCCCAGGCGGCGTGGTATCGCGTCGCGACGGCGCCGCCATTCCGTTTCGCGCCACGCAGGCATTTCGCCGGAAGGCGGAAGCGCTCGGCGCGGTCATCCGCGACGGCGAACGGGTCATGGAGATAAGGCGCGAAGGTACAAGCTGGGCGGTCTTCACCGACAGAGCCAAATACGTCGCGCCGAAGGTGATCAACGCAGCCGGCGCCTGGGCCGACCGCATCGCCGCCATGCTCGGTGAGCCGGTGCCCCTCGAAGTGATCGCGCCGATGCTCATGATCACTGGACGCATGCCGGCCTTTATCAAGCCAGTCGTCATTCTGCGTGGACGCAAGCTCTCCTTCAAGCAATTTGACAACGGCACGGTGCTGATCGGTGGCGGCCATCGTGGCGTGCCGCTGCGCGATGAGAACATTACAGTGCTCGATTGGGCAAAGCTCGCCGTCAGCGCCCGCACTGTCGCCGACGTGTTCCCGATCATGCGTACCGCTCACATCTTGCGCGCCTGGGCCGGCATCGAAGCGCGCATGCCCGACGAAATCCCGGTCTTTGGGGCGAGCGGCACGAGCGAGGGCGTCTACCACCAATTCGGGTTTTCAGCGCATGGCTTTCAACTCGGGCCAGGGGCCGGTTCGGTCATGTCGGAGCTCGTCGCGACTGGACATACGAACATGCCGATCCATGCCTTGCGCATCGAGCGTTTTCGCGAAAATGCGGTCGCCAGGTCGAGCGAGGATATGGAGTAGCAAGGGCCACATGGGGCGACATGGTCAGCGGTTGAGGTGGCGTGCGACGAAGGCGCGACAGCGTTCGGTAACAGGATCGCCGAACACCTGCTTCGGGTGTCCTTCCTCCTCGATCCGGCCAGCATGAAGGAAAATGGCTCGGCTCGAGACCTCGGCCGCAAAGGACATTTCATGCGTTACGATGAGCATGGTGCGGCCCTCCGCCACGAGGCCGGCAATCACTTGCAGCACCTCACCGACAAGCTCCGGATCCAGCGACGAGGTCGGCTCATCGAACAGCAGCGCACGCGGGCGCATCGCGAGCGCGCGAGCAATCGCGGCACGCTGCTGCTGGCCCCCCGAAAGATGCGATGGGTAGGCATTGCGCTTTTCGGCCATGCCGACCTTCTTCAGGAGCGCCTCGGCCTCGGCAATGCATTCGGCGCGTGGGCGCTTCTGCACATGGATCGGGGCCTCGATGAGGTTCTGCAGCACGGTCATGTGCGGCCACAGGTTGAAGCTCTGGAAGACGAAACCGAGCGTGCCGCGAATGCGATTCACCTGTGTGGTGTCGGCAGGCTCTGACCGGCCGTGGCGCGAGCGCATGCGCAACGTCTCACCGCCGATGATGATCTCGCCCGAATCCGGGAGCTCGAGCAGCGGGATGCAGCGCAACAGCGTGCTCTTGCCGGAACCGCTGGCGCCAATAATCGAAATGACCTCACCCTCCGCCGCGTCGAGCGACACCCCCTTGAGCACCTCCAGCGAGCCGAAGCTCTTGTGGAGATCCCGGATGACGATCGCCGGGGTCATGACGTCGCGGATCGCAGGTGGGGGTTGAGCCAAACTTCAAGGCTGGCGATCGCCCTTGTGAGCACGAAGTTGATGACGAGATATATCAAGCCGGCGCAGAGAAAAACTTCCAGCGCCCGATAGGTCTCGGAGATGATGGCATACGCGATCCCGCTGATTTCCATCAACGTCACGATGCTGGCGAGCGAGGTGGATTTCACCATCGCGATCACCTCGCTGCCATAGGCCGGCAACGCTTGGCGAAGCGCCAATGGCAGGATGACGCGTCGATAGAGGAGGAGGCCTGACATGCCGCACGCTCTCGCGGATTCGATGCTGCCCGGCGGGACCGATTGCAAACCGCCGCGGATGATCTCCGAGCCATAGGCAGCGGTGTTGAGCGACAGCGCCAGAATGGCGCACCAATAAGGCTGACGCAGGAAAGGCCACAACACGCTGTGTTGAACGGTATCGAACTGGCCGAGTCCGTAATAGATCAGGAACATTTGCAGCAGCAGCGGGGTGCCCCGCAGCGCGAACACGTAAAAGCGCACGAATGAGGCGAAGGGCGCGAATGAGGCGCGCAACACGGACAACACTATGGCGAGAGCGCCACCGACGGAAACCGAGATGATTGTGAGCTCCACGGTCAACGGCACGCCGCTCAGCAATTGTCGCATTGTGTCGCCGAGGAATGACAGCTCGTTCATGGCCGGCGCTCGCTGCGCAGCGTCCAGCTCTCCGTTGCACGGAACGCGGCCCCGGAGACCGTGGTCAGCACCAGGTAGAGAATGAATCCGGTGATGTAGAAATCGAAGGGCCGGCTCGTCGAACCTGCGCCTATATGAATCTCACGCAGGATCTCCGCCAGGCCGGTTACGGAGATCAGGGCTGAATCCTTCAACGCGCTTTGCCAGACATTCCCCATCGCCGGAAGGGCAAAGCGCAACACGCGCGGCGCGATGATCCGTCGCAGCATGAGGAGGCCGGACATACCGACCGCGCGGGCCGCTTCGATCTCGCCGCGGGGGATGGCATGGTAGGCGCCTCGAATCGCTTCCGTCTGGTAAGCGCCGGAGACGATTCCGATCGCGAGCGCACCGGCCATGAAGCTGTTGAAGCCGAAAAATCCACTCTGTCCGAACAGCTTTGCCCCGGAGGTCAGCACCTCGCTGCCCCCGAAATAAAACAGATAGACCACCAAAAGGTCAGGGATGCCGCGCAGAACCGTCGTATAGGCATCGCCGGCTCGGCGTGCCGCGGGGGAGCGCGACAGCTTCGCCCAGGCGCCTACCACGCCGCAAACAAGCCCGATGGCGAAAGCGGCCGCGGAGACCGACAGCGTCATCCAACTCGCGAGGAGGAGCTGCCAACCCCAGCCGGTCGGCCCGAAACCGACCAGCGTGAGGTAGGTCGGCACGTCCTATCAGCTCTGGGGTGGCGGGCTGATATCCGTCTTGAACCATTGCAGCGACAGCTTCTTGATCGTGCGGTCGGCAAGAGCCTCGTTCAAGGCCTTGTCGAACATGACCTTCAGTTCCGGGTCGCTCTTTCGAAGTCCGATCCCGGTGCCCAGGCCGAGCAGACCGCCGGTGAATAGCGGCCCTTCAAGCTTGAGCTTCTCGCCGCCGGGCCGCGCCAGCGTGGACACGAAATAGGAGGTCGATGCGAGCGCGGCGTCGATTCGCCCCGCCTGCAAGTCGAAATCATGTTCCTCGGTTGTCTTGTAGGTGCGGATATCCACGACATCCTTGAGATAGGTGTTCAAAAGATCGGCTTGGATGGTTGCCGTCTGCACGCCGACGGTCTTGCCCTTCAACACCGGCGTCAGGGCCTTGATAGCGGCCGCGGTTGCCTCCTTATCGTCGAGCGACACCCGCACCTCGTTGTCGGGTAGGTCCGCAAGCGGGCCGTCCTTGCGCACCGCGAACACGGTCGGCGAGTTGGTATAATTGCGAGAGAAGTTGATGACTTCCTGCCGCTTCGCCGTGATGCTCATGCCATCCATAATGGCATCGTATTTACCGGCGTTGAGGCCAGGGATGATGCCATCCCAGTCCTGGGCGACCCACTCGCAGGTGATCTTCAAGCGCGCGCAGAGATCATTGCCGAGGTCGATCTCGAAGCC
>Ga0213876_10001885_pt1 | contig 12608 bp, 4 predicted proteins | sample BarmaccomBMRX_R9_FD_160113 | JGI IMG/M metagenome (GOLD analysis project Ga0213876, IMG submission 160113) | Root-associated microbial communities from Barbacenia macrantha in rupestrian grasslands, the National Park of Serra do Cipo, Brazil - RX_R9 | ecosystem: Host-associated > Plants > Roots...
CGTACGAGTTGCTGGGGGGACTGCGGGCCCGGCTGGAGGCAACGGGGCAGTACACGCCTCTGGCAACGTTGACTGAAGGTGCAAACGCTGCGTTGCGGCGTGGGGTGATCAATGAATGGCCGTCTGCAAGCGAGTTAGCCCGGCAACTGGCGGCCGTAGTTGGCGTGACGGGGACGGCGGCATCCGCCTCTGAAAGCGTGAGGCGCGTCCCCCCGGGGCCGCCCCGGATAGCGCCGGTGGAAATTCCGGCCGAGCGCCCAGCCAAACCCAAGAAAGCGGGCGCGCGGCGTTTGGCGTTGGCAGCCGGCCTGATGGCGTGCGTGGGAATTGGTGCTTACGTCGTTTACCGGTCTCAGGCACCGCCACCGCCGCTTCCCGAGTTTGCGGATCTCGCGGTTGAAAGCGATCCGCCCGGCGCCGCCATTACCCTGGACGAAGGGCCCTCGTTAAGCGCACCGCACCGTTTTGCCCGTGTCCCGTTCGGGCACCATCGGCTTACCGCCAACCTCAAGGGATACCTGCCGGCGCGTCAAGACGTGCAGGTGGATGGAGTGACCCCACGAAAACTCGTTCTGGCGCTGCGGCCGGCTCCGATTGAAGTTGCCGCGCTTACGGTGCAAACGGAGCCGGCCGGCGCTTCCATTCTGCTGGACGGCAAACCGCCGCAGCAGGCGCCCGGCACTTTCACCCATGTGCCCTTCGGGCGTCACCGGCTGACGGTTAGGTTGGACCGCTACGAGCCGCTCAGCCAGGAGCTGGAAGTCCGTGCGGGCATGAGCCCGGAGCTGCGCCTGGCGCTGCAGCCCGTTCCGACTGAGTTGCCGGCCTTGGCGGTGCAGACCCAGCCGGCCGGTGCCTCGGTGTTGCTGGACGGCAAGCCGCCCCAGCAGCCGCCAAATACCTTTACCCGCGTCCCGTTTGGGCGCCATGAACTCACGGCCACTTTGCCGGGGTACCTGCCGGCGCAGCAGGAATTGCAACTGGATAGAGCGACCCCGCCCCGGATCGTCCTGACGCTTCAGCCGGTTCCGACGGAGGTTGCCGCGGTCTCGATCCAAACGGAACCGGCGGGCGGTTCGGTGTTACTGGACGGCAAGCCGCCCCAAAGCCCGGCCGGCACTTTTACGCACGTCCCGTTCGGGCGGCACCGGCTCACCGCCACGCTGGACAACTATGAACCGTTCAGCGAGGAGCTGGAGGTGCATGAAGGCATGAGCGCGGAGTTGCGCCTGACGCTGCAGCCCGTTCCGACCGAGTTGCCGGCCCTGACGGTGCAAACCGAGCCGGCGGGCGCTTCGCTCCTGCTGGACGGCAAGCCGCCCCAGCAGCTGCCGAACATTTTTACCCACGTGCCATTTGGGTACCACCGGCTCACGGCTGCGTTGAAAGGTTATTTGCCGGCGCAACAAGAGTTGAACCTGGATAGAGCGACCTCGCCCCAAATCGTCCTGACGCTCCAGCCGGTTCCCACCGAACTTGCAGCCTTATCAGTGCAAACGGAGCCGGCCGGCGCCTCGGTGTTGCTGGACGGCAAGCCGCCCCAGCAGCTGCCCGATACTTTCACCCATGTGCCCTTCGGGCATCACCGGCTCACCGCCACGTTGGACGGCTATGAGCCGCTCAGCCAGGAGCTGGAGGTTCGTGAGCGAATGAGCCCGGAGTTGCGCCTGATGCTGCAGCCCGTTGCGACTGAGTTGCCGGCCTTAGCGGTGCAGACCCAGCCGCCCGGTGCCTCGGTGTCGCTGGACGGCAGGCCGCCCCAGCAGCCGCCGAACACCTTTACCCGCGTCCCGTTTGGGCGCCATGAACTCACGGCCACTCTGCCAGGGTACCTGCCGGCGCAGCAGGAATTACAACTGGATCGAGCGACCCCGCCCCGGATCGTCCTGACGCTCCAGCCGGATCCCATCGAAGTTTTACGGAATGAGGTCAAAAAGTCTGAAAGAGGTTCTCCGCAATTCCTCAATGCTTACGTGCGGCTTGTGCAGGCCCTGACGCGGCCTGGACAGCCCAATCCCCAAGAGTACAACGAGCTTGGACAGGTTATCGAAGAGCTCCGAACCAAGGTGCCTCCGATCAGCGGGGATGAATTCAGCCTCTCTTACGGATCAAGCATCAGAGACGCGGCGAACTTGAATATTCTCCCGGCCATTCTGTGGCTGGCCGCCAACGAGAATGGGCCCGAGGCGTTTGACTTGTTCCTTCGCGCGGCCAACCTGGGCGATTCCTATGCTATGATGAGAGTCGGCCGATTCTATTTCAGAAAAGGGACTCCGGACGACGACAAAGAAGGGTTTGCATGGCTTAACCGGGCCTATACCGCCCCAAAACCAAATCTGGAAGCCGGCGCATACATCGGCGACTGTTACTTAAGTGGCAGGGGGACAAAGCAAGATGTACAGAAAGCTGAAAAGATCATCCTGCCTCTGGCCAGCCAAGGCGTCGTTCCCGCGATGGTGTTAGCCGGCCGGATACTCCAATACAAGGCGGAAGACAAACAAGTCGAAGCGGGACACAGTACAGGGTCACTCAAACAGAAGCTCATGGCCCAGGCAGACGCGTTTTACAGCCAAGCCAAGCCGTGGTGGGAACGGGCGGTCGCGGAGGGGGACTGGAACGCCGCGGCGCACCTTGGCCAGTTGTATGAGAAAGGCTTCGGCGGCATGCAAAAGAATGAAGGAAAGGCAGAGGAGCTCTATAAAGAAGGCATAGAGCATAGCAACGTGTTAAGCATGTATTTCTATGGCCTTCTGATCGCCGAGAAGCCGGGCCGCCGCACCGAGGCCGTAGGCTGGATAAAACAGGCGGCCACCGCGGGGATTCCGTCCGCACGGGAATGGTTGCGAGTGCATGAGGTAACTTTTTCTGAGGTGACGCCCCAGGAGGATCATCAGTAGGGCCTGGATGGGCTAACTGCAGTTGTCCGCCCCGGAAGAATGCTGCCCGGTTAACGATGATTCGGCTCCATTCGCGGTACTTGCACGTCAGGGTTACATGCGGCTGTTCATTTGGTTTTGTGCACTTTGTGTGCACCGCAGTCCGGATCGGTTCCTACACCCCTTCTCAGGATGGTTGAGCCGGCTTTAGCCCCGAAGGGGCGGCCCTCTTGCTCGTCCGAGGTCTGAAGGGCCGGCAGAAGGGGTCGCTCGCATTTTCTGCCGCCCCTTGAGCAAATCCAACCCGGCGGGGCGGGCGTTTGTCAGGATGGGCGTACGGACGTGGCGCCTTAGGAGGGCTCAACGGTGAGGGGGGGTGGCGTTCCCCGGGTAAACCCTGGGCTAAGATCTCCCCGGCCCGTTGGGTCTACGAGCGATTCAACCGGCTACGGAGCAGCCTCGGGCGGCGGCACCCCCCTAGCCGACATTCTACCTTGTCGTACTCGACTTACAACGTCAACTCGATATCGATAATGGTACCCGCTGCAATCGCGTAAGGTCCCCAGAGTCTTGATTGGATGACCGCTCCATTCCGGTCGACTCCTTCGAGTTGAATCGCCCACGTTCCCGGCACAAGGGTGTGGCCGCCAGATCCCGGAAACCGGGCACGATCCTGGAAGAAGAATCGAAGGAGCGGATTGGCCAGTCCGGGGCCGGAAATCGTTCCGATCAGGCTGAAGTTGCCGTCCGGCCGGGCAAGGACGTTAACCATCCCCTCTGCTTTTACTCGCTTCAGAGTGACGGAAATCCACGCTACCGCCGGTGGAACCCTCGGCGGCGGCTGGGATTCCGTCTGGACAGACCGAAAACCCAGGGCCTGCAGCAATCTGTTTACCCCGGCACTACCACCCGCAATCACCAGGGCCGTCAGGAACTTCCCGGCAAAATTTATCGGGTAGCCTGCATTCGTGTAGATATTTACCAACCTGGTGACGATGTCCAGTTTATACCTGAAGACAAAGAGGCTCGCGACGAGGACGGCGATCAAGGGCTTGGTGGCCTTGGCGTCAAAAGTTGAGATAAACAGCTTCCAGTTAAAAATGATGGCGAGACCTGACTCAAGGAGTACGGCCAGGATGAAGAGAGTGAACAGCGCCTGAAATGAGGGCGTATAGACATCGTGAGCCGTGAGCGTAGGCGGGGTTTGCGCATCTTGAGCGCGGATCCCCGGCGTCGTTACGGCGAGGAGAACGGCGGGAAGGAGGAAGCTCCTGATCGACGAAAGGCCGGCGGACAAGGACCTTAGGGCTGAGCATTGACGGCTACCGGCCTGCTGATGCATGGTAGCATTGGCCTGCTGACGCCTGGTAATTTGGAGGTTCATTGTGCTTGGGAAGTCTTGGTGCGCCCTGGCGGCGGGTCGGGCGGGTGCCTCGAGTCACAGAAGAAGGATCCATGCGGGCGACCGCCCAGGTGATCCGGTTGAGCAGGAGGTTGTTTATCGGCCGGCCGTTGAGGAACATTGGGCGGTCAAAGCGTAATCTCAAAGTAGAGCGGGTCAACTTCCACCCCTTGGATCGGCTCTTTGGGATCTTCATCGGACCTCAGCACGCCTTTGGCGGCCCTCTCGCGCAGAGCATCGACGAGTTCAGGCAAAGGCATTCGCCCCCACCTCTTTTTGAGAGCCATCTCGTGGTTCACCGGAATGACGGCGGTTGCGAGCCGCTCCATCTGTTCGAGACCTTTCTGGCGAAGGGTGGCGTTATGGCTCCCGTGATGCCCGACTTTATAGAAGACGGTGCGCCTCAGGAGTTCAGGACCCGTGACCTCCCGGCCGCCCACGGTCCACTTGAGATCCTGCCACGAAAGCCAGTTGCCGACTTGCGCGTCGGCAGCAAATAACAGCACATCACCGTCTCGTAATTCGATGGCTAGAACGAGGCTGGTGTTGTTCGTTGCACTGTCCAGCGCCAACGCGAGCTCGGACGAACCGTCGAGCCAACCGCTGTCGATCCGGCGCCACTCGTCACCGCTGCGGCTTGCGCCAAAGTAGTGATTTTTGAAGAACGGTAAGCTGGAGGCCACGTTCATCGGGATCGCATGAAGGGTGCCGAACGGGCTCGCCGGCTCGTCTTTCAGCGTTTCCAAAGCGGCCGCCGCAGCGGACATTTGAGCCCTGATCCCGTACGTCTCCGGATCGCGTTTGGTATCCAGGGTTTGTCTGATGAGCTTGGGATCGTGGGGAGGGCCCAGTACGTACAATCGGACGTCCGGGGCTTCCAGATGAACGGGGCCATCCGTCGGATAACAGTAGCGAACGGGCGCTTTAGCCTTCTTTCGGAGCCGCTCGATGGCGTCTTGGGTGGACGCGCCGCCGGCAACGCCGAAGAGCCCCGCAAAGTCAGCCACCTCATCGGCTCCGTCCAAATCCCCTGAAATGAGCATGCCGCTTCCCGCAGCACGCAACGCCGTCAGGGCCGCATCACGGTCCCCTGCAAGTTGTTTTGCCAAGTCATCATCCGGGTTTTCGGTCCACGCCATCCAGACTTTTTTAACTTCCAACCGATCAAAAGTGTCGGCCGCTTGAATAAAGCCGGAAAGATGATCCCAGTGCTGATGGGTGGCAAGCAAGAGGTCGATCTGACCTTTTGATACTGCGACAACGTCTTTGAGGACCTCAGTCATCTTGGCCACGGCATCCGGGGTACCGAGGATGACGCCGCAATCTATAAGGATTCGATAATAAGCTTCCGGGGTACCGGATTTCGGCAAAGTGATAAGGAAGCAATCGCCTAATCCCTGCCGATACATCCGGATCGTGGCACGGAATGCGTTTTTTCGTCGCCGCGCGGACGCTGATGCTTTCCCGGTTGAGGCACCGGCATGCGGCTTTGAAGGCGTCGCGGTCCCGGCCTGACGGCCTTTCGGCGTCCGGGTTGCGGCTGCAGGTTTGGCCATATTTTCTATGTTCCTCTTCAAGCGTATCGATGCTGATGCAGCAGCGCGAACGGTTCCCGTCCGCCGTCCGGATCGTCAAAATAGGTAGCCCGGTGATTCTGGGTTATGGCTTGGGTGTAGTTTTGCTGACTTTGGATCCGGTCGGGGCTGCCGACCCGCTTACGAACGAAGTAACGCACTTTGAATTCCGGGTTCGTCTCCTCGAGATTGATCAGGAGCGTGCATCCGCCCCGGAACGTACCGTTTTTGGGTGGGGATGGCCGAAAGGTCTGAGTAAGTTCGACGACGAGATCCGTCCGGCTCTGGCCGTCGGGGCCGATCCGGCGTGCGGGCCTCACCGAGTGGACCTCAATACCGCCGAGCTTACCCGGTACGTCGCCGATGCTCATGTCCTGTGCGTCCCGGAAAAAGCCGAGCGCGGTGAGTTCATCATCCGGGACCTGATGCGGCGAGCGGAGCCAGTGCCAGAATTTACGGGCATTGTCTTCCGAGGTGTGATACGCTACCTCCCGCTGCGTGTTGAGATCCCACGTTAAGGTCATGTCACGCAGAACGTTGTCGATGTTTCGCAATGGCAGGGGCGGAGGTTCCCAAATCAGGCTTCCCTCCGAAAGGTGTTTAACCTCCGAGGGATAGATGCCGCGATCGCGGAAGGCAGAGACGAAGGCAACGCGATAGCCGCGCGTGTCGTTCGGCACGATGTCTCGATCGGCGGTGATGAGCGCTCGCAGGTACTCCCCGAACCTGAGGTCCACCGGAGGGCAGTAGTCCAAGGCCCGGATACACATGGTTAGCACGTGGCCTGCCACTTTTCCGGCTTCCTCCGTCAGGCGGTCGGCAAGGAATTCCGGGATCTCGCCTTCGGGCAGAATACCGCTACCTCCCGTGGCGAGCCTGACAAATTCGGCAGCCCGGCTGCGATAGATCTGCAGAAACGCGGCGAATACCGCGGATACAAGCACGGAGCCGCGCGCGTGAGGTTCACTGGACCCTTCGTAATCATTGCGGCCAGGTTCATGGGGAGTCCAAACCTGTTTGCCGTCTTTCTCCTCGAATTTGCCGATCGCATCACGAAGGGCTCCATAGCCGCCCTGGGTTGCCTGGCCAAACTCGACGGCAAGTTCAGCCAGCAGGCTGTGCCGTTGCAGGTCGCCGCGGGTACGCCGAATCTGGTGGCGCAATGCCTCTTTGATGGTGAAATGCTGAAACAGCGCAACGATGTCCGCAAATGCCTCATGGAACGCCAAAACGTCAGGGTTAGTCGGTTCGCTAAAGCGCCGGTGCAGCCCGTCGAGCAGTGCGTGCGTCGTCTCGTGAGCCACGATGTCGTGTGAGAGCGCGCCGAAGACCAATCCGCCGGGCAACACATTGGCCGGATCCTTTCCGGCGGCGGAAAAGTAGCCAAGCAGCAGCGCCTTACGGTCCGGGCTATAGAACGCATTCGCCATTCGGAGGGCATGGGGGTAAATCCGCAGGCGCCGCACAAAACGATTTTCACAGACGTGCCCGTCAGAGCCCCGCAACCGGCGTGGTGCCCACAAGGCCTTGCGGCCGAGTGCACGCTCGAACCGTTCGATCGTCTGCATGGCCACCGCGTAGGCCATTTGCTGGTGGAATTGCGGGTTTCCTTCGGACGGGGCCAAGCCGTTCTGGGTCAGCAGGTGGGGATGATTCAGATCAACCGGTGCATAGCAGCACCCGCTTGCAGGGTCCACGTCAACGACCTCGATGTACTCGCCTACCGGGCCCGGTTCCAGGTCTTCCCAAGGGATCTCGATCGTCGCCTCGTTGATGCCGAACGTTTCGATGCGGGTTGCGAGTGAGGGATCGTACGCATAGACCCGGAGCGGGCGGCGGGCGGGCACCGGCGGTCGAGGCTCGATGGCGTGCTCAAGATGAAGCTTCTCGACTGAGTTGGTGATAGGATGAAGGGTAGGTGGAAGGGCTACCACCGTCCGGTTTTTCCGCTCGGCGGCCCCGAGCGCGTCCCGCAGTGCGGTCGATGCGCCCGGTTGGGCGGCAAGCGCTTCGGCCAGTTGCTGCAGTTGGGTGCGTGTGACCGCCTCAGGCGGTAGTGCCGGGTCCGGTAAGACCGCCTCCAGGTCAGCCGATTGCGACAGTTGCAGCGCCTCAAGCTCGAGCATGCGAAGTTTCGGGTCCGTCTCCGCCTCAATTCCGAGGCCGGCTAACGTGCGCAGGAGGGGAAAGTGGGCGTTATCCGCCGGTTCCGGGTGAAGCTCTGACGCCTTGGCGGGAAGAACGTTGAGCGCGTCGCGCGCGCGCAGTTCACCTTGGCCCAGCCACCGCTCTTCGTCCGCAATCGCGTGCGCACTGCTGAAGAGCGCATGGCGGACGGCGGCCACCCGCATCCAGCCTTCCGGATAAGCCTCCCAGGCCCGCAGGTTTCGCTGAATCCAGAGAGCTGCGGTCGCAGCGATTTGCGGGGTGGCCGACGAGGTGCCGCTGCCGTTGTGGTCAACCAACTGCGGGCAACCCAGCCGCGCCCACGGCAGGTTCGGCGTGCACGCAGACAAGGCGGTCTTCATCTTGCTCTCCGGCCCGTAATTCCCCGCCATCAGCTTGCGATCCAGGTCCGCATACGGTTGATGGTTTTCCATCACCCCGCAGGCCGCGATCACCCGGCCAAAACGGGCGGGGTACACGATATTGCGAGTGGGAAGGTTACCGAAGTTGTTCCCGGCGGCCGTCACGACAAACACGCCGGCCTCGTAGAGGGCGTTCACTGCGTCCGCCCACGCCTGGGACGCCAAGCCCCCCATGCTCATCGTGATCACATGGATACGAGTGGCGGGATCCCGGCACAGCCCGTGAACGTAATCAAACGCTTTGGCAATCGCGCTGTTGTAGAAGAGCACCACGCGGTTGGCGACGCGAATAGGAACTACCTCGATGTCCGGTGCGGCGCCGATCGGTTTGCCCCCGTCCGGTGCTGAACCTGCCAGGATGCCCAAGGTGCCGGTGCCGTGACCAAGGTTGTTGAATGGGCCGGTGGTGTCGTCGGAAGCATCGTCCGGACGGCCGGCATCGACAAAATTACGTTGGAGGACCTTGTTCAAGCGGCGGGGCAGGGTGCGGTGCTCGGCGTCGTACCCCGTGTCAAGATGGGCCACACGGACTCCGGCCGCGCCGGTGGCATTCGTCCGAGCCGCGAGCGCAGCGTCGAATTGTGAGTGGTCAGCGTCACGGAACCAGAGAGGATCCGGTGCGGTCGGGTAGTGTTGGTCCTGATCCTGCGCGACCGCGCACGTCCTCGCCGTCGCGATCCCAAGACCTGCCTCTTCGCCCACGATCCATTGTTGCTGCAGATCGGGCTCCGCGAACTCGATCGCTCCGTCCGCAACGCCTAAACCGTTTTGCACCAGCGAGTGGCACAGGTCCCACAAATTCGGCTGATCCACCGGAACTGAGGGTTCGAACGCGTACCACGTTGTGTCACCGGCTGCGGCCCCCAGCGCACCATCTTGACCGATGCTTCGGAAAAGGGGTTCAACTCTAACGTTCACAGAGGATCGTCCCAGCGCAAGCTTGGTTTCTTTAAGGCCGGGCCGGGCTTTAACGAGAATGTATTGGGTGGAGGTTCTATCTGCCATGCTATCTTTCAACTCCCAGGCATAACAGGAGCCACCGGCCCGCAGGAATACGCAAAAATACGTATTGGCCCGAAACGTTTCGGCCAATTTCCGACAAGCCCGGAGGCGCCGGGCTGCTACCCTCGTGGGCTAAGGTCTGCCGGCCCGTTGGGCCTGAGACCAATTCAACAAGGTGCGGAGCATTCTCCGGCGCCGGCAACCCCTCTGAGCCGGCGTTCTACCAACATAACTGTTTGAATGGTACAAGATCATCCGGAAAGCATCTGAAGGCGGAAAACCGCGCACGAAGCGAGGCCCCGCGGCCGCGGGTGCTCGAATCAAGAGCGCCAGTTGATGCCCCAGCGCTGCCGAAGTTCCGTCGGGATGCTGAAGCTTGGCCGGTTGCCGCCTCGCGCGGTAAATTGAAGCCCCTCGAGGAGGTGCCTGGAAACGAGCGCGACCAGTTGTTGCATCCACCCTGAACTTTCGAGAAAATCATCCGCGATCAGATTAGCCGACTGCAGCGGCCGGAGTAACGCACGTTCGAACGGGACGGGTTTAACTCCCAGCAGGTTGGCGGTATTGTCGCCAACAAAATAGTACGTAAGTGCTCCGGAAAGGCCGTCAAAAACGTTTCCCGGAAGAATGTGATCCATCGTCTCAAGCAAAGCCGTGGTCATGGACCGGCCTTCCTCACACGCCGCAAATTGCCGCCTTTCGAAGGCTGCCGTCAGCGCTTCAGCGTCCGCTAAATCAGCCGGGAGCAACTCTTGCCGAATCCCGAGAATATGCCCAATCGCATTCCAACAATGGAGGTAAGCTTCGGCTTCAGCCTCGCTGACATGGATCCCCAGCCGCCGTAGTCCGTCCAAGGTGATCCAGGTAAACGACATCAACGTTCCCGCAAGATCTTCCTGATTAAGCGGGTGGTCGAAATCCGGCTTCCATTGGTTCGAATGCAATAGCTGGTAACGCACGCCCGCGTGCATCAGTCGAACCTTCTGGACGGTTCGAATGCCGGTACCGGGACCGGTGAGCCCGCCTGGTGACAGTACATCCATCAACATTTGGGCGGTCTCGGTAATGCGTCGGCTGGGATTGGTATTCAGGCGTCCGGTCAGCGCCAAGGCCTGGACCCCTTTTCGGGCGGCATAACAATACGGCAGCGAGTAGCAATGCAAAAGGAGGACAATGGCCGGGCCATGCTCCCAGAACAACTGCTGCCCCGCCTGGATTTTCGCGACGTCCGCCCACGGCGGCAACACGGCGACGGATTCCAGAAATCGGCGGAGATCATCAGGAATTGATCCTGGCGGAATGGCTTCGTTTCCGACCAGGACACGCATCATTGAATTAACGGCGTCAACCTGCTGCGCGGCGAAGAGTGCCCGTACAAGTTGATCTGCGGGCTCGTCCCCAAGGCGTCGCATGGGATCGAGGAATTCATCGGTCCACCTAAAGTAGGTCATAGTCAGCGGGTTGAGTGCGATTGCAGATCCGCGATCCATTGGTGTTATTTGCCAAGCGGGACAAGCCCACTAATGTTGAATCGACGGCTCAAGGATTACAAAGTAATCGGGCCGGCAAGGTTTCAGCTTTTCAAAGAGGTTGTACCCTTTTGGGGTTGCGGCGGCGTTATGAAACGACCGGTTAGATCTGGTATATGGGCGATGGCCCGGGACCGAATGCGCAGGCGGGTCGGCGTGGGCCATGTCAAAAGGCGGGGGCCAACGCCAGGCCGGTCGTCGAACCTGGCAGTTTGCGGACAGCTTGCGCCATGATGAACCCGAGCCGGCCGCATTCGACCAAGCCCGGGGCATCTTCGGAAGCCTTAGGGATCGGACGGACCCGCTGCTGCCCAGCGTGCGGCACGGCCTACCTGCAGAAGAATGACGGGCCGGGTTGTCCCGTGTGCCTGTTCCGGCAAGCTTTCAACCCTGCCGCCGTCCCGCCCTCAGGCGGTGCTGCCTTTGACGAAGGTCGCTTTGACCATTACGAGCTTGGTGTACGCAAGGATGGGGCGTTTGATGAACTGGGTCGGGGCGCCATGGGGATTACGTACCGTGCGCGCGATACCATTCTGGATCGCGCCGTAGCTCTCAAGGTGCTCGACGCGCGGGTGGCGTCCCGCCCGGAGGCGCGGGAACGGTTTTTGCGCGAGGCGCGTGCGGCCGCACGGCTCCGGCACCCTCATGTGGCTTCGGTCTTCTATTACGGGGTGCGCAAGGCTGATGGCCAATGTTTCTACGCGATGGAACTCGTCGAGGGCGAGACCGTCGAAGCGCGCGTGCGCCGTGGCGGGCCTTTGCTAACATCGGAAGCTTTGGAGGTAACTGCGCAAGTGGCCCGCGCACTTGGAGCGGCGGAGGCACAGGGGTTGGTGCACCGGGATTTGAAACCCTCCAACCTGATGCTGGTCAACGGACCGGAGCTGTTTGTGAAGGTCATCGATTTCGGGGTGGCCAAGGCGGTGGCCGGTGCAGGTGAGACGAACCTGACCTACGGCGGGTTTGTGGGCACGCCCGCCTTTGCCAGCCCCGAGCAGTTCACGGGCGTCGATGTGGATGCGCGTGCGGATTTGTACTCTTTGGGCGCGACGCTCTGGGAAATGCTGACCGGCCGTCCACCCTTCCGTGGGTCCCGGGTTGAGGTGATGCGCCAGCACCTGCAGGCGCCCCTGCCGCTTGCCCGGCTCCACGGGCTCCCGGAGCCGGTCGTGGTTCTGCTTGAAAGGCTATTGGAGAAGGACCCTGCGTTGCGGTTCCAAAGCCCGGCGCAACTCCTGCAGGCGTTGCCGGGCATCACGAGCGCGATCCAACCGGACCGTTCCGTCCGGCGCCAAGGCTTGAACGGGGTGCTCCAGACCGGCCCGGGCAGCCTCACTCGCAAACAGCCGCCCTCGCGGCGGGGGCCAAGAAGGATTTCCATCGCCAGGTTGCCTGTAACCGGTAAAGAGATTTTTGGGCGCGAGGAGGACGTGTCGTTCCTGGATGCCGCCTGGGCCAACCCCCAGGTCCACATCGTGACGATTGTGGCCTGGGCCGGGGTAGGCAAGTCTACGCTGGTTAACCATTGGCTGCGGCGAATGGCCGCTGCGAGTTACCGTTCGGCTGAGCTTGTGTTCGGCTGGTCGTTCTACCGGCACGGCACCTGCGGGGAAGCTTCCTCGGCCGATGAGTTTCTA
>Ga0213876_10001886_pt1 | contig 12605 bp, 9 predicted proteins | sample BarmaccomBMRX_R9_FD_160113 | JGI IMG/M metagenome (GOLD analysis project Ga0213876, IMG submission 160113) | Root-associated microbial communities from Barbacenia macrantha in rupestrian grasslands, the National Park of Serra do Cipo, Brazil - RX_R9 | ecosystem: Host-associated > Plants > Roots...
GGTTCACCGCGCATTGCATCGGCGCGCACCGCGGCGAGGAAGATCCAGCCGATTCCTTCCAGCACTTTGCGGCCGGCGGGCTCTGCAAGTCCGCCGATCAGGAGGAAGAGGAAGCCGGCCGTGACGGCGAGGATGAGGCCCGTGGGCACGAGAATCAGCCGGCGCACGAACATGGTGTTCACCTGCAGCAATGTCCGGCTCGCAAGGCCGGTCGACCGATTCGTTCTGCGCCCATCATGCCCCGCCCTCCTCGTGCCGTGAAGCGCTGTGACTCGCAGTGCTTGTCGCCGGTTCGGCTCAAGGCGCGACGATCGGCTTTGCCTTGAGCACCGGCTCGCGCACCGAAACTTCGGAAAAATGCGAGCCCTCTTCGAACCAGCTCTTCGGCGCCGGGGCGCCCCATAGCGTTTGGCGCGTGGGGTCGAGCAGGTTCCAATGGATGGGCTGATGGTCGGGATCGACCGTGAGGTAGTCCGAAGTGAAGAGCTCGATCCGATGGCCATCGGGGTCGCGCAAATAGAGGAAGAAGGCGTTGGAGATGCCATGGCGACCGGGTCCACGCTCCATCGACTTCAGGAAACCTGTCGTCGCAAGCACATCACAGATGTGAATGATGTCGGTGATCGAGGACACCCACACCCCGATATGGTGCAGCCGCGGGCCGAGGCCATTCGTGAACGCAATATCGTGCACGCCGCCCTTGCGGTGCATCCACACGGCCCAGAGCTCGCCGCTACCCTCCGCTGCCGTGTATTCCGTGGTGCGAAAACCCAAGTCGTTGTAGAAATCATGGCTTGCCTGCACATCCGGCGTGAAGCAGTTGATGTGGTCGATGCGCTGGATTTTGGCGCCACGATAGGCGCCATATCTTTGCAGCATGCACGGCAGCTGATCCATGGCGAAGTAGAATTCGAGCGGCATCCCGAGCGGGTCGGTCGCCGCAAGCGTACGGCCCTGAAAGGGTTTCTCCACGAAACGATGCGGGAGCTGCCGCTCGCCGAAAAAGCGGGCCGCCTTGTCGAGGTCCTCTTCCGACGCAAGCTTGAAGCCGAGCGACGAGACGCGCGGATTGTTTGATTTGCGCAACACCACGGAATGATGGTTGCGCTCTTCGAGTCCGCGCAGAAACAGCGCCTCGGAGGTTTGATCGGCCACGAGGTAGCCGAGCGCATCCACCCAATAAGCCTTGGCGCGGGAGAGGTCGGTCGCGCCATATTCGATATGGCTCGCGCGTACGATCGAGAAAGGCGGGTTTGGAACGGGCTTGCGTATCGGCATCGGGGATTACGCGCCGATCTTTGAAATCTTGTGTTTGTCGAGCGCGATCGCGATGTTTTTGGTCTCCATGTAAAAATCGAACGAATAATCGCCACCGTCGCGCCCGATCCCGGATGATTTCATGCCGCCGAAGGGTGTGGGCAGGTGCCGGACATTGTCCGAGTTCACCCAGATCATGCCGGCCTCGACTTTTTGCGCGAAGCGATGTGCGCGCGCGACATCGCGCGTCCAGACATAGGCGGTGAGGCCGTAACGCACATCATTGGCGATGGCGAGCGCCTGCGCCTCGTCATCGAACGGGATGACGGTGAGCACCGGGCCGAAAATCTCGTCTTGCGCGATGCGCATACTGGTCGAGGCGCCCGTGTAAAGCGTGGGCTCGACGTAATTTCCCTCTCCGCCCATGGCTCTGCCGCCCCCGCAACGCACATTCGCGCCTTCGGCGCGCGCTTTTGCGGGGAAGCTCAACACTTTCTCGACGTGCCGCGAATGGATCAAGGGCCCGATCTCGGTCGCGGGGTCGAGCGGGTGGCCGACCTTGATCCTGGCGACGCGAGCCGCGAGCGCATCGGCGAACCGATCATGGATCGAGGCTTCGACAAGCGCGCGGCTCGATGAAGTGCAGCGCTCGCCATTGAGACTGTAGACCATGAAGAGCGCCGCATCGAGGGCGCGCTCGAAATCGGCGTCGGCGAAGACGATGACGGGGTTCTTGCCGCCGAGCTCGAAATGCACGCGCTTCAAGGTGGCTGAGCCTTGCGCCATGATATGGCTGCCGGTCGCCGTGTCGCCGACGAAGCCGATCGCCTTGATGAGCGGATGCTCGGTGAGCGCCTTTCCGGCCTCTTCACCGAGCCCGTGCACGCAATTGACGACGCCCGCCGGCAATCCGGCCTGCGTGATCACCTCATTCATGATCTCGGCGAGCAGCGCGGCGGTGAGCGGGCTCCATTCCGCGGGCTTGTGCACGACAGTGCATCCGGCCGCCAGCGCCGGCGCGATCTTCCAGGTCGAGAGCATGAAAGGCGTGTTCCAGGGCGTGATCACGCCGACAGGCCCAATCGGCACGCGCATCGTGTAGTTCAAATGCGTCGCCGTCGGCAGCGAGAGGCCGTCGCGTGCCGCGGAGGCCCGGTCGGCGAAGAACCTGAAGTTCTCCGCGCCGCGCAGGGCGGCCTTCGACATGTAGCGGATCGCCTGCCCGGTATCGCTCGATTCGACAAGCGCGATCTCATCGGCGCGCGCTTCGATACGGTCGGCGATCGCATGCAGGATGGCTCGGCGCTTGTCGCCGTCGAGCGCCGACCAAGCCGGAAAGGCCGCCATGGCGGCTTTCGCCGCCTTGTCGATCTCGGCGGCACCGCCGGCCGCGACCTTGGCGATGACCGAATTGTCGACCGGCGACAGATCCTCGAAAGTCGCGCCCGCTCCGGCTTCGGCAACACCGGCGATGAAATGCGCGACGGGCGCGCCCCGAAAGCGCGCGAGATGGCGCTCGGCCGCCGTCATGTTCACCAGGAAAGCGTCTCTCGCGACGGGATTGTTCACCTGGATCTCCTCAGGCTCGGCTCGCGGCCTTTTCGCGGCGCGCCTTCACGATCGCATGCATGTTGTTCTGCTTGAAGGTCGCCGCCTTGTCGATCTCCGCGACGTCGAGAGTGATGCCGATGGGCGTCGTCGCGAAGATCGGCTGAAGATGAGCACAGACGGCATCGAAGATCATCTTGCCGGCGCGGTGGCGCGTCGCCTCGTCGCGGCCGTGGCCGATGCGCACATTCACGGCGACGAAAGCGTTGTCCGGGTGAGCGTCGGCAATGCGGTAGACATCGCGCCTCGCGCAGCGCGTGCGCAAGCCTCCGATCTCGAAGACGCCCGAGGCAAGGGCCGCCTCATGAGCGGCGCGCACAAGCTCGTGAAGCTCGATGCGGTTGTCGAGGTTGGCGGAGTACTCGATGATGATGTGCGGCAATCCCGCCTCCCTCTTTCACCGCCTTGCCGGCTTGGCTAATTAGCACGCAAGGCGGCATACCCCGAAAACCGTCAGGCAAAGCGCAGCCTTTGGCCGATGCCGAGCCGCTTTCCCTTTTCCAGCATGGCATGGCCAAGCGCGATGTCGGAGAGCGAAAGCCCTCTGTGCCAGAAAAGGATGGTTTCGTCCTCGCTCTCGCGTCCCGGCTTGAGGCCGGCGACGATCTCTCCCATCTCGGCATGCAGCGTGGTTTCGGACAGCTTGCCCGCCTCGACATGGGCGCGCAGCGACCCGAACTTGCCGCCCTTGCACTGGCCCCAATCGTCGACCACGAGCTTCGCCATGATGTCGGTGAGCGAGAGCTCGACGGCGCTCATTGTGCCGTAGGGCACCACGAAAGCGCCTTTCTTGATCCAGCTCGTACGCAGCATCGGCTCGGGTTTGGCGAGGCGGGAGGCCTCGACCACGACGTCCGCCTCCTCCACGCAGCTCTGCCAATCGGCCGTGGCGATGACCCGCTTGCCGAGATCGCGCGTGAGCCGCTCGGCGAAAGCCTCGCGGCTTTCGGGCCTGCGAGAGTGGACGCGGATCTCGTCGAAGTCGAAGAGGTGATCGAGAAGGCGCACGTTCCAGTAAGCGGTTCCGCGGGCGCCGACATGGCCCAGAATCTTGGACCCCTTGCGCGCGAGGAATTTGGCGCCGATCGCGGTCACGGCCCCCGTGCGCATGTCGGTGATGGCGCTGGCGTCGAGAATGGCGACCGGCGCGCCGTTCCTCGGATCGAGCAGGAGAAGCGTCGCGAGCTCGGAAGGCAAATTCTCGAGGTAGTTGTCGACGAAATCGCCGACCACCTTCACGCCGGCAAGCCCGACCGGCCCGCCGATGGCGCCGCGCAGCACATTGAAATGGCCGCGCGCCACCCCCGGTTCGAGATGCATGCGCGGCTCGATGACCGTCTCTCTTCGGCCTTGCGCCGCAAGGCTCGTCTCGATGGCGGCGAGGATCTCCTCGTCGCTGAGCGCGAGCTCCTCGACGTCGAGCCGGTTGAGGTAGTCGACATATATGGGAGGCATGGAGGGCATGGAAGACATGCCCCTCAGTTACGATGCGCGCCTCACGGATGGCAAGGCGGGCTTACGGGACCGGGGGTAGAGGAGGTCATTGGGTTCGGCAGGGCTCGCACGCTGCATGCGAAGGAACAACCCCGTCAGGTCACGGTTCCTATTGCCGGTGCCCGATCCAGCGGATGCAAGGGTCCATCATAGGGGCGCAGAAGAAAGCGGCTCGCGACTTCGAGGTAGCCGTCGTAGACGAGGCCGCCATTCGCCGCGATCAGGGCTTCGCGGTTGTCCCGGTACCAGGCTGGGATCTCGTACCAGGGCAGGGTGGGTCGGGCGTGATGGGCGGCGTGAAGGTTGTTGTAAAGGTAGAGAAGCCCGAGAATGGGCGCGTTCTCGACAATCGCGGTGCGCTCGAAAACATCCGAGGCGGCGCGGTGCTCGGCGAAGGAGCGCAAAAGTGCGAGCGAAACGGCCGGGTACACGATGCCGAAGACGTAAAACGCAAGGTTCATCTGGCAGACGAAGACCAGCCAGGAAAGCATGAGCACCAATGGGAGGAGGTGGGAGCGCCAGGCCCGGTGTGCCACGGGGCTGCCACGCCACAGGGCTTGCACCTGTTTGATGAGGAAGCGCGGCACCACCCAGGCCGGCCCGACGATAAGGCGGCCGGCTAGCGTGGTCTGCAGCTTGAGCAGCGGGTGCCATACCCGGTTGAGCGAGCCCCAGAGCCCTTTCGTCCAGTAATAGGATTCAGGGTCGTCGAGCGGGTCGGTGAGGCGCTCGTCGCGGTGATGCATCAGATGCGACACGCGATAGCTTTCATAGGGCAGCCACAGCGAGAGAGCGGGAAGGGCGAGGAGCCGGTTGAAGCGACGCCACCGCGTGGGGTGGCCATGAAGAATCTCGTGCTGCAGCGAGCCCTGCCAGGCCACGAGCCAGGCACCGCACGGGCAGAGGATCCACCACGGGAGTGCCGCCTGGAACCAGGTGAGGGTGAGCCAGCCACCGTATATGGTCGCGGCGAGGAGGAGGGTCGGCCATTCTGCCCCGCGCACAAAGGTGGCGGGTCGGGATTTGTCGTTTTGTATCGGCATCCAAGAAGCCCCAGTCGCCCGCCAAGCCAGTCAGGTTGAGCCAGTCAGGTTGAGCCAGTCAGGTCGAGCCAGTCAGGTCGAGCGTCAGACCGTCGGCAGGCCTGACGACCGATTCGTATCGTTAAGTAATTAATACATATATACTTGTTTTATTCACAAGTGAACAAAACCGGATCGTGAGTTTGAGCGACTTCAACATAAGTTGATTATTCTCTTCAGGGACAGGATCGCGCTCGGGGGCGTCCGGCACGAGCCTGGTTGCCCACGGGTGGCACAAGCGGGGGGAAACCACTGCCCTGGGCGTTCGTGGTCTCGGCGACCTTGGCGGCATGTCTCAAATCCATTTGCCAAGTCGAGCGGAGACGTTTATGCATTGACGCGTTCGACTCTCGTCGGTTCGCGCGCTTGTTTCCCCGTCTTCTTCTCTGGGGGCCCGGCCCTGCTATCCGCTTCGGGTGTGGTTCGATCCGCCTCACGCATGGGCGAAGGTGGTCAGTTTTGTCATCATGGAGTGCAGGAATGCCGGTTGGCACAGTTAAGTGGTTCAACGCCCAAAAGGGATTCGGTTTCATTCAGCCTGAGGCTGGCGGCGCGGATGTGTTCGTTCATATCACCGCGGTCGAGCGTGCCGGAATGAGCAATCTCAACGAAGGTCAAAAGCTCAGCTACGAGCTCGAGAAGGGCAAGCAGGGGAAATACGCCGCGGTCAATCTGCAGGCTGTCTGACGCGAGAGGCCGCGCCGCTTCGCGCGGCGCCTTGGAATTCGGTTCTTCGATCGGCCCCGCTAGCGCGGGGCCGATTGCTTTTTGGCGAGCCGTTTGCGGCGTGACATGAAGGCTCTCGCGGTGTTCTGGCGAAGTCTTCTCAATGGAAATCGCGGCTCTTGAGAAGGGGAAGGTCGGGCTCGCGGGGGTGGGTGTTTTTCGGTGCCGAGGCGGAAAGCTCGGGCTCAGACAAAAACCGCAGCTCCTCGGTGAGATCGACGAAGTCTTGCGCGAGGACATGGATTACCAGGCCGGCGCGTTGCAGGCGTCCGCGTACCGCGAGAAAGCGCGCGGTCATGACCGTGAAGCGATGTTTGGCGAAGACCTTCGGCCAGACGATGACATTGGCGATGTCGGTTTCGTCCTCGAGCGTCATGAAGATGACCCCCTTCGCGGTACCCGGCATTTGCCGCATGAGAACGAGGCCGGCGACCGTGATCTGTCCGTCCTGCGCCAGATCTTCGCGCCGGTGCTCGCTGTTGCGCAAGGCGCCGAGCCGGGTGAGGCGCTCGCGGAAGAAGCGCACGGGGTGCTCTTTCAGCGACAATCCCGTGGTCACGTAATCCTCGACGACGTGTTCGCAAAGCGGCATGGGTGGGAGCGCGATGCGCGCTTCTGGGAAAAGCTCGTCATCCATCTGCGCTGCAAAAAGGGGAAGCGGACGAGTTTGCGGATCGGTGATCGCCCCTGGGCTCTTGGTCCGATGAAGGGCGCGCAGCGGGCTCTTTCCGACCTGCCTCAAGGAAAGGCGCTCCGGTGAAGCGCGCATTTCCGGGGGCGCCAAGGCTTCCTGCAAGACCCCGATCGACTTGTCGATACCGAGCGTTCCAAGCCGTCGCGCCGTCCAGAGGGCTTCGCGTCGGTTAAGCCCGAGCGAGCGGAAGGCATCGGCTTCAGCGAGCCGCTCGACCGTGAAACGCGAGACGCCACCAAGCGCCCCCAGCCGCTCGATGCTGGCATAACCATTGCCGCGCAAAGCAACGAGGCCCTCAACCTCCTTTTCCCGCAAGCCCTGGATTTGGCGAAAGCCGAGCCGCACCGCAAAACGATGGCGTGCCTCGTCGGAGGCGGGCTCGAGCGTGCAATCCCATTCGCTGAAATTCACATCGACCGGGCGCACCTCGACCTCGTGCCTTATGGCATCGCGCACCAATTGGGCCGGTTGATAGAACCCCATGGGCTGGCTGTTGAGGATGGCGGCGCAGAAGACCTCGGGATAATGGCATTTGATCCAGGCGGAGACATAGACAAGGAGCGCGAAGCTCGCCGCATGGCTTTCCGGAAATCCGTATTCCCCGAAGCCTTCGATCTGGCTGAAGCAGCTTTGCGCGAAAGCAAGGTCATATCCGCGCCGCGTCATCCCGGTGATGAATTTCTCACGAAAAAGATGAACCTTTCCGGTATGCCGAAAGGTCGCCATGGCACGTCGCAAGCCGTCCGCTTCGTCGGGCGTGAACTTGGCGGCCGTGATGGCGATCTGCATCGCCTGCTCCTGGAAGAGCGGCACGCCGAGCGTTCGTTTCAGCACGTTCTTGAGCTCGTCGGGGTCGCCTTGCCCGGGGGCGGGCGAGGGGTAATGCGTCTTCTCGCTGCCGTCGCGCCGGCGCAGGTAAGGATGGACCATATCGCCCTGGATCGGCCCGGGGCGCACGATCGCGACCTCGATGACGAGATCGTAGAACTCCTTCGGCTTGAGGCGCGGCAGCATCGACATCTGCGCCCGGCTCTCGACCTGAAAGACGCCGACCGAATCGGCGCGCGACAGCATTTCGTAGACCTCGGCATCGCCTTGCGGGATCGTGGCGAGCGAGATGTCGGAAATTCCATGATGCTGCTTGAGGAAGTCGAGCCCGCGCCTGAGGCAACTCAACATGCCGAGCGCGAGCACATCGACCTTCATCAGGCCGAGCGTGTCGATGTCGTCCTTGTCCCATTCGATGAAGGTGCGATCCTCCATGGCCGCGTTGCCGATGGGGACCGTTTCGTCGAGCCTTTCACGCGTGAGCACGAAGCCGCCCACATGCTGCGAGAGATGCCGGGGAAAGCCGATGAGCGCTTGGGCGAGCTCCACGGCTTGCCGGATCGCCGGATTGCCGGGATCGAGCCCGATCTGGCGGATGTGATCTTGCGCGATGCCCTCGTTGTTACTCCCCCAAACGGTCTTGGCGAGAGCGGCGGTGACGTCCGGGGTGAGCCCGAGCACCTTGCCGACTTCGCGGATGGCGCGCCGGGAGCGATAATGGATGACGGTCGCGCAAATGGCGGCGCGGTCGCGCCCATAACGGTCGTAAATGTGCTGGATCACCTCCTCGCGCCGCTCGTGCTCGAAATCGACGTCGATGTCGGGCGGCTCGCCGCGCTTTTCGGAGATGAAGCGGGCGAAGAGGAGGTTGATCTCCTTGGGATTCACCTCGGTGATGCCGAGGCAATAGCAGACCGCGCTATTGGCCGCCGAGCCGCGTCCCTGACAGAGGATCCCCTCCCCGCGCGCGAAGGCGACGACCTCATGAACGGTGAGGAAATAGCGCTCGAAGCCCAGCTTGGCGATGAGCGCGAGCTCATCGGTGATGAGCTTTTGCACCTCCTCGGGAATGCCGAACGGATATTTCTCCTCTGGATAGCGCCTTTGGGCGCCTTCGAAGGTCAAATCCGCAAGGTGCTGCCTTGCCGTCTTGCCTGGCGGCACGGGCTCGTCCGGATATTCGTATTTGAGCTCGTCGAGGGAGAAGCGGCAGGCATCGGCGATGCGCAAGCCGCATGCCAGCGCGTCCTCGAAGCCGGCAAAGAGCCGCGCCATCTCCCCGGGTGGCTTGAGATGGCGCTCGGCATTGATCGAGAGGCGAAAACCCGCTTCGTCGATCGTGCATTTCTCACGCACGCAGGTAAGGATGTCGAGAAGCGGCCGGCGCTCGGGGGCGTGGTAAAAAGCGTCGTTGACGGCAACGAGCGGCGTCCCGAGCTTCTCGCCGAGCTCGGCCAAAAGCCCCAAACGGCGCGGCTCGTCGCCACGATGGCGATGGACCCCCGCGACAAAGACGCGTCCAGGCGCCTTTTGTGCCAGGAGCGCGAGGCGTTCGGTAAAATCCGAAGGCAACTCCGCCTCGTCCGGCGGCAAGGCGATGAGCATCTGGCCCTCGCTCGCGGCGAGCACGGCATCGAAGCCGAAGAGGCACTCTCCTTTCTTTGCAGCGAGATTGCCCTTCGTCAGGAGCCGGCAGAGCCGGCCATAGGCCGCCCGATCGATGGGGTAGGCGAGCGTTTCGAAACCGTCTCGCGTCACGAGGCGCGTGCCGACGAGAAACTTGATGGACGGGTTTTTCCTCGCTTCGTCAAAGGCACGCACGACGCCAGCAAAACTGTTGCGATCGGCGATGCCGATCGCCGCAAGACCGAGCACCTTCGCGGTTGCGACCATCTCTTGCGGGTGAGAGGCGCCGCGCAGGAAGGAGAAATTCGTGGTGGCGGCAAGCTCCGCATAAGCCGTCATGGCACGCGCTCACGCGAAAGCCGGCGCGGCGATGGAGCGCAAAGCGCATCTTTCACGGCGCACTTCCTTTTCATGCGAAGAATCCGTGCACGAACCAGCACGGCGAGGGGGTCTCGCGTCCGTAAAGGCCCTCGCGAAAGAGCCAGAAGCGGCGACCTTCCTCGTCCTCCACGAGGTAATAATCTCGCGTCGGCTGCGGCTCGCGCTTGCGCCACCATTCGGCGGCGATGCGTTCCGGCCCTTGCGCGAGCGCGACCGCGTGTGTTTCGCCGCGCCAGCGAAAGCGTCGCGGCGCGCCCTCCGGCATCAAGGCCAAGACTTGTGCCGGCTCGGCCCGTCGCAAGAGGAGAGGGGGGCGAAGGCTCGCGCTTGCGGGTCGCGCCCAAGAGGAGGTCAAAGAGGAGGTCGAGGAGGCAGGGGCATCGGTCCTCCTGCGGTAAATCTCAGCCTGAGAAGTCTCGGCTTTCTCGGGTAGATGGCTCTCGAAAGGCTCGAGCCGCCGCACGCTGCGCGGACCGAGCCGTTGTCGCAAGCCGTCGATGAGGGCGGCGCAGCGCGCCGCTCTGTCACTGTCCTCGCTGAACCCCGCAAGCCCCGATTGGCGTGGGTCCATCCGTTCGGCGAATGTGATTTCAAGTCCCACCGACTCGAAACCGAACCCGGCATCGATCGCTTCGGGAAGAGCCTTTCCGGCCTTGCGTGTCGCGCTCGGAAACCATCGGCCCTTGCCGGAACGTGCCGCTTTTGCGCAAGACGGCATCGCTTCCTGAGACCCCAGACGCTCGAGCTTGAGCGCGATAAGGCGCGCCACATGCTCGACATCGCGTGTCGGCATCGCAAGCCCGAGATCGAGGCCGAAGACCTCTCCGTCAACGCGATAAAGCGTGAGCCGCAACTGCCGTGCTCCGACCCCATCGTGCCCCAAGGAGAAAACGAGACCTGTCATGAGGCGTTTTGCGAGCGCGAGGATCGCGTCTTGCGTGAAGACCGGCTCGATGAGGCGGATGATCTTGCGATAGATCGGCGCGGGCGCGAGCAAGACGAGCGGCTCGGGCACATGTCCGAGTGCCTGGTCGAGGCGTTTCAGAAGCTCCGCCTCGAAGCGCGCCGCGAAGGGTGCGCGCGGTGCATCGATGAGCGCGCCGATGCGCTTGAAGCCGAGACGCCGCAAGGTTCTTCTCGTTGCGGGCGCGAGGCGCAAGGCGCCGATCGGCAGATCGGCGAGCGTCTTCACGGCGAGCCTCGTATTTTCGGGTGCATTGACGTCAGCCGAGGGCAGGATGAAGCGTCGCGAGGGATGAAAACGGGAAAGGGCCCAGGCCATTCCCGGCGTGTCGGCAACCGCAAGGCGAGGCGAGAGGCCGAAGCGCTCGAGACGATGTGAAAGATCGGCGAGGAGCTTGTCTTCTCCACCAAAGAGAGAAGCCACGCCGGTGATGTCGAGGAAGAAGCCGTCCGCGCCATTTTCTTCATCGAAAGGCGCGACGGAGGGCGTGTAACGCGTGGCCCAGAGCGCCAGATGCTCGAGCGCGACAGCATCGCTTTTCGGATCGGCGGCTTCGACCTGCAGGAATTGAGCCTTGGCGCGCGCATCGCTCACGCCATCGCCGATGCTTATTCGCAAGGCTTCGGCCGGCTCGTTGGTGGCGCTGATGCGCGGGCCGCCCGACGCCTCGGCGGCGAGCACGAAAGGCCGTTCAGGATCGATCGGCTGCTCGCGCGACAAGGCGTCGCGGAGCTTGGAGTCGTAGGCTTGTGCCGCGAGGAATCGCAAGATCGGCCATCGGGGCAGCCAGGCTGAAACGATACGCGACATGATCCCACTCCACCAACCATTCCCCCAACCGCCCATTGCGGCAGCGTTCGAGCCTCAAGTGCCATCGCCAATGGGCGGGAAGGCCGAAACGGTCGCGCGCGGCCTTGGCAGCGCCGACGCACCAGCGCGTCGCGGCCGCGCTCGAGCCCATCCCGGCCGCCGCGCTGAGGAGGATGAGAGGGCGGCCCGAATTTCCCGCCGCGAGATGCAGCCTTCGACTTGCCTTGAGATCGAGCTTCTGGCCGATCGCGCCCGCCACGGCCGAAGGCACGGCCGAGCGCAGCGCCTCCTCCATTGCCCAAAGCGCCTGCACCTCGTCCTCGGTCTCGACCAGGATCAGGCGGGCAGGGGTAAGACCGAGCTCGTCGAGCCCATGGCCGTGCGGATGGCCGCAATCCGCAAGTCCGCTCGGAGAGATGACGAAGAGCATCGGCCCGTCCGAAGGCATGCGCCCGAGAAGCGCGGCGGCAAACCCGAAGGCCGCCGGCAAATCGCCTTCGCTTTCGGGAACCACCTCATGCAGCGCCCCGCCGGCGAGCCCGCCTTTCGGCAGATGCGTATCGAGCGGGGGCAGCCCGAACGAGAAGGCGCAATTTCCGCCAGAGGGATTTTCGAGCCTCGGCAGAAGCCGACGCAAATCGTCCAAGATCTCGGCGCGGCTTCGCTCAGGCGCGAACCGCAAAGCCATTGACGGCTTTATGAGAGACGGCTTCATGAGAGATGGCTTCATGACGCAACAAACCCGTCCAATCCTCCAAAAGCAGCGTCACGACCGGATCAGGCTCCGACACTTCACGTTGGAGCGGACAAATGGAGCGATCGGACCGAGCATCAGTCCGAGGAAGATCATGACGATGAGGGACAAAGCGCTTTTGCGGCGCCCTCAAGTTTTAGAATAGAACAAAATAGGAACATCGCAAGGAAAAAATGAAGGAATGACCCACCTGGAATACGCTGCTCATTTGCAACACATTTTACTCAAAAAAGAAATTCCTTAATTTTTAAGCACTTAAACCATTGACACTCCTGGAGGCCGCTATATATTCCAACTCGATTAGCCCCCCGCTGGACTTGGCCGGCAACGGCCCCCGGCGGGGTTTTCTTTTTCAGATTATCAAAAATGACCAACACTCTT
>Ga0213876_10001887_pt1 | contig 12604 bp, 8 predicted proteins | sample BarmaccomBMRX_R9_FD_160113 | JGI IMG/M metagenome (GOLD analysis project Ga0213876, IMG submission 160113) | Root-associated microbial communities from Barbacenia macrantha in rupestrian grasslands, the National Park of Serra do Cipo, Brazil - RX_R9 | ecosystem: Host-associated > Plants > Roots...
ATGAAGCGGCGGGCGAGCTCGTGAATACGGCGCAAATTTCTGTTCCGGATAGCTTCGCGAGGGAGCAATTCACTTCCGATGCCGAGCACATCTGCTCCGGCATGAATGTAATCCGCGGCGGTGAGCTGAGTGACGCCGCCCGAGGCGACGAACGGCGTATCGGGAAAAGGACCTCGAAGAGCACGTATATATGACGGACCTCCGAGGCTGGCGCAGGGGAACACCTTTACAAAAGCGGCACGGGCCTTGGTGGCCATGATGATTTCGCTGGGCGTAAGTGCGCCGGGGATTATCGCCAAGCCGTGCTGGGCCGCAAATTCGGCAAGCTCCGGGTCAAAGCCCGGGCTGGTGAGAAAGCCGGCTCCAGCCTCCACGCAGGCGCGGGCAGTCTCCAGATTCAAGACCGTGCCTGCTCCGACGATGACGCCCGAAGCAGTGCGTAGGAGCTGAGAGATGACGCCGACGGCGCCGGGTGTTGTCATCGTGATTTCGACGAGCGGAATGCCGCTGCTAAAGACGGCTTCGGATGCGAACAAGGCGTCGTCGGCCGAGGAGGCGCGAACAGCGGGCATGATCCCGGCTTTCTGGATGGTTGTGAGCATGTCCAGTTTGGTCATCGCTTCGCGATTGTACTGGATTTGCGTTAGAAGGGCGCCGAATGCGCTTACTCGTATTTGGTGCGCTGAGCTATCAGAAAGAACGAAGTCCAAGCCGGAACGGATTGCCCAATTGTGCGGCAATGACAGACCAGCCGGTGGCGCCGATGTGCAGATTCGGGTAATAGGAGGAACCAAAGCCGGTATCGAGGACACTGGACGCAGCGACGACCCCCTCGCCGGCTGCAAGCGGCTTTCCCCCGACGGTCTGGCCTGTCCCCAAGGACTCTTGCGCGAGTCGAATATTATCCAGTAGCAGAAATGCAGTTGCGAGATCGGCGACCGCATTGGATTCCGTTAGGGAAAAACCGCGATGCGCGAGCAGAGCAGCGACAGTGTGGGCGGTGCCTTCGAGCCACACGGCATTCGGATCGGGAGGTTGGTCGTAAGAGGCGGAGGGTGTCAGCGCGCGCAGGCTGAGGCTAGCAAAAGTCTCGCCTAGTATGCGAGTGTCGCCGGTCAACTTGCTGTTGATGGTTTGCGGCGTGTCGATGGTCATCAGGTTGGTGGTGACCCATTGGAGCGACGCAGCATACGACGCATTTAGGAAGGCTAAGAACGACCACGTTTGCACATCTTCAGGAATGTTGGAAGTATTGACTGCTACTCCGTCGTTACCTGTGCCCGTCCAAAAGAACCCGCCTGAGCTGTTCCACATGGATGCGACAAAGTTTGCGGCCCATTGCGCCCGTGTGGTCCAGATGGAGTTACTGGTCAGACGAGCGAGCATGGTGAAAAAAGCATAGGTATCGATGTTATGCTCAGTCGCTTTATAGGTCAGCTTGTTGTTACCCGCATCCACGCCACCCGTGTAACCGCCTGCGCCGCGAGTATCATACGCGTTCGTGTAGATCCAGTTGGCGACGTTCAACGCGCCGGTTAGACACTTACTGTTCCTCGTGGAGCTATACAGATGCGCGAGCGCCATGCCAGCCCAGGCTTGGTCGCCGACGGAGCTTCCATAAAAATAAAACGGAGCGCCTGCGGGCTCAATATAGGCGCCGTGCGTGTTCCGTGCGTTGACGAAGTAGGCTTGGAAAAGACGGCCGTCGGCATGACTATTGGTCTGTTGCGCATAGAGCAGGCCGTTTCCGAGTACTTCGGCTCGCGCCACATTTCCGCGTAACAGGTACGCATCGATAGCGACCGCATTGTCATACGTGAAAGCCGTGCTTTGGAGCCCTTGCTGATCGGAATAACTCTGGACCAGGCGCAGGGTCGACCCCTGCGCATAGGCGTCCATCATAGCGTTGAGAAACGAATAGGCGCCGTCGAGAGCTTTGCTAATACCGGCCGCATTGGCGCCGAAAACGTTCAGCTCTGGCGTATAGGAATACTGACCCGCCTGTACGCTGCGCGAGGAGCCGAGCGAGAGGAAGCTAGCCGCTCCCGCTGCGCCAACGCCTTTTTCGAACAAACTACGGCGAGAAATTCCGTTGTTCTGCATAGAAGGTTCCTTACATCTTATCTGCTGCTTGCACGCTACGGGTTAGACGTTTTGGGTCGCCGCGGCTTTGCCGTTCGACGTTTTGGTTCGAATGATGCGGAGAATTGTTTCCTCGACTTGGTCGAGCGATAGGCCGGTGGTGTCGACTAGCTCGGCGTCAGGCGCTTGCACGAGCGGGGCTTCGGAACGCCTGCGATCACGCTCGTCGCGCTTGTGCAACTCGCCGGCAATGACGTGCACCTCAGCCTCATGGCCTTCCTGTCGCATCTCGAGGGTACGGCGGCGGGCGCGCTCTTTGGGATCGGCATCGAGGAAGATTTTCACTTGAGCTCCCGGGAAAACGACCGAGCCGATATCGCGACCCTCCATGACGACGCTGTTTTGTTCCGCCATCTGGCGCTGCACTTTCAGCAGGGCGCGGCGCACACCAGGCACAGCAGAAACTTTGGATGCTGCTTCGGAGATTTCGCGGCCGCGAATAGCGTCTGTGACATCTTCTTCGTTCAGATAAATGCGGCCGTCGCCGATGGAGAGGCGGATGTTCGCCGAGTTTGCCAATTGCTCGAGGCGATGCATGTCGCTCGTGCTGACTCCGAGCCGAATGGCCCACAGCGCGACAGCGCGGTACATGGCGCCGCTGTTGATATAGACGTAGCCGAGCTTATCGGCCACGCGTTTCGCTAATGTGCTCTTGCCTGCCCCGGCCGGACCATCGATCGCCACCACGATGCGTTTCTCACTCACGTATCTTTTACCTTCCCATGTGCAGAGAAGGCGCCCCTTGGGCTATCGTAACTGGCCTTCGACTTCGCGCAGCCAGTCGGGGCGTTTTAGCACGTCGCGCGGCTTGCTGCCGTCGGGTGGACCGATGATTCCGTCGCGCTGCATCATATCGAGGATGCGAGCGGCGCGGCCATAGCCGAGACGGAGACGGCGCTGCAGAGTCGATGTCGAAGCTTTGCCCATTTCGAGGACGACGCGAACTGCATCCTCGTACATGGGGTCCTGCTCGCCGGCGAACGCTTCACCGTCTTCGCCTTCTTCTTCGGATGGCGGAGTGAGTAGGAAGCTTTCGTCATATTCAGGCGTTGCCTGTTCTTTCCAGAAATCGACAACGCGATTCGTTTCGGCTTCGGTAACGAACGCGCCGTGAACGCGCGTGAGGCGCGAAGAGCCAGGCGGCAAGAAGAGCATGTCGCCTTTGCCCAGCAGATGTTCGGCGCCCATGGAATCGAGAACCGTGCGAGAATCGACGCGTGTCGCTACGCGGAAACTGATTCGCGATGGGAAGTTGGCTTTGATAAGGCCGGTGATGACATCCACGCTGGGCCGCTGGGTAGCGAGCACCAGATGCATCCCGACGGCTCGCGCCATCTGCGCCAGACGGGTGATGCATTCTTCCACGTTGGCGCGTTCGAGCATCATCAGGTCGGCCAATTCGTCGATGAGGATCAGCACATAAGGAAGCGGGCGCAGAGTTTCGTCGTCGTCGCCATCCTCAAACAGGCCACGTGGCTCCTGACGCAATTGCGCCACTTTGCGGTTGTATTGATCGATGTTGCGCACGCCGTGCGAGGCGAGCAGCTTCAGCCGGCGCTCCATTTCAAGCACCGCGTTGCGCAGGGCGTTGGTGGCTTTCTTCGGCTCCGTGATGACCGGGGTCAGCAGATGGGGAATGCCTTCATAAATACCGAGCTCGACGCGTTTCGGATCGACCATGATCATTCGGATCTCGTCAGGCGTCGCCTTGTACAGGAACGACATAATCATGGCGTTAAGCATGACGCTTTTGCCCGAACCCGTGGAGCCGGCGATCAGCAGATGCGGCATGGTTTCAAGCGATGCCACTTTGATACGGCCGTTGATGTCTTTTCCGAGCGCAATGGTCATGCGCGAAGGTGAGTCATGGAACCCGTCCGACTCGAGAATTTCGCGCAGGCTGATGAGTTCCCTTTTTGAATTCGGGACCTCAATCCCCACCGTTGGCTTGCCGGGCAGCCGCTCAATCAGAACAGATTCCGCCTGTAAACCGAGACACAGATCCTCAGTGAGTGTAGTGATGCGGCTGTATTTGATACCTGCTTCCGGCTTGTATTCGAACGTCGTTACGACCGGCCCGGGGTTGATCTGGACGACTGAGCCACGCACGTTGAACTCTTCGAGCTTCGACTTGATGCGGCTGGCGATTTCTTTCAGTTCGAAGCTGTCGTAACCGCTACCGGGTGGCACCTCGTTCAACAGGTCGGTGCCGGGCAGGCGATAGGAGCGGCGCTTCTTGCCGGGTGCGCGAGCTTCGGAAAATACTTCGGCAAAATCGCCGGCAACGGGCGTTGGCTCCTCGTCGTCGTCAACTACCTGCGAACGAGTGACGGGCTCGTATTCGAGAGGACGAATCGGAATTTCGTGTGGCGGCTCGGACGACGCGTGCGGGGCTGGATTCGGGTTCGGCTCCAGGTCAAAGGGAGGAGCATCGTCGAATGCCGGTGGCGGTGAATCGGGCTGCTTGCGGCGCCGGGCACGCGCACAGTCGAGATCTGCATCGCGACGGGCTCGTTCGAGCGCTCTTTCGTTCGCACGTTCGATGGCTCGCTGCCGGCTTGCTTCACGCGAGGCTCGCCAGCGTTCCGCCCATCGGCGGAGGACAGCCATGGGGCCACTGAGCCAGCGCTCGAGAGTAGAGACTTCGAAAGTGGACGCGAAATAGAGGGCGACGATGCCCGATGCAACTGTGATGATGGCCGCGCCCGCGACTTCGAAATGGGCCAGCAGGAAATCGGAGATGACCATGCCGACCATGCCGCTGGGATCGATGGAGCCGCTGATCAGCCAGCGTTTGGGGATGAGGCCGCACGCTGTCGAGATGCAGAACCAAAGTGCGAGACTGCCGAAGACGCGGAACCAGGGGCTTTCAATGGGCGAGGAACGCACCCATTTCCAACCAAGTGCCCAAATGTGCACGGGCAGCAAAAGGACGCTGACACCGAAGATCTGTAGCAACAGGTCCGCCCATTGCGCGCCAAACAATCCGAGCAGATTGTGGATGTGCGTGGTCCCGGTCGCCGTGTTCCAGGAGGGGTCGGCGGGCGAATAAGAGAGCAGGCTCAGCGAGACAGCAAGGCCGAGCAGAAACAATAGTAAACCCACGGCTTCATTGAGCCGGGTATGGCGAGACGGTGAGAGAAACGTCATTCGCCGTAGCGGAAGAATACTACCAGAGCGCCTCCATTATGACAGAAATGAGCGGGCGCGCGGAATGGCTTACTACTCATAGCGGAAGGCGATCATGGGATCCAGACGCGTAGCTCGACGCGCCGGAATGTAACTCGCCGCAATGGTGACGACGATGAAGAGAAGGGCGATGCTCGCGAATGTGGCGGGGTCGGTGGCGCTGACGCGAAACAGCAGAGTTTTCATGACGCGCGTGAGGGCGAAGGCGCCGACGATGCCGATGCCAGTGCCAGCCAGAGCCAAGCCGAAGGCCTGCGCCACGATCAGCCAGAGAATGTCGCCATCGCGTGCGCCCAATGCCTTGCGGATGCCCAATTCGTAAGTGCGTTGCGTGACCGAATAGGCGATGACGCCGTAGATGCCCACGAGTGCGAGTGTCAGCGCAACCCCGGCGAAGCAGCCCAAGAGAACGACAAGGACGCGCCGTACGCCGAGTTCGGCGTCAACTAACTCGTCCATCGTGCGAACGTCAGAAACGGTTTCGTCGCGGTCTATGGCCTGGACTTGTTGCCGGACCGCGCCCGTAAAATGCAGCGGATCCGCGCTGGTGCGCAAGGCAAGCATGGCCGAGGGCAACGGGGTCTGGTTGAAGGCCTCGTAGAAACTTTCCGGCCAAGCAGTGTTTTCGACATTTTGATGTACGTGCGCCGCGATGCCGACGATTCGGGCCGGTTGTGGATTGATGCCGGTGAGCAGGTATTGGCCAATGGGATCAAGGCCGCCCGGATAGGACGGCCAGAAGCGACGCGCCAGATTTTCGTCGATGATGACGACGCGTGGCGAGCCTTGCTTGTCGCGTTCGTTGAAATCCCGTCCGCGGCGCAGCGGAATTTCGAGAGTCTGGAAATAGCCGGGCGTCACGATTAGCAAGGTTGCGATGAGGCGTTCATTTAACTTCAGCGGCGGCTTGCTTGCCTCCTGCACCGGCATGCCGGCAAAGCCGGTCATCGGAAGGGTCATGGATGCGGAGACGCCGCGCACGCCGGGCAGCGGCCGCAAGCGCTGGAGGAGATCGTCGAAGAAGGCGAATGTCTTTTGATCGCTGTCGTAGCGGGTATCGGGGAGCGAGACGCGCAGGGTGAGCAAATTGGACGGGTTGAAGCCCGGGTTGTCAGCGCGCAACCGCATAACGCTCTGTATTAACAGTGCGGCGCCGATCAAAAGGACCACCGAAAGTGCGACTTGCACCACGACCAAAACGCCTCGCGCGCTGATTCCGAGGCGAATGCGCGGGGGGCTATTCACGATTTCGCCTTTGGCCCGGAGCGCGGCGATGACGTTGGGCCGGGAAGCGCCGAGCGAGGGCACTAAACCGAAGAGAATGCCGGTTACAAACGAGACCGCGACGACAAACGCGAGCACCAGCCAATCGACGTGGATTTCGCTCGCGCGAGGCAGGTCGAAGCTTTGGATCCCGCGGATGGCGCGCAAACTCAGGCCGGCGAGTACCAAGCCGATGCCACCACCGACGCAAGCGAGGAGAACGCTTTCGGCGAGCAATTGCGAGATGAGCCGCGGCCGGCTGGCTCCGAGGGCCGAACGCAGCGCGAATTCGCGAGTGCGCACGTGTGCGCGCGCAAGGAACAAACTCGCCACATTAGCGCACGCGATCAAAAGAACGAAGCCGACCGCACCGAACAAAATCCAGAGCACGGAACGTACGTTCGCGACCAGCCGTTCTTTGATGGGCGTGACGCGAACGGGATTTCTGGGCCTGGCGTCGAGCATGGCGGGATGAGCGGCCGCATATTGGTGCTGAATGACCTTTATCTCCGCGTCGGCCTGCTCGAGTGAAACGTCGGGCTTCACGCGGCCGAACACTTCGAGATAGGGACTCGCCTCGCGCGAGTTGGGCGGCATGCCGGGCAGTTGCGTGGGTTGGGTCAGCCAAACATCCAGGCCCGGGAATGGAAATTGGAACTGCGCCGGAAGTACGGCAATGATCGTGTACGGAGCATCGCCCAAAACTATCGTCTTGCCGAGGATGTGAGTGTCTCCGCCGTAGCGGCGCTGCCAAAGTTCCGCGCTGATCATGGCCACAGCGGGACCGCCCGGCGAGTCTTCCAGCGGAAGGAATTCGCGCCCGAACAGTGGGTCGGCCCCCAAGATTTTCAGGAAGCCCGCCGATATGTGAGTGGCGGTGAGGACCTCGGGCGCGCGTGCTGCGCCCGTCAAAGTCAGATTCTCTTGCGCTGTGTAAGCGGCAACGCCGGTGAAACTTTTTGCCGTTGAGCGGATGGTGCGGAAGCGAACCGGGCTGGAACCGCCCACACCGACCAGACGGCCCGGATCAGGGTAGCCAAGAGGTTTCAGCAGAACTGCCTGGATAACGCTGAATATTGCCGTATTCGCGCCGATGCCGAGCGCGAGCGTCAGGACAGCAACGCAAGTGAAAGCGGGGTTCTTGCGCAGCGTGCGAAGTGCGTAAAGCAGATCTCGCGAGGTGGTCTCCAGAACATGCATAGGCGCGGCGGACAACTGCGTACTATGGTAAGGGAATCACGCGCCCAAACCTCCGTTTGTTTTGTGCGGCGGCTGCTGGATCATTCATGCGCGCAACCAAAATAGTCGCTACACTCGGACCATCGACCGATTCAGAACAAATCCTTAGGAAATTGTTTGAAGCTCGGGTGGACGTTTTCCGGCTCAATGCGTCCCACGGCACCCAGCAGGATATTGAGCGGCGCGTCGGCATGGTGCGACGATTTTCGAAGGAATACCGATCACACGCCGCCATTCTGTTGGACCTGCAAGGTCCGAAGATCCGTCTCGGCACGTTCCCGCAGGGCCCGCAGGTTCTGGAAGATGGGGCCACGTTCACCATCACGACGGAGCCGGTGGAGGGTAACGCCGAAGTTGCTTCGACAAGCTACAGCGAATTCGCGCGTGATGTAAAGCCTGGCGATCCCGTGCTCATCGCCGATGGATTGGTCCGATTGAGGGCGGTGAGTAGCGACGGCGTGGCGGTGCGCTGCGTGGTCGAGGCCGGCGGGACCATCAGCGACCGCAAAGGCATCAATTTGCCGGGCGTGAACATCAGTACGCCGTCGCTGTCGAAGAAGGACATTTCGGACGCGCATTTTGGCGTGAAGCAGGGAGTGGATTTCTTCGCCTTATCGTTTGTGCGCAACGCGCGCGATGTTTTGCGGCTGCGGCATCTGCTTGAAGAGGTGGATGCCAAACAGCCGATCATCGCCAAAATTGAAAAGCCCGAAGGCTGGCAGAATCTCGACGCCATTCTCGAGGAGAGCGACGGCGTGATGGTCGCGCGCGGCGATCTGGGGGTCGAGATGGCTCCCGAACGCGTACCGGCCATTCAAAAGGCCATCATTGCCAAGTCGCGGGTGTGCGGCAAGTTCGTGATCACCGCCACGCAGATGCTCGAATCGATGATCGAACATCCGGTGCCCACGCGCGCGGAGGTCAGCGACGTTGCCAACGCCATTTACGACGGCACCAGTGCGGTGATGCTATCGGCCGAGACGTCGGCGGGCAAATATCCGGTAGAGTCGGTGCGAGTGATGGACCGTATCGCGTGCGAAACGGAAACAGCGTTGCGCAAGCTCGGATTTCCGGATATCTGGCGCGAGGGCGACTTGAATATCCCGGAGATTATCGCCGCGGCCGCGTATCATTCGGCGCGCTCAGCCGGCGTGGTGGCGTTGGCGGTGGGCACAACCAGCGGCGGGTCGGCGCGATTGCTCGCGCGTTATCGCCCGCCGGTGCCAATTTATGCGTTTACATCAAGCGATGCGGTCGCGCGACAACTTTCTCTCATCTATGGCGTGGATCCGATCATCTCACCGGTGATGGAATCGACGGACAAAATGCTGCACGAAATGGAAGTCGCGTTGATTGAGAGCGGACGGGCCAAACCCGGCGACAATATCGTGTTCGTGGCGGGGCAGCCGGTTGGATTGCGCGGCTCCACTAATATGTTGAAGCTGCATCGCGTGGCTGGGACGACGACCTGATGTACGACGCGATACTCGTGGTGTCTTTCGGCGGCCCCGAACAGCGCGAGGATGTTTTGCCTTTTCTCGAGAACGTCACGCGTGGGCGCAATATCCCGCGCGAACGGTTGCTGGAAGTTGCCGAGCATTATTATCACTTCGGCGGTCGAAGCCCGATCAACGACCAGAACCGCGCGCTCATTGCGGCGCTACGCAGGGAACTGGATGCACATGGCGTGCAGCTCCCGATTTACTGGGGCAATCGAAACTGGCATCCGTTTCTTGCCGACACCTTGCGGCAGATGCAGACTGATGGCGTGACGCATGCGCTGGCGTTCGTCACGTCGGCTTATAGCTCTTATTCGGGATGCCGGCAGTACCGGGAGAATATCGCGGCAGCGCGGGTGGAGATTGGCGCTGATCCGCCAAAGGTCGATAAGCTGCGAGTGTTCTTCAATCATCCGCTTTTCATTCAAGCCTGGAATAATCGACTCACGGAAGCTCTGGCAAAGTTCACGCCGGACGAACGCGAATCGCTGCGTATGGTCGCGACCGCGCACAGCATTCCCAGCGCGATGGCTCAAACAAGCGAATATGAAAAGCAACTGCGCGAGACCACGCGGCTCATCGGCGACAGCACTGGCCTCCTCGAATGGGACCTGGTGTTTCAAAGCCGAAGCGGACCGCCGTCACAGCCGTGGCTCGCGCCCGACATTCTCGACCATTTGCGTAACCTGCACGCCCAAGGCATCGCGAACGTTTTGCTCGCACCCATCGGATTTATTTCCGATCATCTGGAAGTGCTCTACGACCTCGACACCGAAGCGCAAGCATTAGCGCGCGAGCTTGGCGTGAAGCTGGTTCGCGCGGAAACTGTAGGCACGCATCCCTGCTTCATCACGATGATCCGGCTGCTCATCGCTGAACGAATGAACCGCGCGGAGCCGAAGCTAGCGATCGGCGCATTCGGGCCTAACCACGATGTTTGCCCGGCGGATTGCTGCCCCGCACCTCAGCGCGCCGGTAGACCTCCCGCTTCGGAAGCCCCATGCGTTTCGCGACCGCTTTAATCGCGTCCATGCGTGTCATGCCGGCTTCCTGCAGGCGCGCGATTTCCTCGTCCGCATCGACGTCGGTCTCGCGCTGCTCACCTTTGCCGATGACTAACGTCATCTCGCCGCGCGCAGATTGGTTCGTGATCAAATGCGCGCGAATCTCAGCCGCTGTCCCACGAATAAACTCTTCATATAACTTCGTGAGCTCGCGCGCAAGCACAATCGGCCGGTCCTTCAGAATCTCCGCGATGTCGCTCAACGTCTCGATAATGCGATGCGGGCTTTCATAGGCGATCACGGTGCCGGCATGCCGCGCGATTTCGATCAACGTGTTGCGGCGCGCCGCGGCTTTCTGCGGAAGGAAGCCGATAAACCAAAATTCATCCGTAGGCAAACCGGAACCAGCCAAGGCTGCAATCGCCGCGGATGCACCGGGTATCGGAACAACACTCACACCGCTCTCAACCGCGGCCGTGACAATTCGATAGCCCGGATCCGACAGCAGCGGGGTTCCGGCATCGCTGACGAGCGCAACGTTCTCGCCACGCCGGAGCGCCTCCAGAATGTCCGGCACGCGTGCAGCCTCATTGTGCTCGTGATAACTGACCATCGGCTTGTGAACGCCGTAATGCTCCAGCAGTTTCGATGTCTGGCGCGTGTCCTCGCAGGCAATCAGATGCACTTCTTCGCGCAGAACGCGAAGCGCTCGGAGAGTGATGTCCTCGAGGTTTCCGATCGGCGTCGCGACCACAAAGAGAATGCCGGGCAAGCAATGGAAATTTTACTCTGAAGCTGTACTGTAAATAGTTAGAACCCGATGGCGAAGCATGCCCGGCCGCCGATTGCAGAAGAAGTGCCGCTCTATATCCGGTGGAGTCCGGATCGTTCGGCTTACAGCGTTGAGCTGCGGCTCGACTTGGTGACACAGATTGCGGCACAAATCAAAATGTCCGAGCGCCTAGGTGCAGAGCTGGGCGGCTTTCTGGTCGGCAGTTTCCCCATTGCGCCAGTGCCCACCATTCGCATAGACGACATCGAAATGGTTTCAAATGGCTCGGAAGATGACACCGTGTTTCTTCCGGAACCAAACGAATTTCGGCGCTTCCCCGACATGAAATACTCGGCGCGCGCGCGGGAATCGGCCGTTATCGGGTTCTTTCGAACACATGCGCGAATTGGCCCGATGCGGCCATCGCTCGCAGACCGCAGCCTGGTTGCGCAGGAGTTTCGCAACAGCCCCTACGTTGTGCTGCTGATTCATGCGCAAGCTCCGCATACAGCGGCTTTTTTTGTAGCAGCCAATGGACAGTTGCCACAGGAGCCCTCGGTCCGTGAGTTCCAGTTCGATGAGAACGAATTCAAATCGCTCCCGGAGGTTCCGGCGGACGATGGCGAAGAAGATCGGCGGCCACGCCTGAGGCTGCCATTCAAGTTCAACCTAGAGACAGCGCGCGTTTATTGGAAGGTCGCCGTGCTGGTGTTGTTGGCTATTGGCGCCTGCGCGCTGATGTGGTCGTTTGCGCATCAGGCGAGCGGTCCGCCGTGGGCCGGTGCGAGCAACCAACTGCATCTCGCCGTCACGCCGGAGAATCGTCTGCTGCGAATTTCCTGGAACCATGACGCGGGCGACTTGAATCAAGCGACCAGCGCCGCCCTCATTATTGTTGACGGCGGCATTCGCTCGGAGTTGCCCTTGGAAATGGATGATCTGCGGCTTGGCTCGGTCGAGTATCAGCAGAGCGGTTCGCGCGTGCAGGTGCAGCTCAAGCTATCGAAGCCGAGTGGCCAAGTCAGCGCCGATTCAGTGGAATGGTCGGCGCATTGAGAGTCGACAACGTAGAATACCCACATGTTCAGCGCGACCAGGCGCCTGTTCGTTGCCGCTATCGTTCTTTGTTTTAGCTCCCTTTTCCATGCATCGGCACAGTCTCAGGTAGTTGACGTCACGGTGCATTCGGCGGGGCTCGAACATAATCTGTTGGGCGATCCGGCCGATCAACGCGTCTCCATTTACCTTCCCGATGCGTACGACAAAGATCAGCAGCGCCGTTTCGCCGTGCTCTATTTTCTTCACGGCTATTCAGATCCAACTCCGCGGCACGAAGCCGCGCAATTGTTTCGGACCAGCATGGATGAGCTGATTGCAAACCGTACGGTTGAGCCGATGATTGTGGTTCTGCCAAACGGCATCAACAAATATCTTGGCGCCTTCTACGCCAATTCGAGCACCACCGGCAATTGGGACGATTACATCACCCGCGATTT
>Ga0213876_10001888_pt1 | contig 12601 bp, 1 predicted proteins | sample BarmaccomBMRX_R9_FD_160113 | JGI IMG/M metagenome (GOLD analysis project Ga0213876, IMG submission 160113) | Root-associated microbial communities from Barbacenia macrantha in rupestrian grasslands, the National Park of Serra do Cipo, Brazil - RX_R9 | ecosystem: Host-associated > Plants > Roots...
GCCGTGATCGCACGCAATGTCGAAGAGCTGCGGGCGAAACTCAACGCCTGGGCCGAAGACGCGCAGGAGTCGGACGGCGTCCACTACGGCAATCTGAAGGAAGCCTCGTACAACGCCGCGAACCTGATCGAAGGGGAGTCGGGACGGACGTTCGTCCGCGACCTCGTGGCCAATGGCGAGCTGGCGAAGATCGCGCGTTTCTGGACGTTGGGCGCCGCCGTCGATTGGTCGCTGCTGCAGCGCCATGAAAACGCCAAGCGCATCTCGCTGCCGACGTATCCGTTCGCGAAGGAGCGTTGCTGGTTCGAAGCGTCGATCGTCGCCGTTTCGGACAAGCAACGCCTGACGTACTCCGTGCGCTGGATGCCGAAACCGCTCGGCTCGAACCGCGCCGCGGTCGGTCCGATCCTCATCCTCGACGCATCGGACCGTCTCCACCGCGCGATGAACGCGAATGCGGTTTGGGTGAAACCGGGAACGTCGTTCGAAGAGCTCGAGCCGAATGTCTATGCGCTCGATTGGCAGCAGGAAGCGCAGTTCCGCGAACTGCTGGTCAGCCTCGCACAGAAGCAGATGTTCCCGGCCGTCGTGGTCCACAACGCATCCGAAGGGGACCTCGATCGCGGCGTGTACGCGCTGCTCGCGCTCTGCAAGGCGCTGGCGCACGAGAAGCAGCAGGCGCCGCCGAAATTGATCTCCGTCGGCTCGACTCCGGTCGCCGCCGCCATCGGTGGATTCTTCCGGACGCTCACGCTCGAAGATCCGCGCTCTGTCGCCAGGTCTATCGACACCGACGACGCACTCGCCGTTCTTCACGACGAGATTCGCGACACGGATTGGTCGGCGCAGGAGATTCGCTACCGCAACGGCGAGCGCTTCGTGCGGGTGTTGGAGCCGCGGCCGAGCGTCGCGCAGAAGCCGCTGCCGCTGAAGCAGGACGGCGTCTATGTGATCACCGGCGGATTCGGCGGGCTGGGGCTGATCTTCGCCGAACATCTCGCAAAGAACTACCGCGCGAAGCTCGTCCTCGTCGGACGTTCCGCAGCCAAGGCGGAACGACTCGGCGCCGACGTGCTGGCGCTCCAGGCGGATGTCTCGAAGCTGGAAGACATGGAGCGCGTCGTGCGCGAAGCGAAAGCGCGCTTCTCGCGCATCGACGGCTGGATCCACGCCGCGGGCGTGACGCGCGACTCGTTCCTGCTGCGCAAGACGGCCGAGGAGATGGAGGCTGTGCTCGGGCCGAAGGTTCATGGCGCACGGAACGCCGACCTCGCCACGCGCAACGAGCCGCTCGACTTCTTCGTGCTCTTCTCGTCCGTCGCCGGCGTGATGGGCAACGTCGGCCAGAGTGACTACGCGTACGCGAATCGCTACCTCGACGCGTTCGCCGAGCAACGCGACAGTCTCGTGAAAGCGGGAGAGCGTTCGGGCCGCACGTTGTCGATCGACTGGCCGCTCTGGACGAACGGCGGCATGAGCATCTCGCCAGACGCGATTGCGATGCTCGAACACCGGACCGGCATGGCGCCGTTGCCGACCGCGGACGGCATTCAGCATTTCGAAGATTGCCTCCGCTCCGACGAAGTGCAGAGCGTGGCGTTGTACGGAGATGCCTCGCGAATCGCGGCGTACATCGCGCAAGCCCAGCAGCCGCGCGCGAACGTGATCGCGGTCGCATCGCAGGCGGACGCTTCGACGCTCGTAGAAAAAGCAGAGGCGTATGTGAAGGCGGTGATCGGGGAGGAGATCAACCTCGACCCGGCCCGCATCGATGCGACCGATCCGCTGGAGTCCTTCGGCATCGACTCCGTGATGATCAACCACATGAACGCCCGTCTGGAGCGCGACCTCGGCGGAGCCTTGCCGAAGACGCTGCTCTATGAGCGCGAGACCGTTCGCGAAGTCGCGACGTTCCTGATCGGCGAGGTGCCGGACGCTCTGCGCGCGCTGCTCGGTTCCTCGGATGCGCCGGTGATCGAAGCGCCGGCCGCGGCGGAAGCGATCGTCGTTCGCGACGAGGCACCGAAGACCGAAGGCGCAAAGACGCCGAAGGACCCCCTGATGCCGACGACAAGCGCACGTGCCGAGAGATCCTTCCCCGTCTTCGCGGGTCAGGATGACAAACCCGGCGATCAACAGCCCGTGATCGAAGAAATCGCGATCGTCGGCATGCACGTCTCCTATCCGCACTCGGCTGGTCTCGACGCCTATTGGGACAACCTGAAAGAGGGCCGCGATCTCATCGACGTGGTTCCGGCTGATCGCTGGAATGCCGAGGAGCTCTATCACCCCGATCCGGCTGCGGCGGCGGATGGGAAGATCTACTGCAAGTGGGGCGGCTTCCTCGACCACGCCGACAAATTCGATCCGCACTTCTTCAAGATCTCGACCGCGGAAGCGAAGATGATCGATCCGCAGGAGCGGCTGTTCCTCGAGTCGGTCTGGTCCGCGATCGAAGACGCCGGCTACACGCGCCAGACTCTGCGCACGCGGTTCCCGAAGGCCGGCAGCGCCGACGTCGGCGTGTTCGTCGGCGTCACCACGAACACGTATCACCTCCTGACGCCAGGCGAATGGATCCGCGGCAACTACGCGACGCCCAGCGCTCTGCCGTGGTCGATTGCAAACCGCGTTTCGTATTTCTTCGACTTCAACGGCCCGAGCCTGCCGATCGATACGGCGTGCTCCTCTTCACTGGTCGCGCTTCATCTGGCTTGTGAAAGCCTGCGGAGCCGGCAGTGCCAGGTCGCGGTGGCGGGCGGCGTCAATCTCTATCTGCATCCCGCGAAATACCAGGGTCTCTGCCAACGGCGTTCGCTCGCGTTGGGCAGAGAGTGCCGCAGCTATGGCGCCGGCGACGACGGATTCATTCCGGCGGAAGGCGTGGGAACGCTGATTCTCAAGCCGCTGCAACAGGCCGTTGCGGACAACGACCGGATCTACGCCGTCATCAAGGCCAGCGCGTTCGATCACAGTGGGCGTTCCTCTGGCTATTCCGCACCGAATCCGAATGCGCAGGCGGCGCTCATCGGTCGCATGCTCCAACAGGCGCACATCGATCCGGAAAGCATCGGCTATGTCGAAGGCCACGGCACCGGCACGCAGATGGGCGACAGTCTGGAGATCGCCGCGCTGACCCAGGCCTTCCGCACGCAGACCGCCAAAAAGCAATTCTGTTCCCTCGGCTCCGTCAAAGCGAACCTCGGCCACTCCGAGTCGGCCGCGGGCATCGCGGGCGTTGCGAAGGTCGTGTTGCAGATGGAGCACGGCCAGCTCGCGCCGTCCATCCATTCCGAAGAAGTGAATCCGAATATCGAGTTCGAGGACACGCCTTTCTATCTGCAGCATCAGCTGTCGGATTGGACGACGCCATCCGGCCAGCCGCGACGCGCGCTCATCAATGCGTTCGGTGCCGGCGGCGTCAATGCGAGCGTCGTGTTGGAGGAGTACCAACGGCCGGCGCAAGCGTCCCGCGAAACCGGGCCGCAACTGTTCGTCCTCTCTGCGCGCGATGAAGATCGTCTGCGCGATTACGCCGGTCGCGTGCTCGCCTACGTGACGAACGACGCGAACGTCGATCTCGCCAGCCTTTGCTACACCCTGCAGTCCGGACGCGAGGCGATGGAAGAGCGGCTGGCGATCGTCGTCGCGAATGCCGACGATCTCACCGGTCGGCTGTCCGACTGGTGCGCGCACCGCACCGCGGCCGGCGTGCAACGGGGGAGCATCGACGCGCGACGGCTTTCGCGCCGAGGAGCGAAAGTGGTTCGGACTTCCGCCGATGCGGAGGGCTTGAGCGAGCTCGCGACGCGGTGGATCGGCGGCGAGGACGTGCAGTGGGAGAGCCTCTACGCCCGCACGCCGGAACGCATCGCCGTGCCGACGTATCCGTTCGCGCGCGAACGCTACTGGGTGTCGGATGCGCCGCCGTCCGAGACTTCCGAGCTGGCCGTCAGCCGTCCGCATCCGTTCATCGCGTTCAACTCCTCGACGTTCCACGAAGTGAGCTTCCGCTCGTCGCTCTCCGACTCGGCGTTCTATGCCGTCGATCACCGCGTGCGCGACGAGCGCATCTTCCCCGGCGCCGGATTCCTGGAGATGGCGTGCATCTCCGCGAACATCGCCAGCGAACAACGCGTGCGCGGGATGAAAGACATCGTGTGGGCCCAGCCGCTGAGCTTCCGCACCGGGCCGCAGGCGCTGCGCACCGTGCTGCATCCTCACGGCGACGGCGCTGGGTACGAGATCCTCTCGCTCGACGACCAGAACGAAGTCGTCGTGCATTGCGAAGGACGCGTGACGTTCGCTCATGGCGCGGCCGATCCGGAAGAGACGGACGATCGCGTCGTCATTGACGAATTGAAGAACCAATGCGTGCGCGTCTCGGGCAGTGCGGCGCACTACGAGGCGTTCGGCGCGGCGGGACTGCAATACGGCCCTTCGTTCCAAAGCATCGAAGAGCTCTATGTCAACGACACGTTCGCGCTCGCGCGGCTGAAGATCGCCGAACATCTCAAACGCGACTTCGGCCAGTTCATCCTCCACCCGAGCATCGTCGACGGCGCGCTGCAGACCGTCGCCGGCCTGGTGTCGGATGGCGATGCCGCGACGCCCTGCCTGCCGTTCGCGTTGGACGAGATCGATCTCGTGCGCCCCATCACGCCGACCTGCTACGCCTACGCAGAGCGTGTGCCGGTGCCCGTGCAGGCGGGCGTCATGAAATTCAACATTCGCATTCTCAGTGAGAGCGGAAACGTCCTCATGAAGATGAACAACCTTTATGTGAAGCCCTTGGCCCAGCCGCAGAAGGCCGGCGGATTCCTCCGCCGCGCCGCCGAATAGCAAAGGAAAATCGACATGACCCAAGTAGGCATTGAGGCAATGAACGTCTTCGGCGGAAGCGCGTACCTCGACGTCGAGAATCTCGCCCGCCACCGCAATCTCGACATGACCCGTTTCGCCAACCTGTTGATGAAGGAAAAGACCGTGGCCCTGCCGTACGAGGATCCGATCTCGTTCGGCGTCAACGCCGCGAAGCCTTTGATCGCGGCGATGAGTCCCGAAGAGCGTGACCGTATCGAGCTCGTGATCAGCTGCACGGAGTCGGCCTTCGACTTCGGCAAATCGATGAGCACCTACTTCCACAAGCTCCTCGGCCTCAACCGCAACTGCCGGCTGCTCGAGGTGAAGAACGCCTGCTACTCCGGCGTCGCCGGCTTGCAGATGGCCGTCAACTTCATCCTCTCCGGGACCTCGCCCGGCGCGAAGGCGCTCGTGATCGCGACGGACGTTTCGCGCTTCATGATCGTGCCCGGCGGCGACGCGCTGACGGCCGACTGGTCGTTCGCCGAGCCGAGCGGCGGCGCCGGCGCCGTGGCCATGATCGTCAGCGACACGCCGTATGTGTTCGCGGTCGACGCCGGCGCGAGCGGCTACTACGGCTTTGAGGTGATGGACACCTGCCGCCCGGTCACCGACAGCGAGGCGGGCGATGCCGACCTCTCCCTGCTCTCGTATCTCGACTGCTGCGCCGGCGCGTTCAACGAATACGCGAAACGCGTCGACGGCGCCGACTACGCCACGACCTTCGCCTACCTGGCCATGCACACGCCCTTCGGCGGCATGATCAAAGGCGCGCACCGGGACATGATGCGCAAGCAGGTCAAGGCCAACCCGAAGGAGATCGAGGCCGACTTCGAGCGCCGCGTCACGCCCGGGCTCACGTTCTGCCAGCGGGTGGGGAACATCATGGGCGCGACGACGATGCTCTCGCTCGCCAGCACGATCGAGCACGGCGACTTCACGACTCCGCAACGCATCGGTGTCTTCTCCTACGGCTCCGGCTGTTGCTCGGAGTTTTTCAGCGGCGTCGTCACGAAGGAAGGGCAGGATCGGGTGCGCTCGATGCGGATCAAAGAGCACCTCGACAAACGCTACCGGCTCTCCATGGTCGAGTACGAAAACCTGCTCGCCGGAAGCAATGCGGTGAAGTTCGGGACGAGAAACGTTCGATTGGACACGAATTTCATCCCTCAGGCCCGAAACGCCCACGGAAATGGCACGCTTTTTCTCACCGAGATCAAAGAATTTCAACGCCAGTACGACCGCCTTTCCGCCTGAGCAATCCGGCCGCCTCGGCGTTAGGCCGGAATCTCGGCTAAGACACCTAAAATTAACGAAATACAGCTTGACTTCAACCCCCCCATTCAGCCAAGCTAAAGCCCTCCAAAATCAGTCCGTAGTACCCACGGCGGTAAAGCAACCGTTGGGCGCGTCCTGCGTCTCCGCAGGACATCTGCAGGTGGCGGTCATGGAACCGAAAGGGCGAAGCGCTTTCTCGATTTCAGCCCTCCGCCGCCGCCGATTCTGAGCGCTCCTCCAGCGTGAGCTTTTCCAAACTCCAAGCACAAATTCGGCTCTGAGAGTCAGGTGGTCGTCATGGTTGATCAAGAGCTCCTTGTAGACTTGACCGAGTCTTATTTGAAAACCGTGTTCTCCGAGGCTTCGGGGTGTTTGAGCGCGGATTTCAATTCTTTTGCTGCCTTTGGCGAATTGGGGATCAATTCGTTTCAGGTATTGAAGATCATCAAGACTCTCGAGGGCGATTTTGGGACACTTCCCAAGAGCCTGCTGTTCGAGAAATTCACCATTCATGACCTGGCGGATTACTTCATCAGCGGGCACGCCGAGACATTGTCGGAAAGGCTCGGCGGAATGCCGCCGGCACAGAAGCCGGCGGCCATTGAGGACGTCATCCGGCCCACAGTGAGCGTCAAGGCGGTTCCCATTGCGAGATCGCCGCTGCTCATCCTCGAAAAAGACGCATACGCCGACCCGGAAATCGGGGAGCTCGTCCGCGTTTTGTATGAGCGCCACAAGATCGAAGGATGCGTGTCGCGCGGAACGCGGAAAATCGCGCCGAATTTGTTCTTCGGCAGCGCGCGACGCGGGTACTTCAACTATGGGCGATGTAAAGACATCCTCATGGTGTATGGCTACACCGGCCCGACCGAATACTTCGAAGAGCTGTTCCAGGAGATCGTTCGGTACTGTGCGGCGCGGAACCTCCAGCTCAATGCCCTCTCCGACCAACAGCCGCCCTCCGTCGACGGCATCTCTTTCAGCGCCACGCCGTTCGGCGTCCTGCAGCGCATCCAGAACCTTCGCGAGTTCTCGCTCGACGGCGGACCGATGCGCCGGCTGCGCTATCAGGTCGGCAAGTTCCTGAAGTCGGGGCGCTGCCGCACGAACGAGTACCGCTGCGGCACCGATCCGGCCACGGATCGGGAGATCGCCGTCATCATCGACCGCTGGTGCGAGACGCGCACGGTCGTGAATCCGCTCGTGCACGACGTGAAGGCGGAGATCCTCTCCGGCACGCTCGGCTCCGAGCATCGCGTCTTCCTCACCTGGCTCGACGACGCGCTCCAGAACGTCATCCTCATCACGCCCATGTGCGCCGAGGAGAACGGGTATTTGATGGATCTCGAGTTCTACCTGCCCGACATGCCGTTGGGCGGCCTGGAATTCGCGATCTCCCAGATCATCGACGTCCTCATCGCCGAAGGCTGCGACCTCCTGAGCCTCGGCGGCACTTACGGGTGCAAGCTCGAGGAGTCCGCGACCGCCGATCCCGAGATCGACAAGCTGCTCGATGAGCTGCGCACGCAGAACATCTTCAACGACGCCGGGAACCTGCAGTTCAAGAACAAGTTCCGCCCCGAGAATCGCTCGATCTTCCTCTGCCGGGCGGTGGGAAGCGGCAAGGCCGACAACGTCATCGACATCATCATGATGATCGCCGACCCGGAGCGGATGCAGACGCCGGTCGTCGACGATCTGAAGGTTGCGCCGGCGGATGTCGTTCCGCCTCCGCCTCCGCCCGTCCAAGAGCCCAAGCCCGTTCGCTCGGAATCCACGCAGTCGGGCGTCACGGCCCGCAAGGGGATTCTGGCGAATTACGGTTTCAATCCGCTCAACGTTCCGGCCGAACAGGTCGAGCTCGATCTGAAGACCGACTCCTGGTCGCAGCTGGAGATGCCGGCGATCCACGCGCAGATGCGCAATCTGCACGGCCAGCTGCAGCAGTCCGTGAACGTCGACGAGACGCTGCGCTCCATCTTCCCGTTCCCGCACGTGATCCTCACGCGGTCGGGGCAGGCGGCCGAGAACATCTTCTTCAAGGCGCTGCCGAAGCAGGGGATCGTGCCTCAGAATCTGCTGTTCCCGAGCACGATCTTTCACCAGATCGACAAAGGGTTCACGCCGCGGGAAGTGCCGCATCCGGAGGTCTTCCGGCTGCAGTCGCAGGAGCCTTACAAGGGGAACATGGCGTGGGATGCTCTGCGCGCCCAGGTGGCGAAGAATCCCGCCGCCATCGCCTGCGTCTGCGTCGAGATGAACGACAACGGCGCCGGCGGCTATCCCGTTTCGATGCAGCATTTACGGGACGTGAAGGCGCTGCTCGCCGGGCAGGACATCCCGCTCGTGATCGACGCCACGCGCGTCCTCGAGAACGCCCGGTTCCTCATCGAGCATGAAGACGAACAGGCGGGCAAGAGCCTCTGGACCGTCATGCGCGAGCTGCTGTCTTGCGCCGATGCGGTCATCGGCAGCCTGACCAAGGATTTCGCCGTCAATCGCGGCGGCATCGTCGCCACGCAGGATGCGGAGTTGTTCCGGCGGCTGCAGCAGCTGCAGGAGGAAGAAGGCGCGGGCGTCGATCTCATCGACCGCAAGCTCATCGCGCTTTCGCTGAAGAACCGGAAATTCATCGAGGCGAACGTCCTGCGCAGGATGGAAAACGTTCGCCGCATCTGGCGCGCGCTGCACGAACGCGGCGTTCCCATCGTGGAGCCGGCCGGCGGCCACTGCGTGCTGATCGACGTCAAGCAAATCGGCGAATTCAAAGACTTCCAGGATCCGGTCGCGTCGTTCCTCGCCTGGCTGTACCTCAACACCGGCATGCGCGGCGGCGCGCACAGCGTGGGGATGCAGCAGCGCACCTCCATGAACGACCTCGTGCGGCTCGCGATCCCGGTCGGCCTGAAGCGCGAGCAGATCGACATGGCCATCGACCGCCTCGTGCGGGCGTTCGCGGAGAAGGTCAACATCCCGGAGATCGTCCGGGAGAATCCATCCCAGCCTTTCGGCGGCGTGCACGCCAACTACACGCTCGTCGCGATTCACAAGGCCACTCCGGACGCCGTCGTTGCGCCGGAAATCGTGGACGCCGCTCGCCCCACGCCGCCGTCTTCGCCCGAGCCGTCGCGCGGATCTTCCGCCGACCGCGCCTCGAAGAAAGAAGACCGCGTGCCCGAGCCGTCGAAATCGATGCGCGTTCCGGAAAACCCGCAGCGGCGCCGGACGCAGGACGTCGCGATCGTCGGCATGGCTGGCCGTTACCCGAAGGCGAAGAATCCGGCGGAGCTGTGGGAAAACCTGGTGCAGGGCCGCGACTGCATCGAAGAGATGCCGGCCGACCGCTACGAACGGCGCCTCCAGCACGGCAGCCTGCAGCGCTACCGCGGCGGCTTCATCGACGACATCGACAAATTCGACTCGCTCTTCTTCAATATCTCGCCCCGCGAGGCGGAGATGCTCGATCCCCAGGAGCGGCTGTTCCTGGAGACGGCGTGGGAAGCGCTCGAAGACGCCGGCTACTTCCCGGAGGCGCTCGCGCCGGAAGACGCGCCGCGCAACATCGGCGTGTTCGTCGGCGCGGTCTGGGCCATGTACCAGATGCTCGGCGTCGAAGAAAAGCACCTCGGACGCGAGGTCGCGCCGAACTCCTTCCTCTGGAGCATCGCGAACCGCGTTTCGTACGCGTTCAACCTCGCCGGCCCGAGCCTGACCGTCGACACGGCTTGCTCCTCGAGCCTCACCGCGCTTTATCTGGCCTGTGAGGCGATCCAGAGCGGGGAGTGCTCGGCCGCGATCGTCGGCGGCGTCAATCTCGACCTCCACCAGGCGCGCTTCGACATCAACCATCAGGGCGGCGCGCTCTCTCCGGACGGCGTCCCGCGCACGTTCGGCAAAGGCGCGAACGGCTACGTGATGGGCGAGGGCGTCGGCGCGCTCGTCCTCAAGCCGCTCGATCAGGCCGAACGCGACGGCGACCAGATCTACGGCGTGATCAAGAGCGCCGTCATCAACCACGGCGGACGCACCAGCGGCTACACCGTTCCGAATCCCAAGGCGCAGGGCAACCTCGTCGCCGCGGCTTTGGAGAAGGCACACGTCGACGCCTCCAGCATCGGCTACATCGAAGCCCACGGCACCGGCACCGCCCTCGGCGACCCCGTCGAGATCACCGGCCTCACCGGCGCCTTCGCCGCCGAACAGGTGGCGAATCAAACCTGCGCGATCGGCTCGGTGAAGACGAACATCGGCCACCTCGAGGCGGCCGCGGGCATCGTGAGCGTGTGCAAGGTGCTGCTGCAGATGAAGCACCGCCAGCTCGCGCCTTCGCTGCATTCCGCCGAGCCGAACGAGCTCATCGACTTCGCGCAGTCGCCTTTCTACGTCGTCCAGAAACTGGAGGAGTGGAAGGCGCGCGAGGTGGACGGCATCCAGCTCCCGCTCCGCGCCGGCATCAGCTCCTTCGGCGCCGGCGGCTCCAACGCGCACGTCATCCTCGAAGGCTACGAGTCGTCGCGGAAGGCGGAGCGCCCGTCGACGAGCGCGTTGATCTTCCCGCTTTCGGCTCGCAGCGAAGAGTCGCTGCGCGAGGCCGCGGCGCGGTTGGCGCGCTTCCTCGAACGGAACGCCGTCGATCTGCGCGACGTCGCCCACACGCTGCAGCACGGGCGGAAGTCGTTCGAGCATCGCGCGGCGATCGTCGCCGCCACGAACAGTGAGTTGATCGAGAAGCTGACGGCGTTCGTCGAGGGCAGGAAGCATCAGGACGTCGTCACGGCCCAGGCCAAGGGAACCGAAGGGGTGATGCGGTTCCTGAACCGTCGGCAGAAGCAGGAGTTCATCCGCATGGTGTCGTCGGATGGCGACCCGCGGCCGATCGCCGGCATGTGGGTCGAAGGGCTGCTCGAAGACTGGCAGGGGCAGCCGGCCGACGGCGGCAAGAAGATCTCGCTGCCGACCTATGCGTTCGCCGACCGGCGGCACTGGGTCTCCGAAGCGGCGCCGACGCGGCAGGCGGTGCGGGTTGCGGCGGGGCTGCATCCGATGGTCGACAGCAACGAGTCGACGTTCGAGCGCCAGCTGTTCCGGAAGATGTTCCACAAGGGCGACTTTTTCCTCTACGACCATCACGTGTCGGACATCGCCACGCTGCCCGGCGTCGCCTACCTCGAGCTCGCGCGCAAGGCCGGCGAGCTCGCCGCGAATCGCAAGGTGCAGAAGATCCGGAACATCGTCTGGATCAGCCCGATCGCCGTCGAGAACGCTCCCAAGGAAGTCTTCATCGAGCTGAAGCCGAACGGCAGCAGCGTGCAGTTCGAAGTCTTCAGCGAAGGTCCGAACGGCAACAAAGTGCCGCATTCGCAAGGCACGCTGCAGTACGCCACCGCTCAGGATGCGGCAGTCGAAACGATCGATCTCCAGGCCGTTCGGGCCCGGAGCGCGAAGGTGATCGACGGCCCGACGGCCTATCCGCTCTTCAAGTCCTTCGGTCTCGACCTCGGCCCCAGCTTCCAGGTGCTCCAGGACGTCTGCAAGAACGAGACGGAAACGCTCGGCGCCCTGAGCCTGCCGGCGTTCCGGCGCAGCGATCTGGAGAGCATGGTTCTGCATCCGTCGCTCGTCGACGGCTCGCTGCAGGCCGGCGTGGCCGGGCAGCTCGGCGGCAAGTCGGGCGAGATGCTCGTGCCCTTCTCCATCGGCGAAGTCGAGATCCTCCATCCGCTTGCGCCCACCTGCTTCAGCTACGTGACGCAGGCGAAAGGGGAGGACGCGAAGAAGGGGAAGAGCGCGGTCGTCCGCACCGACATCCTCATCGTCGACGAGACGGGCAAGGTGCTGGTCAAGATCCTCAACTCCGTCGGTGTGCCGCTGCGCGACGTGCACCAGAAAGCCGAAGGATTCGAACGGCTCTACTACGCGCACGATTGGGAGCCGGCACCGCTGGCTGCCGACGCGGCGAAACGCCCGCAGTCGCTCCTGCTCTTCGACACGAACGACGCACTGCGCGAAGCGGCCGATCGCGTGATCCTCGTGCAGCCCGGCGAAACGTTCGCCGAGTTGGCGGACGGCTCCTACACCGTCAACCCTCGCAACAAAGACGACTTCTCGCGGCTGTTCGAGTCGCTCGCGAAGAACGACGCCGCGATCGAGAACATCGCGTTCGCCTGGTCGCGCCACGAGCAGGAGATGCAGGCGTCGCTGGAGCGCGGCGTTTATTCGCTGCTCTTCCTCTGCCAGGCGCTCATCGAACGGAAGCTGGAGCAGACCGCGCAGCTCTTCTATCTGCACTCCGGAAACCAGCCGCAGCACGAGGCCGTGAACGGCTTCTTCAAGAGCGTGCGGCTCGAGCATCCGAAACTGCTCTGCAAGACGCTCTCGGCGGAACCGAACGCGATGCTCGCCGCGCTCGCGAGCGAGACCCAGCTGCGCGCGCAGGATGCGACGGCCGTCCGTTACGAGG
>Ga0213876_10001889_pt1 | contig 12596 bp, 8 predicted proteins | sample BarmaccomBMRX_R9_FD_160113 | JGI IMG/M metagenome (GOLD analysis project Ga0213876, IMG submission 160113) | Root-associated microbial communities from Barbacenia macrantha in rupestrian grasslands, the National Park of Serra do Cipo, Brazil - RX_R9 | ecosystem: Host-associated > Plants > Roots...
GATTTTCTCCCGGGTATGAGGAGGAAAACATTCGTATAGCAAATAAGAGAACGACACCGGCCGATGCAATCTGCCAATCTTCGATATCATTGCTGAACAAGTATAGAGACGGAATAACTTGTACAGCGATATAGCCTATAAGTAGAGGCAAGCCGCCGTAGAAAAGTAGAGTGAGGTACCCTATGTCCGTACCGCCCTTCCATAACAATCCATCCCAATCCCATTTGGCAAATGATCCTCTACCGAGTAATAGCTCTTCAACTCTCACGCTTTGAGCAAAGGAGCGTACTTGTCCCGTTCTTGTATCTTCATCTAGCCTCGAGTAAAAGGACCTGGCAATATTGTTAAATATCTCGTAACCTTTCGAGTCTCGTAGAAAAGTAGCGACAAATAAACACACCCAGACAGCCAAGAACGCCCAAAGCAACCAAGTCATTGCTTGTGGCACGCGTCGCTTACGCTGGATGTAGGCGTAGACAATCATTAGAGCGAAGATCATGACGAAGTTAAGGCGTGTTTGGACGAAAGTGCTCCCCACTACATAGACAAGCATCGGACCGAACCGGAGATGTCGGAACCAAGAATTTTGTGGGTAGGGTTTTAAGACAATCCAGGCTGCAGGCCAGAATAAAATGTTCAGGTAGCCTGTTATTGTGATAACTGCCTCGTAACGTGTGAAAGTATGCAAGTTAAAAAGGCCAATTGCGACTAGACAGCACAGCAAAACTGACTCTATTGCAATTACTTTTTCGAGAACACGCCAGTTATTTTTGTTCGCTCCGATGAATACAAGAACAAAAAACAGGAATGGGACCGGACCGGTAGAGTCCACAAGTTTGGACGAGTACAAGTCAGCAACCGTATAACCTTTTGCTGCCATGAGCAGAGCAGCTGCAATTAAGAACCAAAACCGTATCAGATAGGTGCGATCAATGGTCCGGAAATTAGTTGAAATTATGGCGATCAACCCGGCTGAAAAAGCAAGAGCGAGCTGTATTGCATATGCAGTGTAATATAAGGGTGTTTTTTGAACTTCCACTAAGAAGAAATTTGGATTAGACCCTGCCTGAGCTTTAAGAGACGATTGATAACTGATCACCTGAACCAGAGCTGTTGCTATTGAAACGATCAAAAGCGCTAGAGCAAAGCGATTCGGAGCCAGTGAGAGTTGAAGCGATTTTATGGCTTCGACACGACTGATAGCAGGATGGGGTTGGGATGTAGTCATGCCAGAGCGAACTCCGGAGATGCTGAAGCATTGGGGAGCTTCTTCCGCAAAAGCCAAGTCATGAAGAGGGCGCTGGCAATGCTTTGAAAAACAGTCATTATGACGTACGCGCTCGCCAGTCCGGCAGCGCCTTTCGTGGCGAGCGCATGAGCCGCAATGATCAGTGTTCCGCCATTCAGCAGCGCGAGAAGAATGGCGGGGATTGTCGCATTGAGTGACCAAAGGGCATGACCAACTGGAATGTTGCACGCTGAAAGGACGGCAGCTATGCTGATCAGTGTAAGAGCGGGAGCGCCGTGATGGAATGAGGCCCCGTAAAGGTTCATGATCCAAGGCGAACAGAGGGCAACCGGAACAGCCGCGATGATGGCTGGCGCTGGAATGAGCAGAAACATGATGCCCAGCAATTTTTTATATTTGGCCATGTTCCCTTCCGTTCGCAGGTTCGAAAGCATGGGCAGGCCGATGCTGGAGACGGCCAGAGGAAAGAAGAGGATGAGCGTCTGCCACGTATAAACTGCGCTAAAGATGCCGGACTCCGCGTAACCGCTCCGGCGAACGAGCAGCACATTGCTCCACCAGGCAGCGGGAGTAAACACGGAAGTGGTGAGAAGAACAGGAATTGTAAAGCGCCATAGAACTCTAAAATCTTGCCGGCTAAAGCAGTACGAGATAGGAACCCCTTTGGCGAAAGCTCGGCGCCGCACCATGATTTGGTAAAACAGGGCGGTCAACGCACTCACAATGATGTAACCAACCAACGCGCCGTTCAGGCCCCAAAAGGCAGCGCCCATCGTCACGAAGACGAGCACCGACACGCCACGAGCAAAGTTGCCTATGGCAAGCGAGCGAAACGCCTCAAAGCCGCTCAAGGCTCCCATTTGAGAGCCGTTTATCGCTGCAAAAAGCATGGAGACAGCTCCAAGAGTTAGTGCCCTCTCGACCCCTCGTCCATGTAGGACATCACGACTCAACCACGGAGCAAGCAAGCACACGATCATAGCGATCAAAGCGCCAACTGCCAGAGAGGTAGCCGTCGACAGACCGATAATTGTGCCAGCGCGGCGCGGCGCGGCGTCCCGGTACTCGGCGACGTATCGGGTTGCGGTCATGCTCAAGCCCGAGGTGAACAAAGCCGTACAAAGATTGATTGTGGACAGCACAATTCCCAGCTGCCCGTAGTCGACGGAATTAAGAAGCCGCGCACAGGCAATGTTGCTCACCATGGTAAAGCCGCTTTGAAACCCAGCTCCGACGAGAGACCAGGCAGCTCCGCTGGCGATCCGTTGTTGAACGGAGCGGTCCAGCACGCTTCGCCAACTCGCCGGAATGCGTTGGGTAACACCGAGCTGATCAGCCGTAAATCGAACGGCATATAAGGCTCGGTCCATCAAAGTGTTTTGCATCAAATCCCGTGGAAGAAGGAAAACGGAATCGCTATTCAGTCGTGCTAAATGGCCAGAACTGCGGCGCTCTCGCTTGCTGACTTGCCGGAACGTTCCGGGGTTTGTGAAAGCGTTGAGCGAAGAGTGAAAAATTTCTGCAGCACCGCCGCGCATCGCGAAGCGGTCGTACCATCCCAGAAGTCCGGAATGCGGCCCGATTTTGGATGCTCCTGTATTTCGTGCCAGGCAGCGAGAATCGTGCTTTTGTGGGTACCGGCAAGAATATTCGTGCCTTGCTCGATGGTGATCGGGCGCTCTGTATTGTTTCGCAGAGTAATACAGGGAATTCTAAGAGCTGTGGTTTCCTCCTGCACGCCTCCAGAGTCGGTAAGCACAACCGCGCTGTTCGACATCAAACAAAGGAAGTCCACATAGCCCAGGGGATCCAATAGCACAACCCGGTCTGACATTCTGGGGTAACCTGCCAGTTGAGCTTGTGTTCTTGGATGAACCGGGAAAAATAGCGGCAGGGATTGCGAGATTTCGATGATCGCATCGAGAATCTCATTAAGTTGTTCAGAATGGTCGACATTAGCCGGCCGGTGCAGAGTGACCAATCCAAATGATCGCGGTGCCGCGCCTAACCGGCGCATAATATTGGATTGCTGCGCGGCATCTAAGCTGCGGTGCAGAGAATCGATCATGAGATTGCCAACTAGATGAATACGATCGGCGGAGACGCCTTCCCTAAGAAGGTTCTGCCTGCCGCTTTCCTCTGTCACAAGAAGAATGTCGGAAACGGCATCCGTAATTATGCGGTTGATCTCCTCGGGCATGCTCCGGTCAAAGCTCCGCAACCCGGCTTCCACGTGAACCACGGGAATCTGCAACTTGGAGGCAACGACGGCGGCGGCCATGGTCGAGTTGACATCGCCTACAACGATTACGCAGTCAGGGCGTTCGGCTGTCAGCACTGGCTCAAACCGCTTCATGATTTCAGCCGTCTGCTGCGCATGTGATCCAGATCCGACGCCGAGAAAGTAGTCCGGCTCCGGCAGGTTCAGGTCCTGGAAGAAACAAGCGGATAGTTTGCTGTCATAGTGCTGGCCAGTATGCACAAATACGCTCTCAAATGATCCGTAGTGGCGAAGCTCCTCCAGCAGCGGCGCGACTTTCATGAAGTTGGGACGAGCTCCCGCCACGAATATTAATTTGTGCTTTATCATGGACATGTTTAGAACGAGTTGTATGGGGTTAGAAGATCAAACGAGAGGTACGAGTGAGTTGGAGGTGATGAGAGTTGCTGGTGAGTACGAGGTTAGCGTGCCGCGTCTTTCACCGATTTCAGCAGTGGGTGCTTGATAGCCCCATGCGGCATGTAATCAGCCGACAATTCCCAGATCATGAGGCCGCCGAGCCGATTGTTCTTTGCGTAGCGCACCTTTTCAGCTAAAGAGATCTCATCATCATAGGTAACAAAGCTGTCCTTAGCGGACCCAGGCCGGTCGACGCTCAGATAGGGAACATTGCCCGCTGACTGATCGCGCCGCTTATAAGCAGCCTGCCACAACAAAGGGTTAGAGATCAGATCCCTAAAGTTGCAGAGCCGCATCGTTGGCGCGCTCTTCCACTCTTGTCCCGGACCAGTTACCCCGCCCGTCGGGGTTCCCGCCCCACCCTCCCATAAATAGCCATAGAATGGAAGGCCCAAGCCCAGTTTGGCGGCGGGAATGCTGCTCGTAAACTGTCTAATTCTCCAGTCCACCGATCGCCGCCTGAGGTGTGGGCCTCGGTAGAGGGCTGCATTGTGCCAAGAGAATCCGTCTCCAGGAGAGCACTCGTCATAAGTCATTACATTGATCTGGTCAAAGTCGTTTTGCACCTTAGCCAGGTACCAAGTCGATTCCCAGAATGCGCCAGTTAGCAGCCCCCTCGGATTTCGCGCATTGAGGCGGGACCGCAAGGCTCCAACCAGATTCATAAATTGCTGAGGATCTACACCCGATTCCCAATCGAGGTCCACACCATCGTATCCATAAGCGTCCATAAGCTCGATAATGTTAGAAACAAAGGTGCCGAGGTGTTCCGGTCTGGCTGCGCACGTGTAGGTATTGGCAGCTCTAAACTGACCCATGCAGAGAAGAACCTTGACGTTATGACGATGCGCGGTTCTGACCAGTTCGCCAGCATAATCGCGAACATATTGTAAAGATTTCTCTTCAAATGTGCCGTCCGCATTGGGGGTCGGGCCACAATGGATTACGTGCGTGAGAGCGGAAAATTCAATATCCTTCACCGGCAATCCGCCCCAAACTGACGGGCTGTACCAGTAACCGGTGACCCAACCGATTTTGCGCTCGTTAACTCCGCGAAAACCGACCGTAAAAAACGCAACTACGACCAGCAGTAAGGTAGTCACGCCAAGCCAGAAAGATGCAGATCTCTTCAGGATTCCCCACGACAACACTCGACGGATAGAATCAAGCATAAATTTATCCGGAACAATAATGTAAAGCCCTCCTCAGGACGGATCGATGTACTGTTAACTGTAAGCGGTATATCGTGAATCCCTCGCCTGGCATCCAAGGGCAGAAAAACACTCCAATGTAATCTAAATCATTAATATTTGTAATGGTACATTGCATGTGCTTATAAATATCGCTAATATTGCCTCTGTTATCAGCTAAATTTATTTGCTGCTCTTATCATTTGTAGGCAGTTTTGGAGTGGAGGAGTACCCACTGTAATCTGCTTGCGGGCGATAGCAGGATAAGTGTGGCTAGATTACGGATTTCAAAAATAGGGAAAGCAATTGAAGTTTTTAGTTCTGTTAGCGTTACTGACCTCGTGTATGTACGGGCAGTGGATAACCGGATACTACAGTGCCAACAACGGAGTCGAGCCGGTGAGCGCCATTCCGTGGAGCAAATATACCCATTTGATTCATTTCGCGGCCTCTGCCGGGGTCGGCACCAACGGCCAAGGCAACGGTACCGTGAACATGCAATATTTGGTGCAGCCCGAAATCAACCAGTTGATTACTTCTCGTCCCGCCGGTAAAAAGGTCATTGTCGAATTGGCCGATAACGGCAGTTATCTGATGGCCTTTGCCCAAAACACAGCGCCAGGTATGATCAACACCTTTGTCAATAATATCGTAAGCTTTGTCATCAGCAACGGCTACGACGGAGTGGATATTGATTGGGAAGCGAACATCAACACGGCGCAATACCAAAATCTCATTACACTACTGAGAACCGCCATGCCCAGTAAGATAATCACGGTCGCAGCTGGCGACTGGGGCGGCATGCCCACTGCCATTGCGGGCATCAGCCAGGATCTCGATCAAGTCAATGTGATGTGCTACGACATGGATAATGACAGAACGCCGAGCTGGTACAACGATGCGCTGTTGCAGGCGGGAGATTACTCCGAGCGGGCCTGCGACGCACGTGTTAGCCATGTTACGGCCGCGGGCACGCCGGCCGCTAAGATCGGGGTGGGCATCCCCTTTTACGGGCGCAGAAATATCGGAGTGACACAGCCCGGAGTGGCCGGAAACTTTCCTCAATTCACTGTGTTTTACCGCAACCTGGTCAGCGATCCCGCCCGTTGGCAAGGCGCCTTTATGCAGTATGACACCGTTCATAAAGCCGACTATCTCAGCGTGACCACTTTGAATGAATTCGTTTCTTATAACGGCACAAGGTCCATCGGCGATATCGTGTCCTGGGCGAAGGCGCAGGGCTTTGGCGGCTTCATGACCTTTACGGTGGAATACGAGTATTTGGCAGGTCAAACCGGGGACGCCAGGTATCCTTTGTCGACGGTATTGTACAGCGATGTGTTCGGAGCGAGTCAGCTTGCGCCGGATCCGGGCCCGATTCTTTCCGCTGGATCTCCCTCTGGAACTCTCAACGCCTCTACTTCGGCCACTCTTTCGCTGACTACCAACGTGAATGCTACCTGCGCTTACGCCACGACGGCCGGAATTGATTACCCAGCTATGCCGAACACATTTATAACCACGGGCGGCACAGCACATTCGACCACGGTCACTAACCTGCAACCCGGAAACAGCTACAGCTACTACGTCAAGTGCGCAGACCAGGCTGGCGTCAACAATCCCACTGATTATGTTATTTCTTTTGCTATTGCTGCGGCCGGACCCGCTGCGCAGGTGACTCCTGCTGTCGGCTTCGGCATGAGCGCTAGCTTTCTTCTCCAAGTCAGCGATGCTAGAGGCTATGCCGCTCTGCAACAAGCCTCTTTGATGATCAGCAACGGCAGCGTGGCACATGCGTGTTATATCGACTATTGGGCGCCTTCGCGGACGCTCTATCTGTGGAACGATGCCGGGACGGGTGCCACATCGGCGGTTTTGGGAAGCGCCACAGTGCTTTCCAACAGCCAATGTTCGGTCGATGCGCTTGCCGCCACGGTCACGGGAGCAGACACAACACTGACGCTGTACCTTCCCGTGTCGTTTACATGGAGCTATACGGGCGGTAAAACGCTTTTTACTTTCGCTGCTGACTCCGCGCTGGCCAGCGGGTGGAAGCAAAGTGGAAGCTGGATCGTGGAATAGCATTTAACTGCAAAATTCGTTGTTTAAGAAGGAGCTCGCTGCTAGGGAAACAACCTGGCGGCGAGCTCCTTTCGCTTGTCGGACGAAGATCAACTGATTGGACGCGCCTGCCACAAGGATTTCAGGACATCATAGGCGAACACCGGCAGGGCAGCCTGCCGCCGGAGCCGGCCGGGTTGCGACAGCAGACGATACAGCCATTCGGCACCGAGGGCGCGAAAAGCAGCGGGAGCGCGTTTGGCCGATCCGCTAACCACGTCCAGACTTCCTCCAATACCCATGCAGAAGGAGACGCTCAGCTCAGGCAGATGCTCAGCGATCCAGAACTCCTGGCGAGGCGATCCCATTGCTACAAACAGCAGGTCCGCGCCGCTTTGCCGGATGCTCTCGATAATCGGCTGAGAGTCTTCAAAGTAGCCGTGGTGCTGTCCGGCGATTTGCAAGCCAGGATAGGATTTTAGCAAAGAGATGCATCCTGCCTGGTTGACTTCGGGTGAGGCCCCTAGCACGAAAATTTTCAGATTCTGTTCCGCGCAAAGGCGAACCAGTTTTAGGAACAGGTCAATCCCCGTGCAGCGAGGGATATACTGACGATGCAGGAGCATTGAGGCCAGGGAAATGCCAATCCCATCACAGATGCGCATATCCGCTGAGCTCAGGACAGTCTGTAGCTGCGGGTTGCGCGTTGCTTTGTAAACTTTTTCCGGGTTCATCGCCACGCAAAAGGTCTTTTTTCCCCTGCGAATGCGTTCGTTTACGAAAGCGACTGCGACGTCATAGGATTGAAACACACTGACTTTCATTCCAAGAACAGAAACAGAATCGGGAGCAAGCTCTTGCATGCGATTTCCAGAGATTTAAGTTGTGATAGCGAAATAGAGGCTGCGTCTGACGTGGGTCAGATATGCATCGACATACCGGAAAAAGCCGGTCTGCGGCTCCGCCGTGCGTTTTCAGACATCCAGTAATATACGTTTAATAACAGAAAGATCTGGCGCTCACGATTGATTCCCGAGGCGTGCTCCCGCAGAATTCGATCCACTTCGCAGAGATCGAAATAGGAGGAAAAGTGGGAGTTGCCTTGCAGAAGGATTTCACGAAGCGCCCCGCTTTTCTTAAACCATTTCGCCGTGGGTGACAGAAAGCCTTTTTTCTTTCTTCGAATGATCGACCAGGGCAGAACCGAAGCGGCAAACTTTCTATGCACAATCTTTGTCCTAAATAAACCGACCCGGTGCTGAATCGGGAGTGATTCCACAAATCGTACCAACTCAAGATCGAGAAGCGGAACGCGGCACTCAAGCGAGTGATGCATGGTCAACTTATCGGTATAGAGCAGCAGATCATCAGACAAATTCATGCGCAGGTCGAGACTCGTCATGCGTTGAACACTTGTGGGCAAAGCCGCACAGCCCAGCAAATTATAGAAGTACTGGATACGCTCAGTCGCGCGATTCTCATGATGTCCGGTTAGCTTTAAGATCTGGCTCTTGTTAAAAACGCTGTAAGTCTGCTCAAAACGCCTGATATCCTCCAGTTCGCCGAGAGACTCCAACCCACGCAGAACAGCATCATAACGCACCTTCAGAAGCGGCGCGATTTTCTTCAGGAGAGCAAGCGCAAAGCCGGGCAGCCGAGCATGGAGCAGCTCCGCTTGATAGCGGCGGTAGCCTCCCAGGGCCTCGTCAGCTCCTTGGCCCGACAACACTACCTTTACGAATTTGGACGCAAGGGACGAGACAAAAAACATGGGCACAACGGAGGTGGTAGCCAGAGGCTCCTCGACAATTTCCGCAATGCGCGGCAGCATGTCGAGAAACTCAGCAAAACCGATGCGCACCTCATGATGATCCAGCCCTACGATGCGGGCTGTGTCACGGGCATCCAGGATCTCGTCTTCCGTGCTGTGCGCGTCCGTAAAGCCAACTGTGAAAGCCTGCATTCTGTGATTCGCGTGCTTCTGCGCCAAGCTGGCCACGAGCGCGGAATCGATTCCGCCGCTGAGAAGGATGCCAACCGGCACATCTGATAACAGTTGGCGCTTGACCGCCTGTTCGACCACGCGACCATATTCCCGCACGACTTCCACCTGGGTTTTTACAGGAGCCTGGGTATTAGTTCGCTGAGCAAAAGGATATTCACGATGAGACAGATTCGGGCCGTTCAAATCGATTTCGATGACATGACCCGGCCGGACCTTGCGGATATTCTTGAACAGGGTGTCGGGTGCTGGAAGATAACGCAACCGCAATAGTTCTGCCAGGTGAGAGGTTTCCAGCGAATCGTCAACCAAGGTGCGAAGGGCGCGAAGCTCCGATGAAAAGACAAGCGACTTATTGTCGGTCCAGTAATAAATAGGCTTTACGCCAAACGGGTCGCGCGCGAGAAAAAGCTTGCGACTCCCGACATCCACAAACCCGAAAGCGAAAATTCCGTTTAGTTGATCGAGCCACTCCATTCCACGCTGAGCGAAAACGTGCAGGAGCGTTTCCGTATCCGAGTGCCCCCGGTAGGGAACAGATAGAATCCGTTGGCGCAGTTCAGCATGGTTATAGATCTCCCCGTTAAAGATGATTCCATGCCGTTGGCCGGAGGTCCACATTGGCTGATGACCGGCTGAGGAGAGATCCTGAATAGCCAACCGGCGCTGCCCGAGAGTTAACAGATGATCGCCAACGGATTTACTATGAATGCCCGAATCATCCGGGCCACGGTGGGAAAGCAGATCCAGAACTTCATGACCAAATGGCCGGTTTACTGTCCCGAGAATGCCGCACATTTGTTGCTATACCCTACGAAGTGAAACTGATTCTTAAAGCGAAGTAACGCTCGCATTAGAGCAGGTTTGATGCCGCATACAGGAACGGCATCGCCGCCCAGCGAAGGGTGTTTTTGTTCCTTAATGCTCCGGTCAGATCAATTTGAGAATAGATGTTGAGGCCTCTGCAAAAGTGCTTTCTGATGGAGTACAGTAGCTTCTGCGCGAGCTGGTAATCGCCGAGCAGAAACGCCAGATTCAATACCTCGGCGTTGTCGTACAAATCGAACTTGACCAAGCCTGGTTTATTCTTCACCGAAAAGCGTCTGAACAAGAAGTGCTCCTTGTCCAAAAGAGCGCCCAGGAGGTAGCTGTACCCCGCCCGAATAACGCTTTGCGAGCCTGGCAGTTCTATAATCGCGTCCGTCTTGATCAGGTTCTTCAAAACAATGCATGAGTGAAAGCAATCAATAAACGAACCGCTCTGGGGAGCGTAGAGCCAGGACCCATCCGGTTGCTGATGACGCCGGATGTAGGTATAAAGTTTCCTGATTCTGGTCCGAATACGATCGGTATAGCTACTCACATAAGACAGGCAAACAGCGTAGGAGTACATCGTATAGGAAATGGCGTTGGTCACAGTGCGGTCTTGGAAAGGGGCATAGGAAGTTGCCAGAATCTCTTCGTCTTCTTCCATAACCTGAATATCCCGGTCGAAAAATTGCCAGATTCCTTGCACGGCGGAGTCGAACTCATGACTCTCGGTTGCTTTCTCATAAGCGATGAAAGCTTCCAAGGGATAGGGGGTCATGGTAGAAAAGGGTATGTTTGCGCTGTACACCAGGTTGCGGCTGACCGCGTTAGTAAACCCGAGACCCCAACACGGCCCACTGTAGCCTGTGCAGCTATGTATAAGGAGCCAGTTCAGATGGGAGCGCGCCTCTTTGAGCAACTGTTCTTCGTGTGTGGCACTGTATAAATTGATCAGGCATAACGCAGCGAAAGCCCGAACAATCGGATATTCCTGTCGTCGGTAAAGCCATCGGGAAGAGTTATTCAAAAAGTTGTCGTATAAAGCTAGAGTTCCGGCAGGGAGCAGCCCCAGGCGGCGGTGACTGTTATACAGATCCTTGACGCGAAGACCTAGCGTGGTTTTCCATATGTCGTAAGGATCATCGGTGGAAAGGTCATCCCGTCGGCAAAAATGCTCGATCAGTTCCCTTAAGTAGGAATCCGTAGATTTGTTCAAGTCTGGCCGCAATTTGACGGGCTGAGAAATGCGCTCTGGCATAGAGATAGTTGAAGTTGCCGATTCTGGCACGCAGCCCCGGATCGAGAATTAATCGATCCACGAGCGAAGCAAGGATATCCGAGTCCCGGCTACTGGTGATGAATCCCATCGCGCCGTCCTCAAAAAAGTCGGGCAACCCACCCACGGCAGAGGTGATCACGGGCAGCCCGAACGCCATGGCTTCGAGAACGGAAAGAGGCAAGCCTTCATGATGCGAGGGAAATAGGTAAACGTCGGCTTTCTTCAACGCGTTTCGCTTCGCGGCATCTTTGACATGACCCAGGAACGAAACATCTTTGAGATTCCGGCTGGCGGCATAGTGTCGAGCTGCGCTTAGTTCCGTGCCGTCCCCAGCCACAGTGAGGGTAACGAACTCATAGTTTCTCTTGAGTCGTTGGTAAGTCTCGAGCGCCTCATAGATGCCCTTGTCCGCTTCCACGCGCGCGAGAAATAGAATGTTGAAGGTAGACTTGCAAACTGCGGTTTCCGGCTCATTCGCCGCCTCTTCCAAAAATTCATCAGGAACAGGAGCGCTTTCAACAAAGATCCGCCCACTAAATCCCAGAAGCCGTGCCCTACGCTCGAACTCCGTGCCTAGAACCACAAATCCGTCTGCGCGGCTGTAAACAAACCGAAAAAGCCATCGCACGTACTTTGGAAATTTATCAGCCCAGGCCGGATTCCAGCCGTGCGCAAAGACCAGAACCGGCTTTCGATGAGCCTTGGCGACGGCCAACAAAATACCGTCACGGACCAGCGCCTTGGGGCCAATTGATGGATTCAGATGCACTAAATCGTAGCGGCCCTGTTTTGCCGATTTGGCAAACCGATACGAGTCAACGGCCATGCGCCACAGCGTTGCCAACGCACTCTCATCATCAGCGCGAGATCCAACATAGAAATACTGCACAGAACTGTGCCAGTGCGGCTGGAGAATGTGCATGTATTGAGCTACTCCGCCATACCGGCTCAGCAAGGGCGTCGTCAGCAAAATTCTGGCGTGCTGCCGACAAATCTGACCAGGGCGTTTTTCCGTAAATTCACAAGCAAGAACTTTCGGTACCATCACACCGGTTTCTGTTCGTAGTACTTCTTGTATTTGTGATAATCGCCGTACCCGTATCCGGTGACGCTGGTTTTGGGGTCCCAGCGATTCAGAACCGCACCAATCAGCTTACTGCCGTCATCGACCAAACGCTGCCTGGCCTGCAAAGCGGTTTCCCGCAAAGTATGCTGCGCCACAACCAGGACGACCGTATCAGCCTCGTGGCAAATCAGCCGGGCATCAGAGATTTGTAAGAGAGGCGGCGTGTCAATCAGAATGACATCAAATTGCGGCCGGAGGC
>Ga0213876_10001890_pt1 | contig 12595 bp, 16 predicted proteins | sample BarmaccomBMRX_R9_FD_160113 | JGI IMG/M metagenome (GOLD analysis project Ga0213876, IMG submission 160113) | Root-associated microbial communities from Barbacenia macrantha in rupestrian grasslands, the National Park of Serra do Cipo, Brazil - RX_R9 | ecosystem: Host-associated > Plants > Roots...
CGCCATCGAGACCTATCTCGCGCTCCGCCGCGCCACGGGCTTCGCGATGTCGACCGCGGAGTACCTGCTGAAGAGCTTTGCCGCCTTCGCGGCCGAGCGCGGACAAACGTACGTCGAAACAAAAACAGCGATCGACTGGGCCGCGCTCGGACCATCCGTCGCACAACGCGATGCACGGCTCAGAGCCGTCTGTCGCTTCGTACGCCACGTCCGGGTGGAGGACGTCGGGCACGAGCTGCCGCCGGCAAATCACTTCGGCGCCCGCAAGGAACGTCGCACGCCGCACATCTACACGACAGACGAGATCAGTCGGCTGGTCGAAGCTGCGCTGCGGCTTCGGCCAATGCGCGGCTTGCGCCCGCACACGCAAGCGACCTTGATCGCGCTGCTCTCAGCCACCGGGCTCAGGATCTCCGAAGCCCTGAAGCTGACGATCGCTGACGTGACCCGCGACGGTCTGCTGATCCGCGAGACCAAGTTCCGCAAGACGCGACTGGTGCCGCTGCACGACACGGTGGCCGCCGGCTTGGAGCGATACCTGGCACGTCGCGGGCCCGGCTCGGACGATGATCCGATGTTCATCGACAAGCGCGGTCGGCCGCTGCGCTACATTGCCGTCAAGGAGACCTTCGACAGGCTGGTCGACAAGGCTGGCATCAGATTGAGGTCGACTCGCCGTCCTCGCCTGCACGATCTGCGGCACACGTTTGCGGTGCGCGCGCTGCAAGGCAGCCCTACCGGCCGAGGCCGGTGCGGGGCGCACATGGCGGCACTCGCGACCTACATGGGTCACGTCAACATCTACGCGACCTACTGGTATCTCGAGGCCGCGCGCGACCTCTTGCGCGATGTCGCCACGGCCGGGGAAACGTTCATGTCCGAAGGGAGGTCAGCATGACGCCGATCGCTCCCCTCATCGAGACGTTCCTGCGCGACACACTAGCTTGCCAGCGGGGCGCCAGCCGGCACACGAGCGACTCCTATGCCTCGAGCTTCCAGCTGCTGTTCGTGTTCGCCGCCGACCGGCTCAAGGTCAAACCATCGGCGCTGACGCTCGAGCAGATCAATGCCGGGCTCGTCAGCACCTTCCTCGAGCATCTTGAGGACGAGCGCAAAAACGCAGCCGTGACGCGCAACGTTCGCCTGGCGGCGATCAAGTCGTTCTTCCGCTTCCTCGAGTACCGGCAGCCGGCAGCGCTCGAGCAGATCCGCCGTGTACTGGCGATCCCGTTCAAGAAAACTGACACGCGCCTGGTGCCCTACCTTCTGCGCGAAGAGCTCCAAGCCGTGCTCGACGCTCCCGATCCGGCGACACGCGATGGCATCCGCGATCGCGCAATGCTGCACGTGGCGTCTGCGCAGGGCTGCGCGTCTCCGAGCTGACGGGCCTCAACGTCGATGACATCGACCTGCCTTCGATGAGCATCCGCGTGCTCGGCAAGGGACGCCGGGAGCGGACACTGCCGTTGTGGAAGCCGGCGGCCGCTGCACTGCGCGCCTGGCTCGCCATCCGTGGGCAGGTCGCGACACCCGAGGTGTTCGTCAACGCCCGTGGTGAGCCGTTGAGCCGATGGGGCTTTGCCTATCTGCTCAGGCAGCACGCCGCGACTGCGGCTCGCAAGCAGCCCGGTCTCGCCAAGAAACGCGTCTCGCCCCACGTGCTCAGGCACACCTGCGCGATGGTCGTCCTGCAAGCGACCGGGGACATCCGGAAAGTGTCGCTATGGCTGGGCCACGCTACGCTGACGACCACCGAGGTCTACACGCGCGGCGATCCAACCGAGAAGCTCGATGCGATGGAGGCGATCGTGCCGCCCCATCTGCGGCGCGGCGTCTTCCAGCCCACCGACAAGCTGATCGAACTCCTCAGGCGTACCTCGTAATGGAGAGCGGGGTTGGCGGTGATTAGTGCAGGAGCGCGATCAAGTTGCCGCCAGCTCCCCATTACCGGCTTTGCCCATAAGGCAGGAGTTGTAGGCGATGGTCGTATAGGCACAGTCCTCGCAGCGCGCGACATGGCCGCCGAGCTCCGCCGTGCGGCAGCGCTCGATCGCCGACATCACCTTCAACTGCTGGAGGCTCACATGGTGGGCATTGGCTTGACGCCACGCCGGTCCATGGTGGCGGAAGATATCCGCAACCTCCAATCCTGGACGCGCCATCCGCCTTCCGCTTAGGCCGGTGGGCTCGTTCTTCTTGGACGTCAGCGGCGTGAGACGATCCAGCGGGCTCATGACCTCGCGGATGGTGTTGGTGGCGACACGGGTGTAAAGCGCCGATGTTCTGTTCGAGCAGGTGGGTCGCGAAGCTGTGGCGCAAGGTGTGCGGCGTCACCCGCTTGGTAATCTCGGCCATTTGGGCCGCCGCGTGGCAGGCGCGCGTGAGCTGGCGTGTCGTCATCGGGCTGGCCGGCTTCAGTCCCGGAAACAGCCAGCCTTGCGGGCGGCCAATGCGATGCCAATCGCGCAGCAGTTCGAGTAGCGCCGGAGAAAGCATCGCGTGGCGATCCTTGCGGCCTTTGCCCTGCTCGACGCGCAGCATCATGCGTTCGGAATCGATGTCGGACACCTTCAGCGCGACGACCTCGGCGACGCGCAGCCCCGCACCGTAAGCGACGCTGAGCGCTGCCTTGTACTTGACGCTCGGCGCCGCCTCTAGAAAGCGCGCAACCTCTTCCGGGCTTAGGACAACCGGAACCTTGCGCGGCTCGTGCATGAACGAGAGGTGCTTGGCAAGCTCGGGCCGATCGAGCGTAACATTGAAGAAGAAGCGCAGCGCCGAGACCGTGGCGTTGATCTTTGGCGCGTGGGCGCCGATCGACGCCAGATGCAGCCGGAATCCCCGCACGTCCTCCGATTGGGGCTGGTCGGGAGAGCGGCCAAGTCCTTGACCCTTTGCACGTAGTCATGTTGGGTCTTCGGCGAAAAGCTTGCGGATCGCCATGTCTTCGATCATGCGCTGGCGCAACGGGCTGATGGCCTGCTTGGTCATTGGGGATGCTCCTGTCTTGAGTGAGGTTGTCGAGCCCCTCGATCTCAAGACAGGACGCCCCGTTACGCTATCCCTTGCCTGTGTCGCCAGCCGCGCCGCCTACCGCGCGAGCGGTTTAGTCCTTGGGCGCAAAGCGGACGCTCTGCAATGGTAAAGTTTCGAGTGCCGCAGCGAAGTCAGGCATCGATGAGAGTGGCCGCGCCGCAGGTTTCGTGGTGTCAGTCGGTATTTTGACCGCCCCGGGCGGCTACGTTCGATGCGACGCGTGAGTTATTGATGTGTCTGACCGGGTGGCACGCTGTAACTCGCGCCGCTCAAGAAAGTTTCGGACACGGCCCGGCAAAGCGGCCGTTTTGCGGACAGTCCCAAGCGGCCGCGGCGGTCCCCCACGCCAGCCTTATCGCCGGTTCAAAACAGCACTGACACGAGGACTTTGGAGGAGCAACATCGGGGGCCTCCCCTTATGCAGGATATCCGCGTGAGTCGGCCCCGGAATCCGCCCCGAGGGCGTTTCTTTATTGAGAAGGGGCTAGTCGCTCTCCGTCAGCTTCACCGTGGAGACCGGCCACTGTCCATCGTGACCTTCGATCGAGATGCGGAGTCCGTGAAGCTCGTCGAGGAAATCCGTTCGATCCTTCCGGCCTTGCCGTCGACAGAACGACTGCTTGGGCCGACGAGTTCGATGCGCGCTTCCTCGTGTTCCGAAGTATAGAGGTTGCTCGCTCCTGACTGGTCATCGCTTCGGTCCTCTTGTCCTTGGAGTGCGTCGGCGTGGTGCTCGTGGTCCTCGGCAACCCTGCGAACGGCCTCGCCCGTCGGCCGATCAGTGATTTTTTCCGGGATGCGACGGCAACGCTCTGCCTCTGCTCTATATCCAGACCTTCTTCTGAAAACATCTAGAGCATGGACCACGGCAGTCTCCAGAAACCATCCTGCTAGCCTTTCTCCAATTCGCGCGGGAGATCAGGATGGTCGAACCGGCGCGCGCGCCGGACAAGACGAGGGGCGCGGTACCGGCGCGGCTGTGCGAACCGGCAAGAACGCCCGAGCCGCCTCGCAACTGAGAGGACCGCGGATCGCGCGCGGGCGACAGAGGTCGGACTTTCTCTTGTGTTATGGGGCGGTCACCCGCCAGCCCCGTTTCTTCCCATAACGGCCTGGAGCAGGTGGACCGGCTCGAAAGGTTTTTGGAGAAAGGTCGTGTGGGCGGGTAGCTTCGGCACCTCCTTGCCGGACATAACGATGATGTTCATTGCCGGATATCTTTCGCGGGCGTACTCGGCGAGTTCGATCCCGGACATGCTGCCTGAGAGCCTGTTGTCGGTTATGAGAGCGCGCAGCTCCGTACCCGAGGTCGCGACGATCAACTCGGCGGCTTCGGCCGTCGAGCACTCGACGACCTCGAATCCCTCGTCTCTGAGCAAGTCGGCCATGAGCTCGCGCTGGAGCATGTCGTCCTCGACCAACAGGGTAACGAACTGGGACATGGGCTCCTCCATTCTCCCATGTTAATCCGAAATGCCGCTTCTGGTTCAGCGGTTACAACATTCCCGCAGAGCCAGAGGAAGGGTCGGGGAAGAACATAGCCGCCGGCTGTTCCTTCGGATAAGCATCATTGTTCCACCGTCGCGCACTGTCCGGGCGAAGCATACGGCCTGGAAGCCCGAACTACTAGGGCGGATATACGCCACGAAGCACATCCATGAAATGGGATTTGACGGCTTCGTCGCAGTTGCAGGATTTCGAACGCAGGGCAGCCCGGTCCAGCACCTGAAGTTCCATTCTCCCGGTCCTTAGTATGCGTTTTGCGCTGAAATCCCGGATGATCCGGCTGGCATAGCTCCGCCCGACGCCGAGCATCGCGGCGAGCTGGGCGTGACTGAACGGTATCGTCTGGCCACCCGTTCGATCCATCGCCGCCATGATCCACTTGGCCGTGCGCTGCTCGATCGAATGCGCGGCATTGCAGGCACTGCTTTGAAGAATTTGCGCCAGCAGGCAATCCGAATAGCGGGCGAACGCATTCCTGAAGGTGCTTGACTTGTCTTTCGCGGCCTGGATGCGGCTAACCGGCAGGCGCGCAAATGATCCCTCAAGCCGAACCTCGATTCGGGAAAAGGCCGGCAGGCGTCCCTGGCTGACGATGCCGCCGGCCGCTCCCTCGCGTCCGATCAGTGCGACATCGACCTCGTGTCCGTCTTCGATGGCCACAACGAAGCAGATCGCGCTCCCTTCGCAGGGAAAATACACCGTGTTGACGTCATCGCCCGGGTTATAGAGAACTTCGCCAGCAGCCAGCGCGACGATCTCGATGTGCCGTGAAATATGCGCATAATCAGGCTCGCTGAGGCTCCCAAGAAGGTCGTTATGAGGCCGGGCAGCGCCACCGGACGGTTGGCGGATGGTCATCTTAGCAGTCCTAAGCCCTGATGCTTTAAGGGCCCGGCTGCGTTATCGGTTTCCGGCGGGAACCGTCGGCGTAAAAGTGCACTCAGGCACAAGGATTTTGACGGTGACTAAATCGCCCGCGCGGCCAGCCAATCCGGGCCGGCGACGATCATTGAGCGGCCCCCATCACGGCCATCCGGAAAGGGAAAGGCCGCCGCCGGAGCTCTTGAGCGCCAGCGCACCTGCCACTCAGTGGCCATATCATTAGCATATTGGCGCCTACAATCGGAGGACCATCGTGCTGGTGCCGACCTGAGGCGAAACTGACATTAGGGGAATGCAATATCGTGGGGTCGAGTATCGGGTGAACGCTCACGCCCGAGGGTTGCTGGAAGTGGTCGGTGCGTTTCGCCGGTGAGGAAAAGAGCGGCACCTTTACGCATCGTGAAGGTGCTGTGCGCCTCGCGTAGAATGTCATCGATGAGCTGAGCGAGCAGGGACACTGACGGTGGCCGCCGGGCATTGCTGGACGGTCCATGACGTCGCGCTCAATTCGTGTATCTTTTTGCACACCCGCCGGCATTGGCGGCTGCTATGTTGCCGCCGGAGCAACACATGCAAGGCATGCGCGCGCAGCTCGAGAAGCTGGAATCGGACGCTTCGCACTGCGCGAGGATCGCCTTGTTCGCGACCGAACAAACCAAAAAGGAGCTGTACGACCGGCTGGCCCAACATTATCGCGTCCTTGCCACCGAGGTTCAAAAAGCGTCGACAAGGCCGGTCACTGACGGTTCAGCGCGGCCGTCATTATCGCCATCCACGCAGGAAAGGACGAGGCCAGCGAAAAGCCGGGCCCCGGAGCGGCGGCGGTTGAGCTCTGATCAATCGGCCGCTCCGGCAGCAAGGCACCGCGCCTCGACCAAAAAGAAAAACTCCGGGCCCCTATGGCCAGTATTTAAAGGCATTCCTCAGTCCGCCCGGCTGGGATCGGCCGGACTTGTGCCGGGCGTGGCCCGCGAGAGCGGAAATTCGAGACGACGATTGACGCCGTCCTTGTCCAGTCTTCGGATAACGCTTCCGGAAAGCTGTCCTTCGATCAGGCGACGCGAGCCGAAGCTCTCGAGCGCGACGGTCCGGACTTCCGGGCCATCCGCTTCGAGCCAGTCGAGCACCAGATGGTTGTCTTCTCGTTGCCAGCGCACTTTCAGCCTCCCGCGCGGGGTGGCGAGCGGGCCGTACTTTGAGCGCGTTCCTCGCGAGCTCGTTGATGGCGAGGCCGAGCGCCACGGCCTGGCCGCTTTCGAGAATGAGGTCGGGCCCCTCAATGAGAAGGCGTGAGGCGGTCGAACATCGCCAAGAGGGTGCTCGACAAAATCCTGGTAGGCGACGACGTCGAGGCTGCGGCGGTCGTGCACAGCGCCATCGAGGAATTCGCACAGGAGCTCGCTCACGTCACCCGCCGTTTCCTGAGATCCAAGGCGTGGGAGAAGACGGACCGCAGCGTTGTCGGCGGCGGCTTCCGCGACAGTCGGCTCGGCGAGCTCGCCATCGCCCGGACGGAAATCATCCTGAAATCCGAGAAGTTCGACATCGAGATGCAGCCGATCCGCTTCGACCCCGACGATGCCGGCCTGATCGGAGCGCTGCATCTGGCGCCCTCGTAGATATTCGAAAGCCACGACTCCGTTCTGGCGGCTAGGCGATTTAGACCTGGCTGCGAGCACCAGGGCCCTAGTCCCATTCAGCTCGCTGGCGGCGGAAGCTACGGTTGCCCAGTAGGCCGACTACCTGAGAAGTTCGGATCCCCCATCTTTTGAAAGGACCGAGGACCGGCTCGCTATGGAGAAGGCTTTGTCGAATTGAAAATGATCGATTTTGGTCCCCAATGTTCGAATCTGGGAATTGCATCAAGTTCGATGGCCAGTGGATGAGAAGTCCCAGCAATGGTGGATCGAAAAGTTCTACGAGCCGTTCGGGCTGTCCCCCGCAGAACATGGCTGATCTAATCACCAACAGCGCGCCGGGCAAAAAGCTGGCCCTTTACTATTACATCGATAGACAGCGCGAGGCATTTTCACTTCCTGTCGACGGCGACTTCGCCGGTACGCAAGAGTTCTGGTACGCCCACCGCGAGCTCGACCTGAGGGGTTCGGCCTTTAACGCAGAAGGCATGACCATTTCGGACGTGAAGCAAGGAGGCGGCTATGGTCGGGCCCTCATGGGCGACCTGATTGACGCGGGCAAGCGATGTTTCCGAATCTCGCGGAACAGGTGAAGAAGCGCCCGTCGCCGGTCTGAGGTGGAATCGGGCTCCCACACCCCGCTCGCACAAAGCCAAGCGGAATTCAACTCGAAAATCCGGATTGCCAACAAGCTAGAAACGAGGCGTATGGAGGGAAGGGGCCAGCCCGAGGGGAGCCCGCGTGAGAAGGCCAAGATCCGCCTTCCTCGGCTTCACCCAGTACTGCGGGCAGACCCGGGACGGCCGGTTCATCGTGAAGCACAAGACGGAAGGGAAACGCCTGACGCGCAAGCTGACGGCGTTGCGCCAGGACGCCTGGCGGCTCATGCGCGAGTCACTGACTACGCAGCACGAGTGGTTCGCCGCCGTTCTGCGTGGACACTACGGCTACTACGGCGGGCCGCACAATCATCCAGCGCTCAACGCCTTCTACCGCGAAGTGCGTCGGACGTGGATGCGCTGTCTGAGACGGCGCAGCCAGAAGAGGCGGCGCATGGGCTGGTCGGAGTTCGAGACCCTGACGGCACGCTTCTACGATAATCTCACCTGCGCTCGGCGCTCCGGGCGGGATACAGCTTTGTCGCGAGACGATATGATCCGGCAAGACTGAATCGGCAGTCGTTCGGACGGCCATGGACACGGTTGCCGTCGGCCCCGTGGTGCTCACCAACCGTGAGCACATCATCGCGCTGAAGACGACAGCCATTCGTCAAGATGAGCCGTAACTTCATAACGACGGGCCTTCCGCAGTAAGAGCTGACGTTCCGAGGCCGAACGTTGCTCTGCATCTGCGGCCTCTCTGCATCGTTGCGCCGCTTGCTCCAGCCGAACCTTCAGAGGCAGTTCTTGTTTGAACCGCCGTCGCTTGCGCGAGAGTCTTTCATTCATTGAGGCCTCCCTGTTGCGTCAGTTTCGACGCTCGCTCAGTGGGCCGCTACAATCATTAACATAGGCGGCTATCGCCCCAAGACTTTGGTTGCAGGATTAACCTAAGACAAGGCCCGCTGGGCGAAGCGGACAAGCGAGAGGCAGCTTTTTGCCGAGCACTGCAAAAGCCGCTGTGAGCGGGTACTCTAAGCCATCAGAGCGGAGAGAATGGGATCGGACAACGAGTTTGGATGAAGCTTTTATCGAGTGCCGTTCAGCTGTTTCGCATCAATCACGCGGCGGACCTCGTCGGCAAGTACCTGTAGATGCTTCGCTAGTCGGGCCAAACAGCTCCTGCTTTGCCTTATCGGTCGCCAATTTGCTGATCAGCGCACAATCCTCAGCATCGGTCAGGAGCTTTTCCAACTTTGCTTGCATATCTTGCATCGAAGCACCCGCTAATCGAGAGAAGCCGTGATGCTGCCATGAGACGTGCGATCGCCGGGCCGGTCTGAGCTCGATCAGCCCAGCGGCTCAACCAGGTGGTCCGCTACCTCGGCGATTGAGGGCTGGGAGCGCTAACCCGGTCAAGCAAGTACGCGGCCGTCTCAGCGCGGCGAGCTTCAATCAACAGCACGTCCCGTTCACGCCCCGGCGGTAATTGCCGCGCCTTTTCCCGGGCTTCGACGGCCATCTTGGCAAGACGATCGCAGAGCGGGAGGTTGGGGTCGGGGAGAGAGTTGCTCATTTTCGTTCCACCTGGAGGGAACCGATCGACCTCTTCAACATTCTGAATCGTACAAAGGTTCCTTCCAAACGTTTGCGGGGGAACCAGGGGCTCTGGCTTCGGCCAGGTAAGGTGCGTTGCAAAACGCAGCTGAGTACATGCAATTCGCGCTGAATGACTGCTTGGGGTTGCCGGATATTCGGCGTCGCGGTTAAGTTGCAGTTTGTCGGGAGAAAGCGCGATGTACCCGATCCTCATCGTTGAAGACGAGTACTTCATTGCGGATGACTGCGTGTCCGAAGTAAGGAAGCGCGGCCTAAAGGCTCTAGCTGTCGGCAATTTGGAAGATGCACTGGAGCTGGCGCAAACGGCCGAACTTGAAGGCGCTCTAGTCGGCTTGGATCTGCGCAAGAAAAGTGCGCTTTCGATTGTCGAGTTGCTGCGCCAACGGAAGATCCCGGTTGTCCTCTATACGGGCTATCCTCAAACAGTGATGCCCAACGAATTGCTGTCGGTGCCGCTATTTCAAAAGCCCTGGCAACTCACCGAGGCAGTCGCCGCATTGACGTTGCTGATGCAGGCAGCAGCGACACACGAACGAGATTTAACCGCCGACGTCACCGGTCCGGATCATCGCACCATACCGCTCGTCCGCAGTCGCACAGATAGAATTGAACTGTCCGGCCCGAGCGTGGATCCAGAATTTGTGGCCGACGACGGAGCCGTGCTCCACAGTGCCGGCATCTTAGCTCGGGGCGCTTGGCCAACTCGGCCGGACAAGGTTTCTGTTGTGCCGTCATCTACGGGGAACGATAGGGTAGCGGATTAACGGAACGTGGGCGGATCAGCTGGGCGGCGGTCCAAGACGGAACGCGTACAGCGGGTGTCAGTTCGACTGGAACTGCTGACTTTCTTGCACCTCTGCTGGTCGCAGGGAGCTGCGCACTCCGGGCAGCTGTCGCCGATCGATGCGAGAAAGTCCTCCATAGCCGCAATCGCCTCCGTCGGGGGGAGACGCCGAAAGTGAATCCTGGCGGGCGATGACGAGGGCACGATCACGCGCATGCGGATCAGCGGAATCGACGATCCACCCGTGCTCCGCACATTCCCGGATGGCGCCAGTTTCCAGCAACATGGCGCTGACCCAACCCTGCAACGTTGGGATCGCTGCGCGCCCTTCAATGACCATCAACGCTATGATCGCTCTAGCCGAATCACTCCGGTCCATCTCCACCGCTGCTAACATGGGCAAGGAGGGAAGAGCAGCATGTTTGCCTCCCCGCGATGCAGCGGACGCGGAACCTTCCGGTCGACGTGCGTATCGAGCGCGCGTGCGTGTCGCTGGGCTTCATCAGCGGCACCAAGCTGGTCAAACGAGGCGCGCGACTGGATTTTGCGTCGGCCTGAGCTGTGGCGCCGCGCTGAGGATATCCCTGGGACCAGCACGGCAAAATCCCGACGCGATCGGGCTTGATCGACCCAAGACCGGCGAGTTGAAGCCGGCGAATGGGAGCGGGAGAAATGGAGGTTATAGGGAAGTAGGGATTTTGGCTGTCATCTGGTCATCGTGGTCATGGGGCGGCTGCGGGGGGGGCCGTGGCACACGGCGACATCGCCGGCTGCCCCCTTGTGTACGGACGCTGAAATTGGCGTCTACCGGACCAGATGGACGGCGAGGGCAGCGGCGAAGCCGATCAGGAGAACGGCGGCGGTGACCCACGACGACTAGATCGACCGTCCACGGGTGCTCGCCTTCGCCGACAAGGTCGAGGTGGCCAGAGTGGTTCTCATCTCGGTATATCCGCAGGTACATTTTGCAGGGCCACCCCGGCTGCGCTGGAATACTGACCGACTCAGCGCGTCGGCTACGCGGGACGCGGTCGGTCGGATCAACTTCCAGAGCGGGATTTCGTTCTAAACCAATTAGGTCGGGCGGCGGTTGTCAGCCGACCTCAACTGAGCGCGGCAATCGGCGAGCTGGCATGTCGAGATCAACGGGGCCGACGCCCTTGCAAGGAAAGTGCGGGGCGGCTCCAGCGTTCGCTGAAGCCGCCCCAGGCGGGGTGAGGCTGAGGTGACGAAGGGGCTTTGGGGGGACACCTTCGTCCATGCAGTCGCTGCGCGGCGGCCACGTCTCTGCAACCCCAGCGCCCATCCACCGCCCACCAGACCAGATAACCCCGCCCTGCTGTCACCGTTCCTATCGGTGCCGTGCTCAGAAGGCAGCGAGCGGGGCATGCCGAGCATCGCGGCACCATGACTCGGCGGACGCGCGCCATGCGTTCCACGGCGCAGGGTAACGGCGCGCCGCGTCATCCGCTGCGGCCGTCTGATATGAAATGCTTCAGGCGCGGTCGGCGACCACGACTGCTGACAACGGTTCGATTTCACGTCCTTGCTTCACCCCAGCATAGCGTTCGACGGTCTGGGATGTGGTAGCGAAATCTACATTTCACGATTTCTGAGAAACGCGCCGCGTAGGGGCGACCCTCGTGGTCGGCCATGGCTTGAGCCGTAGCATCGCCTCAATCACTTCATGAGCACTTCGGCCTCGGTCCGAAGCGCCTTTCGCGAGGCGCCGCGCGCATAGGACATGTGAGCGCCCCTCAAAGTCAGGCCAAGCTCAGCTGTCCAAGGAACCGAGTTCCACCGCGCGCGTTTATCAGGGCTGCCAGTATGCCTCGCAGCGGTACAAAGGTTCGGAATGGCCGACGAAACGATCAAGACCACGGGCATCGCCGCTCATGGCGCTTCTCGATTGCCGTCAGTAGAGGTCGATAGCTTCAACATCGAACTCACGGACGAGGAAGGCTTTCTCGGAGATCGCGCGAGCAAAGGCGCTTTCCGCGCAATTCTCGACAAATGGCGGAAGCCGCTTCGGAAATCCGGCGACGATCCGTTCGGGAAGGAACCCAGCGAGAACATCAACAAGAAGGTCCTCGACGCCATACTGGTGGGCGACGATAGGGAGGCGTCGGCTGTCGTCCACAGCGCCATCGAGGACTTTGCGCAGGAACTCGCCCATGTCACACGACGCTTTCTTAGAACCAAGGCTTGGGACAAGACAGAGCGGATCGTGGTCGGTGGCGGCTTCCGAGATAGTCGGCTTGGCGAACTCGCCATCGCGCGTACCGAAATCATCCTCAAGGCCGAGGACTTCAAGATTGAAATTCAGCCGATCCGCTTCCATCCGGACGACGCCGGCCTGATCGGCGCCGTGCATCTCGCACCGGCGTGGATCTTCGAGGGTTATGACAGCATTCTCGCTATAGACATCGGGGGGACCAACATCCGCTGCGGGGTCGTCGAAACGCGCAGCAAGAAATCGCCAGATCTCTCGAAAGCGAGTGTCTGGAAATCCGAGCTTTGGCGGCACGCCG
>Ga0213876_10001891_pt1 | contig 12593 bp, 7 predicted proteins | sample BarmaccomBMRX_R9_FD_160113 | JGI IMG/M metagenome (GOLD analysis project Ga0213876, IMG submission 160113) | Root-associated microbial communities from Barbacenia macrantha in rupestrian grasslands, the National Park of Serra do Cipo, Brazil - RX_R9 | ecosystem: Host-associated > Plants > Roots...
AAAACCTCGCTGCCATTGTACGCACCAATCCGCACCTCGATCACGTCGTGTTCGACTGGATGGAGCCGGCGCGCGTCGTCAAGGTCGACGTCCTTCAGGACAAGGCGCGCCAGCTTGGTGCGAGCTCTGAGGACATCGCGACGACGTTGAACGGCGTCCTTGCCGGCTCTTCGATCACCCAGGTGCGGGACAGCATTTACCTGGTGGACGTGATGGGCCGGGCGACCGCACCCGAGCGTGCATCGATCGAAACGCTACGCGACCTGCAATTGACAGGCTTGGGAGGCCAGTCCGTGCCGCTCGGCGCGGTGGCCACGCTGCGCTATGAGATCGAGCTGCCAACAATCTGGCGGCGATCGCGGCTTCCCACGATCACGCTCAAGGCCAGTATCCTCGACACAGTGCAGCCAAAGACGATCGTGGACCAGCTCGCGCCGAAGGTCGACGAGTTCGCAAAAGGACTGCCCGCGGGATACTCGGTCGCGATCGGAGGCTCGGTCGAGGAAAGCGCGAAGAGCCAAGCCCCGATCGAAGCGGTCGTTCCGCTGATGCTCTTCATTATGGCGACGATCCTGATGATACAGCTGCAAAGCTTTCACCGGCTGTTCCTGGTGTTTGCCGTGGCCCCCCTCGCGTTGATCGGCGTGGTCATGGCCTTGTTGCCAAGTGGAGCGCCACTCGGCTTCGTCGCAATCCTCGGCGTGCTGGCCTTGATCGGCATCCTGATCCGCAACTCCGTGATCCTGATCGTGCAGATCGAGGATCTGAGAAAGGCAGGACGCGCAGCATGGGACGCGGTCGTGGAAGCGACCGAACATCGCATGCGGCCAATTATGCTAACCGCAGCCGCCGCAAGTCTGGCCCTGATTCCGATCGCGCGCGAAATCTTCTGGGGTCCGATGGCCTACGCCATGATGGGCGGCATCATCGTAGGCACGGTGCTGACACTGTTGTTCCTGCCGGCGCTGTATGTGGCCTGGTTCGGGATCAAGGAGCCGGAGTCTGCTCCCTCCACCGATCACGAGAATCCGCTTGCCCCGGAATTGGGACCAGATCTGGCGGCGGATGCTCCCTCGCAGCGGGAATTGGAAACTGCGCAGGAGCCAATGTGAAGAAAATCGTAGAAGATCGTAGTTCGGAGCAAAAAATCGTGCGGTGGCGGAGAGGGAGTCAGTCAACTCTCCTTGAAAGATCGATAATTTTCCGCCTTTCCAAACCAAAACCCACGATTTGAGCAACGGCTTGAAGAGCCTACGCCCCGAATGGAGCCGGCGCATCGGGTCGCCGCGGCTCCCACCAAATATGGAAAACAACCTCATGCACAGTAGCCGGCGGCCGTCACAACCGACCGTTGGGACCGAAAACCTTACAGGTCAGCGGCACGACTTCATCATTCCAAAATCCGCCAAAGTCGACGTGATCGGTTGCCTGCCCTTGCTGTATCCGAGCAGGCGCCAGAGAAAGCCCCCCTCGCGCTTGAGCTCGACGGTGACCTTCGTTTTCCCCACTGGCTACCCGCCGTTTCCGCGCTTTGGCGCTCCCGGGGCCCACACTAACCGGAACGCGATTGCCTGCGCGCGAGCGCGAGGAAATTTCGCACTGTCGCGGAGCGATTCTCGGCGCTAACAGCGAGGCCGATCGGGGCCCGCGGAGAGGTGCCCTCGATGCGAAGGTAGGCGATGCCTTCAGCCCGGATCTGCTCGATCGACTGCGGCACAACCGAGACCCCGAAGCCTGCCGCGACGAGATGGACGATGGAGGAGATTTGCGGCGCCTCCTGGCCGAGCACGGGGCTGAAGCCCGCGCGCTGGCAGGCGGCGATAATGCTGTCGTGAAGACCGGGGCCGATCGCCCGCGGGAACAGGATGAACATTTCCCGCGAAAGCGCCGCAAGCTGCACCGCGCGGCGACGGGCTTCTCGGTGCTGCGACGGAAGAACGATCCGCATCGGTTCTTCGACCAGCGGCTGGACGCCGATGCCCCCGCTCTCCGCAACCGGCGGCCGGACGAAGGCCACGTCGATCTCGCCTTCGCGCAAGGCATGCACGAGATGCGGCGTGTTGCTTTGCAGCGGCGACAACGTCACATCGGGATAGAGCGAGCGATAGGCCTGGATCAGGCTCGGCACGCGGGGCTGAAAATAGGTCGCGCCGGCGAAGCCGACGCGGATGCGCCCGGTGGTGCCGCGCGCTCGGTTTTGCACGTTGCTCTTCAGGCGCTCGAGCCGCTCGAGCAGCGGGCTGGCTTCCTCGAGCAGCAATTGGCCGGCTTCCGTCAGCTCGACGCCGCGCGTCAGACGGCGGAACAGCAGCGTGCCCAGCTCATCCTCGAGCTGCTTGATCTGCAGGCTGAGCGGCGGCTGCTTGATGCCGAGACGTTCCGCTGCCCTGGTGAAATTTCGCTCGTCGGCCACGGCCGCGAAATAGCGAAGATGCCGAAGGTCCATGCCGCCGTCTCCATGGCATACACAAAATGGCATACACAAAATGACACACACAAAATGGCATACACAAAATGTATCGAAATCGTTTATTCAATATATTGGACGCGCAGCGCGCTCAAGCTTAAATCCGGATCTTAAGGACAAGCACGAGGCCCGTCAGAGCAAACCGGAGCGCAGATCATGACAACCGTCGCAGAGCAATTCGCCGCTACGCTCGCAGCCGCGGGCGTGAAGCGGATATTCGGCATCGTCGGGGACAGCCTCAACGGACTGACCGACGCGATCCGCCGCCAGCGCAAGATCGAATGGATTCACGTCCGTCACGAGGAGGTCGCAGCATTTGCCGCCGGTGCCGAAGCGCACCTGACCGACAGCCTCGCCGTCTGCGCGGGAAGCTGCGGCCCCGGCAATCTGCATCTCATCAACGGCCTGTTCGACTGTCATCGCTCACGCGTGCGGGTACTCGCCATCGCAGCCCATATTCCGTCGGCCGAGATCGGCGACAGCTACTTCCAGGAAACTCATCCGGAGAACCTGTTCAAGGAGTGCAGCCATTATTGCGAGCTGGTCTCGAACGCGCGGCAGATGCCGCATACGCTCGAAATCGCCATCCGCGAAGCGGTCGGCAAGCGGGGCGTCTCGGTGATCGTCATCCCCGGCGACGTGGCGCTGCAGGAGGCGGTCGATGCGCCGCCGCCAAAGGCCGCAGCGCTGCTCCCGCCGCGGCCGGTGACGGTGCCTGCGCGTGCCGAGCTCGCCCGGCTGGCGGATCTCCTCAACGGTGCGCGCCGCGTAACGCTACTGTGCGGCTCCGGTTGCGCCGGCGGCCATGACGAGCTGCTCGCGCTTGGCCAAAAGCTCAAGGCGCCGATGGTGCACGCCATGCGCGGCAAGGAGCATGTCGAATGGGACAATCCCTATGACGTCGGCATGACCGGACTGATCGGCTTCTCCTCGGGCTATTACGCGATGATCGACACCGACGTGCTGTTGATGCTGGGCACGGATTTTCCGTATCGCCAGTTCTACCCCACCGGGAGCAGCGTACGCATTGCCCAGGTCGACATCAGGCCGGAACAGCTCGGGCGGCGCGCGGCAATCGATCTTGCCCTGGTCGGTGACGTGCGCTCGACAATCACGGCCCTGCTCCCCTTGCTCGGCGAGAAACAGGACGATGCCCATTTGACCAGAGCGCAGCGGCACTATGCCAGGGCGCGGCGGCAGCTCGACGAGCTCGCGGCGGGAACGCCCTGCAAACGGCTGATCCACCCGCAGCAGATCGCAAGCGCGATCAGCGCCCAGGCTGCCAGCGACGCCATCTTCAGCTGCGACGTCGGCCTGCCAACGGTCTGGGCGGCGCGGTATCTCGCCATGAATGGCAAGCGGCGGCTGCTCGGCTCGTTCTGGCACGGCTCGATGGCCAATGCGATGGCGCAGGCGATCGGTGCGCAGACGGCGTGCCCTGACCGCCAGGTGATCTCGCTGTCCGGCGACGGCGGCTTCACCATGCTGATGGGCGACCTGATCAGCCTCAAGCAGCTGAACCTGCCGGTGAAGGTGGTGGTCTTCAACAACGGTGCACTCGGCTTCATCGAGCTCGAGCAGAAATCGACCGGCATCCTGGATTTCGGCACCGGGCTCGACAACCCGAACTTCGCGGCCATGGCGGAGGCGATCGGCATCCGCGGCATTCGCCTGGAAGATCCGGGCGAGGTCGACGACGGCATTGCCGCCGCGCTCAAGCATGACGGTCCCGTCGTCGTCGACGCCGTCGTCAACCGCTGCGAGCTTGTGATGCCGCCGTCGGTCACTGTCGAGATGGCCAAAGGCTTCTCGCTCTACATGGTGAAGGCCATTCTCAGCGGCCGGGCCGACGAGGTGATCGATCTCGCCCGCACGAACCTGTGGCGCTGAGGTGGTGGAGAGCAAGCCCTGAGCGGGCCAAGGCGGTTGCCATGGAAATGAAAAGCGTTCGTGCGATTGCCTTTGTCATTCGCTGTTCTGGCGCGGCGACGGCTGCCTTCGGGCTTGCCACCGCCGCCGGCCTGCCCCAGGCGGTCTGGGCGGCGATGTCGGCATTGATCGTGTCGCAGGAGCGGCTGCTCGAAACGCGCTCAGCGCTGACCGGGCGCATTCTCGGGACGCTGCTTGGTACCGGCGTCACTGTCATGGTCAGCGAGATCACCTTTCGCGCGGGCTTGCCGGTTGCCGCTCAAATGGCGGTCGCGATCGCGATATGCGCGCTCATCGCGCGCGAGCATCCTCGCTGTCGCGTGGCGATGTGGACCTGCGCGCTCGTTCTCCTGACGGCGCAGCCGTCCGTGCCGATCGAGCTGGTGGCGCTGCGCCGCACGACCGAGGTCATCCTCGGCGCCATCGTCGGCTGGATATTCCATTTCGCCGCCGAAGCGATCGTGGACCGCCGGACTCCGCTCCTGATCCGGTCGATCGGCAGGGCCGCAGCTGACGTTGTCTTACCGGCGCGCGGGCGACATCGCAGCGCGCGAGCTCAAACAAAAGGCTGACGGTTAGCTTTTTGGCGCTCCCAAGGGGAAGGCGCGGGCCGGCCCTTCTCAGGGCTCTTCGGCCGAGCCTCCGAATTCTCCGATTCGCAGCCCTTGCGAAACAGCGAGATTTTTGCGGCAACCATCTCCTAGACGTCGCCGGCGCGGCTGACAGGTGGCGGAGGGAGAGGAACTGTAAACGAACTTGCTCCTCGGGACCCGCTCAGGTTTCCTCGCGGCGGGAGGGAAGCTAGACAAAAAAATTGCTCAGCTGCCTCTCCGAAATACTCTCGGTCTAGCAATTGCACCCTAATCCGACGGGCCGCACCCTCGAGGTTCCCCGCACCAAGGCTGGAAGCAACATCTACGATGGTTGGAGAGTCGTCGTAGGGGCCGGTTTCTCGATTGATGGCGGTTCCAATCCCGGAGTGAGCGGCGGAGCATACTCGACCCCGCGCAGCAAGGCCTGGCGAACTTGCCATTGCACTGCACCGTCGAGCTCTTCGAAGAAGGTCACCTCGCCGGCGACGAGCGCGGCGATCGGCAAACCGTCCCGATACAGCACGCGGTTGCCGGCGAGGGCCGCAACTTTCGGTCCCGGCGTGAGGATGCCAGCCAGGTTAAGCGGGTCGGCACCCGATACGGCGACCCATGCGCCGCTAATTGCCTGCCGGCGCGTTTCGCGGAGGAGGCCAATCGCGTCGGGAAGAGCAAACTGCTCGCCAGAAAAACCCGCAACGAAACGTCCGCCGCGGATCTCGCCGCGGCCCTCCAGCCGGCGGTAGACTCGCAAGAGATCGCGCCACGGCGGCAGGCGATGTGCTTCCCGCTCGATCACGCGCCAATAGACCACGCCATAGCGGCGCAAGAGGGCGCGAGCGACATGCTCGACCGCGTCTCCGACCGGCTTGTTCCTGGTCCGCCGCACCATCGACCAGCGGCCGGCCTCCTCGACCTGGGATACGATCGCACGACGACGGCGCCGCGGATGGGACCGCCGCTCGCGCGACGGCGTCAGCAGCGCGCGCAGGCCGCCAAAACTGTCCGATGTCACGATGCCCAGCGCGACCAGCTCGGCGATAGCCTCCTCAAGCTGCGAACGCAGCAAACCGGTCTGGCCTAGGAGATCCTGGAAGAACGAAGCGCCGTCCTGCCGAATGCGCTCGGCGACTGTCTCTGCGCGCGGGCTCGGGCGCAAGCCGTCGCCCTGTGACGACAACGAAGTCCACATCGCGCTGGCTTGGCGCGGCAAAATCGCAATCGGCGTGGTGCGCAGTGGCGAGGCCTTCTTCTCGCCGGTCCCACCCCGCGCGCGCAACCGCATCCAAGTGAGGTAGCCAGCAAGACAGCGTTCGTCGAGCCAGTCAGGGTCATAGTCGGCGAGCCGCGCCGGCAGGATCTCGCTCTCCCACGCACCAGCCGGCGCCTCAAAACCTTCAAGCTGCGCCAGCACCGCATCGAGGGCCTTGCGGCCGGTCATGCGCGTCCTGGGATCGACGTGCTGCCAGGCGAACAGGAAACGGAGAAAATCGCGTGCAGCGACCGGCTCGATCTCGCCTCGCAGCCGCTTGATAGTGCAATGATGAATGCGCGACAGGAGACGGCGCTCGCACCATTCGTCCTCGTCCGCGCCCGCCGTGAAACGCGCGCGCATGGCGAAGCCCTCAGCCTCGAGGCTTGCGAGCGGCACGGCAATCTCACCGGGTGTCATGTCCAAGGAAGATGCAAGGCTCGTTGCCGTCACCGGCCCTAAGCCCTCAAGCCGGCCGCGAATGATCTCGACCAGCGCGTCATCGCGCGACCACTCACGCGAGAACAGCAAGCCGACCTCGGGCTCAATCCGCGCCTGCGGCCACAGCGCGCGAAACTGCCCAGCCCGCTCGGTGGAAATCCACAATGTCCGGGCACCGCGCGCCACGCGCCCAACGCGCCCTGTATCGGCAAGCGCTTTCAGCCAATCACGCAAGCGCGCTTGTGCATCGATCTCCGCCTCCGTCATAAAGCCGAGCCATACGAGCGCGTCGTGCAACTCATCCGCGTTTTCGGCGTCAGGCCAGGTCTCATTGCGCACGCGCGCAATCGCCTCGGGATCGAGGCGCCCGAGATCCGCCGCATCCTCAGCCGATATCCAGCGCCGCGCCATCACCGCCTGGGTCCGGCGTTCCTCGAGCGGGGCATCATCGAGAAAAGCGTAGGGCCGCGCTGACAGCACTTCGAACGCCAGCGGCGACGGCTGCGTCAGCTCGCGCGTGACGATTGCAACTTCCCCGGCCTCGATCGCCCCCAGCAGCCGCTCGAGGCCTTCAATATCCATGGCATCAGTCAGGCCGTCACGGATGGCCTGGCGAACCAGCGGATGATCTGGGATTTCCCGTTCGCCTGCCAGATTTTCTGCGCAGGCAATCTGGTCGGGGAACACGGCCCCAATCAAGTCTTCCGCCCCCATACGCGCGATCTGCGGCGCCACCTCCCTGCCGCCCGGAAGCGGGGCAGCGCAAGCGCCACGCCCACCACCCAGCGCCAGCGTGTAGTGAACATCGGTGAGTCCAGCATGGCTTGTGTCAGAACCGCGCGCACCGACGCCGAGTTCAGGTAATTTGCCACCTCGTCAAGCGGGAAGCTGTGCGCCTCGGTCAGCGAGATGACGATGTTGTCCTCGGTCGCGGCAGCCTGAAGTTCAAAGTTGAACTTGCGGCAGAAGCGTTTTCGCAGCGCCAGGCCCCAAGCGCGATTGAGACGGCTGCCATGTGGCGAGTGGATGACAACCTGCATGCCGCCCGCTTCGTCGAAAAAGCGCTCGATCACGACGGTCGTTTGCGTCGGCAGACACGCCAGTGCGCCATACGCGGTTTGCAGATATTCAACGAGCTGATCGGCCGCGGCTGGGACCATGCCGACCTCGTCCGTGAGCCAGCGCAACGCAGTGGCGCCGCTAGAATCCCGCCCCAGATGGGCTGCAATTGCTTCGCGCAAACGCGACACTGATTGCGACAGTTCGTCGGTTCTGCCCGGCGCCTCACCGAGCCAGAATGGAATGGTCGGCGCCATACCATGCGCGTCCTCGACGCGGACGACCCCGCGCTCCACGCGCTGGATCTTGTAGCTGCGGTTTCCGAGCTGAAAAATATCACCGGCGAGGCTTTCGACGGCGAAGTCCTCGTTCACTGTACCGATCAGGTGGTTCTCGGGCTCAAGCAGGACCTGATAGTCGGCGTTATCCGGAATGGTGCCGCCGGCGGTGAGCGCCGTCAGCCGCGAGCCACGCCGGCCGCGCAGCACGCCATTGACGGCGTCGTGGTGGAGCAGCGAACCGCGGCGGCCTCTTCGCGTGCTAAACCCATGAGACAGCATCTCGACTACAGCAGAGAAGTCCTCGCGTGACAGCTTTCGGTAGGCCCACGCACGGCGGACGAGCGCGAATAGCTCGTCCTCCCGCCACTCGCGGCAAGCCACTTCCGCTACGATCTGCTGCGCCAGCACGTCAAGCGGTTGCTCGGGGATCATCAGTCGATCGAGTTCGCCACGGCGCACGCTATCGAGCAGGGCCGTGCACTCGACCAACTCGTCGCGAGACAGCGGAAAGAGCCGGCCCTTGGGCGTGCCACCGACCGCATGACCAGATCGGCCGACACGCTGCAGGAAAGTCGCAATCGCGCGCGGCGAGCCGAGTTGACAGACGAGGTCGACATCGCCGATGTCGATACCGAGCTCAAGCGATGCGGTTGCAACCAACGCCTTGAGCTGCCCGTGCTTCAGTCGCTGCTCGGCCTCCAGCCGCTGCTCCTTGGCAAGGCTGCCATGATGTGCGGTGACATTTGTCTCGCCCAACAGCTCGGACAGTTTTCGCGTCACCCGCTCGGCCATTCGGCGGGTGTTGACGAAAACGAGCGTGGTACTGTGCTGCTCGATCAGTGCGGACAGGCGACGATAGACCTGATCCCAGACCTCCGCCGACATCACAGCTTCGAGAGGGGACTCCGGAACCTCAAGGGCGAGATCTCGATCCCGGCGATGGCCTGAATCCACGATCACACACGCCTTGCTCGTAGCCGCCTGGTCGGGCGTGGCGCCAACAAGAAACCGAGCGACGTCCTCGATCGGCTTCTGCGTTGCAGATAGACCGATTCGCAGCGGCGGTGAGGCGCATATAGCTGCCAGCCGCTCGAGCGAGAGAGCGAGATGGCTGCCGCGCTTGTTCGCCGCGATGGCATGAATCTCATCGACGATCACGGTGCGCGTGGTTGACAGCATCCGTCGTCCGGTCTCTGAACCGAGCAGGATAGAGCGATTCCGGGGTCGTCACGACGATGTGCGGCGGGCGCCGTGCCATGCGCTGGCGCTCGGTTGAGGGCGTGTCGCCGGTCCGCACCCAGCTTCTGATCTCCAGATCGGAACGCTTTTGTTCGCGCAGCTTGTCTCGGATGCCGGCGATCGGCGCCTCAAGATTGTGGAGAGGGCCTTCAACGGTGAAACATAGACGACCTGGGTTTCATCCTTGAGTGCGCCGGCCTCACCCTGCCACACAAGGTCATCGATCGCCGACAGGAACGCAGCAAGCGTCTTGCCCGAGCCGGTCGGCGCCGCGATCAACACGTTCTGACCAGCCTTGATAAGCGGCCAAGCTTCAGCCTGCGGCGGCGTGGGAACGCCGAACTGCTCCTCAAACCAGGCGACGACGGAGGGATGGAATGATGTCTTGGAAAGCATGCGCGAACTGCTGGCTGCGGCCGTTCCCAGCCGAAAATGGCAGGAGGGCAACTTGGAACCGACAGGTGCATATAGGGTGCTCGGGATGCGGATCAACCGAGGTGCAGGTCGGCTTCACACCAGGTAGTAAGTGGTGTTAGATCGTGCGATTGCCCCTGTCGTTCTCGCATCCCTGGCGGAGAGAAGCGTACCAGCTCCGCGCTTGCCGGGCACGGCGGGCACCGGCATTGCGCCGTTTCGCACCTGCCATTAAGCTCCGTCTGCTGGCGTGCAGCTAACAGGAGCACCCTATGCCGACTGGCCTGGCTCCCCTGGACGAGATCATCACGATCGAGGAGCTCACGCGCGATCCCTATCCGATCTACAGGCGCCTGAGACGCGAAGCGCCTGTACTACGGGTCAAATCCGTGGGGCGCACGTTCCTCACCAAGGCTGCTGACACCAAATACGTTAAGGACAATGCGGCGTTGTTCAGCTCCGACGATCCGAACACGCCCATGAAGCGCGCCTTTCTCGCTCATACGCTCATGCGCAAGGACCACGACGAGCACCGGACCGAGCGGATGGCGATGATGCCGGCCCTGATGCCGAAGACAATCGAATCCGTTTGGGCGCCGCTATATGCGAAACTAGCCGCGGCGTATCTTGACCATTTGCCGCGCGGTGAGGTGGTCGATCTCTTTCCCACTCTCGCGGGACCGCTCGCCGCGCGGATTCTGGCGCATGCAATGGGTGTTCCGGACGCGAGCGATGAGGACATGCAGCGATGGTCTCAGACCCTGATTGACGGCGCCGGCAATTTCGGATGGACGCCGGGGCCTTTCGATGCGACCGACATTGCCAATGCGGAGATGGACAAATGTATCCGCGCCAACGCCGAACGCGTGCGGGCTGAACCAGATTCCTCAGCACTCTCCTTCATGGTGAACGCGGCGAAACCGATTCCAGAAAGCCAGATGATCGCCAATGTAAAGATCGCGATCGGCGGCGGCATCAACGAGCCTCGCGACGCCCTGCTGACGATCCTATACGGCCTTCTCACCAATCCGGATCAGCTTGACGCCGTGCGCGCAGGGAGCAGATGGCGGTCCGCCTTCGAGGAAGGAGTGCGGTGGGTGGCGCCTATCCAGGCGAGTTCACGGCTCGTTATGGAGGACACGGAGATTCGTGGCTGCATCATCCCCAAGGGCGACACCGTGATGACGATCCAGGCGTCGGCCAATCGAGACGAGGAGGTCTTCGAAGATGGCGAGAACTACAACGGGCTGCGCGAGCCCAATCCTCACCAGGCCTTTGGCAACGGCCCGCATCATTGCGCGGGCGCGCACCTGTCGCGGCGAACCGTTGGGGCCATCCTGCTGCCAATGCTATTCGAGCGCTTCCCCAACATGACCTTGCCTGAACCCGCGAGCGTGCGCTGGCACGGGTTCGGTTTCCGTGGCCCGCTGAACCTGCCGGTTCTCCTGCAATAGGAGTCGGCGCTAGGCAGAAACTTTTTTGTTTTGCCGCGCTGCTGGAGATCGTCCGCAATTACCCGTAAGCAGCGCTGGCGGTCAATTCCGCGGCACATCCGCCGGGTGCTACATTCCTCCGGCACGTCATCCCACAAGAACGCCGGGAACACAATGAAGATCATCGCCATTCACGCGCACCACGTCTGCATTCCCTACGACATGGGCGCGCCGCGCCAGGAGTTCGCCGGGCTTAAGTTCGCGACCATGGACCACCTGCTGATCCAAGTGGAGACCGACGCCGGTATCACCGGCTGGGGCGAGGGCTTCGGCCACACGATCATTCCGGCGACCAAGGCCGCGCTCGAGTGCTATGTTGCGCCGTGGTTCATCGGCAAGGACCCGACCGACATCGCCGCGCTGCACCGCGAGGCCGCGCAGCACTTCCACCTGTTCGGCGGCAACGGTCCTGTGGTCTACGCACACTCAGGCGTCGACATCGCGCTTTGGGACATCGCCGGCAAGCGAGCGGGTTTGCCGCTGAGCCAGCTCCTCGGCGGCGCGCGGCGCACCGAGGTCAGAGCCTACGCCAGCCTGCTGCGCTACGGCGCACCGGAGACGGTCGCACGAATATGCGCGGAGCGGACGGCGGCCGGGTTCAAGCATATCAAGCTGCACGAGCATTCCGTCGCCGCGGTGATGGCAGCCCGCGACGGCGCGGGACCCGACATCGCGATCATAAATGACGTCAATTGCCCGTGGACCGTCGCCGAGGCGCTCGAGATGGAGCGCGCCTATCGCCCCGCCTGTCTCTTCTGGCTCGAGGAGCCGGTGTTTCCGCCCGAGGACCACAGGGGGCTGGCGCGCGTACGCCGCGAGGGACAGACGCGGATTTCGGCGGGCGAGAACGCCGGCGGCCTGCACGATTTTGCCGATAGCTTCGAGAAGGGTGCCGTCGACATCGCGCAGCCCAGCGTGACCAAGATCGGCGGCATCACCGAGATGCGCAAGATCATCGCGCTCGCCGAGGCGCATTCCGTCGAACTCATCCCACACTGCGCTTATTTCGGGCCCGGCAATCTCGCCTCGATCCACATCGTTGCATCGTTGCCGACTGATACCCTGCTCGAAAACCTCTACGCCAATCTGGAGGCGTCTCCTTTTGGCGACGCGATGACGGCGACAGGCGGCAAGGTGTCCGTCCCGCAGGGTCCCGGCCTCGGCGTCGAGCCGGACATGAGGATCGTCGAGAAATACCGGCAAGGCGCGGTTGTCTCGATTCCGTAGGCACCGATGCTTGCCAGTGCTTCGGCTGCCGTCGAGAAAGTGTTGCGTACGCTCTTAGCTTTCTAGCATCGGCGCAGCTGCCGGCACCGGCCCCCAGCTGTCCTCTCAAACTTCACGCAGCCGACAGATGGTCCAGAGCAATAGAGATGCGACTGCTCCTGCCGCTATCATTATTGGGCGACCAGACGTCCTCTGCTTGTT
>Ga0213876_10001892_pt1 | contig 12592 bp, 20 predicted proteins | sample BarmaccomBMRX_R9_FD_160113 | JGI IMG/M metagenome (GOLD analysis project Ga0213876, IMG submission 160113) | Root-associated microbial communities from Barbacenia macrantha in rupestrian grasslands, the National Park of Serra do Cipo, Brazil - RX_R9 | ecosystem: Host-associated > Plants > Roots...
CTCGACACCGGCGCCGCCGCCCCCGCCGCCGCAGGCCTCGACGCCGCCGGTCGCGCCGGCGCCCGCGCCGCCCGCGTGAGATTTAACGATCGCGCGTTGATCGTCGGCAAGACCCGGTCGGGGAAGTCGACGTTCGCGCTTCACTTGTGCTCTAACTTCACCGGCGCGCGCGTGGTCGTGGCCAATATCAAGGGCCGGCTCGATGTGGGCGTGGCGCCGGTGTTCGCGGTGGCGGCGATCGACTGGACACAACGCGTGATCAACTTCGTGCCGCGTAACTTTCGTCGTGACACTTTCGAGGACTTCTACGCCGCGGTGTGGGCGCACCGCGGCGTGCCGACCGTGGTCTGGCTCGACGAGGCGGCGGTGATCACCAGCCCCTCCTACGCGCCCGACATGCTGCTGGTGATCCAGCAGCAGGGCGCCGAGCACGGGATCGGGCACGTCGTCGTCAGCCAGCGCGCGAAGTCGATCAAGATGGAGCTCAGGACCGAGGCCGAAGAGCTGTTCATCTTCACCCCGCCGCCCTCCCAAGCCGACCTGCAATGGCTCGCCGACGAGATCGGCGACGTCGACGGGCGCGCGCTGACCGCGCCCGAGCTGCGCCTGCGCTTGCGCGAGCTGCTCGAGCGCGAGGGCGAGCACGCGTTTGTGTGGTGGCGCCGCGCGACGGGCGAGCTGGTTGACTGCGCGCCGTTGCCTGGCGAGTGGGTACGGGCGACGTTGCGCGAGCTGCCGGCCAGGTCGCCGGCATCTTCCGCGCCCGCCTAGCGAGCGCTAAGACCCCGCGCAACACCCCTTCCAGGAGGAACGATGCAAGCGCGCGTCGCCGGCTTTTCGCTTGGCTACATCACCCGAGTCACCATCGCCGCCGTCGTCGGGATTCTCGTGCTCAAGTGGCTCGTGATGAGAATCCCGGTCCCGGGATTGCAACGCACGATCGCGGCTGTCTGATGCTGACCGTCGAGACCCCCGAGCGCACGCTGCCCGTGTGGCGAAACGGCCGGGCCGAGCCTGACACGCGCCACGCCCGCCGGCGCTTGCGCCGGCTGCTGGCCGACGCCGGCTACCCCGACTTGACACACCTGGCCTACGCCCGCCATCCGCTCGCGCCGATCGCCGGCGGGGCGACCGGGACCAACGGCGTGGCGTTCTTGTCAAACCTGCCGCCCGACCGCTTCCAGATCAACCCGGCGCTGTTTGAGGCCGCCACCGAACGCCAGGACATCCCCCAGGCCGCGCAGGCGTTCAACGGGTTTGGCTCGAGCAACTCGATCCGCCTGCAGAACGTCGGGATCGTCGCCATGGTCCGGCTGATGTTCTCGGGCACGCTGACCGTCGCGGGCGCCGGGACCGTCACGTCGCTGCCCGGCTGGCCCTACTCGCTCGTGCGCCGTCTCGCGTTCAACGCGCAGGGCACCAACGCGCTTTTGGCCGCGACCGGGGCGGCGTACCGCGCGCGGCGCCAGCGCCTGTTTCGAAACCCCGCCGAGACGCTGCAGACCCTGACCGGCGTGCCGGCCGGGACGATCGCCAACGGCAACTATCCGATCACGTTCATGGTCGATTTGCCGATTGCCCATGACATGTTCTCGGGCACCGGCTGGGTGCTGGCCCAGAACCCCTCCACCACCCTGTCAGTCGACATCGCGTGGGCAAACCAGGCCGACGTGCTGACCGTCGCCGGCGGCTCGACCGCCACATGGTCAAACGCGCAGGTGTTCTCGACAATGGTCACCTTCGCCGTCGGCCAGGCGCAGGCCGGCAACCAGACCGTGACCGTGATCCCCGACCTGACGACCTTTCACGGCTTCCTTGAGAACCAGTATCAGTTCGCCGCCTCAGGGATCGTGCAGGCGCCGTTGATCCGCACCGCCGGGCAGCTCGTCAACTACGCCTTCAACTTGCGAAACGGGCCGGCGGCGGAGATCGCGCCCGACGCGCTGACCGAGATCGACTTTCGCTACGGCGGCAACCGACAGCCCCGCCAGTACAACCCGCCGGCGATGCTGATCGAGAAAAACCAGGCGGACTACAACGGCCGCGTGCAAGTCAACGGGCTCACGTTCACGTTCCTGGACTTCGAGTCAGACAACGCGATCCGGGACGTGTTCTTGCCCGAGAACCTCGTCGAGCTCCAATCACAGTTCGTGATCCCGACCGCCGTGACGATCAACACCGGCGCCTACGTCGACTATGTCGAAGAGACGCTCTACCCGGCCGTGTGACACATGTACGGCTATGAGGCAAGCTACGGTCTCGGCGGGCTGGCAGCCCAAGCGCCGGGCGGCAACATGTACCTCAACCGCGCGATGAGCATCCGCTCGCCAGGCGCGATGATCGTCGGGGACCCGACCAGCCCCGGCGCCAACGTGCTGCCCTACTCGCTCGGCGCCGGTCTGGGCAGCGGCGGCCCGCCGCAAATCTCATGGGGCGGCGGCGCGGTTGAGCAGAGCGCCGGCCAGCAGCTCGGCAGCTGGCGCGAGATCCTCGACCCCCACAACTCGCCGGCGCTGTGGATCCTGATCCTCGTGCTGCTGATCTACGGCTACGTTCACGTCAGCTACCGCCGCGGGCGGGTGCGCGGCGCCGTGGGCGTCTAAAGCGGTGGACTCGATCGCGTCGCTGATCCTGCTGCTGCTGGCCGTCGTGCTGGTGCGAAACGTGGCCGCGGGAACATGGCGCCAATGGCTCAAAGCCAAGTTCCTCGGGACCGGCTAAATGGGCCCGGCCGCGGGATTTTTGCTGTTCTTGGTCGGCGTCTGGCTGGTCGTGCGCACGGTCGCGGGCAAGCTCGTCGACCGCGTGCTCAACCTCGGCAAGTGAGCGGCCGGTGAACCTCGACGCAGCCGAACGCCACGCGCAGACAGTCAGCGGCGATCGCGCCGCCGCGCGCCTGTACGCCGACATCGAGAGCGAGCTGTCGCTCGGCGACGCCAGCGAAGAGCAGGACGCCGCCGGCGAGCGCGCCCTGTCGATCCTCGAGGGTCGCTTCCCCGGCGTGCGCCAGGCCTCCCACGACGTCGTCGCCTACGGCGGTCACGTCCCGCGCCTGTCGCGCGCCGCCAAGCACAACCTCGACGCCGGCGACGACGTCGTCGAGCACGAGGGCCGCCGCCGGCGCGCCAGCCCCGCGCGCCCGCGCGCCAGCTCGACGTCGTCGACGTCGCCGACGTCGGCCAGGACCTCGTCGACGTCGGCGAGGTCGACGAGGACCTCGAGTGGCTTTGGCGTGTCTGACCTGACCGGCGTGCGCAGCTCCGACGTCAGCTCGGCGGTGCTGAGCACCGCGCGCTGGCTGCTGGCCGCCGGCGTCGTCTACCAGGTGCTCGCGCCACGCGGCTCGGGCGCGTTCTCGACGATCCTCAACACGCTGGGCCGCGGGTTGACGCGGTTCGTCGAGCCGGTCGACCCGCTCGGGCACGCCAGCTCGAGCCAGGGCGCGCAGGCCGCGCCCGCCCAGGGCCAGCCCGGCTTTGGCCTTTCGACCGTCGCCCAGCAGGTCCAAAGCGCCGCCGCGGCCGCCGGCAGCGCCGCCGCCGCGGCGGCCGGCGCGCAAGCCCCCCAGCAGGCCGCGCCCGCGAGCCCGGGCGCCGGCGCGGTCGGCGGGACCGCGCTCGAGCAGGCCGGCGAGGCGATCCAGCGCGCGTTTGGCGCGATGGTCGCGCGGCCCGCGACCGGCCCGGCCGGCGCGCACGTCACCCAGCCCCACCCGCTGTCGCTCATCCCCGTGTTCTAGGAGGCGCGCCCATGAGAGGAATCACCCGCGAGCTGCTGTCGGCGTTCATCGTGCTCACGCTCGCCTATCTGGTGCTGATCAACTTCACCGGCTTCACCAAGGACATCGGCGCGATCGGCAGCTTCTCGACCGGCCTGCTCAAGACCGCGCAGGGCCGCTGATGCGAGAGGGCATGTATCTGGGCGCCCCGCCGGTCAACGTGGGGCGCGCGCGCGCCGCCGCGGTGCTCGCGTCGATGATGCGCGGCGCCGGCGCGTACGGCGCGAGCGCGGGCGCGGGCGCGCCGCTGGCGCTGCCGGCCGGCCTGCAGCCCGGGATCCCGACGCTCACCCAGGAGTACTCGGGCCGCTTGGCGAGCCTGTATCCGCTCAGCCCGGCGCTGTTCAAGCGCGACCTGCGCCGGCGGTTTGTGGCATGAACCCCCAGCGGCTCACGCGCGACCCGCGCCGCCAGCGCATGCTCATCTACGCCGGCGTGGCCGGCGCGATCCTGCTGATGTTCTTGCTCTCGCGCCGCCAGGCCGCGGCCGCCGCGGCGAGCGGCGGCTCACAAGCGCTGCAGCCGGTGTCAAACCCGGCTGTGGACCCGTCGCAGTACTACGGCTCGGGCAGCGGCGCCGGCGGTGTGGACTACGGCCCGCAGCTGGCGACGATCGACACCGACCTGCAGACGCTCGGGCAGGCGATCCAGGCCCAGCAGACAGCCGCGCAAACCCCCGGTGCGACCACCCCCGGCACCGGTGGCGGGGATCCGACCAGCCAGGTGACGGCGCTGATCGGCGCGATCAGCGCCGCGCAGTCAGCCGGCGCGGGCATCTACGCCCAGGCGCTGAGCGCCGCCCGCCAGCCCGGGCCCGGCAACACGCCGCCGGCGCCGCCGCCGACCCGGCCGGCCGCGCCGGCGGTCGGCAGCGCGCTGTCGGGCGGCGCGATCGTCGCGCCCTACGGCCACAACGCGCCGGCCGGAAAGGTCGGCTACAAGACCGTCGGCACCGGCGGCGGTGGCTGGGAGTACGTGCCGCTGCCCAAGACCGGCACCGTCCTGTCAGGCGGCGCGATCGTCGCCGCCTACGGCCACAACGCCCCGCCGCCCAAAGCGGGCTACCGCGTCGTCGGCACCGGCTCGGGCGGCTGGCAGTACGTCCCCGTCAAACGCTAGGAGCGCGCATGAGCATCGACACGCCCGACCAGCCCCACGACCAGCCCCACGACCAGCCCCAGGAGCCCGAGCCCGAGCAGCAGCCAGGCGACCAGCCCGAGGACAGCGTCAGTGCCGTGCGCGAGCGCGACGCGCGCATCCGCGAGCTCGAGACGCAGCTGGCCGCCGCGACCGCGCCCGGCCCTGTGGCCCACGACCCGCACGCCGACAAGCGGCCGTGGGCGGTCGCGCTCGAGCACGCCTCAGAGGAGCACACGCGCGACGTCGCGCCGCTGCCCTACCGCGGGCCCGGCGCCGTGCTGCACCGCTTCCCGCACCTGACCGGCGGCTCGGGCGGCCCTCAGGACGGCCCGTATGTGCGCGCGCTCGCCGAGCTGCTCGCCGAGGCCGGCTACACGTCAAACGAGGTCATCAACGGCCGCCAGCGCGAGTTTGACAACTCGATGATGGCCGACGTGCGCCGCTTCCAGGCCGACAACGACGTGCGCGAGAACACCGACGCCTACCACGGCCACCCGCACCCGGCCGAGCAGATCGTCAGAAACCTCGTCGGGCCCTACACCGTCCAGGCGCTGTTCGAAAAGGTCGCCGACAAGCGCGGCGAGCCCGTCCACGACGTGATCCGCGAGGTCGAGCACCGCATCGAGCGTTTGCAGCCCCACCCGCGATGAGCTCGCCGCTGGACGCCCTGCAGGCCCGCTGGCCCAAGTCCGATCTGGACTATCTGCGCTCGCTGCTGGCCACCGTGCTGCTGCTCGTCGTGCTGCCGCTGGCGATCTTGCACTTCCTCGCGCGCCCGATCGACATCGCCGACCACGCGATAAAGGCGCGGGTGGCCGCCTGATGGCCGCCGCGCCGCTGACCGCCGGCCAAAGCGCGTTCGTGTCGCGACTGGCTGCCGACACCGGCCTGAGCGCCGGCGTGATCACGGCGTGGGCGCTGGCCGAGGAATCGGGCTCGGCGGCCGCCTCCCGCCAGCAAGCCGGCAATCACGACTGGCTGAACATCGGCTACACCGACGCCGGCACCTACGGCGCCGGCGCCGGCGTGTGGAAAGACCCGGTCGCCGCCGCCGACGCGACCGCCGGCTGGCTGCGCGGCGGCGCGACGATCCCCGGCTACGGTCGCGCCAGCCAGGGCGTCCAGCAGATCCTCAGAGCCGCCGGCCAGTCGCCGACCGCGCAGATCGGCGCGATCCAGCGCTCGGGCTGGGCGTCAAGCGGCTATCCCGACCTGCCCGGCCTGTACTCGCAGTATGGTGGCGGTGCGCTGGCCCCGTCCGCCGCCGGCACTCCGAGCATCCCCACCAGCGGTGCCGGCGGCGGCTCAAGCTACGGCGGGCTGAGCGGCTTCCTGCTGCGCGCCGCGCTGACGATCGCGCTCGTCGCCGCCGGCGTGGCGCTCGCCGGGATCGGCGCGCGCGGCGTGCTCGGCCCCGCGCTCGAGGGCCCGCGCGCGCTCGCCGGAGGCCAGTCGTCGTGAGCGCCGCCACGATGCTGTTTCCGTTCCCCACGGGCGCCAAGGGCGTGGCGGACATCACCAGCTGGAGCAAAGACCAGGGCGTCGACATCGCCGCGCCGGGCGGCACCCCGCTTTTGGCGGTCGGCAGCGGCACGATCGTCCAAGAGGGCATCTCGGGGTTCGGGCCGTGGGCGCCGATCCTCAAGCTCGACGCGCCGATCAACGGCATGCAGTACGTCTACTACGGTCACGCCGGCCCGGATCTGGTGTCGGTCGGCACGCACGTCGCCGCCGGCCAGCAGATCAGCGAAGTCGGCTACGGCCAGGTCGGGATCTCGACCGGCCCGCATCTCGAGTTCGGGATGATGCCCACCCAAGCGATCCCGGCCGTCGGCCAGACGTCTAACGTCGCGCAGTCGCTGCTTGAGCAGGCGCGCGACCCCGCCGGCGGCAGCGCGCTGGGCGCCAGCCCCGGCGGCGGGATTCTCGGCAGCGGGATCGGGCCCAACGTCGGGCCCGACCTCAACCCGGTGGACGCGATCAGCTCGGCGTTCTCGAGCTTTTTGTCCTGGCTTGAGAGCCAGCTCGCGCGCGGCGTGCTCTACGCGCTGTTGATCGGCGGCGGCGTGGCGCTCGCCGGCTACGGGCTGGTAAAGACGCTCGAGCCGACCGGCATCCCGCAGGCGGTGGGCCGCGCCGGCGAGGGCGAGGCGGCGCTGGCATGAGCGAAGTCGAGCTCTCGCGCCCCGACGAGGCCGCGCTTGACGACTACCGCGCGAGCACCACGGCCGCCTACGCGCAGCTCGTGCAGCTCGAGCTGTGGCGCATGCGCCGCGAGATGTTCGGCGACCCGGGCGTGGTCAAGCTCACGATCGGCGCTGGCCAGCCCGCCGAGCAGACGATCCTCGGAAACCAGCAGGACCCCTACAACGGCGTGGCGATCTGGAACCCCACCAGCGCCACGCTGTCAGTCGGCTTCCAGGCCGGCGCCGGGATTCTCGCGCCGCTGACCGTCGTGCCGTTCTCATGGGCGCGGCTGCCCGCCCGCTACACCAACCTGTCGATCGCGCTGCTCTCACCCGCAGACCAGCAGACCGCGATCGCCACGCCGCTCACCGTCCAGCGCCTGCGCATACCCCCCTCGCCGGCCGCCGGTCCCCTCCCGCCGGCGGCCGGCGGCCCGCTCGTCTCCCTCCCCGCCGGCTCAGCCGCCGTGCAAGCCGGCGCGGCGCTCGACAACGGCGCCCCCAAAGCCAACCACAGCCTGCTCGTGATCCCCGCCGGCACCCCGACCGCCGGCACGGTCGCCCTGCAAGTCTCCCACGACGCCGCCAACTGGGCGACCGCCGCCACCGGCGCGGTCGGCGCCGCGCCCACCGCGATCGTCTACACGGGCGCGTTTCGCTACGCGCGCGCCGTGATCACGGTCGCCGTGACCGCCACCACGATCAGCGCGCTCGTCGGCTCGGCATGAGCCGCGAAGAGGCAGCCGAGCACGTCACCGAGGTCGACAGCCCGATCGAGCGCCGGCGCGGAATCCGCCGCGAGTCAGACTGGCGCCTGACCGCCGTCGAGGACGCGATGCGCGACGCCACGCGCGAGCTCGCGCAGCTGCAAAGCCGTCTCGGCGATCGCTTCACCACCCTCATCTACGAGCTCGACAACCGCTACATGCCCCGCGAAGAGCTCGCCACCGTCTACATCTCGCGTGTCGAGAGCGCCAAAGACCGCGACCGCGAGCGCGCGTTTCGCTGGCAGGTCCCGCTCGTGATCTTCGCCGGCCTCGGCTGGGCGACCAACCTCGTGCTCGTGCTCACCCACAACGCATGACGATCGCCCAAAGCACCTACCCGCAAGTCACCGGCACCGCCCCCGACTCAGACTCGCCGACCGTCAACTGCCCCGGCTGCAAGCGCCTGACCCTGCAAGTCTCAAACCAATCGGTGCTGATCACCTTCGCGCGCCTGACCGGCGGGACGCTGATCTGGGACACGACGCCCGAGCTCTACCTGCCCGTGATCGGCTCGATCGCGCCGATCGGCGGCTTTGACGCCTTCCGCTACCGCGCCGCCACCCCCGCCGCGCGCATCCCCGCCGGCCAAGCCCAAGCCTACGTCGTGCTGACCCCGCGCACATGAGCGCGACGTCGACCGACAGCGACCGGATCGCCGCGCTCGAGGCGCGCGTAGCCGCGCTCGAGGCCGACAGCGGCGCCGACCAGCTGCAGGGCAACGTGCTCACCGTCGGGCCCGGCGGGCTGATCGGCGCAAGCTTCTCAGGCGTCGTCGACGCGCTCGGGCTCTACATACCCGAGGCCTCGGGCACGCTCGGCGCGCAGAACTGCGTGCTGTGGCCGCGCGCCGGCCAGGTCAACCCCGACCCGCTCAGCAACCCACCGCCGTTCTATATCGGCGCGCAGCTCGCGACCTTGACCATGCCCGGCGACGGCAGCTCGCAGCCAAGCGACTACGCGATGGTGCAGGCATCGCCCTACTTCGACCGCGCGACGTGGGCGTCGACGCACGCGGCGATTGACCTACTCGGCGGCCCGCGGGCCAAGCTCCGCGTCGAGTCAGACCAAAGCCTCGGCGCCGGCGCCAGCGCCCGCAACAACCGCGTGCAGGCCTCCGCGGCCGGCTATGCCCGCGACGTGCTCCGCGGCGACGGAACCAGCGACTTCGCGCTCGCCGGGCTCGCGGCCGGCTTCGTGTCCGGCCAGCCCGTGTCGATCTCGACCACGGCTGCGCAGATCGCCGCGATCACAGTCGGCCCCCAAGTCAACCCCGGCGGGCGCTATGTGATCTTCGGCGGCTTTAGCCAGTACGCCACCACGCTCGGCACGGTGCTGAGCTACATCCAGATCGACCACGACAACTACGCCCAGCCCGCCCGTCTCGTCGATCGCTTCTACTTCAACCAGGCCGGCGTGCATGTGAAGTGCTGCTCGTTCGCGTGGCTCGTGACGCTCCCGATCGCCCAGCACACGATCGGGCTGATCGGCGTCGCCAGCGGCGGCGGCAACTTCACCGCCGACCCCAACGACTTCGCCTATCTGCTGGCGGTCGAGATCCCATAGATGCCCCAGTCGATCACCTTCACCGTCTCAGACGCCGACGCCCAGCGCGTGCAGGCCGCCTGCCAAGCCGCCGGCGTCACCCCCAAAGCGCTGATCACCACCTACGTGATCGCGTTCGTGCAGGCCTACGAGCGCGCCCAGCAAGCGCCGCCGGCGCCCCCCCCACCCATCACCCCAACCTAAACAGGAGGTCCAGCAATGGCCAGACGGCGAGTTAAGCGAGACAGCAAGGGCCGGTTTCTGAAGGGCACCAAACGGCCGGCCAAGCGCCGCCGGCGGCGGCGATGAAGCTGTCGGCCAACCGCGTCGCGGCGATCGCGACCTGGCTGGCGGCCGCGGGCGCCGCGGTCGCCGCCGCCGTCGGCGCCCTGCCTCACAACTGGCAGGCGTCGGCGGTCGTGATCGCCGCGCTGCTGGCCAAGGCCGCGACCGCGTGGAAGTACCTCGAGGGCGCCCAGCGCTCAGAAGCGCTGCACGCCACCACGCCCGCGCCCGCGCCGGCTGACAGCGCCCCCGCGGCGGCCGCGCCGGTCGCGGCCGCGGCGACCGCGGCCGCGCTCGACGCGCTCGCGCACTACGCGCCCGAGGCCGCCGGGCGACCCGACCGCGAGCCGCGATGAGATTCGGTCTTGACTACGCGTGGGGGCATGTCAGCCCGGCCGCGCACCGCGCGGTCGGCTCGAGCTTCGCCGCGCGCTACCTGTCCAACGACCCCTCAAAGAACATCACCGCCGGCGAGGCGCGCGAGCTCGCCGCCGGCTCGATCGACATCGTCGCCGTGTGGGAGACCACCGCGCGGCGCGCGCTCGACGGCACAGACGCCGGGCGCGCCGACGCCCAAGCCGCCCACGCCCAAGCCACCGCCGCCGGCATGCCCGCCAGCCGGCCGCTGTACTTCGCCGTGGACTTCGACGAGACCCCCGACCAGGCCGCCGGCGTGGCCGACTACTTCCGCGGCGCGGCCGGCGTGCTCGGCGTCGCGCGCACCGGCGCCTACGGCGGCTACTGGACCGTCAGCCGCCTGTTCGACGCGCGGCTGATCGCCTACGGCTGGCAGACCTACGCATGGTCAGGCGGCCAATGGGACCACCGCGCGCAGCTGCAGCAATACTCAAACGATCATCGCGTCGCCGGCGTCGACGTCGACTTCAACCACGCCATCGCCGACGACTTCGGCCAATGGCACTACCAGACCCCCAAGCCCGCGCCGCACCCCACGCCCGCGCCGCGCCCCGAGCAAGAAATCTGGTGGGAAGCCAAGATCGGCGTGTGCGTCCACGGCCCGCGCATGTGGCAATGGCACATCTCCAACCTCCCCGCCGAACCCAGGTAAGAAGGCCCAGCCGCCGGGATTTCTCCCCCGACTAGCCGGGCCCTGGATCAGGTGGCGCGAGGCTACGCCGCCGATCGGACAGACAGGCCGTGGTGTGGAGGATCGCGCCGGTTTGCTGTGTCTGCGGTTGGATTGCAACAACGCAGGCAGCTTTTAGGAAGGCACGACGCTAGCGTCCCGCGCGCGTCTCTCCGGCGCGCGTTGGGCCGCGGCCCCAGGGAGCGGGCCCCCGGGGCCGCGGCGAGGCCTCGCAGCACCTTGCGCCCAGGTCGCTTCAACGGGTTGGTTTTCAACCGCCACGGCGCTTAATCCTCGCGCTCGCTTCCCGTCTCGCGCGACCCCCCCGGATTTTCCGTCCGAGGCTTAGACGAGGATGCCCGATCATGGAGGGACGGCCCCCCTCACACGATCGGGCTCAGCGCAAGGTAGCGCACCGCTCGGACGCGACAAGTAGGCCAAAGCGCACCAAAGCTCACTTGGCGGAGCGGGTGCGCTCGGCCTACCTTCGCGCCGGCGCGCCGCGCGTCACCGCCCGCCAGCTCGAGCTCATGGTCGAGCTGATCGCCTACCTCGCGCGCGTCCAGCGCCGCGACGGCGATCGCATCCAGCGCTCGGTCCCGCAGATCGTCCGCGGGCTCGGCTGGCCCGCAGCCGGCCTCAACGTGCGCCAGGTGCGCGACCGCTACGAGACCCAGATCACGCACACGCTCGGCTACCTTCAGCGCGCCGGGCTCGTCGACCACGTCGAGCGCGACCTGCGCCAGCCCAACGGCAAAGGGATCGGTATCGTGATCGTCCTCCCCGCCGGAGTAGCTCAGTCGGTTAGAGCGACTTTCTCGAGCTCGCGCTGCGCCCCCGGCCGGCGAACGGACGTTCGCAACACGCGCGCACACGAGCGCGCTTTTTCATCGACGCAAGTTGCCCCTACCCGTGGGGGACTACAGGGGGATGGACTCTCTACGTCAGTTAATTCCCCAAGTTGGATGCAGATCGCGGGTGCGCGCGACCTGCCGGCCAGGGAGCGGGCGGCGTGGGACGCGTGGGTCCGGGCCACGGTCGGCGAGCTGCACCGCAGCGGAGCGCTCGAGACCGGCGAGCGGGCGCTGGCCGCCTGCCCCGAGCTCGCCGCCGCGCCGCTGGCGGCGGTGCTGCGCGAGTGCTGGCGACTGTTCGCCCCCGGCCGCCGGCGGCCCGACCTGCGATTGTCGCTCGGCGAGCGCGAGCGTCTCGAGGTCGCCGCCCGCCAGCTCTCCCGGTCGCCCTACGGCACGCTGACCGGGCCCGCGGCGGCGGCCGCCGCCGCGATCGACGTCGCCGCCGAGGACTGGCTGGTCTACTGGCGGGCGTGGACCAAAGCCGGCCGGCCGCCGACGTCGGCGCCGGCGACGCTCGGCGGCGTGTCGTGGTGTTTGCGGCGGCTCGCGCGCCGCCACGCCCGCGGCGCTCGGGTCAGGCGGCAGGCATCTCGATCGAGACCGGGGCCGGCGCATGCGTAGGCCACGTGCGCGCCTGCATCACCCGCACCACCTCCAACGGCTCGAGGTGGTCGATGTAGCGTTGCGTGGTGCGCAGGTCGGCATGCCCGAGCTGGCGGCGGATGATGTGCAACGGCACTCCCTCGCGCGCGAGCTCGGCCGCGTGCGTGTGGCGCAGGCCGTGCGGGTGAACGCGCTTGCCCTCGATCCCCGCCTTGCGCGCCAGGTCCTTCAGCGCCTCGCGCACGTAGGCCGCGCGCAGCGCCCGGCCCTTGCTCGGCGCGCTGATCACACAGAACACCGGGCGCGTCGGGCCGATGTGAAGCTCGCGCCGGCGCGACAACCACAGC
>Ga0213876_10001893_pt1 | contig 12592 bp, 11 predicted proteins | sample BarmaccomBMRX_R9_FD_160113 | JGI IMG/M metagenome (GOLD analysis project Ga0213876, IMG submission 160113) | Root-associated microbial communities from Barbacenia macrantha in rupestrian grasslands, the National Park of Serra do Cipo, Brazil - RX_R9 | ecosystem: Host-associated > Plants > Roots...
CCGCGCTTCAGGATCGCGCTGACCCGGGCTACCACCTCGCGCGGGCTGAACGGCTTCACCACATAATCGTCGCCGCCGAGCTCCAGCCCGAGCACGCGGTCGATCTCGTCGTCGCGCGAGGAGAGGAAGAGGATCGGCAGATCGTCGGTCGCGCGCAATTTCCGGCACAGGTCGAGGCCGTTCATCCGCGGCATGTTGATGTCGAGCACGACGAGGTCGGGCCGCTCGGCCGCGATCGCCCCGAGCGCGCTCTCGCCGTCGCCCGCCTCGGCGGTCGTCATCCCCGCCTTGCCGAGCGCGAAGCTCAGCACCTGGCGGATGTGCGGGTCGTCGTCGACGATCAGTATGCGGTGGCTCATCGCGTACATGTCTGTCACCGGGCGGGGCGGGCTGTCAAAGGCCTGGGCCGGGCCGGGGCCGGCGCAGGCGGCGGCACCGGCGGCACGGCCTCCGGGGCCACCGTCGCGATCGCCGGGGCCTCGTTCACGGGCGCATCGTCGCGCGACGCGATCGGCGGCGGTGGCGGGGTCGGCCGGCCGTCGCATTCCCGGTCCTCGTCGCGGCGGACCGGAAGGCGCAGGGCGGCGGCCGCGGCTTCGGCAGCGGCGAGGCGGCGGGCCCCCTGCAACGTCCAGCCGTGCCAATCGCTTTGGCTCCGCGCGAGCTGCGCCATCATCCGGCTGCGCACCCATTGCACCCGGTCGCGCAGCTCCCGGGGCAGCGGCCGCGCTTCGAGCGAGACCAGGGCGGGCAGGGCGGCCGGACCGAGCTGGTGCAGGTAGCAGAGGTCGAGCGCGGCGCCGGTGCCGCCGACGTCGCGGGCGTGGCGGACGTTCCAGCCGGCGGCGATCGCGCCGAGATCGAGCCAGCAGCAGGCGCCGAGGACGATGCCCGCGGCGAGCAGGTTCGCGTTGACCAGCCAGGCGCCGCTCTTCGCGCGGAGCAGCCGCACGCAGATCAGGACCAGGCCGAGCGCCACCAGCCCCATCCAGATCAAGGCGGCGATGCGCAGCTCGGTCAGCGAATAAGCCTGGATATAGTCGACCGTGCGCAGCATCGTCGACGCCACCAGCAGCACGTTCTGCAGCGTCCACAGGGTGACCAGAAGCCGGATCGGCCGCGAGGCCGCAGTCGCCGTGCCGGGCCGCAGGGTGACGAGCACGAACAGGCCGGCGAGCAAGGCGGTGGCGATCAGGGGATAGGCGCCGCGATGGGCATATTCCGCGAAGCTCATCCCGGCCGGCAGCGCGGCGCCGCTCCACAGGAAGGCGAGATCGAGCCCGTTCTGCAGCGCGAAGATCAGGTTGAAGGCGAGGAGGGAGAGCGTCACCGAGCCCGGGGTGACGCCGGGCAGGGCGATCTCGCCGGTCGCTGGGGCGACCGCCCGCCACAGAGCGAAGCGCGACGGGCGCAGCAGGCTCCACATCGCGGTGAAGACCAGCGCCCAATAGACGATCCGCACGACGGTGAGCGCGTCGAGATCGGGCCAGAGCTCGATCCTGGCGAGCGCGTCGCCGATCAGCGGATTGGCTTGGGCGAACAAGGCGAGGAAGAGGATCGAGCCGGCCAGCGGCAGGAGCAAGGTGAGCGCCTTGCCGCGCAGCCCGAGTGCCGGCCGCCGCCGCCGTGCGCGGCCGGTGAGCATGAGGTCGCGGAACGGCCCCACCACGCTCATCAGGCCGTGGATGATGAGGCGCAGCGCCCAGCGCCGGCCGTCGTCGAAGCCCATGGTCCGCGGCAGCAAGGCCGCGAGCGTGATCGCCAGGGTGAAGAGGAGCAAGGCGAGCGGACCGGGATCGACCGCCAGAGCGAGCGCGAAGACCAGGGCTGTGCCGGCGGCGATCCGGGAGGGCCAGCGCGCGAGGATCTCGACGCGGATGCAGAGCAGGACGGTCAGCACCGCGAGCGCGAACAGGCCGAGGGTCGAGCCCACAAGCTGGAACCAGAAGAGCAGATCGGCCAAAGCCACGAGCAGCAGCGCTCCGGCCAGCTTGAGCAGGAAGGTGTAGCGCATCGTCATTCCCCGTTCGTGGCGATGCGGAGGGGGATAGAGGTGCGGCGTTCAGCCTTGATCCGGGGCCGGAGGAGAGGCGGCATTCATGTCGTGCAGAAATCGTGCAGAGGCGGGCGCGGCGTGCGCGCGAGGGAAGCGATAGGGCGCCGTGCCTTTGATGCGACCCAGATCGCTCATCCTGAGTAGGGACTGAGCTTGGCGAAGGCCCGTATCGAAGGACCCTCTGGGTCAGTGCGTCCTTCGATACGCCGGTTCGACAGGCTCACCGGCTACTCAGGATGAGCGGGTCAGGAATAACGCGCTGTGCTCTGCTACGCGGTGCTTGGGGGTGCCGACCTCAGTGCGTCGCGCTGGCGGAAAGGTCTGCGATGGCGACGCGGGGGGATTGCTCCTCGCCGTTCTTCCGCACGGTGGTGACCGTGGCGACGGCGGCGAGCGAGAGGAGGAAGAGCAAGGAGAGGATGACCGCGAGGCGCCGCGCCGGCGGCTCGCGGTGATGGATCGTCTCCCGGTCGAACCTGGCGAACATGGAGCTGCGCATCGTCCTCACTCCCTCGAACGCGCGGCACGCGTCGCGTGCGGCCGGCCGCCGGATTGCATCGTCTTGGATGGCGCCTGGTTGTGGCCGCGCCGGAAAGACCAGGGGACCGGGGACAACATCGGGACGACTCCGTTGGAACGACGCCTGCCGATTAGGCCCGGCCGATCCGGACAGCCACGATCATTGTCCCGATTCTTCTGCCGCAAACCGCCAAAAGCGGCGTCCGGCGGCTGGCAATTGCGGATGCGTGCGGATATGTGCGGATCGGTACGGAGTGGGCGAGGGGTGAAGCCGTGTTGCAGGGCGAGTGGCTGGACGAGAAACGCGCCGAGGAGATCGCCCAGAAGGTGCGCGAGGAGCTGGCGCGGCGCCGGATCTCGCGCCAGGCGCTCGCCGATCTCGCGAAGATCAGCATCTCCACGCTGGAGAAAGCGCTGGCGGGACGCCGGTCCTTCACGCTGGCGACGGTGATCCGGCTGGAGGAGGCGCTCGGCACCTCGCTCCGCGGCAATCTCGCGCCGGCGCCTGCCGGCGAATCCGCATCGGACACGCTCGGCGGCTACAACCACAATGCGGTGCGCTGGCTCGAAGGCCGCTATTGGACCTTGCGGCCGCTGTTCGGGCCCGATCCCGGCCTCTACGCCTATCTCACCACCATCGCCTGGGATCCGGCCTGCTCCTGCCTCACCTTCTCGGAATCGGAGCGGCCCGACGGCTTCGTCCAGCACGGCCAGGTCTCGATGCCGCACATGTCCGGCCACATCTATCTGGTGACCAGCGAGGACGGCCAGTACCGGCTGGCGATCCTCGGCCGGCCGACGATCAAGGGGTCGCTCTACGGCATCCTCACCACCCTGCTCGTCGGCCATGGCTCGCAGCTGGTCCCCGCGTCCTGCCCGTTCGCCTTGCTCAGGCTCGACGACACGATGACGCCGACCTATGGGCGGATCGCGCCGGACCATCCGGCCTATCCTGCCTGCCGCGCGGAGATCGACCTCGTGACCCAAGCCGATTTCGCGCGCTTTCCGACCGGCATCCATGCCGGCTGAGGGCGCGATCCGGATCGGCATCGGCGGCTGGGACTTCGACCCCTGGCGGGAGAGCTTCTATCCGCCGAACGTGCCCAGGGCGAAGCAGCTCGACTATCTCGGCACCCGGCTGAACGCGACCGAGATCAACGCCACTTATTACCGCACCCAGTCGCCGGCTTTGTTCGCGAAATGGGCGAAGATGGTGCCCGACGGCTTCAAGTTCGCGGTCAAGGCGTCGCGCTTCTGCACCAACAGGCGGGTGCTGAGCGAAGGCGCGGAATCGATCGGCAAGTTCTGCGCGCAGGGCTTCACCGAGCTTGGCGACAAGCTCGGCCCGATCCTCTGGCAATTGGCGCCGACCAAGAAGTTCGACGCCGAGGAGATGCGCGATTTCCTGCTGCTGCTGCCGACCAGCCGCGACGGCATCGGGCTTCGCCATGCGATCGAGCCGCGCCATGAAAGCTTCAAGTGCCGCGAGTTCGTGGCGATGGCGCGCGCCGCCAACGTCGCGATCGTGATCGCCGCGCACGAAAGCTATCCGCAGATCGCCGACCTTTCCGCCGACTTCGTCTATGCGCGCCTGCAATGCGCGCGCGAGGAGGAGGCGCTCGGCTACAGCCCGGCCGAGCTCGATCTCTGGGCCGCAAGGGTGAAGCAATGGGGGGCGGGGGAGAGCCCGGCCGGCCTGGACTATGCCAGCGAGGCACCGGCCGAGGTGCGGCCCCGCGACGTCTTCGCCTTCTTCATCGGCGCCGCCAAGGCGCGCAATCCGCTGGCGGCCCTGGCGCTCAACGACCGGCTCGCCTGAACATGCTGGTGTCGGTTTCGCCAGGCGACGGCGCTGAGCTCGGGCGGGTCGAGATCGCCGACCGCGACGCCGTCGCCGCCGCGGTCGGGCGCGCGCACCAGGCCTTCCTCGCCTGGCGGAAGGTGCCGCCGCCGCGGCGCGGCGAATTGGTGCGCCTGTTCGGCGAGGTGCTGCGCGAGGAGAAGGAGACTCTCGGCCGCCTGGTCAGCCGGGAATGCGGCAAGATCCTCTCCGAGGGCCTGGGCGAGGTCCAGGAGATGATCGACATCTGCGATTTCGCTGTCGGGCTTTCCCGGCAATTGTACGGGCTCACCATTGCCACCGAGCGGCCCGGCCACCGGATGATGGAGACCTGGCATCCGCTCGGCGTGGTCGGCGTGATCTCGGCGTTCAACTTCCCGGTCGCGGTCTGGGCGTGGAATGCCTGCCTCGCTTTCGTCTGCGGCGATGCATTGGTCTGGAAGCCGTCGGAGAAGACGCCGGTCTGCGCCGAAATGGTGGGGCGGTTGTTCGCGCGCGCGGCGGAGAGGTTCGGCGGGGCGCCGGCCGGCCTGCTCGAGATCGTGCAGGGCGGGCGCGAGACCGGCGAGGCGCTCGCCGACGATCCCCGGGTGCCTCTGGTCTCGGCGACCGGCTCGACCCGGATGGGACGGGCGCTCGCCCCGCGCGTCGCGTCGCGGTTTGGGCGGAGCCTGCTCGAGCTCGGCGGCAACAATGCGATGATCGTCGCACCCTCGGCCGATCTCCACCTCGCCGAGCGGGCGATCGCGTTCGCGGCGATGGGCACGGCCGGGCAGCGCTGCACGAGTCTGCGGCGGCTGCTCGTGCACGAATCGATCTACGACCGGCTGGTGGGGCGGCTGAAGCAGATCTGGTCCGGCGTCCGGATCGGCGATCCGCTCGAGGCGGGCGTGCTGGTCGGCCCGCTGATCGACCGGGAGGCGGTCGCAGCGATGCAGGCGGCGCTCGCCGAAGCGCGTGCCGCCGGCGGCCTCGTCCATGGCGGCGATCCGATCGAGGGCAATTACGTTCGTCCGGCTCTGGTCGAGATGCCGGGCCAGGCGGAGGTGATGGTGCGCGAGACCTTCGCGCCGATCCTCTACGTGCTTCGCTATGCCGCGCTCGACGAGGCGATCGCATTGCAGAACGCGGTGCCGCAGGGCCTCGCCTCCGCGATCTTCACCACCGACCTGCGCGAGGCGGAGACGTTCCTCTCCGCCGCCGGCTCGGATTGCGGCATCGCCAACGTCAATATCGGCCCCTCGGGCGCGGAGATCGGCGGCGCCTTCGGCGGCGAGAAGGAGACCGGCGGCGGCCGCGAGAGCGGCTCCGACGCCTGGCGGACCTATATGCGGCGGGCGACCAACACGATCAATTTCGGCCGCGACCTGCCGCTGGCGCAGGGAGTGGATTTCTCGATTCCGGGGGGCCCCGAGCAAGGCTGAGCGGACCGGCCGCCGCGCCGGGCCAAAGCGTCGCAACCTGGATCAGCGGCAGGAACCGGGCTTCCGCCGCACGGGTTCAACGGCCATGAGCAGCCAGCCGAACGATCCTTCCCCGGCCGACGACAAGACGACGGCGATCGACGCCGGGGCACCGCCGCGCGAGGCCCGCAGCAGCGGCGGCTGCCTGTTCGTCACCGGAATCCTGCTGTTCGTGATCCTGGCCGCATTGATCGGCACCGCCTGGCTGCGCAGCCGCCACGAGACGCCGAACCCGGCGCTGAGCGGCCGCCCGCCGCAATTGCCGGCGCGGTAGGCTTCGCGAGTTCGACCTTGGCCGGGATGACGCCGTTTCAGGCCGGGGCGACCAGCCGGAGGCGGGGCGGCGCTGCGGCGGCGGGCCGGGGCGCGCGGCGCACGGGCGGGGGTCGGGCGGAGATGAGGAAAGGGACGAAGGCGCGTTTTGCGAGCGGGCGCGCGGCGCTCTCGGGAACATATTTCCCGGTCTTCGGCGTGAGCTCGCCGGCTCCGCCACCCATCATCGCGCTCGACGGCATGGTCCCCTCCTCGCTCGTAGGGAAATCAATGCTTTGCGTGCAGATTTGTTCCGCGCCGAGCTCCGCCGCCTTAATCTCGCCATCAGTCTGCGCGAGGCTCCTGCCACACACGGATTTTTGTGTGGCAGGCTTGCGCCTCCGGCTGAAAGGACATCGCGCGTTCGATCGCGGCTGCGAAAAGGGCCGTCGAATAGGCGCCAAACCGCCGCTCAGGGTGCGCAATTTGTTAACTGCTAGGCTGGTATTTCCTCCGTCTCTCGGGGGAGACGCGTTTGTTGAGATATTCCCGGAAAGTCGGCCCTCCTATCGTATCGGCTGCCGTGGCGACGCTCGTCCTGACGAACTTCGCCACCGTCAGCATATTGAAGGACGACGCCAATAGCCGGTTCGAGCTGTTCAGCTCGATCTGGCCGATCGCGCTCACCTCGGCCGTGGCCGTCATCCTCGTCATGTCCTTCCTCTACAAGTCGCTGGTCGACCTGGTCGACGAGCTGGAGACGCGCGAAGCGAGCGCCCAGCACCAGGCGCTGCACGACCAGTTGACCGGCCTCGCCAACCGCGCCTTGCTCGAGGACCGGCTCGGCCAGGCGCTGACCCGCTACCGCCGCTCGGGCGAGCAGGTCGCGCTGCTGATGCTCGACCTCGACCGCTTCAAGCAGGTCAACGACACGCTCGGCCACAATGCCGGCGACAAGCTCGTCCAGGAGGTCGGCGAGCGGCTGCGCTCCCTGCTGCGCGAGACCGACACCGTCGCCCGTATCGGCGGCGACGAATTCGCGATCGTCCAGGTCAGCCCCAAGGGCGAGGCCGACGTCCGGCGCCTGTGCGAGCGGATCATCTCGGTGATCCGCAAGCCTTTCTGCATCGGCGAGCGCGAGGCGCGGGTCGGCGTCTCGATCGGCGCCGTCTTCGCGAGCAAGGAGGTTGCCGAGGCCTCGGAGCTGCTGCGCAAGGCCGACATCACCATGTACCGCGCCAAGGCGGCCGGCCGCGACTGCTTCCGCATCTTCACCGAGGCGATGGACGCCGACGTCCAGCGCCGCGACCAGATCGAATCCTCGCTGCGCAGCCAGCTGCGCGACGGCGACGGGCTCGACCTTCATTTCCAGCCGATCATGGGCAGCCGCGGCAGGGTGATGGGCCTCGAAGGCCTGATCCGCTGGGACCATCCGGTGCTCGGCGCAGTCTCGCCGGGCGAGCTGATTCCGATCGCCGAGGAATGCGGCGTGATCGACGAGCTCGGCCAGCATGCCTTCCGCGACGCCTGCAAGATGGCGCGGCTCTGGCCTGACCTCAACGTCGCGGTGAACCTGTCGCCGCTCCAGTTCCGCGCGCCGCGCTTCGCCGCGACCCTGCGCGGGATCGCCGAGGAGGAGGGGGTCTCGCCCTCGCAGCTCGAGCTGGAGATCACCGAAAGCCTGTTCATCGAGCACGGCTCGCTCTGCGGCGCCACCATCCAGGAGCTGCGCCGCGACGGCTTCCGCATCGTCCTCGACGATTTCGGTACCGGCTATTCGTCCTTGAGCTGCCTGCGCCGCTTCCCGGTGGACAAGATCAAGCTCGACCGCTCGTTCATCGACATCGCCGCGCGCGACCAGAGCGTCGCGATCATCCGCGCCGCAGTGACGCTGGGCCATGCAATGGATCTGGAAGTGGTCGCCGAAGGCATTTCCTGCCGCGAGGAGGAGCAGATCGCGCTCGAGGCCGGCTGCGACGGCCTGCAGGGCCATCTCTACGCGCCGGCGATGCCGCTCGGCGCGGTCGCCGCCTTTCTTGCGAAGCTGGAAGGGCCGGCGTCGATCTCCGACGCGGCGTGAGTTTCTAGCCGCTCGCTCCAAGTCGATACCCTGGCTCCGGCGCTCGTACGCGGAGTCTGTACCAGCCCGCTCCCCCCACCCAACCACCCGACATTGTCGCATGCTAGCGGGGGGTTGGGTGGGGGAGCGGGCCGGCCTCGGGCTCCGCGCGCTCGGTGTCCGAGCCCCACCCCGCGGTTGCGCGCGCGGCAACTAAGGCGGTAAATTCCGCCGTCGCAAAACGCATTGGAGGTGAGGATGAGCACGCGGACCTTTGCGCTGATATTCGGCATCATATTCCTGCTCGCCGGCATCGCCGGCTTCATTCCGCAATTGCTGCAGCCGGCCCAGGGCGGGGCGATCGCGCCCGGCCCGCACCACATGCTCCTGCTTGGCATGTTCCCGGTGAACCCCGTCCACAACATCGTGCACCTGGCCTTCGGCCTCTGGGGGCTCGTCGCGTCGCGCGCGGGGGCGCAGGCATTGCTCTATGCCCGCAGCGTCGCGATCATCTACGCGATCCTGGTCGTAGCCGGCTTCATTCCGAGCCTCGACACCCTGTTCGGCCTGGTGCCGCTCTACGGCAACGACGTCTGGCTGCATCTCGCGCTCGCGATCGTCGCGGCCTATTTCGGCTGGGTGAACCGGAGTCCCTCGACCGCCGTCTGAACGGTGCCGAAACGGTCAAGAGGGGCGCCGCGACTCGTCGCGGCACGGCCTCGGTTCGTCGCATATAATAAACAGTCTAGCGCAGCTTCCTCTCTGCGGCTAAAGGGAGCAGCATGACACGCACGCTTCGCCTTTCGGCCCTCCTCGTCCTGCTCGCCTCGCCCACCATGCCGGGGGCGATTCAGAGCGCGGCCAACGCCCAGGTCCAGGCCCAGGCCCAGGCCCAGCTCGGCTATCAGTCGATCACCTCGGAGCAGGCGCCGAGCTGGAGCCGCGACGCGGCGCAGGAGCTGCTGACCTATGTCGAGCATATCGACCAGGAAGGGCTGAACCCGGCCGACTACAATCCGGACCGGCTGCGCGCCGCGCTCGCCGGCAGCGACGATGCGCAGCTGACCCAGGTCGCGACGCCGATCTTCATCCACCTGGTCCAGGATCTCAGCGGCGGCGCGGTGCGCGGCCGGGCCCGGGTCGAGTGGCACATGACCGACGCGACGCTCGATGCGGCCGGCCAGCAGAGGCTGCTCGCCCAGGTCACCCACGGCGGCGGCGTCGGCGCGGCGCTCGATTCGCTGCTGCCGACCCATCCGCAATATGCCGGGCTGAAGCGCGCGCTCGCGGCGACTCCGGAGAGCGACACCGCCCGCCGCGACCTGATCCGCACCAACATGGAGCGCTGGCGCTGGATGCCGCGGACGCTCGGGCCCCGCCACGTCCTGGTCAACGTGCCCGCCTTCACCGCCGCCCTGGTCGACGAGGGCCATGTCACCGCGCGCCATCGCGCCGTGGTCGGCGCGGTCCGCACGCCGACGCCGCAGCTCAACGCGCAGATCACCGCGGTCACGCTCAACCCCTGGTGGAACGTGCCGCAGAGCATCATCCAGTCGCAGGGCGGCCATTTCGGCGCCGGCTACGAGGTGAACCGCAGCGCAAGCGGCGGGATCAGCGTCCGCCAGCCGCCGGGACCGCGCAATGCGCTCGGCCGGGTGAAGATCGAGATGCCGAACCAGTGGGCGATCTACTTGCACGACACGCCGTCGCAGGCCCTGTTCGGCCGCGCCTCGCGTGCGTTCAGCCATGGCTGCATCCGCACCCAGAACGTGCGCGACTTCGCGGCGCTGCTGCTGGCGCCGACCGGCAATTGGAGCCGCGCCGAGATTGACCGGCAGATCGAAACCGGACAGAACAGGCAGACGGCGCTCGCGCACCCCGTGCCCGTCTACATCGCCTATTTCACCGCAGCGGCGACCAGCGACGGCGACATCGTGACCTATGCCGACATTTACGGCCGTGACGCGCCGGTCCGCGCGGCGCTGCGCCATGCCGCGGCCACGTCGGTCCAGCAGGCCAGCGCCGGGAACTGACAGCGGCGCTCGTCACCCCGGCGAAGGCCGGGTCCGGCGACAAGAAATTTCGGCGGATCTCCACGAGATCCCGGCCCCTTCGACTGCCTGCAAGGCAGGCGCTCAGGACAGGCTCCGCCGGGGTGACGGGATGCCGACGGGAAGAAGCGGAACGCCGCCGCGCGGCATCGGTTGTCCGGCCGATACTTTTCAGCCGGGAGCTTCGCGATGGCCCGCCATAGATCCTATTGGAACGCCACGGCGCCCGCCTCCGCCTTTCCGGCGCTGAGCGGCGAGATCGAGGCGGACGTGGCGATCATCGGCGGCGGCATGGTCGGCGTGACGACGGCGCGTTTGCTCAAGAACCGCGGGCTCAAGGTCGCTTTGGTCGAGGCGCGGCGGATCGGCGAGGAGGTGACCGGCAAGTCGACGGCGAAGATCACCTCGCAGCACAACATCCATTATACGATCATGGAACGTAAGTTCGGCGAGGAGGGCGCCCGGCTCTATGGCGAGGCCAACCAGACCGGGCTCGCCACGATCCGCGCGCTTGCCGAGCGCCACGGCATCGCCTGCAATCTCGAGACGAAGCCGGCCTTCACCTACACGCTGGACGAGGCACAGGTCGACTCGATCGAGCAGGAGGTCGCGCTGGCGCGGCGGCTCGGCCTGCCCGCCGCGCTGACCGAGGAAACCGGCCTGCCGTTCGCCGTGCGCAGGGCGATGCGCTGGGACGACCAGGCGCAATTCCATCCGGTCCGCTACCTCAAGGGCCTTGCCGAGACGATCCCGGGCAGCGATTGCCACGTCTTCGAGCAGTCGCGGGTGACCGACTGGGACGCGCACCGGATCGCCACCGAGACGGGCAGCGTGCGGGCGCGCAACGTCGTCATGGCGACGCATCTGCCGCTCGGCCAGACCGGCCTGTTCTACACCGAGAATTATCCGCACATGCACCCGGTGATCGTGGGCCGCGCCGAGGCCAAGCGGGTGCCGCCGGGCATGTATATCAGCGCGGACCAGCCGCGCCATTCGACCCGCGGCCATCGCGACGAGGACGGCGGAGACTGGATGATCTTCACCGGCCCGAGCTTCACCCACGGCAATGTCGAGGAGGAGCGGGCCGCCTTCGCCGAGATCGAACGCTTCGCGCGCGAGCAGTTCGGAGTCGGCGCCGACTATCGCTGGACCAATGAAGACTATCAGTCGATGGACAAATCGCCCTACGTCGGCTGGGCTTCGTCGCTCGGCGAATCCTGCCTGGTCGCGACCGGGTTCAACGCCTGGGGGATCACCAACGGCACTGCCGCGGCGATCCTGATCGCGGACCTGATCGAGGGCCGCGACAATCCCTGGCTGAAGGTCTTCGACGCGACCCGGATCAAGCCGGTCGCCGGCGGCAAGGATTTCGTCACCCACAATGCGGCGGTGGCCGGGCACCTGGCCGGCGGCTGGCTTGGCCGCAAGCCGCATTCCTACGAGGATCTGGGCCCCGGCGAGGCGGCGGTGCTCAAGGTCGACGGCCGCAATGTGGGGGCCTTTCGCGACGAGGAGGGCAGGCTCCACGCGGTCTCGGCGGTCTGCACCCATATGGGCTGCATGCTCGGCTGGAACGAGACCGACCGGAGCTGGGACTGCAATTGCCACGGCTCGCGCTTCGCCTGCGACGGCAGCGTGATTCACGGGCCGGCGGTGACGGCGCTGGAGGTGATCGCGGTGAAGGAGACGGCAGAGGCGGAAGCGGAAGGCGCCAGCTAGAACTCGTCATGCCGGACTTGATCCGGCATCCACCTGCTTTGCTGCACAGTCCGTAAAGAAGGTGGACCCCGGGTCGAGCCCGGGGTGACGATTACCGCGTCACGCTTCCAGACGGTCGGCGTAGAGGAAGTGGCCGGGGCCCAGGCGGGCGAGGACTTCCTCGAGGCTGGCGTGGGAGAGCGCGAAGCAGCCCTCGCTGCGGCCGAGGCGGCCCATCGAGGTGAGCACGCCGGGTTCCGCATACCAGGCGGAGTGGACGACGATCGCTCGCGATTCGGCGTTGCTGTTGCTGTAGTCGAGCCCGCGCACGCGCATCGCACGGCCGTAATGACCCGGATAGAATTCCGTGGTGACGTAGGCGCCGTTCGAGCTCGCCTCGGAGCCGGGCAGGTTCGAGAAGCGCTGCAGGAAGCCGGTATGCTCGGGATCGGAGCCGCGGCCGTGCGCGACGAGATGGCGGGTGACCCGGCCGCTGTTCGTGTCGAGCAGGTAGAAGCGCGGATCGGCCGAGGCCTTGGTGAAATCGGCGATCGCGACGACGTCGATATTCTGGATCGAGGCGCGGTGGCGATCGAAGGCGGCGCGGGCGCGGGCGACCATGCGCGGATCGAGGATCGGATCGACGCCGACGCG
>Ga0213876_10001894_pt1 | contig 12588 bp, 12 predicted proteins | sample BarmaccomBMRX_R9_FD_160113 | JGI IMG/M metagenome (GOLD analysis project Ga0213876, IMG submission 160113) | Root-associated microbial communities from Barbacenia macrantha in rupestrian grasslands, the National Park of Serra do Cipo, Brazil - RX_R9 | ecosystem: Host-associated > Plants > Roots...
CAGCGCATTGAGCGCCAGCCGCACCTTCTGCGGGTGGAGGCTGGGGTACCAGTACAGCGTTCTCTCGATCGTCATGACGGGGCTCCTCGTGGTTGCCTGACCCCAAGACGCGCGGGATCAGGCAAAAGATTCGGCCGATCGACGATTTTCACACCGGCATCGCCCGCTTCTGGTGGGTGCGCCCGACACGGGCTGTTTCTGGATTGTGACCGGCGACGACCCGCACGCCCTCGTCGATACGGCCCGCGATATTGTCTGGCGCGCAACCCTCCAGGAAGGCGATGCCACGCGCTCGGCAGGCCTTCAGCACGCGATCGCGCGCGGCCTTCATTTCTGCCGGGAAGGGCTGGCGCGGCACGGTCCTGTAGCCCAGCGACAGGCCGAGATCGCCCGGTCCCAGCTCGGCGAAGCCCAGGCCCGGCACGTCGAGGATCGCCTCGCAATTGGCGATGCCCTCGGGGCTTTCCAGCTTCACGCCCAGCAGCAGCTCGCCCTCGGGATTGAGCGGCCAGGGATCGCAGCGGCTGAGATAGTCGAGCTCGCTGATGCCCCAGACCGGCGCCGCGGTCGCCTCCGAGCCGCGGCCACGGGTGCCGATGCCGAGCGCCTTGCCGGATGCCTTTGGCCGCACCGCGCCCCCGAGGCGCTGGACGGGCGAGGGCAGGGCGGCATCGACACCGGCCAGGTTGGGCGGATAGCGGCAGGATTCGACGAACGCCTTCGTGGCGTCGGCGGTCTCAGCCTGGCAGAGCAGGATGCCGTGCACGCCGCGTCCCAGGATCTGGCGGAACTGCCAGGCGTTGAAGCGCACATTGGCCTCGTCGGTGCCGTTGACTGGCGCCTCGACGATCACCGAGGGGGTGCGGTGGCCCGAGCGCGTCGTGCCGGCCTCGACCATGCCGCGCATGTACTCGGCGAGCCCCGTCATGTCGAAGGCGCCGTGCTCCATGCCGACATTGATGTAATCGGCCCAGGTCTCGGCGTCATTGCGGCCCTGTGCGTAGGTCAGCACGTGGCCGGTGTGCGGGCCGTCGTAATAGATCGCCTGATCCTGTCTCAGCAGTTCGATGGCGCGGTTGATTCGGTTGGCCATGGGCGCTCCCGGCGTTTGTCTCCCAACCGCCAGCATAGCGTCCTATGATCTGATGTGCCGCACGAGATCATCTCGACAATCCAGCCACTGAAGACGTCGCCCTGCGCCGGCGTGAAGCGTCCGCGCATTGCGATTTTCTGCCCCAGGCATTTCGCGGCCGACCGTCCCTTCCTCGTCATGCTGTTCTTCCACGGCTTCGAAAGCCTCTGCGCCGGTGGACACCGGCACCCTTTCGAGGAGGCACTACGCCGCCACGCGCTGGCACGCCAACTCGCCGATTCACACTGCAACGCGGTCATCGTGGCACCGCGCATGGCGCTGTCAGCACGAGAGCACCGACGTGGCCCGCCGCTGCCGACTCGACACAGCATCGACGTGCTGTTGCGCGAATCCGCGGCAATCGCACGCGAGCTGTTGGACGCGCCGGCGACGTTTGCGGAGTCCTTCGCGCGTGCGCCGCTGCTGCTGGCGGGATTCAGCGGCGGCCATCATCCGCTGTCAGCGATGACTGCCCATCCTGACGTGATGGCACGCACGAAGGCCGTCGCCTTCTTCGATGCGCTCTACGATGACGACCACTACGCCTGCGATCCTGCGACGGTGCTGCGGCAGACGGCGTTGATCTGCGTCAATCGCCGGCGATACGACCTCGACAACGGCCCCAAGGAGGCGAGCTACCGCAAGCGTCTGGCGGCCGCTGGCGTGCGGCCCAAGCGCCTCGCCGCCGTCGAGTCCATTGGTCGCAGGATGGCGATCATCGAGCGGATCGCAGAGCCCGATCATTGTATGATGTTGGCCGCCAGCAACGGCCTCGCGCGCGTGTTGGCGAAGATGCCCAAGAGCTTCCGCCTGTTGAAACGTCGAGCCGCAGCGGGTTGAAGGACCCGGCCCGCGGCGATACCGTCCCGGTCAAACAGATACGAACCGCCCCCCAAGCGGAAGGATCACCCCCCATGCACATGAACTTCACCGACGCCGACCGCGCTTTCCAGAGCGAGGTGCGCGATTGGCTCAAGGTCAATCTGACGCCGGAGATCGCCGGCGAGACCAAGGTGGCGCGCAACGGGCACATGCCCAAGGAACGGCTGCTCGACTGGCAGAAGCGGCTCGCGGCGAAGGGCTGGCTGTGCAGCAACTGGCCGAAGGAATTCGGCGGGCCGGGCTGGTCACCGACGCAGAAGTATATCTTCGAGATGGAGATGGCCACGGCCGGTGCGCCGGGCACGTCGCCGTTCGGGCCCAAGATGTGCGCGCCGGTGATCATGAAGTTCGGCACCGCCGAGCAGCAGAAGCGCTATTTGCCGCCGATGCTGCACAGCGACCTGATCTGGTGCCAGGGCTACTCCGAGCCGGGATCGGGTTCCGACCTCGCCTCGCTGCGCACGCGCGCGGTGCGTGACGGCGACCACTACGTCATCAACGGCGCGAAGACCTGGACCACCGGTGCGCATATCGCGGACTGGATGTTCTGTCTGGTGCGCACCTCGACCGAGGGCAAGCCGCAAGACGGCATCTCCTTCGTCGTCTTCCCGATGAGCACGCCAGGCGTGAAGGTCGAGCCAATCGTCACATCAGACGGCAATCGCGACGGCGACAACGAGGTCAACCAGGTCTTCCTCGACGACGTGCGCATCCCGGTTGATCAGCGCATCGGTGAGGAGAACAAGGGCTGGACCTGCGCCAAGTACCTGCTGGAGTTCGAGCGTGGCGGCAACCCCTACAGCCCGCGTCTGCGCTCTTCGTTCGAGCGCCTGAAGCGCATGGTGGGCGAAGCGGCCAATGGCGAGAACAGGCTCGGCCGCGACGCGGCCTGGCGCGAGAAGCTGGCGCGCACCGAAATCGAGATCTCCGGCCTCGAGATGTTCGAGATGGAATTCTACTCCAAGCTCAGCGGCGGCCAGAACCCGGGTCCGCTGTCCTCGATGATCAAGCTGCGCGGCACCGAGGTGATGCAGCAGGTGCAGGAATACGCGGTCGACGTCGCCGCGCACTACGCCGCGCCGTTCCCGAACCGGCGCAAGCCGAACTCCAACGAGGAGCCGATCGGGCCCGAAGGCTCCGACGTGCTGGCGCCGCGCTACTTCAACGGCCGCAAGATGACGATCTACGGGGGCTCGTCGGAAGTGCAGCGCGGCATCATGGCCAAGGCGATGCTGGGTCTGTAGCGCGAGAGGAGAGAGGCATGCATCTCCAATTCACGGCTGAGGAACTCGCCTTCCAGACCGAGGTCCGCACCTGGATCGCGGCCAACATGCCCAAGGAGGTCGCGGAGGAGTCGCGCCGCAGCCGCAGCAGCCACGTCTCGCGCGAGCGGCTGATGCAGTGGCAGAAGATCCTCGCCACCAAAGGCTGGTTGACGCCGAACTGGCCGAAGGAGCATGGCGGCCCGGGCTGGAACACGACGCAGAAATTCATCTTCGAGATGGAGATGGCGCGCGCGGACTCGCCCTACCTGTCGTCGTTCAGCCTGAAGATGGTGGCGCCTGTGCTGATGAAGTACGGCAGCGACTGGCAGAAGGAGCGCTTCCTGCCGGCCATCGCGCGCGCCGACGAGCTGTGGTGTCAGGGCTACTCGGAGCCGGGTTCGGGCTCCGATCTCGCCTCGCTGCGTACGCGCGCGGTGCGTGATGGCGATGACTATGTCGTCAACGGCCAGAAGATCTGGACCACCAACGCCCATTGGGCGGACTGGATCTTCTGTCTCGTACGCACCTCGACCGAGGGCAAGCCGCAAGAAGGAATCAGCTTCCTGCTGATCGACATGAAGTCGCCGGGTATCAAGATCGATCCGATCTACCTCGCCGATGGCACGCGCACGCCGATGCGGCACGAGGTCAACCAGGTGTTCTTCGACAATGTCCGGGTGCCGGTGAAGAACCGCGTCGGCGAGGAGAACAAGGGCTGGACCTACGCCAAGTACCTGCTTGAGTTCGAGCGCGGTGGCCAGGCGCACGGCCCGCGTTTGCGCAAGTCGCTGCGGCATCTCGATGACCTGGCCGAACTCTGGGTCAAGGATGGCAAGCCGCTGGCGATCGATCCGGCCTGGCGCGAAAAGATGGCGGCGCTGCGCATTGAGATCGATGCGGTGGAGATGAACGAGCTCGCCTTCTACAGCTCGCTGAAATCGGGCGATTCGCCGGGCCTGCAGGCCTCGGTCGTGAAGATGCGTGGCACCGAGGTTGGCCAGAAGATCACCGAGCTCGCCGTCGAGGCTGTCGGCAACTACGCCCAGCCCTTCAGCGAGCTGCGCAACTACGATTCCAATGTGGTGCCGGTCGGTCCGGGCTACAGCGACGATGCCGCGCCGCGCTATTTCAACCAGCGCAAGACCACGATCTTCGGCGGCTCCTCCGAGGTGCAGCGCAACGTGCTGGCCAAGGCGATGATCGGCTTGTAGCGCGCCGACGGCGCTCCATATGACCATCATGTCCTGGCCAATCAATGGGGCGGCGGCCTTGGCTCTGGCCGCGCTCGTCCTGGGATGCGAGCAACCACCGGCGCGACAAGGCGCCGGCGTCTCGTTCGCGCCTTTGTGGCTTCCGAACCAGTTGGCGCGGTCACCACGACGGGAGGTCCAGGTCGCCAGCGCGGTAGCTGTGTTCGACTACGATCAAGACGTCAGCCGCCCGAAGGACGTCGCGATGGAGCCGACACCAACCTCCATCGAATTTGCGAGTGACGCGCTACTCGAGATTGGCCTGACTCCTGACCTCAGTGTTTCGAGCGTGCGCTATGCGCCGGTGCAATCAAGCCTTCCGCCGGCCGGCGTGCTGAGCATCACACAGCTCGCGCTGGACGCAGGGGCGCGCGACGAGGCGGATGCGATCGAGGCGCTTGCCCGGCGGCTCAGCACTGACCCTCAGAAATAGTGCGGCACGAAGCGGCTGTAGTTGTTGAGGATCGGGCCGCTGTCCTCGCGCACGCCGATGCCTGCCGGCACGCCGTCGACCACCCACGAGCCGATCACGACGTGGTTGCCCTCGAATACCGGCAACGGCTGGTAGGTCTGGAAGATGAAGCCCTCGTCGCCATAGGTACCCGGCGTCGTCTGGCCGAGGCCGGGGCCCACGAGCTGCACGTTCTGTCCCTCGCGGCCGAGGATGGGCTTGCGCACGTAGCGTTCGCCCAGACGTGAGTCGGCCTGGAAGTAGGCGGGCAGCAGATTGGGATGACCGGGGAACATCTCCCACAGCAGCGACAGGATCGCCTTGCTGGACAGGATGGCCTTCCAGGCCGGCTCGAGGAACGCGGTGGTGTCCGACAGCACGAAGCGGCCGAACTCATCCCGCATCATCCATTCCCAGGGGTAGAGCTTGTGCAGCACCTGCACCGGTACCTCGTCGAGGTCGGTGAAGCGCGAGCCGTTCCAGCCGATATCGGCGATCTTCAGCGTCTTGGTCTTCAGCCCGGCCTGCGAGCAGGTATCGCGGATGTACTCTGAGGTGACCCAGTCCTCCGGCTCGTCCTCGATGCGCGCGAAATGGACGATGGCGCCTGGTGGCAGGATGCTGCCGACCTTGCGCCAGGCATCGATCAGCTTCTCGTGCGCGCTGTTGAACTGGTCGGCGCTGGGCAGCACGTCCTTCATCCAGTACCACTGCGCCACCGCCATCTCGAGCAGCGAGGTCGGCGTGTCGGCGTTGTATTCCAGCAGCTTGGGCGGCGACTTGCCGTCATAGGCGAGGTCGAAGCGACCGACGATGGTCGGATCCTGGCGGAACCATACCGACTCGATGTACGGGCCGTATTGCTCGGGAATCGCCAGCGGTTTCCACAGCTTGTTCTTCACGACGTATTCGACGGCCTTGAGGCATATCTTGTGCAACTCGGCGGTGGCGTCGTCGAGCTCGTCGACTTCCTTTTCGGTGAAGCGATAGCGCGCCTGCTCGTACCAGTACGGCTTGCCGTCGAGGTGGTGGAATTCCAGCCCGACCGACTCGACCTTCTTTTCCCAGTCGACGCGCGCAGGCGACCATTCACGTTGCACGGGGCGCTCCGATCACGACGAGCCCGAGCCGTGCCCAGTGCCGCTCGAGCCGAAGCCGCCGCGCGCGCTGGTGCCACCGCCGGTCGTGGTCGTGCCGCCCGATCCACCGCGCGACGTCGTCGTCACGGAAGAAGGACCACTGTGCGTCGGGCTCGTCGTCGTGGTCGTACGGCCGCTGCCGCTGCCGAACCAGTAGATCGGATGCGTGTTGTACCAGCGCGTGCCGCTCGTGCCGCTGCCGGTGCTGCAATTGGCGGGCACGAACATGATGCCATCGGGCCGGCAGACGGTGTGGCCGGCCGCTTCACAGGCCTGCGCCGTGGGAAAGCGATGCGCATCGCAGCGCAGGCCACTGACGCTGGGGCTGCCCATGAACGGGATCGTCGCGGCACCAGCACCGGCGGCCCCCAACATGGTGAGACCGATGACTGCCGAGGCGCGTGCCATGGACGGGCTCTCCGACCTAGTAGGTGAGGCAGGCGGCGTTGAGGATGCCGAAGCCGAGCGACAGGCAGCAGGCCGTGGCGCCCACCGAGACCATCCCGCTTTCGATCAGCCGGATCATGTCCTTGATCAGCACGCGGCTGAGGAAATGCACGCCGATCTGCAGGACCAACGCGACCAGCGCCCACAAGCCGACGTCGAGGATACTGACGCTGTGGGCGATGGTGCTGGCCAGCGGCAGGCTGAAGCCGAGCAAAGCGCCGCCCAGGTTGAGCGCCGCGGCAAGGTTGCCGCCGCGAATCAGCTCGATCTCGGCATAGGGCGTAACCCACAGATAGATCAGCAGGAACAGCCCGAACAGAAACACCGCGAAGCAGAAATACCCGAGGAAGTGTGGCAGGGCCCCCAGGAAGTACTGGAACACGTCGGCGGATTCACCCATTGTTGCCCCTGAGCGTTCACTTAGTCAGCTTCTCATCATTACCCCGCCATCGTCAATCCGCCCGAGACGCTGATCGTCTGACCGGTGATGAAGGCGGCGTCGTCTGAAGCGAGGAAGCATACCGCGCCGGGGATGTCCTCCGGCTGACCAACGCGCTTCATCGGGATGGCGTTGATCAGTGCAGCGCGTACCTTCTGGCCGCGCTCGGATTCGCCGGCGACCTGCGCCAGCAGCGGTGTATCGGTCGGGCCGGGGCAGACAGTGTTAAGCGTCACACCGCGGCGCGCCGTCTCGCGCGCAACCGTCTTGGTGAAGGCGATGATGCCGCCCTTGCACGCCGAATAGACGGCCTCCTGCGAAGAGCCGACGCGACCCGCATCGGAGGCGATGTTGACCACGCGTCCCCAGCCGCGTTCCAGCATGCCGGGCAGGGTGGCGTGGTGCAGATTGAGCGGGCCCTTGAGGTTGATGGCGATCAGCGTCTCCCAGAGGTCGGGAGTCGTATCGACGAAGTTCACGAAGCGATCCCAGCCGGCGTTGTTGACCAGGATATCCGCCGGGCCGACCTCGCGGGCGAACAGCTCGACGGCGTCCTTCACCGCGGCGTAGCTGGTGATGTCGACGCCCACCGGTTCGGCCACGCCTTCACCGCTGCGCCGGATCTCGTCGGCAATCCGGGTCGCCGCCTCGAGGTTCTTGTCGAACACACCAACACGCGCGCCGTAGCTGGCGAAGCGATGGCAGATCGCGCCGCCGATCGCGCCGCCGCCGCCGGTGACGATGACATTCTTGCCCTTCAGGCCCCGCATGGCGCGCTCCTCAGATCGGCGAGTAGGGATCGAAGCGCGGCTTGCGCTTTTCCAGATGCGAGGCGAGGCCTTCCTTCACGTCGGGCCCGAGGAAGCCCAGCATCTCCAACGCCGTCGAGGCGTCGAAGGACGGTCCCATCATGCGCAGCCAGTTGTTGAGCGCGTATTTGGTGAAGCGGATCGAGGTTTGCGCGCCTTCGGCCAGCTTGGTGGCGACCTCCAGCCCCTTGGCCTCGAGCTGGTCGTCCTCGACGCACAGCGACACCAGCCCGATGCGTTCAGCCTCCTCGCCGTCGACCGCTTCGCAAAGCAGCAGGTAGTACTTGGCCTTGGCCATGCCGCAGAGCAGCGGCCACACGATCACCGCGTGATCGCCGGCAGCGACGCCCAGCCGCGTGTGACCGTCGATGATCTTGGCCTTCTTCGAGGCGATCGAGACGTCGGCCAGGATGCCGGCGACCAGGCCGGCGCCCACCGCCGGACCACGTATGGTGCTGACGATCGGCTTGGAGCAGTTGATGACATTGTAGACGATGTCGCGCGCTTCTTTCCAGGTACGCAGCAGCGCGTTGTGGTCCTTCATGTTGTTTTCGATCAGGTCGAAATCGCCACCGGCCGAGAACACCTTGCCGCCCGCGCCCTGGATGATCACGCAATTGACCGTGTCGTCGCCGTCGATGTCGCGCCAGACGTTGACCAGCTCGGTATGCATGATGGCGTCGGTGGCGTTGTACTTCTCCGGCCGGTTCATGGTGACGCGCAGCACCTTGGGGTGCGGCCGGTCGAAGAGAAGACGCTGATACCGCTGCTGCCACGCCGACATGTCGCTTCCTCCCGTAATGGCCGGGAAGCCTAGCGCGGCGAAGGCAATGGGCTCAATCTAGATGAGGGTGCGGCGCACCGAAGCAAGGACGGCGATGGTGTTCATCTGCTTGATGATTTCGCCGCCGGGGCAATCCATCTTGGGCTCGTTCGGCGCCGGCTTCATCAGCTGGCCGAGCTTCTTGCCGACGATCTCGACGAAGCTGTGGCAGGTGATGCCCTTCTGATCGTTCGGGCCGGGGTCCTTGTTGCTGGTCCCGACGACCACGAGCTTCACCGCTGGATGCTCCTTCTGGATCCAGGCCATCAGGTCTGCACCATGGTGCAGCTGGTCGTTGGTCAGCGGTTCGTTGCGTGACGCGAACTCGATGTGCACCGATCCGCCGGTGAACGCGCCGGTTCCCTTGGCGACGTCAGCGGTGTCGACGTGCTGAATGATGCGTCCGCTCGCCTCCACGGTAAAATGCGCCGAAACACCAAAGGCCGAGTTGGGGTTTGCCGCATGCGCCGCGTGGGTATCCGTTGTCCACTGCCTGACATTAATCGCCGCCTGGTCGGGGATCGACTGATAGGCCCAGGTCTGGTGCATCACGATGCGCACCACTTCCCCGTTCTTCCCGGGACTAAAGCTGCCGGGCTCAGTCATCATCTTGGTATCATCGCGATCCGGATACATGGCCATTGGACACCTGCCGCAATGAGAGACGATGGCCATGGTACATTGAGCGCTTCCTCCGCGGTAGCGCTCCCACGGATTTTGATGGCGCCGGAAAGCTAGCGCGGCAGGTTACCGGCGCGGGCGGCGGACGCGAATTTCACCGCTTCTTCGGCCGCGCGCACCAGCGCCCGGGCCTTGGCGATGCTCTCCTGGAATTCTGATTCCAGATCGGAGTCGGCCACCACGCCGACGCCAGCCTGCACATACATCGTGCCGTCCTTCACCAACGCCGTGCGCAGGAGGATGCAGGTGTCCATCGTGCCGTTGGCAGCGAAGTAGCCGGCGGCACCGGCATAGATGCCGCGGCGCACCGGCTCGAGCTCGTCGATGATCTCCATCGCACGCACCTTGGGGGCGCCCGACAGGGTGCCGGCGGGGAAGCCCGCGGCCAGTGCGTCGATCGCGTCCAGGCCGTCGCGGATCGTGCCCTCGACGTGGCTGCTGATGTGCTGGACGTGGCTGTACTTCTCGATGGTGAACTGCTCGACGACGCGCACCGAACCGATCTTGGCGATGCGGCCGACATCGTTGCGCGCCAGATCGATCAGCATCAGGTGCTCGGCCCGCTCCTTGGGATCGGCCAGCAATTCCTCGGCCAGGCGCTTGTCCTCTTCAGGCGTTGCGCCGCGCGGCTTGGTGCCGGCGAGCGGCCGGATGGTGACGATGTTGTCGCGCAACCGCACCAGGATTTCGGGCGAGGAACCGACGATGGCGAAGTCGCCGAAGTCGAAATGGATCAGGAACGGCGACGGATTGATCCGCCTCAGCGACCGATAGAGTGCCAGCGGCGGCAGCTCGAAGGGCAGGGAGAAGCGTTGCGACGGTACGATCTGAAAAGCGTCGCCGGCGTGCACGTACTCCTTGCAGCGCTGGACCATGTCGTAGAAGTCCTGCTTCGACATGTTGGCCTGTGGCTCGGGCAGACTCTCCAGCTCGCGGCCGGAATCGCGGCGCGGCAGGGTGCGCTCGAAGTCGGCCATGGCGTCGGCCAGGCGCTCGCGCGCGAGATCGTAGGCGCTCTCGGGATCGACGTCGGCGCGCGGCCAGACCGGCGTGATCACCGCCACCATGTCTTCGAGCCGGTCGAAGATGCAGATGATGGTCGGCCGCAGCATGATCGCTTCGGGCAGGTTCAGCGGATCCGGGTTCTTGTCCGGCAGCCGCTCCATCTGGCGCACCATGTCGTAGCCGAGGAAGCCGAACAGGCCGGCAGCCATCGGCGGCAGGCTGGGCGGCATGTCGATCTGCGATTCGTTGACCAGCGTGCGCAGGGTCTCGAGCGGCTTGCCAGGGAGTGGCTCGAAGGCATGCGGCGCAGTGCGTGCCTTGCGATTGACCTCGGCTTGGCCGCGGATGCAGCGCCAGATCAAATCGGGCTTGAAGCCGATGATCGAATAGCGGCCGCGCACGGAACCGCCTTCGACTGACTCCAGCAGGAAGGAGAAGGGGCGGCCATCGGCCAGCTTGATGAAGGCGGAGACGGGCGTCTCCAGATCGGCGACGAGGCGCGTCCATACCAGCGCCGGTTTTCCGGCGCGATAGGCAGCGGCAAAGGACTCGTAGGAAGGCTCGACGGTCATGGCAGGCTCTCGGGCAGGCATGTCAACGGATCGGTGGAAGCGGAGGGCCTTAACCCCGCCATCGCCCGGATCGCGCCTGTTGCGAGAGAATGCTGCTCATTGCTGTGGCTCGCCCGTACGGAAAACCGCCGCCATTGCCTCGTTGTTGCGAACGACACCATAGCGTTTTTCGAGCAACTGGACATAGGCGTCGCGCATCGAACGCCCGGTCACCGAGTCGAGTTCCTTGTCGAGGCGCTGCACCTCGGCGGCGTCCTTGGCGGGATCGGCGGCGACGATTTCCTTCAGCCGCACGATGGTGGCGTTGCCGGCGGCGGCCACCACCACGGCCTCGCCCGGCTTCAGTTTGAACAGCGCGGTGACGGCGGCGGCGCTGAGCCCGGTGGCCTCGTCGCGATCGCGGCGACCCACCGGCTTCGATGTCTTCACGGTCAGGCGCAGCGCCTGAGCCTGGGTGTTGAGGTCGGTCACCGCGCCCAGCTTGTCGACGATCGACTTGGCCTGCACTTCGGCAGCCTTGCCCCGCTCGGCCTCGGTCCAGGCGGTCACGACCTGCGCCTTTACGGTCTCCAGCGGTGGCGTGCTGGCGGGTGTTACCTTGTCGACCCGCACGACGTAGAAGGCGCCGCTGCGCAGTTCCTTCACGGCGCTGGTCTTACCCTCCGCCATGCCCCAGGCGGTGCCCAGCAGATCGGCGGCGGCTTCGCCGGCGATCGTCGGCTTGCCGTCGGCGTCGAAGCCGCGCTGATCGATGCCCTCGACCTTGCGCAGCTTGAGCTTGGAGGCTTCCGCTGCGGCGTCGAGATTGTCGGCCTTGCCCAGCTCGCGGTCGAACTCACCGACCAGGCGGCCCAGCACCTCGCTGGCCAGCTCCTTGCGCAGATCGGCATCGATCCGCGGCTTCAGCGATTCGAAGGAGGGGTTCTCGCCCGGCTCGATCTTGGTGACGCGCGCCACGTGCCAGCCCAGCGGAGTCTTCACCGGCGCCACCGCGCCGGGCTCCTTGAGCGCGAAGATCGCCTTGGCAAGATCCGGCGGCAGCTCGCGCTCCTCGACGCTGCCCAGCCCGACGACCGCGTCGCCACGCTGCAGGATTTCCTTGCTGGCGTCCTCGAGCGACTTGCCGCCAGCCACGGCAGCGGCGATGGCCTTGGCCTTGTCTTCCTCGGCGACCACGACCTGGTCGACCTCGCGCTTCTCCGGCCTGGCGTAGCGCGACAGGCGCTCGTCATAGGCCTGCTTCAGCATGTCCTCGGTGATGTTCACCATGTCGAGGACGTCGGACTCCTCGACCATCACGAAGCTCAGCGAACGACGCTCGGCGACCTCGAAGCGCTTCTTCGCCGTCTCGTAGAACGCCTTGAGCTGATCGTCGGTGGGAGCCGGCGGATCGGGCATGCGCGCGGCTTCGAGCGTCAAGGTCTCGGCGACGCGCTGCTCGCGGCGGAAACGGAACAGCGCGTCGCGCAGCGGTGCCGGAGTGTGGGCGGCGTCGATCATCACGCCGACCAGCTGGCTGGCGGCCATCTCGCGGCGCTTGTCCTGCAAGTAGATCCCTTCGGGCACGCGGTTGTTCTGCAGGATGTAGCGGTATTGCAGCGGGCTGAACTTGCCGTCGGCCTGGAAGGCGGGCTCGCGTTCGATCGCGGCGCGCAGCTGGGCGTCGGTGATGACGATGCCGGCATCGGCGATC
>Ga0213876_10001895_pt1 | contig 12587 bp, 8 predicted proteins | sample BarmaccomBMRX_R9_FD_160113 | JGI IMG/M metagenome (GOLD analysis project Ga0213876, IMG submission 160113) | Root-associated microbial communities from Barbacenia macrantha in rupestrian grasslands, the National Park of Serra do Cipo, Brazil - RX_R9 | ecosystem: Host-associated > Plants > Roots...
CGAACGGTTTGCGGGGGCCGCTGTCGTCGCGTTTTGGTCCGAAGCGTCGCGAGTCGGGGCGTGACGACGCGAAGCGCGAGAAAGCGCCGGCTTCGCGTTTCGGGCCGGGGCGTTGCGGACGATCATCCGACCGGGGCGACCGCGGCGGGCGGTCGTCGTTCCGCGCGAACCGTGGCGGGCGGTCGTCGGAGCGGGGGGCGAACCGCGGAGCGCCGAAGCGTTGCGGCGGACGATCGTCCGGACGCGGCGTGAATCGCGGCCGCGGCTGCGGCTCGAAGTCCTCCGCGACCTGGATGTTCACCGGCCGGCCGCGGAACTTCGCGCGCCCGACTTTCTGCAGCACCTGATCGCGATACCGTTCGGGGATCGAAACGTACGTGACGCTGTCCCGGATGTCGATCGGCCCGATCTCGCGGCCCGGCACATCCGCCTCGTTGGCGATCGAGCCGACGATGTCGGCGGGACGGATGCCATCGCGTTTGCCCACGGCCATCGAGAGCCGCACTTTGGGCTCGCGATCGTCGGGACGCCCGGGCGCGCGATCCATCGGGCGGGCGGCGGGACGGTCCGCAGGACGGTCCGCGGCACGGTAAGGCGCCGAGGGCCGTTCGGCAAAGGGCGGCGGTGGCGGAGGCGCGGGAAGGGCGGGCGGCTCGGAGACCGCGATCGGGCGCGCGACGTTGGCCACGCGTGCGGCCGCAGCCGCCACATCCGCCATATCGAACGGTCCCTCCTCGGCGAGCTGGGTCACGACTTCGACGTAGAGATCGAGATCGCCGTCCTTCAGCTCCTTCCGCAGCGTCTCCTTCAACGCGGCGATGCGGCGTTGCGCGACGTCCGCGGCGGTCGGCATCTTCATCGGCTTGATCTGCGTGCCGGTGAAGCGTTCGATCTCGCGCATCATCCGCCGCTCGCGCGGCGTGATGAAGAGCGTCGCGACGCCGCTTCGTCCCGCGCGGCCGGTGCGTCCGATGCGATGCACGTAAGCCTCGACGTCGTACGGCACGTCGTAGTTCACCACGTGCGTGATCTGCTCGACGTCGAGGCCGCGGGCGGCGACGTCCGTCGCCACGACGATCTCGATCTGCCCGCTCTTCAGGCGCCGAATCACGCTCTCGCGCTGCGACTGGTTCATGTCGCCGTGCATCCCGACCGCCGCGTAGCCGCGCGCCTCGAGCTTCTCCGCAAGCTCCGCGGCGCCGGTCTTCGTCCGACGGAACACGATCACGGCGTCGGCCGGCTCGAGCTCCAGGATCTGCGTCAGCACGTCGAGCTTCTGCGACTCGGCGAGCGTGAGGAAGCGCTGCTCGATGGCCGGCGCGGCGAGCCCGCGATGCTCGATCTCGACGCGCACCGGATCGACGAGATGCCGTTGGGCGATGCGCGCGATCGGCTCGGGCATCGTCGCCGAGAAAAGCGCGACCTGCCGCGGCGCGGGCACGAGGCTGAGCATCCGTTCGACTTCCTCGACGAACCCCATCTTCAGCATCTCGTCTGCCTCGTCGAGCACGACCATGCGCACGGCGCTGAGGTCGAGCGTGCCGCGGTCGAGATGATCGATGAGCCGTCCGGGTGTGCCGACCACGATCTGCGCGCCGCGGGAGAGATGCTTCATCTGCTGCACGATCGGCGCGCCGCCGTAGACGGGCAGGATCTGCACCGCGTTCAGCTTCTTCGCGTAGGAGTGCATCGCCTCCGCGACCTGCATCGCCAGCTCGCGCGTCGGCGTCAGCACGAGCGCCTGCGTCTTGCGCGACTCGGGGTTCAAGCGCGCGAGCAGCGGCAGCGCGAATGCGGCGGTCTTGCCGGTGCCGGTTTGGGCCTGGCCGATGAGGTCGCGCCCGTCGAGCAGCGCGGGGATGGTCTTGCCCTGAATCGGCGTCGGCGCTTCGTAGCCGAGGTCGGTGAGGGTGGCGACCAGGGGAGGGGGAAGGCCGAGGGATTCGAAGGTTGCGTCGTCGCTCATGTGCGCATCATCTCCCGAAAGCGGGCCGCGTCGCCGATTCGCGGCAGATTGTTGAACATCACGTAGGCGTCGCCGGCGGCCGGAAGCCAGCCGATGAGCTGCCGCAATTCGGCGTCGCTGTAGACGTGGCGGCTGCCGCTGATGCCGTGCAAACGCCAGTAAGGGAGGCGCGGCGTGAGCGATGGGCGGACGAACGGGTCGACGGCGTGCACGAGGCCGAGCTCCTCGCAAAGGCCGCGGACGAGGTCGTCCGGCCACGGGCCGCGGGGCTCCCACAGCAGCTCGACGCCGGGCGGGCGGTCGATGCCGCCGAAGAAGCGGCGCATGTTCGCGACGTGCTCGTCGGTGGAGCGAAAGCTGGCCGGGCACTGGAAGAGGATGGCGGTCGCGCGGAGGATGCGCGCGCAACGCAGCGTCGTCTGCCACGCGTCGAGCACCGTCGGCGTCCACTGGAACGCGCCGGCCTCGACGCGCTGCTCATCGGTCAGCGGCGTGCGCAGGCGGCGATAAGTGCGGCTCGTGGCGCGGTGCGTGATCACCTGCCAGGCCTTCATCGTGAACTCGAAATCGGGCGGCGCGGAGACGCGCCAGCGTTCCAACGTGCGCGGCTCCGGCGGCTGGTAGAACGTCTGCTGCACCTCGACCACGCCGAAGGTGCGAAAGTACGCGGCGGCGGACATCGTGAAGCCGCAGAGGCCGAGCTTGATCATCGCCAGGCGGTGTTTGCGAGGCTGCTACCATGTCGCCCCATGACGCAGCGATTCGACATCCTCTCCCGCAGCGAGAGCGGGCTGCACTACGTGCGCGAGAAGCGCGGCGGCATCATGCGCGTGTTGTCCGACGACGAGCTGGCCGGCTTCGACGATCCGAAGCCGTGTCCCGAATGCGCCGAACAGTTCGGCTGCGAGCACTTCAATTGCGCCGGCGAGCCGATGTTGACCGAAGCGGAGATCGAGTCCGAGGTGCCGAAGGAATGGCTCAGTTTCGCGCGCGACTACGGCATCAGCCGCGCCGATCTCCAACGCTTTCCGCAGCTCGAAGAGCACGAAGGCGAGTGGCGCGTGAGGCCGGACGTGACGAACGCCGACCTCCGCACCCGCGAGCTGGCGCTGCTGCTCAACGACTCGCGCTGATCCGAACGCGACCGACTCGTCAACCGGTGCGGGCACGGCCCGCCGCACTTGTTGGTCAAGCCTTCACGAGGTTTCGCGCTCGCCAACCTTGGCGAAGGGATGACATCTGCAGGTGTCCTCCTGAGGCGCGTAGACGCCGAAGGATCCGTACCGATCTCGAGCTGCGCCGCAAGGTACGGATTCTTCGGCGTCTACGCGCCTCAGAATGACACTCACAGCCCTTCTCGCTCGTATCGATAGCGCGCCCGTTCGTTCTCCCTGGTCATGTACTTCATCGCCAGCTCGTCGGCGGCCGGTGAGCGGAAGTAGGCGAGCGCCTGCGCGCAATCGGCGGCATCCTCCCGTTTCTCCAGCACCTTGGCGATCGTCGGCAGCGCGCCTTCTTCGTGCTGCTCGCCGAGGAGCATGATCGCCATCACGACGAAGTTGGAATCGTCGATCTCCAACGCGCGCAACACCAACGAGCGTCCGCGCGGATCGCGGCCCGCTTCGAAGAAGTCACTCCACAATGCGTTGATGTACTCCTCTTCCGGATAGTCGTGCTCCGCGCAATACGCCTCGAGCTGCGCCTTCGCCTCCTCTCCTTGCGCGCTGAAGCGGAGAAGGTTTTCGGCGTTCGTCTGCAGCTCGTTCCAGATCGCCGAGTCGTTTGCGAGCTTGCCGAGGAGGGCGCTGGCGATGCGGGCCCGCTCGCTCCAGACGGTGGTCGTCGCGTGCCGTTGCCGCAGCAGGTCGATCGCCGAGCGATCGTTTTCCTTCGCCGACCGGATCAACGCGGAGTTCAGCTCGTAGTCGGCGCAACGCGGCTGGTCCCACGGCGTCGCCGGCGCATCCGCGCTGCACGGCGTGTTTGCGATCGGCATCGCGCACTCCGTCGGCTGCATTTTCAATTCTGCGTCGATCGTCGCGATGCCGTCGTTCACCTCGACGGTCTTGCGCGCTTCTTCGGCCCCTTCGAAAGCGAACGTGATCTCGTAGCTGCCGCGCGGCAGATCGGGAAAGCGATAGCGGCCGTCCTTGTCGGTGACGGCGGCTCTGGAGAGCGTGCCGTTGGCGATCGCGACGTTCGCGCCGGGAAACCCGCCGCCATCCATCGTGACCGTGCCTTCCACCGTTCCGCCGAATGCGCTCCACGCGAGCCACGTCAGGAGCATCGCCGCCAGCTTTCGCATGCTCCGACGATACGCCGGTCGCGGTTGCGTTCCTGTGAACCGGCGGTCACATCGTGGTATGGATAGGGCCGTGACGCTCTCCCGCCGGTTCGCCGTTCTCGCGCTCGTCGCGCTGCTGGCCCTCGCCGGCCTGCCCGGTGGCGCGTCCACGCTCGGCGGCGCGGAGCAGGCGACGTTCCGCAGCGCGGTCGTGCATCAAGTCGTTTCGGTGCGGACGGTGCAGCTCACGGAGCGCGGCGTGAGCTCGATCGCGGCGTGGCCGACGCACGACGCGCCGCGTACAGACGTCCTCGTCGCGCAACATCCCCGCCCGCACTTCCGACCCGCCGCCCTCCCGCTCCAGTCGCTCCTCTCCGTCTATCGGATCTGAGGCGCCGGACCTGTCCGCGCGCTTGCCCCCATCCGATCCGGAGACTCCGTATGTCCTCGTTTTTCGAGCGTCTCACCGCATTCATCCTGCGCCGCCCGCGCACCATCCTGCTCGCCGCGGCGCTGATCGTTCTCGCCGCCGCCGGCGCCGCATCGCGCCTGCGCCTCGACCCCGACATCCTGAAACTGATCCCGCAGGAGAACCGCGAGATCAACGAGTTCCGCAACCTGCTGCAGCAGACCGGCACGATCGATTTCCACGTCGTCGTGCTGCAGTTGCGGCCCGGCGCCGATCCCGCCGCCTACGCCTCCCTCATCGATGACCTCGGCGAGCGCATGCAGCGATCGCCGCGCATCGAGCAGGCGACCTGGAAGCTGCCCGATCCCTTCGCGTTGATCGACAAGGTGTTGCCGTACGCGATGCTGATCCTGACGCCCGAGCAACTCGAGCAGGTGCGCGCGAAGCTGAGCGACGAGGCGATCCGCGAGTCGGTGACGCGCAATCACGCGCTGCTGCAGACGCCGCAGTCGACGATCGCGAAGCAGCTGGTACGCGTCGATCCGTTCAACCTGTTGCCGATCTATCTGGAGAAGCTGCAACGCGCGGGCGGCGGCTTCGAGCTCGATCTCTCGACCGGCTACTACGTCTCCGCCGACCACTCGACGATCGTCCTCATCGGGAAGCCGCGGCGGCCGGCGCAGGACCTGCCGTTCAGCCGCGAGCTGCTGCACGAGAGCCGCGCGCAAGCCGAGGCCGCGCTCGCCGAGTTCCGCAAAGCGAATCCGCAGGTCGCCGCGCCGCAGATCGGGTTCACCGGCGGTTACGCGATCGCCGCGGGTGATGAAGCCATCATCCGCCAGGACATCATCCTCAACGTCATCACCTCGGTCGGCGGCGTGCTCGCGTTGTTTCTCTATGCGTTCCGCCGCCCCGCCGCGCTCGCGTATTCGGGGCTGCCGATGATGGGCGCGATCGTCGTGACGTTCGGCATCGCGTCGCTGCGTTACGGCACGCTTTCCGCCTCGAGCACTGGCTTCGCCGCGCTCCTCGCCGGCCTCGGTGTCGACTTCATCACCGTGCTCTACGAGCGCTACGTCGATGAGCGCAACCGCGGCGCGTCGCTCGTCGATGCGATCTACACCTGCATGCGCCATTCGCTGCCCGGCGTCGCCGTCGCCGCGTGCACCACGGCCGCAACGTTCTACGGCTTCCTTGCGACCGATTTCCGCGGGATGACCGAGCTCGGATTCCTGACCGGGAGCGGCATCCTCGTCTTCCTCCTGTTCGTCGTGCTGCTCTTCCCCGCGCTGCTGTACGTCGTCGAACGGCGGCGCAAGTCGGCGTACTTTCACGTGCACGAATTCGGCTCGACGAAGCTCGTGCGCGTGAGCCTGGCGAAGCCGCGGCTCGTGATCGGCGTCTGGATCGCGCTCATCGTTCTCGCCGGGCTCGCCGGGACGCAAGTGCGCTTCAGCGACGACATCCAAAACCTCCGTTCGAAAGGCAACGACGGCGTGCGGCTCCAGCAGGTCGTGACGCAGAAGTTCGGGCAGTCGTTCGACTTCATGATGTACGCGGTGCGCGGCAACACCGCCGCGGAAGCGGTCGCGAAGAGCGAGGCGGGATTGCGCGAGCTGGAGCAGCTCGCCGATGCCGGCAAGCTCGGTTCCGTGCAATCGATCGGCGCGTTCCTGCCGACCGAGTCGCAACAACGCAACGTGATCGAACGGCTGCGTACATTCGAGCCGGAACGCGTCGAACGGACGTTCCGCGCGGCGCTCGTCGCGAACGGCTTCCGCCCGAACGCGTACGACGACGTCCTGCCGCTCTTCGCCAAGGCGATGCGCGCGCAAGAGCCGGTCACCGTCGCCACGCTGGAGAACGTCGGCCTCGGCGAATCGCTGCAGCGTTTCGTGAAGAAGACGCCCGACGGCTTCGTCGCCATCGCGTACCTCTATCCGAAAGGCGGGCCGTGGCCGCGTTCGCTGCCGCCGGAATTGCAGGCGTTCCGCGCGCGGCATCCGGAAGGCGTGTTGACCGGCGTCAATCTCGTCGCCGAAACGCTGCGCGGCGTGATCCGCGCGGACGCCGTGCGCGCGAGCCTCGTCGGCTTCCTCGTCGTCTTCACGCTGCTCGTGATCGGCTTCCGTTCGCTGGCTCGCGCCGTGCTCGTGTTCGTGCCGTTCCTCGCCGGCTGCGCGTGCATGCTCGGGCTCATGGCCGCGCTCGGTCTCGAATTCAACTTCATGAACATCTTCATCGGATTGATGCTCGTCGGCACCGCGACGGATTACGCTGTCTACATGCTCCAGCGTTACGACGAGTCGCCGGACGCATTTCCGGCCTTGGCCTCGGAGACCGCGCGCGCGGTCACGCTCGCCGCCGTCACGTCGATCGTCGGCTTCGGCTCCTTCGCCATTTCCCACTATCCCGGCCTGCGCTCGATCGGCTACGCGGCCACGTTCGGCGTCGGCATGAGCTGCCTCGCCTCGATCACGCTGCTGCCGGCGTTGCTGGCAACGGGCCGGTTTAAGCGGAGCTGACATGCACGGCGCCCACGATTTCCTGCAAGCACTCACCGTCGTCCTCTGCGTCGCGGCGCTGACGACGATTCTCTTCCAACGCCTGCATCAGCCGGTCGTGCTCGGCTATCTGCTCGCGGGCATCATCGTCGGGCCGCACGTGCCGATCCCGCTCGTCGCCGACGCGAACATCGTGCAGACGCTCTCCGAGCTCGGCGTCATCCTCCTCATGTTCTCTCTCGGGCTGGAGTTCAGTTTCACGAAGCTGGTGAAGGTCGGCGCCTCGGCCGGACTCACAGCCGTGATCCAAAGCAGCATCGTGCTCTGGCTAGGCTTCATCACCGGACGCCTCCTCGGTTGGACGACGCTGGAGAGCCTCTTCGCCGGCTCCGCGATCGCGATCTCCAGCACGACGATCATTGCCAAGGCGTTCGACGAGCAGAAAGTCGGCGGACGCCTGCGCGAGCTCGTCGTCGGCGTGCTGCTCGTCGAAGATCTGATCGCGATCGTTTTGATGGCCGCGCTGACGCCGATCGCCGGCGGCACCGGCCTCTCCGCAGGCGTGCTCGCCGCGACCGCCGGCCGGCTCTTCGTCTTCCTCTTCGCGCTCATCGGCATCGGTTTGCTCGTCGTCCCGCGCGCAACGCGCGCCGTCAACCGCCTCGGCAGCAACGAGACGACGCTCGTCGCATCGATCGGTTTCTGCTTCGCCACCGCATGGCTCGCCAGCCAGTTCGGCTACTCGGTCGCGCTCGGCGCGTTCATCGCCGGGTCACTCGTCGGCGAATCGGGCGAGGAGAAACGCGTCGAGCATCTCGTGAATCCGGTGCGGGACATGTTCGCGGCGATCTTCTTCGTCTCCGTCGGCATGCTCCTCGATCCGCGCCTCGTCATGGAGCATTGGAAGGCGGTGGCGATCTTCACCGCGATCGTGATCGTCGGAAAGATCATCGGCGTGACGCTCGGCGCGTTCCTCGCGGGCAACGGCGTACAGACGTCGATCCGTTCAGGCATGGCCCTCGCGCAGATCGGCGAGTTCTCGTTCATCATCGCGTCCCTCGGACTCGCGCTGCACGCGACGCGGCCATTTCTCTATCCCATCGCGGTCGCCGTGTCGGCCATCACGACGCTCACGACCCCGTTTCTGATTCGGATGTCGGATGGCGTGGCATCTGCCGTCGACCGCCGTCTGCCGCGACCGTTGCAAACATATGCGGCGCTTTATGGCAGCTGGTGGGAGCGCTCGCGCAAGCACGACAGCGGCGCGCCGACGCGGCGTCTGTTCCTGCTGCTCGCGGCGGACATCGCACTGCTCTGCATCCTCATCATCGGTACCTCGGTCTACCTCATCGACCTCGGCACGCTCATCGAGAAACGCGTCGGCGCCAGCGTGATCGTCGCGCGCGCGGCGGTGCTCGTGGCGGCCGCCGTGCTGGCCGTGCCGCTCTGGATCGGGATCATGCGCGTCGTGCGCCGCCTCAGCACGCTGCTCGCCGAACGCGCGTTCCCGCCCGCTCCACCCGGCGCAGTCGACCTCGGCAACGCACCGCGCGCGGCGATGGTCGCGACGGTGAAGATCCTCGTGCTCGTTCTCGTCGGGATGCCGATCGTCGCCGTGACCCAGCCGTTCCTTCCCGGCTATCCCGCCGCGATCGCGTTGTCGTTGTTGCTGCTGCTGCTCGCGATCACGTTCTGGCGGAGCACGACGAGTCTGCAGGGCCACGTGCACGCCGGCGCGCAGGCGCTGATCGGCGCACTCGCCCGCACGACGTCGGCCACGTCGACGCCCGCCGTCGACGAGCTGATCGCCGGCTTCGGCGCGCCGCGCACCGCGATCGTCGCGGAGGGAAGCGCGGTGATCGGCCGACAGCTGCGCGAGATCAACCTGCGGGGCCGTACCGGCGCGATGGTGCTCGCCATCCAACGAGGCGAAGAACGCATCCTGGTCCCCTCGGCCGCCGAGGTGCTTCGAGCGGGGGATGTGGTGGCGATCGGGGGAAGCGAGGAGTCGGTCGCCGCGGCCGAGGCGGTGCTCAGTCGACCTTGATCGCGGCGCCGTTTGGGACGCTGGAAGGCGCCGTCGCGGATCGTGACGTTCAGACGCTGATCATCGAAGCGTCCCATCGTGCCGGCGCCCTTCGAGGACGCCGCTCGACTCCGTTGCGAGAGCGAGCAGGAGGGCGAAGCCGATCGTGGCTGCGCCCTCCGTGCCGTTCCGTAATCCTCGCGGTCCTGGTCACGTGATTGCGGGCTACTAGTCCGTATTGCCACTCATCGAGAAAGCTCTCAAATGGCAACGGTGAGCGACTCTCTCTTCCCGCAGACGCTGAACAACGTGGGGACCGGCTTCAGCCGGTTCCAGGGCGGGCTGAAGCCCCGCCCCCACGTTCCCCCGCCCCAACACACTTCCCCATCCGCGCGTAGGCCGCTCAGCAATGACGATCGCGGAAAACGGCAACGCTATGGAGCCGGCTCGGCAAGCAACGCGTCGAGGCGGGCGGCGAGCGTGGCTTCCGAAAGGCGCGTCGGCGTGTAGAGGCGCACCACGCCGCGTTTGTCGAGGAGCGCGAACGTCGGCGTCGCGGAGCCGCCGTAGCGGATCATCGACTCGGTGCTGACGACGATGGGCACGTCGGCGAGCGGGCCGTACGTCTCCTTCCAAACTTTCGCGATCTCCGCCTTCTCCTCGTCCGGCGTGAGCGGCTTCGCCGAAGGCCCGCCGTAGAGCCGCGTCACGGCGATCATCGCCACGCGGTCGCGGTACTTCTCCCAGATGCGGCCGAGCGAGGCCGACTGCCCTTTGCAGTCGCCGCACCATTCAGCGAAGAAGAACAGCACCACCGGCTTACCGCGCAGCGATGCGAGCGTCGGCGCTTGCTTGCCGACGAAATCCGTCAGCACGAGCGCCGGCGCCGGCTCGCCTTCGAGCGACAGCAGGTTGATGTTCTTCGCGATGCGCGACCGCAGCTCGGGCGCCTTCGCCTTCGCCAGCTGGTCTTCGTAGTAGCGGATCGCGGTGCCGCGGCCGTCCGTCTTCGCGAGCAGCCGCCCTTCCACTTCGATCGCCGCACCATACGGCGTGATCAGTCCCTCTTTTTCGTCAGGGATCTCGCGATGCAGCTCCGCGACGAATTGCCGCGCGCGCTCGGGTTGGCCGAGGAGCTCGGCGCCGCGGGCGAGCCAGCCGACGGCGTTGAGGTATTCGGCATCGACGCCGGTCGCGAGCTTGTAATCCTCGACCTGCGCCATGCCGGTCGCGAGATCGCCCGCGGCGATCTTCGAGCGCACGCCGCTCGTGAGCTCGGCGGCGTGCGCGGTGAATGCGAGAAGAACGAGGAGGACCGGGGAAAGACGTCGCATGGGAACCTCCGGATGGTTACTGGTTGCTAGTTGCTGGTTACTGGTCTGAGACGACGATGGCTTTCGGAGGTTCCGCTGCTTTCCGCGAGCAACCAGCAACCAGCAACTCTCAAGAGAAATGGATCTCCAATTCGTCGCCGGCCGCGCGGATCCGCAACGTCTGTTCGCTGGACGGTGCCTGGCGGGAGACGATCCGTTCCGCGAGCGGCGCGAGGAGCTTCCGTTCGACGGCGCGTTTCAGCGGCCGTGCTCCGAGATCCACCGTGAATCCCTCGGCGAGCAGGACGTCGAGCGCCGCTTCCTCCCATTCGACCGACCAGTTGCGATTGCGCAGGCCGCGGCGGCGGAAGACGTCGTCGAGCTCGCGCCGCAGGATGTTGCGCATCGTCTCCCGCTCCAGTGGCTGGAACACGACCACGCGATCGATGCGGTTGAGGAACTCCTTGCGGAACTCGCGTTCGAGCGCCTTCATCACCTGCCCGCTCTGGAACGCGGCGCCGGCGCTTTCCGAGAAGCCGACGCGGCCGCCGGTCTTGATCGCCGCGCCGACGTTCGACGTCATGATGATCAGCGCGTGACGAAAGTCCGCGGTGACGCCGCGCCGGCTCGTGAGGCGGCCGTCGTCGAAGACCTGGAGGAAGAGATCCCACGTGCGCGAGTCGGCCTTCTCGAATTCGTCGAGGAGCACCACGGAGAACGGCTGTTTGCGGATCTCGTCGACGAGCGAGACCGTCGTGCCATCGCCGTCGCCGACGAGGCGCGCGAGCGAGTCGCCGGTTTTCATCTCGCTCATGTCGATGCGGATCATCCGCTCCGCCGATCCGAACAGGTACTCGGCGAGCGTCTTCGCGATCTCCGTCTTGCCCGTGCCGGTCGGCCCGGCGAAGAGGAACACGCCGAACGGGCGCGTCGGATCGCAAACGCCGGCCTTGATCATCGCCACGCGATCGACGAGCACGTTCACCGCTTCGGCCTGGCCCATCACGCGCGCCTCGAAGTGCGCGCGCAGGCTGGCGAGGTCGAGGCCTTCGCGGTCGTCGAGCACGCTGTTGGGCAATCCCGTGAGCTGCGAAAGCGTGACGAGCAGATCGTCGAGCGTGATGGCGATCGGCTCGTCGCCGGCCGACGCGCGCAAACGGGTGAGCGTCGATTCGAGGAGGCCGAGGAGATTGCCCGGCGCGGCGCGCATGCCGAGGAATTGCGTCGTCAGCTGCCAGGCCTCGGCAAGCAGGGCATCATCCAGCAGTGGTTGCGACGGCTGGCGCTCCGTCGCCCACTGACGCGCGAGCGAGAGGGTTGCCTCTTCGTCGGCCGGGGAGACGCGCAGCGTGACGAACGCCGTGGCGACGCGGCGCTTCTGTTCGACGAGCTTGTGGAACGCGGTCTCGCCGATCTCCGCGATGATCGCGAGATGGCCGGCGTCGATCTCCGGCAGGAGCGCGTCGAGCACGCTGCTGTCGCTGTAGCGATGCTGTCCGGCCTGAGCCAGCTCCTGAAAACGCGGAATGATCCAGGCGACGCGCCGCGGCGCGCGCAGCGTCTTGAGCATCTTCGCGATGCGTTGCTCGAGCTGGCCGAAGTACGACTGCCCAGCCTGCACCTCGTTCGCGCTTGCTTCGAAAATGATCCAGCCTTCGGCGCGGAGGCGTTTCGCCGCCGTGCGGATGAGCGTCGTTTTGCCGACGCCGTCTTCGCCGACGACGAGCACGGAACGCCGCCGCTCCGCGGTGAGCGTCTGAACGAGCAGCTCGGCGCCGTCGGCGAGACCTTCCGTCTCGACGATGCCTTGCGCCGGCGCGTCGTCGTCCCAGATCGCGCCGATGCTTCGCAGGTAATCGACGTTCGTGCGGCTCGCCTCATGCGCGTCGAGCTCGGCGCGCAGCGGGTCGGCGATCGGCGCGTCGAGCTTGTCGATGATGTGCCGGATGTCGTAGAGATCGATCTTGTCGTTCGCCAACGCGCCGCCGAACGTCGCCGTCTCGCCGGCCGCGACCCGGCGCCGCGCGAGCTCCCGGATGAATTGAAGACGGAACCGGTCGTAGCCGTCGTACCAGTCGTCGTTCA
>Ga0213876_10001896_pt1 | contig 12587 bp, 11 predicted proteins | sample BarmaccomBMRX_R9_FD_160113 | JGI IMG/M metagenome (GOLD analysis project Ga0213876, IMG submission 160113) | Root-associated microbial communities from Barbacenia macrantha in rupestrian grasslands, the National Park of Serra do Cipo, Brazil - RX_R9 | ecosystem: Host-associated > Plants > Roots...
TGACATCACCATCAGCATGAGCAGCAAAGCCTGGCCCGGCAGCCACAAAGCGAGCGCGCCGATCAGCTTGACGTCGCCGCCGCCCATCCACCCGAAGTGGAACGCGCCGACGAACAGCGCGAACACGCCGATCGCGATGCCGAACTGGATGCCGGCATCGGCCCAGCCATAGCCCTGGACGTACCACCAGGCGGGGGCGAGAAGCGCGATCGCCGCGTTCTTCCAATTGGCGATCTCGCGACGGCGCGCGTCCTCGATGCCCGCCGAAAGCAGGATCACGAAGAGCGCGCCGGCAAGCGCGTAAGTCAGATTTCCCCAGCCCATTCGACCACAGCCCTAGACGGACTGGCTTTCTAAAAAGTAACCAGACGCCATGGTTGCCCCAGAAAATGTCCGCCGCGCCTATCCCAAGGGCAGCAAAATCTCGTTCTGGACCGCGCCGGACGGCTGGAAGCTGCGCCGGTTCGACTGGCCGGTGGCGGTGTCGAAATCGCGCGGATCGATCCTGTTTCTCGGTGGTCGCGGTATCATTAAAAAAAAAACTCTCGTCAGAGCAGACCGGCGACGTGGTCGCCGATCGCAGTGGTGGACATGGAAGCGGTGTCGCCGGCCTTCGCACACGCGGCGCGGATGCGCTCGGCCGCGCCGGTCTCGCCGAGGAAGTCGAGGAGCATCGCGGTGCTGAGGACGGCGGCGATCGGGTTGGCGGTGCCGGTGCCGGCGATGTCGGGTGCCGAGCCGTGCACCGGTTCGAACAGCGACGGCGCGACCCGGTCGGGGTTGAGGTTGCCGGAGGCGGCGAAGCCGATGCCACCGGACACCGCGCCGCCGAGGTCGGTGAGGATGTCGCCGAAGAGGTTGTCGGTGACGACGACGTCGAAGCGGGCCGGGTCCTGCACGAAGTGGATGCACGCCGCGTCGACGTGGTTGTACGCGGTGCCGACGTCCGGGTACTCCGCGGCGACGATGTCGAAGGTCCGCTGCCACAGGTCGCCAGCGAAGGTCAGGACGTTCGTCTTGTGCACCAGCGTGAGGTGCTTGCGCTCGCGCGACCGGGCCAGCTCGAACGAGTAGCGGATGCAGCGCTCGACGCCCATCCGGGTGTTGACCGAACCCTGCGTCGCGATCTCGTGCGGGGTGCCGTGGCGCAGGAAGCCGCCCTCCCCTGCGTACGACCCCTCGGTGTTCTCCCGGATCACGATCATGTCGATGTCGCGCTCGGGCAGGACGAACGGCCGCTGGTTGATGTACTGGTCGAGGGCGAAGCGGATCGTGAGCAGCAGGCCCCGCTCGATCACTCCTGGGGGCACCCCCGGCGTGCCGACCGCCCCGAGCAGGATCGCATCGAAGCCCCGCAGCTCCTCGAGCACCTCGTCGGGCAGGATCGTGCCGTCCCGGAGGTAGCGGGCGCCGCCGAGGTCGTACTCGACGGTGTCGAGGTCGACGCCGGTCGCCCGCGCGACCTTGAGCGCCTCGGCGACGACCTCGGGGCCGATGCCGTCTCCTCCGATGACTGCGATGCGATGGGACAAGGATTCGATGCTCCTACCTGACGGAGAGAGAGCGGTGGCCGAACGGGCTCCAGAACGAGAAAACCGCCCACCTCGGTGGACGGTCGGAAGCGCACGCGGGGTTGCCGGCGTGCGCTACGGAATCGCGGCTACGGCAAGAGTCGGCGTGCTCACAGGGGACGGAGTCTAGGCGGTTCTCCGGTTCCGTGCCGTGTCGGATCGACCTGCTCCGCAGGTCCGGCTTCGCCGATCCGGGTGTCACGAGGTCAGGCTGCTCCGCCTGGCGGCTCCGCAGCGTCCCGGTAGCCTCCGTTCGATGGCAGAGACCGTCCAACTGTCTCAGGCGGCGTTCGACCGGCTGAAGACCGAGCTCGACGACCTGACGACGCGCGGCCGCATCGACATCGCCCGCAAGATCGAGGCGGCCCGCGAGCTCGGCGACCTCTCCGAGAACGGCGACTACCACGCCGCCAAGGAGGAGCAGGGGAAGATGGAGGGCCGCATCATCCACCTCACCCGCATGGTCGAGAACGCGGAGATCGTCGAGGGTGGCGACACCGGCGGCACCATCGCCGCCGGTTCGGTGGTCGGCATCCGCTACGCGGGCGACGACGACGTCGAGCAGTACCTGCTGGGCTCGATCGAGGAGCACAACTCCGAGCACGAGGTCATGTCGACCGGATCGCCCCTCGGCGAGGCCCTGATGGGGCACGTCGCGGGTGACACGGTGTCCTACGAGACGCCGACCGGCGCGGTCCTCGAGGTCGAGATCGTCTCGGTCGAAGGCTGAGCCACCCGTGCCGGCTGGGGAGCCCCGGCTTCCGCCGGGACGGCAGGTCACGCTGCCCGGGCGGGGCACGACCTTCGTGCGCGAGCTGCCCGGCCCGCCGGGCGCGCCCACCGTCCTCCTGCTCCACGGCTGGACCGCGACCGCGGACCTGAACTGGTTCGCGTCGTACCAGGCGCTCGGCCGCGAGTACCGCGTCCTCGCGCTCGACCACCGCGGCCACGGACGCGGCATCCGCACGCGCTCGCGCTTCCGGCTGGCCGACTGCGCGGACGACGCGGCCGCCCTGCTCGGCGAGCTCGGGACCGGTCCCGTCATCGCGACCGGCTACTCGATGGGCGGTCCGGTCGCGCAGCTGCTGTGGCACCGCCACCGCGAGCTCGTCTCGGGACTCGTGCTGTGCGCCACGACCGACCGGTTCTCGTCCGGCACCCGCGAGGGCCGCGCCTGGGTCGGCGGGGTGCAGGCCATGGCCCGGCTCTCGCGCCTCACGCCGGACGTCCTCCAGCGCACGCTCGCCCGCCGCGTGCTGTCGGCGCGCGTCCTCGACGACGGACCGTTCGCGGTGTGGGCTCGCAGCGAGGTCACCCGGGCGACGCCGCGCATGCTGCTCGAAGCAGGCAGCGCGATCGGCCGCTACGACGCCCGCCCGTGGATCGGTGAGGTGGACGTCCCGACCGCGATCGTCCTCACCGAGCACGACCGCGTCGTGTCGCCGTACCGGCAGCGGCGCATGGCCGAGTCCATCCCGGGCGCCCGCGTGTTCCCGGTCGCCGGGGACCACTCGGTGTGCGCCACCGACCCCCGCCGCTTCGTCCCCTCGCTCATGGCTGCGTGCCGCTACACCTCGAGGCGGGCCGCGGCCGCGACGACCAGGTCGCCGTAGCGCCGGCCCGGGCGGCGCGTGGTCCGCTCGACCGGACCGGACACGCCGATCGCCACGAACTGGCCGTCGACCAGCGCGCCGGCGCTGACGGAGGCGACCCCGGGGGCCCGCTCCTCCACGCTCTCCACCCAGCGCCGGCCGGCGGCGGGTCCCTCCCGGAGGATGGTGCCGGCCGACCCCTTGTCGAGGGGCAGGCGGGCCCCGAGGTCGACGATCGTGCGCAGCTCGTGCGGCGACTCGAGGGAGGCGACGCAGAGGCGGGCGTCGCCGTCACGGATGTAGAGCTGCACCGACTCGCCGGTCTCGTCCCGCAGGCCGGCGAGGACCGGCGCGGCCCGCTCGGCGAGCGGCCAGTGCGCGGCCGCCTCCCGCCCGAGGCCGACCAGCCGCAGCCCGAGCGCGAAGCGCCCGGCCGGATCGCGCCGCAGCAGCCCGTGCGCCTCGAGGGCGACGGCCAGCCGGTGCACGGTGGCCCGGGAGAGCCCGGTCCGCTCGACCAGGGCGGCGAGGCTGGCCGGCCCGTCCGTCGCGACCGCGTCGAGCACCGAGATCGACTTGTCGAGGACGCCGACCGCGCTTACCCTCTGTTCCACAAGTCGAGACTCTAGTCTCAGGATGTGAGATGACTGCAAAGACGCTCAGCGACAAGGTCTGGGACCGCCACGTGGTCGCGACCAGCGACGACGGCACCGACCTGCTCTACATCGACCTGCACCTCGTCCACGAGGTCACGAGCCCCCAGGCCTTCGACGGCCTCCGGCTGGCCGGCCGGGGCGTGCGCCGGCCCGAGCTCACCGTGGCCACGGCCGACCACAACGTGCCGACCGAGGGCATCGACCGGCCCGTCGAGGACCCGATCTCGGCCAAGCAGCTCGAGGTCCTCCGGGCCAACTGCGACGAGTTCGGCATCACCCACTACGGCATGGGCGACCCGCACCAGGGCATCGTCCACATCATCGGGCCAGAGCAGGGCCGCACGCTGCCGGGCATGACGATCGTGTGCGGCGACAGCCACACGTCGACCCACGGCGCGTTCGGGGCGCTCGCCTTCGGCATCGGCACCAGCGAGGTCGAGCACGTGCTCGCCACCCAGACCCTCCCCCAGCGCCGCCCCGGCACGATGGCGGTGACCGTCGAGGGCGTGCTGCCGGCCGGGAGCACCGCGAAGGACGTGATCCTCGCGGTGATCGGGCGCATCGGCACCGGCGGCGGCATCGGGTCGGTCATCGAGTACCGCGGCCCGGTCATCGAGGCGCTCTCGATGGAAGGGCGCATGACCGTGTGCAACATGTCGATCGAGGCCGGGGCGAAGGCCGGGCTCATCGCACCCGACGACGTCACCTTCGCCTACGTCGAGGGCAGGGCCCACGCACCTTCGGGCGACGCGTGGACGGCTGCGCTCGAGGACTGGTCGAGCCTGCCGACCGATCCCGGCGCGACCTTCGACAAGGAGGTCGTGCTCGACGGCGCCGCGATCCTCCCGCACGTGACGTGGGGGACGAACCCGGCCCACGTCGTACCGATCGACGCGGCGGTGCCCGACCCGGATTCGTTCGCCGAGGCGAGCGACCGCGAGTCGGCGGCCCGCGCGCTCGAGTACATGGGGTTGGCTGCCGGCACCGCCGTGCGCGACATCGAGGTCGACACCGTCTTCATCGGCTCGTGCACGAACAGCCGCATCGAGGACCTGCGGGCCGCGGCCGACGTCGCCAAGGGCCGCCGGGTCGCCGACGGCGTGCGCACCCTCGTGGTGCCCGGCAGCTTCGCGGTGAAGCACCAGGCCGAGCGCGAGGGCCTGCACGAGATCTTCATGACCGCCGGCTTCGACTGGCGGGAGCCGGGCTGCTCGATGTGCCTCGCGATGAACCCGGACAAGCTCGCACCCGGTGAGCGGGCCGCGTCCACCAGCAACCGCAACTTCGAGGGCCGGCAGGGCCGGGGCGGTCGCACCCACCTGGTGTCACCGGCGGTCGCCGCGGCGACGGCCGTCAAGGGCACCTTCGCCACCCCGGAGGATCTCTGATGGAAGCCGTGCGGATCGTCACCGGCACCGCGGTCCCGCTCGACCGCTCGGACGTCGACACCGATCAGATCATCCCGGCCGAGTGGCTCAAGCGGGTCGAGCGCACCGGGTTCGGTCAGGGGCTGTTCGCGTCATGGCGGGACGACCGCTCGTTCGTGCTGAACGACGAGCGCTTCGTCGGGGCATCGATCCTCATAGGCGGCCCCAACTTCGGCACCGGCTCGTCGCGCGAGCACGCGGTGTGGGCGATCATGGACCACGGCTTCCAGGCGGTCATCTCGCCCCGCTTCGCCGACATCTTCCGCAACAACTGCACGAAGAACGGGCTCGTGCCGGTGGTGGTCCCGCCCGACGTCGGGCGGCAGCTGCTCGACGCGGTCGAGGCCGACCCGACCCTCGAGCTGACGATCGACGTCGACCGGCGCACGCTCGAGGCGCCGGCCATCGGCCTCACCTGCGAGTTCCCGCTCGACGACGCGACTCGCGAGCGCTTCCTCGAGGGCCTCGACGACATCGGCATCACGCTCCGCTCCGCCGACGCCATCGACACCTACGAGCGCGATCGCCGCCCCGCCTGGGCGAACTGAAGGCTCGGCCTGGTCTCAGAGACCAGGCCGGTCCTTCACTTCAGGGGATGACCACCGCACGGCCGGTGAGGGTGCCGGCGTCGAGGGCGGCGTAGGCGTCGGCCACCCGCGCCAGCGGGTACTCGTCGACCTGGACCCGCACCCGGCCCTCGGCGGCGAGCGCGATGACGCTGCGGGCGTCGTCGATCGTCGAGCGCTGCACGGCGGTGATGGTGGCTTCGCGCGGCAGGCCGTCGAACCACGGCCGGCGGAACCCGCCACCGCCCGAGCCGACGAGCACGAACGCGCCGCCGCGGCGGACCGCGCCGAGCCCGGCCGCGATCGTCGCGTCGTTGCCCACGATGTCGAGCACCGCGTCCGCCACGAGACCGCTCGGGACCGCGTCGAACACCTCTGCGGCGCCGAGCTCCCGAGCGATGGCCCGCCGTGCCGGGTCGAGGTCGACGGCGACGACGCGGGCCGGCGTGGTCGCCCGCAGGATCTGCACCGCGTACCAGCCGAGCCCGCCGACCCCGATCACCAGGGCGGTCGAGCCCTCGCCGAGCACCGGTCGGGCCCGGCGCACCGCGTGGTGCGAGGTCGCGCCGGCGTCGGTGAGCGGGCCGGCGACCCGGGGCTCGAGGGTGCCGAGGGCCAGCAGCTCACGGGCCGGCGCAACGATGTAGCCGGCCAGGCCGCCGTCCCGGCCGTACCCGCGCCCGGTCTCACCGGAGAGGCAGGCGCTCTCCCGCCCGGCGAGGCAGTACTCGCACCGCCCGCACGAGCTCGGCGACAGGAGCGCGACCGCGTCGCCGGCGGCGAACCCCGTCACTCCGTCGCCCAGCTGCGCGACCCGGCCGGCGGTCTCGTGTCCGAGCGTGAAGGGGACGCGCCACCCGAGGAGGTCCCCGATCTCGCCGGGCATCTCGATCATGGTCAGGTCCGAGTGGCAGAGGCCGCAGCCGGCCACCTCGACGAGCACCTCGCCCGGTCGCGGCTCGGGCACGGGCACCTCGACCAGCTCCGGCGGGCGCTGCCACTCGAGGAGGCGGTAGGCGAGCACCGGCGGTGTCTACCGCACGGGGGTAGGAACCGGCGGTGTCCACCGTCCTCGTGACCGGAGCGACCGGCTACATCGGTGGTCGGGTGGTGCCCGAGCTGCTCCGCGCCGGCCACACCGTCCGCTGCCTCGCCCGCACCCCGGCCAAGCTCGACGACGAGCCGTGGCGCGACCGCGTGGAGGTCGTCCGGGGCGACGTCACCGACGCGGCCTCGCTGGCGACGGCGATGGAGGGCGCCGACGCGGCCTACTACCTCGTGCACTCGATGGGCGGCGACGTCGACTTCTCGGCGCGCGACCGCGAGGCGGCGACCACCTTCCGGCAGGCCGCCGCCGAAGCGGGCCTGTCGCGCATCGTCTACCTCGGCGGCCTCGGACGAGACGACGACCCCACGCTCTCGCGCCATCTCGGGAGCCGCCACGAGGTCGGCCGTGTGCTGGCCGACGGGCCGGTGCCGGTGGTCGAGCTGCGCGCCGCGGTCATCATCGGCTCGGGGTCGGCGAGCTTCGAGATGCTGCGCTACCTCGTCGAGGTCCTGCCGGTCATGGTGACGCCGCGGTGGGTGCACAACCGCTGCCAGCCGATCGCCATTCGCGACGTGCTCGCCTACCTCGTCGCCGCGCTCGACGTCGAGGTCGGACCGTCCGGTCACGACGTCCTCGAGATCGGCGGACCCGACGTCCTCACCTACCTCGACATGATGCGGACCTACGGCGAGGTGGCCGGGCTCGGCAAGCGGCGCGTCCTGCCCGTCCCGCTCCTCTCCCCCAAGCTCTCATCGCTCTGGGTCGGGCTCGTCACGCCGCTGCCGTCGGACCTCGCTCGACCACTGGTCGAGAGCCTCATCAACGAGGTGGTCGTGGGTGACCACCCGGCGTCGGCCGTCATCGACCACCAGCCGATGCCGTTCCGCGAGGCGGTCGAGCTCGCCGTGCAACGGGTCGCCGAGCTGCAGGTGACCACCAGCTGGTCCGACGCCGATCTCCCGGGCCGCACGCCGGCGGACCCGATGCCGACCGACCCGGACTGGGCGGGCGGCAGCCTCCTGTGCGACGAGCAGTCGGTGCGCACCGACGCGCCGCCGAACGCGCTGTTCCGCACCATCTCGGGCATCGGCGGATCACGCGGCTGGTACGTGACGCCGATCCTCTGGAGCCTGCGCGGTTGGGCCGACAAGGTGGTCGGCGGCGTCGGTCTGCGGCGGGGCCGGCGCAACCCCGACATCCTCGGCATCGGCGACGCGGTCGACTTCTGGCGGGTCGAGGCGGTCGAACCCGACCAGCGCATCCGACTGCGGGCCGAGATGCGCCTACCCGGCGAGGCGTGGCTGGAGTGGGACATCGGACCCGACGGTGACGGCAGCCGGCTCACCCAGCGCGCCATCTTCTACCCCCGGGGCCTGTTCGGGCGGGTGTACTGGTACACGCTCATCCCGTTCCACGCGCTGATCTTCGGCCAGCTCGCCCAGCGGCTCGCCGACGCCGCGCTGGCCGGTCAGCTCACCACCCGGGAGAACAGCACGATGTCCTGACGCGGTCCGTCGGCGGAGGTGACGAGCGACCGCAGCGTGCCCTCGTGCTCGAAGCCGGCCCGCCGGAGCACCGCCTGGCTGGCCGTGTTCGCGACGTTGGCGCCTGCCTCGACGCGCGCCACCGACGGCAGGCCGAGCAGCCACTCCGACGTGAGGTAGGCGGCCCGGGTGGCGAAGCCGCGCCGCCGCCACCTCGGGTGCACCGAGTAGCCCATGTTGACGACGCCCATGACCGGGTCGACCCAGAAGATCGACACGTCGCCGGCCGGCGCACCGGTGGGCTCGTCGCAGATCGTGAGCGCGATCCGCTCCCCCAAGAGCCAGTCGCTCTCGGCCCGCTCGATCGCGAGGTGCTGCATCTCGATCGTGTAGGGAACCGCGCGGGTCGACCACCGCTGCGACTCGCGGTCGGCCGAGGTCTCGGTGAGTGCGATCGCGTCGTCGGGATCGCGCGGCCGCAGGCGCACGACGCCGTCGCGCAGCTCGCCGCCGGGCAGGTCGGGGAACGGGCGAGGCCCGGGGCCGTCCGGATCGGTCGCGAGGCGCGCCCACAGCAGGAGGTCCGCTCGGTGACCATCGCGGTCGAACGCCGCGCCCCTGCACACGGCTTCGTAGCTGAAGCCCGCGGCGAGCGCGACGCGCTGGCTGCGCCCGTTCGCCCGCAGCGTCAGCAGCTCGGCCCGCGCCGCGCCCCGGTCGAACGCCAGCTCGACCACTGCACGGGTGGCCGCCGTCGCGATGCCGCGCCCACGCGCCCACGGCGCGACCCAGTAACCGACCTCGACGATGTCGCGCTGCGGGTGGACTCGCAGGCCGATGTGGCCGGCCAACCCGCCGTCCTCGTCGATGGTGTAGGCCGCGCCGCCCCCGGCCCAGAGGGCCGGCGCGCCCACGCGCACCCACTGCTCGGCGTCGGCCCGGGTGTAGGGGGATGGCAGGAGCGGCAGGAACCGCTGCAGCACCTCGTCCGAGCAGGCGAGCGCCATGTCGTCGATGTCGCCCTCGGCGGGCGCCCGCAGCGTGCACGGGCCGGCGACGATGTCCGCGAGCGGCAGATCCACGGCGTCTAGCTTGGCCGGATGCTTCGCGGGTTGCGGTGGCTGCTCTTCCTCGCGTTCGGCGGCGGGCTCGCGCTCTACCTGGTCAAGCTGCTGCGGGGCGATCCTGCACCGGTCTTCGGCGACCTCGAACCGCTGGTTCCCGCGCCGGTTGCTGCGCCGGCGCCGGCGCCCGCGGCCTGGCTCGAACCGAGCGCCGGGCCCCGGCCCGACTACCCCGTCAAGGGCAAGACCAAGAGCGGCATCTACCACCTGCCCGGGATGGCCAACTACGAGCGCACCTCGCCGGACCGCTGGTACCGCGACGAGGCCGCGGCCGAAGCCGACGGCCTCCGCCCCGCCAAACGCTGAAGCTGCGCAGCCGCCAGGCGGAGCGCTAGCGGCTCAGCAGCCCGACGCTGCCGATGCCGTCGGCGGCGAGCAGCAGGTCGCGGACCTCGGCGGGCACCGGCTCAGTGGTCGAGACCACCATCAGCGCGGACGCGCCGTCGGGCGACTTGCCGACGTGCATGTCGTCGATGTTGATGCCGGCGTCGCCGAGGATGGTGCCCACCCGGCCGATGACGCCCTGCCGGTCGTCGTTGCGCACCACCAGCATGTTGCGGGCGGGGGGCACGTCGATGCGGTGATCGTCCACCAGCACGATGCGGGGCTCGCCGTCGATGCCGACGAGCGTCGCCGCGATCGAGTGGTCGCCCCCGGCCAGCGTGATGAGGTTGACGTGGCCGCGTGCGAGCGACGTGGTGGTCGTCTCCCGCACCTCGAGACCACGGTCGGCCGCCATCTGCGGCGCGTTCACGTACGAGACCGGTTCGTCTGAGACGCTGCCGAACAGGCCCTTGAGCACCGCCAGCGTGAGGATGCGGGTGTCGTAGTCGGCCAGCTGACCCTGGTACTCGATCGTCAGGCTGGGCGGCGTGCCTTCCGCCAGCGCGCCGTAGAGGCTGCCAAGCCGCTCGGCCAGCGGGAGGAACGGGCGGATCGTCTCGTTCGCCTCGGCCGCGCTCACGTTGACCGCGAACGGCACGAACTCGCCGTCGAGCGCGAGCCCGACCTGCTCGGCGATCGTGTCGCCGGCCTTGTCCTGCGCCTCGCGCGTGCTGGCGCCGAGGTGCGGCGTGACGACCACCTCGGGCAGCTCGAACAGCGGCGACTCGGTGGTGGGCTCGCTCGCGAACACATCGAGCGCGGCACCACCGATGCGCCCGTCGCGGATCGCCTCGGCCAGGGCCGCTTCGTCGATGACGCCGCCGCGCGACACGTTGACGATGCGCTGGCCCGCCTTCGCCTTCGCCAGGTAGTCGGCGCCGATCATGCCGATGGTGTCGGGCGTCTTCACGACGTGGAGCGTGACGAAGTCCGCAACGGCGGCGAGCTCCTCGAGCGGGAGCAGGTCGATGTTGAGCTGCCTCGCCCGCTCGGGGGCCACGAACGGGTCGTGCGCCACGATGCGCATCCCGAAGGCGCTCGCCCGCTGCGCGACGAGCTTGCCGATGCGGCCGAGCCCGACGATCCCGAGGACCTTGTCGGCCAGCTCGACGCCCTCCCACTTCGACCGCTCCCAACGGCCTGCGGTCAGCGCCTGGTGGGCCTGGGGGATGTGGCGGGCGACCGACAGGAGCATCGCCATCGTGTGCTCGGCGGTCGAGAGGATGTTCGACTGCGGCGCGTTGACGACCATCACGCCGCGCTTGGTGGCCGCCTCGACGTCGACGTTGTCGAGCCCGATGCCGGCCCGGCCGACCACCACGAGGTCCGTGGCCGCCTCGAGCACCTCGGGGGTGACGGTCGTGGCCGAGCGGATGATCAGCGCGTTGGCGCCCTTGATCGCGGTGAGCAGCTCCTCCGGGGACAGCCCCGTGCTCACGTCGACGGTGTGGCCGGCCTGGCGCAGGCGCTCCAGGCCGCCTTCGGCGATCGTCTCGGTCACGAGGACTCTGCTCATGGGTTCATGTTGGCGGGTCTCAGAGCCCGGTCACACCATCGACCGGCACGATGTCGTCCGCCGGGGCGAACCCGAAGACCTCGCCGTAGAACCACAGCTCCGCCTCCAGGGACCGGATGATGTTCGGCGCCTGGCGGAACCCGTGCTGCTCGCCCTCGAACGCGACGTACGCGACGGGGAGGCCCTTCGCCCGCAGCGCGTCGACGATCATCTCGGCCTGGTCGGGCGGCACCACCGCGTCCTCGAGTCCCTGGAACACGATCAGCGGGCAGTCGAAGCCGCCGGTGTGGTGGATCGGTGAGCGCTCCCGGTAGCGCTCCACGTCCTCCGGGTACGGGCCGATCAACCCGTCGAGGTAGCGGGACTCGAACTTGTGGGTGTCACGGGCCAGCGCCTCGCAGTCGGCCACGCCGTAGTGGCTGGCCCCCGCCGCGAACGTGTCGCGGAAGGCGAGCGCGCAGAGCGTCGTGTAGCCACCTGCGCTGCCGCCGCGGATGGCCAACCGCTCGGGGTCGACCACGTCAGCGGCGGCGAGGTGCTCGGCTGCGGCGATGCAGTCGTCGACGTCGACGATCCCCCACTGCCCGTCGAGCTGCTCCCGGTACGGACGGCCGTAGCCGGTGCTGCCGCCGTAGTTGACGTCGACCACGGCGAAGCCACGGCTCGTCCAGAACTGGGTGCCGAGGCTCAGCGTGGGGCGGGCCGCCGATGTCGGACCGCCGTGGCTCAGCACGAGCAGCGGCGGCCGCTCCTCCGGCGGTCCGGTGACCTGCGGGTTGGTCGGCCGGTAGAGCAGCGCGTGCGCCGTGCGCCCGCCGGTCGTCGGGAACGAGATCGGCTCGGGCACCGAGAACAGCGCGGCGTCGATGCCGAGATCGCGGCGCGGTCGCAGCCTCTCGGTCTCGACGTGGCCTTCGGCGGCGAAGCGACAGCGCAGCGGAGCCGCCTCCTCGGTCGGGCCGGCGGCGACCATCGCGAACTCGGCGTCGCCGATCGCCCGCAGCTGGCCGATCTCGGTGAACGGCGTGTCGAGCCGTTCGAGCCGTCCGGTCTCCGCGGCGACGACCGCAAGCGATTGCATCCCGTCCGCGCCGACCGACGCCACGAGCGTGCCGTCGGGCAGCACCGCATACGACGCCTGGCCGAACACCCAGTGCGGCACCCCGATCTCGGCGTCGATCGGGGTGAGCAGCTCCGGGTCCTCGAGCACCAGGTCGCC
>Ga0213876_10001897_pt1 | contig 12584 bp, 13 predicted proteins | sample BarmaccomBMRX_R9_FD_160113 | JGI IMG/M metagenome (GOLD analysis project Ga0213876, IMG submission 160113) | Root-associated microbial communities from Barbacenia macrantha in rupestrian grasslands, the National Park of Serra do Cipo, Brazil - RX_R9 | ecosystem: Host-associated > Plants > Roots...
CGCTCGGCATTTCCTCCGACAGTCTTCCCGAGTGGCGCCGAAGGCTCGCCGAGCATGGCGTGCCCATCCTCAGCGAAACCCGCTGGAAGGGCGGCGGCACGAGCCTTTATTTCCACGATCCCGATGGGCATGTGGTCGAGCTCGCGACACCCGGCCTTTGGGCCAATTACTGATCAACCCGCGATCCGCAAAAACGGAGCACCAAGATGAGAACAAAAGCGCGCGCGGTGGTGATCGGTGGCGGAGTGGTCGGCGTCTCGACCCTCTATCACCTCGCCAAGAAGGGCTGGTCGGATGTCGTGCTCGTCGAGCGCAAGGAGCTCACCTCCGGCTCGACCTGGCATGCGGCGGGACTCTTGCCGCTCTTCAACATGAGCTACTCGGTCGGCCAGATCCATAAATACTCCGTCGGCCTTTACCGCAGGCTCGAGGCGGAGACGGGCCAGAATGTCGGGTTCCGCCAGGTCTCGAATATCCGCCTTGCCCGCACGCGCGACCGCATGGACGAGTTTCTTTTCTACAAAGGCGTCGCGGAGACCATCGGCATCGAGGTGAAGGTGCTCACCCCCGCGCAGGTGAAGGAAGCCTGGCCGCTTTGCGAGACCGACGGCATTATCGGGGCCATCCAGCATCCGGCCGACGGCTATATTCAGCCGGCCGACCTCACTCAGGCGCTTGCCAAAGGCGCCCGCGCGCTCGGCGCCGAGATCAACCGCAACACGCTCGTCACGGCGATCGAGCGCGGTCCTGCCGGGGGCTGGGTGGTGAAGACCGACAAGGGCGATATCGCCTGCGAGCACGTCGTCGCGTGCACCGGGAATTTCGCGCGCCGCACTGGCGCGATGGTCGGTCTCGACATCCCGGTGATCCCGGTCGAGCATCAGTACATCGTTACCGAGCCGCATCCCGCGATCGTCGAGCGCCAACGCAAGAAGCTTCCCGAGATGGGCGTGCTGCGCGAGGCGGACTCGTCCTGGTACATGCGCGAGGAGAATGGCGGGTTGCTGCTCGGCCCCTACGAAAAAGGAGCGCCCTGCTGTTATGTCGACGGGCCCTCCCCGCAATCCGAATACGAACTTTTCCAGGAGGATCTCGATCGCCTCGCGCCTCATATTGAGACCGCGATCGCGCGCGTGCCGGCTTTCGGCGAGGTCGGCATCAAGAAGGTCTACAACGGCGCCATCGCCTACACGCCTGACGGCTCCCCGATCGTCGGTCCTGCATGGGACCTGCCGAATTTCTGGTTGAACGAGGGTCATTCCTTCGGCGTGACCGCGGCGGGCGGCGCGGGCTGGCAGATCGCCGAATGGATCGTCGAGGGCGAGCCTTCGATCGACATGCTGGGCGTCGATCCGCGCCGCTTCGGCCCCTACGCGACGAAGGGCTATCTCAAGGCGAAGAACGAGGAAGCCTACGCCAACGTCTTCACGCCGCATTACCCGGACGAAGAGCGTCGGGCCGGCCGCCCGCTCAAGACCGCGCCTTGTTACGATCGCATGCGAGACCTCGGCGCCGTGTTCGGTTCGATCTATGGCTGGGAGCGGCCGAACTGGTTCGCGCCGAAGGGCTATGGCATCGACGTCTCCTCGCTGGAAAAGCCCGATGTGCTGACGAATGAGAACCACCCGGCGCCCGATGCGAACGGCAAAGTGAAGGAGATCTGGTCGTTCCGGCGCACAAATTATTTCGAGCCGATCGGCCAGGAGATCCAGAACGTCGCTCAGAATGTCGGCCTTCAGGACATGACGCCCTTCGCCAAGGCGATCGTCTCCGGCAAGGGTGCGCGGCAATGGCTCGACTCTATTCTCGCAAACCGCATCCCCAAGACGCGCGGACGCATCGCGCTCTGCCACCTCCTCACGAAGAACGGCGGCGTGCGTTCCGAATTCACCGTTTACGAACGCGCCCCCGACGAGTTCTACCTCGTCTCGGCCGGCGCCTTGGAACGGCACGACCACGACATCCTACGCAAGCTCTTGCCGAACGACGGCAGCGTGAACTTCCAGAGCGTGACCCAAGCTTATGGCGTGCTCGTGCTCGCGGGGCCGCGCTCACGCGAGGTGCTGCAGAAGCTCACCGACACCGATCTCTCGAACGCGGCCTTCCCCTGGCTTTCGGGCAAGGCGATCTCGGTCGGACCGATCGGGCTGCACGCGCTTCGGGTGAATTTTGTCGGCGAGCTCGGATGGGAGCTGCACCATCCGATCGCCTCCCAAAACGCCTTGTTCGATCTTCTGATGCAGGCGGGCGCCGAGTTCGCCATCAAGCCCTTCGGCATCAGGGCCATGCTTTCGATGGCGGTCGAGAAATCCTACCGGCTCGTCGGCCGCGAACTTTCGATCGAATACGCGGCGCTAGAGTCCGGGCTCGACCGCTTCGTGCATCTCAACAAGGGCGAGTTTCTCGGTCGCGACGCGCTCGTGCATTGGCGCGAGAAGGGCTTCGCCAACCGCTTCGTCACGCTCGAGCTCGACGGCATCACCGACACGGATGCGCGCGGCTCCGAACCCATACGCCGCAACGGCGAGATCGTCGGTCGCTGCACCTCCGGCGGCTATGGCTGGCGGCTCGGAAAATCCCTCGCGCTCGCGATGGTGCGGCCCGATCTCGGCGAGATCGGCAGCGAGCTCGAGGTCCCGATCCTCGGCAAGCCGCATCGCGCCCGCGTGATCGGGGAATCGCCCTACGACCCGCAAAACGAGCGGCTGCGGGGGTGAAGGCAGCCTCACTCCGTCGGCTCGTTGGAGAGGTCACTGGCGCAAGCCGCGCCCTCACACACCACGGAACACCGGCTTTCGCTTCTCCATGAAGGCCGTGCGGCCTTCGACGTAATCGGCCGAGGCGAAGCACTTGTCGACCGCCGCCTGGCAGGAAGCGAGATCGCGCTTTTCCGGGTCCTTCACGTATTCGCCGACGCAAAGCTTGACGGCACCGACCGTGAGCGGCGCATTGGCGCCGATCATACCGGCATAGCCGGTGACGAAGCTCTCGAGCTCGCCTCCCGGCCGCACGCGGTTGACGAGGCCCATGGTGAGCGCCTCGGTCGCGTCGAACTGGCGCGCCGTGAAGAAAATCTCCTTGGCGAAGGATGGCCCGACCACATCGGCGAGGCGCTCGATCCCAGGATAGGCGTAGCCGAGCCCGAGCTTCGCGGCCGGCACGCCGAAGCGCGAATGCTCGGACGCGATGCGCAGGTCGCAGCACAGCGAGATCGCAAGCCCGCCGCCGATGCAATAACCCTGGATCATGGCGATGGTCGGCTTCTTGCAGGCGAGAAGCGCATCGCTCGCGCGCTCGACCGTCGCGTTGTAGACGAGCGTCGCCTCGCGCGAATGGCGCTTCTCGCCGAACTCCGAGATGTCGGCGCCCGAGACGAAGGCCTTGCCGCCGACGCCCGCGACCACCACGATGCGGATCGCGTCGTCGCGGCCGAACTCCTCGAGGATCTCGGGCACCGCCTTCCACATATCCATCGATACGGCGTTGTGCCGCGCCGGATTGTTGAAGAGCATCCAGCCGATCGCCCCGTCCTTCTTGGCGATCATCTTCTCGGTACTCGTCTTCACCTTGATCTCCTTATCCGTGGACGGCCGGTCATTCTCGATGGCTGCGTCCCAAACGCCCGTCTCAAATCACCTTGCGGGCACGCAAGGTTTTGATCATCGCATCGTCATACCCCATTTCGCGCAAGACCTCGTCCGTGTGCTCGCCCTTGTCGGGCGTGGCCAGGCGCATGCGGCTCGGCGTGCGCGTGAGCTCGACCGCCTGGTTCACCACTTGCGTGTCGCCGAGCTTCTTGTGACGGACGCCGACCGCCATGCCGAGATGGCGCACCTGCGGATCGGCGAAGACCTCGTCCATCTTGTAGATGGGGCCGCAAGGCACGCCGGCGTCGTTCAAGAGCGATATCCATTCGGCGCTCTTCTTCTTGCGCGTGATCTCGCCGATCGCCGCGTTGAGCGCCACGCGGTTCTTGGAGCGGGCCTGATCCGTCACGTAGGCCGGATCGGAGAGGAGCCGCGGCGCATCGAGCGCCTCGCAGAAGCGCTTGTAGATGTGGTCCCCCGAGGCTGCGATATTGATATGCCCGTCGCTCGTCGGGAAGACGCCCGTCGGTATCGAGGTCGGATGGTCGTTGCCGGCTTGGCCGGGCACATCCTTCGCCATGAGCCAGCGCGCCGCCTGGAAGTCGAGAAGCGCGATCTGCGCTTGCAGCAGGGAGGAGCGCACCCATTGGCCTTCCCCCGACACCTCTCGCTCGAGAAGCGCGATGAGGATGCCCATGGCGCAGAAGATGCCGGCGCCGAGGTCGGCGATCGGCACGCCGACGCGCACCGGCCCCTGGCCTGGAAGTCCGGTGATCGACATCAAGCCGCCCATGCCTTGCGCGATCTGATCGACGCCCGGCCGTTCGCGATACGGCCCCTCCTGGCCGAAACCCGAGATGCTGCCATAAACGAGGCGCTTGTTGAGGGGCTTGAGGCTTTCGTAATCGACGCCGAGGCGGAACTTCACGTCGGGCCGGTAATTCTCCACCACCACATCGGCCGTCTTCACCATTTCGCGAAAAATCGCGAGGCCTTCCTTCTGCTTGAGGTCGAGCGTGATCGATCGCTTGTTGCGGTGCAGGTTCTGGAAATCGGGGCCGTGGCGCGGGCCGCCGAGCGCGTCTCCCTCGCCCGGCATCTCGATCTTGATCACCTGCGCCCCCCAATCGGCGAGCTGGCGCACGCATGTGGGTCCGGCGCGCACGCGCGTGAGATCGAGCACCTTGAAGCGCGAAAGCGCCTGATGATTTGCAGCCTCGCCGGACAAGGACAACTCCTCGAACCTCATGTTTGAAATCGAGGTGCCATCCCGGCGCCCGGAACGCAAGTCGGCCGGCCACATGCCGGTTCCGGGCTTCGAACCGCGCTCTTCGAAGCAGTGCGTCGCCGCCCTTGCGAAGATGAAAAAGGCTTGGGATATGTGCGCTCCCGCTATCTGCCGGAGCCAGTCTTCGCATCCGGCCTCGAGGAGAGAGAGAATGAAAATAACGCACACCGCGGCGAACCCGACGCGTCGCGGCAACGCCGATTGGTTCACCGGCACCGTCTGGCAGGATCCGGTGATCGATGCTCCCGGGCCCGCCCGGGTGAGGGCGGCGCGCGTGAGCTTCGAGCCCGGCGCGCGCACCGCCTGGCATAACCATCCGCTCGGCCAGACGCTCCATGTGCTGCATGGCGTCGGCAGGACGCAAAGCTGGGGAGGCCCGGTGCGCGAGATCCGCGCGGGAGACACGGTCTGGATCGCACCCGACGAGAAGCATTGGCACGGCGCCGCGCCGGGGCACGGCATGGTGCATCTCGCCATCCACGAGCATCAAGACGGCGTTCATGTCGTGTGGCTCGAGAAGGTGACCGACGCTCAATACGGGGTCGAGCCGCAGCGGACCGAGTGAGGCTTCTGTCGACGCTTACGACCTGTCGGGCCTTGGGCCGGGCATCCACGCCTTCATCCTCGGGACCTTGAAGAAAGGCGTGGGTGACCGGACCGCGTGCGGGCACGACAAAGATCGCAAAGGTATGGCCCGTTCCAGCCCTATCCGAGGAAGCGGCCGAACCCACGCAAGAAGGATGAGCGCCTCTCGCGGGATCCCGCCTCGAGGCTCGTGCCGAACACGACGTCCCAGAACAAGGTCGTGACGCCGAAATTGCCAGGGGTCTTGGCGAAATGATGCCGCGCGTGGCGATGCTTGAAGCGGTAGAGCGGCGAATCGGGCGCGAGACGCCAGTGATGGGTCACATGGTGAACCACGACATAGCAGAAATAGCCGAGCATCAAGCCGATCGTCACCGGGCTTGCGTAAGTGAAGCCGATCGCGAAGGAGAGGGGCAAGAGCGCGCCGACCGAGAACATCAGGAAGCTCGCCCAGCTCGGCGTGCCGACGAAAGCGGAAGGGTTGGCGTGATGGGCTTCATGCATGTCGTGCAGGATGGGCACGCGATGCAGCACGTAGCGATGCAGCAGATATTCGCACAAGGTCCAGGCCGCGAAGCCGAGAAGGCAAAGGAACACGAAGCCGAAAGGCCGCCACGTCGTGGCTTCGGCGAGCTGGACGCCCAAAAGCCCGAGGATCAACAGCGGATAAATGATGAAATCCGCGTAGTAGCCGGTTTTGCTCAACTGCATGGACCCCTCCGCTCCTGCCGCGACCTTCCATTTCGAAGGTCCCGACATGGCTCGCCCAAGCCGACACACATTGCGCACGGAAAAGACATTGCGCATAGAAAGGTGACGAATCGCGGCAAGATTACGTCTCGCGCCCCTTCCGAACGGGTCGGCTCAGAGGCCCGAATTGCTCCAAAACCTTAAATTTGCGCTAAATCCTGTCTAATCAAGAGGACGGACCGGGGCAAGCCCGCAAGGGAACAGCTTTTTTGACCGACACGCGCGCAACCTTGATCCACGGCGAGGACGATGAGATGGCACAAGGCAATGACGGTCACATCCGGCGCGCGGCGGCCGAACTGAAGAGTGCCACGGAGCGTTCGAGCGTGGCGCCGACCCCCATGAAAGCCGATGGAGGTGAATTGCGGGTCGCGATCGCGGGATATGGAGCCATTGGCCAAAGCCTCGCGGCTTCGCTGAGCGCCGGCATTCCCGGCGTTGTCCTCACCGCGATCGCCTCGCGCAACCTCGACGCCTTGCGTGCCGCCTTGCCGGCAAATGCCACCTTCCGGGCGGTGCCTGCCCCGGAACTGCGCGACCATGCCGATTTGATCATCGAATGCGCACCGGCCGCCGCCTTGCCTTCCATCGCGGTCCCGGCGCTCGAGGCCGGCCGCAGTCTCATGGTGCTGAGCTGCGGCGCTCTCCTGGACAACGAACACCTCGTCGAGCTGGCGCGCGCCAAGGGCGGGCGCATCCTCGTGCCGACCGGCGCGCTTCTCGGCCTCGATGCCGTGCTCGCCGCCGCTGAGGGCAAAATCGTGAGCGTGACGATGACGACCCGCAAGCCGCCGGGCGGGCTTGCCGGAGCGCCGTTCCTCGTGAAGCACGACATCGATGTCGCGGCCATCAAGGAGCCGAAGCTCGTCTTCGAGGGTAGCGCGCGGGAAGCCGCCCGCGGCTTTCCGGCGAATGTGAATGTCGCGGTGGCGCTTTCGCTCGCGGGGATCGGGCCTGACCGGACACGGATCGCGATCTGGGCCGACCCGACCGTCCGCCGCAACACGCATCTGATCGAAGTCGAGAGCGACGCAGCGAGCTTCTCGATGAAGATCGAGGGCGTGCCGAGCGCCAATCCGCGCACCGGCAGGATGACGGCGCAATCGGTGATCGCCTTCTTGCGCAAGCTCCGCGCGCCTCTCGCGATCGGCACCTGATTCGAGTGCGGCGCTCCGACATTCCCCTGCAGGAGAGGTGACGCGTCGCTTCTTTGCCGGTCAGCCGGGGATCACCCTTTCAACGATGACGCGTCGGCAGTCCATCTCGTATTCCAGATCGACCACGGGCGGCGAGGCGAAGTGCCAGGTGAGCCCATGGCGTGCCGCGCCGCGCTCGACAATCTCGTCCTTCAAGAACGGGTAGAGGTCATGGAGGGTGTAGACCTGCGCGGCCGTGGTATCCGCCCAGCCGGCCGAGAAACCCGACATGCGCTTCTCCATCTGGGCGAGCACGAAGCGCGCCTTCTCGCGCAGCGCCTCGGCGCTCGTCTCTCGGTAACGGATGGTCCTCGACGCATAGGGGCCTGCGCCCTCTTGTGCCTCTCCGCTCCCGGCGATGACGAAGCTTGCATCCTTCGCCGAAGATGGAACCGCGATGGAGAATGCGTGAAAGCTCGGCACCTTCGGTGGCCTGACCTTCGGGCACACATTGCTCCGGGCCACCGGGTTCGCCTCGCCCTTCATGATTCCCCAGCGTTCGAGCGTGCCGACATAGGCGCGGTTGAATTGCCGGAAGCCCTCATCGGTGAATGCGGAAGGCGAGCGAAGCTCGCACGCGCAAAAAGCAGTGAGCGGCAGGCCCGCTTCCTCGAGATGTTTTTCGACACGCGCAAAGCCTTCCTCGAGCGGCACGGGCTCGACAAAGCGGATGCGCTCGATCCGGTGGCCGGGAAGCGCCGCGACACCCGCCGAATATTGGAAGGGGCCCGGGATGTAGCGATAGCCGAACTCGGGAAGATCGCGCGTTTCGGTCATTGAGCTGGCTCGATGATTGTGAAAATCCGTGTTCTGAAGGTCGCTGGCCGCCGCGCTGCGACTTGCCGGCGCGCGGACCACGTCGTCTTGCGCTCAGGCGGCGCGCGTCTGCTCGAATTGACCATATCGGCGGAAGCGCCAGAGATACGACGGGACGATCGCCTCGAAGGAGGTGGGCGTGATGCCGATGCCTTCGAGCGTGCGGCCTTCGGCTTTCGCCGTCTCGGAGACGAGATTGTCATGCTCGAGCATGCGCAGCTGATCGCGAGTGACGGCAAGTGCGCGCGGCAGCTTGCCGAAGGTCAGCTTATCGGCAAATTCCATGAACCCCGCCTGGATGCGCGCAGCCGCGAAGGGCACGGGCAGGAAAGGACGCCGTCGGTCGGTCTCTTTGAGCACATAGGTGAGGATGTCCTCGAGGCTCACGATCTGCGGCCCGCCGCACTCGTAAATTCTGTTGTCCGCGATCGAGCCATCAACGGCGCGCGCCACAGCCTCGGCGACATCGCCGACGAAGACCGGCTGGAATCGCGTCGCTCCATCTCCAATGAGCGGCATCACCGGCAAAAGCCGCGCGAGCGCCGCGAAACGGTTGAAGAAATCATCCTCCGGACCGAAGAGAACGGAAGGCCTCAAGACCACCGCGCCCTCGACCGCGAGCGCGGCGGCTTCTCCCGCGGCCTTGCTGCGCTGGTAGGGTGTGGGGCCCTCGGGGTCGGCCCCGATCGCCGAGATGTGGACGAGCCGGGCGTGCTCCGCAACGGCGGCGTCAGCCACCGCCTTTGCGCCCGCGTCATGAACCGCTTCGAAGCTCTGGCGGCCCTTGGCGGCGAGGATGCCGACGAGATTGACGATCGCCGATGCGCCTTCGGCCGCCTTCGCGACCGAGCCCGGAAAGCGCACATTGGCCTGCACCGGCATGACCTGGCCGACCATGCCGAGAGGTTGCAGGAAACCTGCGAGATCGGGGCGGCGCACCGCCGCGCGAATCCGATAGCCGCGCCGCGCCAAGGCCTGCACCACATGCCGGCCGAAAAAGCCCGACCCGCCGAAGACCGTGACGATCTTCGAGCTCAATCCGATTGCCTCATTCGCCATTTGCTCTCGCCCGTTCCGGCCGTTTCGAGCGCCCATCTAATCAAAGCCGCAGGGCGGGTCCAGTTCGGCTCGCGATACTCGAGCGGAAGGCTTCGCGCTCAACGGGCCTTGCGCCACCTCGCTGCATCGGCCGTGTCGCTGGCTTTCGCCTGCACCCATTCACCCGCCGCAGCGCACGAGCGCACCTCCTTTTTCCAGAAGGGCGCGTTCGTCTTGAGGTAGTCCATCAGGAATTCCGCTGCCTCGAAGGCGGCACGGCGATGGGCCGAGAGCGTGATGACGAGCACGATCTCTTCGCCGGCCGCGATGCGGCCATGGCGATGCAACACGGTGACGCCCTGGAGCGGCCAGCGCTTTTGCGCCTCCTCCACGACGCGCGCGATCTCCTCCTCGGCCATGCCGGGATAGTGCTCGATCTCGAGCGCCGCGAGGCTTGCGCCTTCATCGCGGCAAAGGCCAGTGAAGGTCACGACCGCGCCGACATCGGTTCGCCCGCGCGTGAGCGCCGAGACCTCGGCCCCGATGTCGAATGCCCGCGGCTGAACGCGCACCACCATGGCGCCACCTACCGCCTTCCGGCGGCCTTGCGCACAAGCTCTTCGGCGTCCGCAATCGTCAACGGACCGACATGCTTCGCGACGATCCGTCCTTCGGCATCGATGGCGAAAGTCTCCGGCACCCCATAGACGCCGAAATCGAGGCTCGTGCGCCCGGAAGAATCGACTCCGACCTTGGCGTAAGGGTTCCCCAAGCCGCCGAGGAAGCGCCGCGCATTCTCCGTCCCGTCCTTGTGATTCAAGCCGAGAAGCGTGACGCCTTTTTCTTTGGCGAGCTGCATCAGCACGGGATGCTCCTCGCGGCAGGGGACGCACCAGGAAGCAAAGACGTTGAGGAGCGTGCCGCCCGAGCTTTTCAGGTCGGCATCGGAAAAGCCCGCGACCGGCTCGCCGTCGCGCGTGAGCCCTTGAAGCGGAGCGAGCGCAAAGCGCGGCGCCTCTTGGCCGATCAAGGGGGAAGGAATAACCGCGGGATCACGCCCGATCCGCGCCAGGAACAAGCCCGCAAGCGCAAGGAAAAACGCAAGCGGCAGGAGGAGCCAAGGTTTGCCGAACGGGCCCCTCGGGGCGGCCAATTCGCTCATGGTTCGACGCCGTCGAGATCGCGAAGGCCTCGGCTTCGACTTTCGTAAGGCGCGAGGGCGCGGCGCAACGCGCGCTGATCGAGTACGATCCAGGCGATGAGGAGCGCGATGGCCACCAAGGCGATCGCATAGGCGCCGATCACGAACCCGATATGCGCAAGCGCGAACACGCTCATGCGCGCGCTCCTCCCTCGAGCGAGGACACCCGTGCCGGCGCAGGTGTTTCGGAGGCCGCCAGAATGGCGAGCCGGCGCAAGCGGCGGCGCAGGATCTCGTTGCGCATCGCGGCCAAATGAAGCGCGACATAGAGGCAGGTGAAGGCGCACGCCATCATCAAGAGGGGCAGAAGGATTTCGGGCGCGATCTTCGACCCTTCGAGCGTGAACACCGAAGCGCCTTGATGCAAGGTGTTCCACCATTCGACCGAGAATTTCACGATCGGAATGTTGACGAAGCCGACGAGCGTCGCGAGCGCCGCCATGCGTGCCGCATGCGCTTGATCCTCGATGGCGTTCCAGATCGCCAATATGCCGAGATAGATGAGAAGCAGCACGAGCACCGAGGTGAGCCTCGCGTCCCACACCCACCAGGCGCCCCACATCGGCTTGCCCCAAAGTGCGCCGGTCACGAGGCAAAGGAAGGTGAACACGCAGCCGATGGGCGCGGCCGCCTTCATCGAGACCTCGGCGAGAGGATGGCGCCAGACGAGCGCGCCGATCGCGGAGACCGACATGACGGTGTAGATCAGGAGCGAAAGCCAGGCCGACGGCACATGCAGATACATGATCCGCACCGTCTCGCCCTGCTGGTAATCCTCGGGCGCGGTGAAGGCGACCCAAAGCCCGAGCGCGAAAAGCAAAGCCGTCACCGCCGCGATCCAGGGCAGCGCGCGGGCGCTCAAGGCCATGAAACGGCTTGGATTGGCGAGCGAGGTCAGGCTCGGCATGGCCCCGACATAATGCGATCAGGCGCAAGGGGCAATGTGGTCTTCTCTCGCATGGTGAAGGAACGTGGTCGGGGCAAGCGGAAGGTTCAATCGATCTCTATCGCCGAACAATAATGGTATCGACATTGGGCGATCTCGAGTTGTCGGTCCTTGCCTTTGCCCGAAACGCGGTAGGCTAGACGATGCTCCCCTGTCACGCGGCGGGACCACCATCCTCGAAGTTGTATTGTTACAGCGGATAAGGACCGTCAAGAGCGTCTCGCCAGTGCTTCTTGCTGATCTGGCTCCTCGCACTGTCATCCAAGCCCCGGCATCTATGGTATGGAAGACGCGGCATTGCGAGACAGCGACCACGAGGAGACCGCAAATGGCACCTGTCGAGCTCCCCCGCGCCGCTCCCCTTGGATCTCCCATCGGCCTCGGTTCGAGGCTCTCGCATTTTCGCGCTCGTTGGGCGAGCTTCGCGGCGCTTGGCGCCGCTTTCATCCTGTGTGGCGCGATCGCCTTCGGCTCTCTGGTCGGCGCGACCGTGGCGAGCGTTTGGATGAATGGGGTGATGATGATCCTCGCGGGTGCCGCCGAGATCGGCATGGGCGTGCACATGAAGAATTGGGCCCGGCTCATTCTTCTCTGCGCCGCCGGCGCGCTCCTTCTGATCGCGGGCATGTTATGCGTGCTCAACCCGCTCCTTGCTGCCGTCGCCTTGACGCTTTGCCTCGGCGCGGGGCTTTGCGCGACGGGTCTCGTGCGCATCTATGTCGCTTCGCAAATGGGCGCCGACACGCCGTGGCGCGTCGCGGTGCTCTCGGGCCTCGTCACCTTCATGCTCGGCGTGATCATCATCGCATCGTGGCCGGTGAACAGCAGGTATGTGCTCGGCCTTTTCCTCGCCATTGATCTCGCCCTGTATGGGGTCGCTCTCTCGGTGCTCGCCTTCCAGCTTCGCGCCCGCCATCGACTGGAACCCTGAAGGGCGGCCGTGGCCGTGTGGAGCTGCCTTGCACCCACGCGGCACTCGCCCCATAAGAAGGCGTCGCATCGGAGCCGTGCATGACCGAAGTCGCAAAAAGCCCCCAGGGGCATAAGCCCGGGACGAAGGAGCCCGCGAATGCGGTCGAAAACGGCGACATTGCCGATTTGCCGTTCGAGAAGGCACTCGCCGAGCTTGAAACGATCGTCGGGCGCCTCGAGCGCGGCGATGTTCCGCTGGAGGAAT